>Ga0102924_1004990_pt1 | contig 13047 bp, 15 predicted proteins | sample PaiPotPPM11metaG_FD_80116 | JGI IMG/M metagenome (GOLD analysis project Ga0102924, IMG submission 80116) | Iron sulfur acid spring bacterial and archeal communities from Banff, Canada, to study Microbial Dark Matter (Phase II) - Paint Pots PPM... ... | reverse complement strand
TCATCTGGCCCTGCTGGCTCAACAGCGTCCCCTACGACCCCGCCCAGCACGGCGCCGCCGCAGCACTCGCCGAACAATCGGCTAAGCAAATCGCGGCCTGAGGTTGACACAGTGGGTGTCATGGCTGTTCCTGCAGCTTGTGCGCGTCGGCCGCGGTCAGCTCGAGACCGTAGACCGCCTTGAGCTGGTCGATCTTGGCCAGGGTGGGCGGGCCGAAGGGAACCTTGCCCTCGAATGCGTGCAAGACCACGCCTTCGACGAGGTCGCCGAGGGACAGGTCGAGGTACTCGGCTAGGCCCTTGAGGACTTTGAGGGTGTTGCGCTCGATGCGTAGGCCGGTCTGCACTCGCTCAACTGTTACCATGGTAACAAGATAACAGAATCAAAGCATTATCCCGAACGGTTTCGTGATGACTCCCCGGGCGCCCCATCGGGCCGCTCGGCCGCATCCGGGATATAGGAGAAGAGTCGCGGCCGCCCCGCCGGTACCACAAGTGCGGTACCCGGAACCCGGTGCCTGCCACGGCCGTGGCAGAAGCCCGGGCACCGCATGGCTGATGACAGCCTCCGGTTTCGCGCCTACGTTCGGTTACGTGACCGGTGCCGGAAACGAGAGGCGATCGCTCGCCGCCATCCCCGTCCTCGACGTTGCCCTGGCCGTCGCCGTAGGCGTCATCCAGGTCGCCGGCACTGCCATGATCGCGGCGCACGCAGAACCGCACGCCCATCGCCTCAACGCCCTGGGCCTGATCCTCCTCGCGGGAACTCCGGTCGCCCTTCTCGTACGGCGCCGGTGGCCAGTGCAGGTATACGCCATCGCGCTCACGGCATCCGTCACCTATCAGGCGATCGGCTACCCGCCAGGCCCACAATGGCTCGGCCTGCTCATCGCCTTCGTGACCGTCATCATGGCTGGTTACCGCCGGATCGGCGTGGCGCTGATCTTCGCCGCGTACGTGCTGTCCCAGTGGCTCCCGCCGCTGCTCGGCACGGGGTCAGCACCACCGCTGGCGCTAGCCCTCAGCGTGCCCGCCTGGCTGCTCGTCGTGTTCGGCGCGGCGGAATGGCTGCGGCTGCGACGCATCAGGGCCGCCGAGTCCGCGCACCTGCGCCTGGAAGAGTCCCGTCGTCAGGTGACCGAGGAACGGCTCAGGATCGCCAGGGAACTCCACGATGTCCTGGCGCAGAACATCTCGCTGATCAACGTCCAGGCCGCGACAACCCTGTTCCAGGTGGACGGCACGGGCGGCTTGGACGGCGCGGACGAGCGGGCGGTGCAGGCGCTGGCCACCATCAAAGAGGTGAGCCATGAGACACTGCTGGCGCTGCGCTCGGTGCTCGGAGCCCTGCGGTACGACAGCGACGGGAGGGGCGGCAGCGAATCACCCAGGGCGCCAGCGCCCAGCATCGGCCGGCTGGACGACCTGGTGGCACGGGTGGTGACGATGGGCGTGACCGCGCGGGTCGAACGGCGCGGGCCGATCAGGCTGCTCCCGCCGAGCGTCGATCTCGCCGCCTACCGGATCCTCCAGGAGTCGCTCACCAACGTGGCGCGTCATTCCGGGGCGACGACCGCCCGGGTCCAGGTGACCTACGGAGACGCGGACCTGGTCGTGCAGGTCGACGACGACGGCAAGCAGCGGTCCGCTTTTGTCCCCGGGACCGGCATCACGGGCATGACCGAACGCGCCACCGCGCTGGGCGGCAACCTCGAGGCGGGGCCGAGGCTGGGCGGCGGCTTCAGGGTCCGTGCCTGGCTCCCGCTCGAGGAGGCGCGATGATCCGCGTACTGCTGGCCGACGACCAGGCCCTGGTCCGCGCCGGGTTCGCCTCGCTGCTCGCCACCCAGGACGACATCACGGTCGTCGGCGAAGCGGCCGACGGCGCGGATGCGGTGCATCAGGCGATTGCCCTAGTCCCCGACGTCGTCCTCATGGACATCCGGATGCCCGGCGTGGACGGTCTCGCCGCTACCAAGGCGATCGCGGGCGACGACCGGCTTGGCGGTGTGCGAGTCGTGATCTTGACGACGTTCGACCTCGACGACTACGTCTTCGACGCGATCTGTCACGGCGCGAGCGGGTTCCTGGTCAAGGACACCGAACCCGCGGAGCTCATCCGCGCGGTGCGCGTCGTCGCGGGAGGAAACGCGCTGCTGTCGCCCGGGGTGACGCGGCGCCTCATCTCGGAGTTCGCCAGCCGCGCCCGGCGACCCGAGCGGCCGTTCGGCCAAGGCGTCGACCAGCTAACCGAGCGCGAACGGGAGATCACCGCCTTGGTGGCCGAGGGGCTGTCCAACGACGAGATCGCGGCCCGCCTGTTCCTGAGCCCCGCCACGGCGAAGACGCACGTCAACAGGGCCATGAGCAAGCTCGGCCTCCGTGACCGCGCGCAGTTGGTCGTCTTCGCGTACCAGTCAGGCCTGGCCCGCCCCGGCTGGTCAAGCTAAGAGCTGAGCGCCTGCCGCAGCCGCGGTAGGCCGCCGCACCCCGGCTTACCGCAGCCGTGGTCACTCACGAGCCAGCGCCAGGCTGACGACGCGACACCCGTGCCTTGACACCGTTGAAGCATGGAAAAAGCAGAAACCTCACCAAGCGCCACGTGAAGCAAGCCGGCTCGGGGTGGTCATCATGACCGCGACGCTGCTGCTCAGCCGTCCTTTCCGTTCAGCCGACCTAGGCCGGACGTATCAGATCGTGCTCGACGGCAATCCCGCCGGCGAGCTCCGCGTCAGCTCGAGCGTCACGCTGGCGCTCGGGGCCGGTACGCACACGCTGCAGGTCCGGTCATGACGGGCGCGTTCGTTATCCGGTTCTTCAGATGGGAATGGTCATGATCACGGTAGAAAGCCTCACCAAACGCTATGGGCACGTCACCGCCGTCGACGACCTCAGCTTCACCGCCCGTCCCGGGCACGTCACCGGCTTCCTCGGTCCGAACGGCGCAGGCAAGACCACGACCATGCGAGTCATCCTCGGCCTTGACCGCCCGACATCAGGGGCGGCTTTGGTCCAGGGCCGCCGGTACCTGGAGACAATCCGCCCGCTGCACGAGGTCGGCGCGCTGCTGGACGCCGCGGCCGTGCACCCGGGGCGCACCGGGTGGTCCCACCTCTTGTCGATCGCGAGCAGCAACGGAATCGGCCGTCGCCGCGTCGCCGCGGTGCTGCAGGCCACCGGCCTGGAAGCAGTCGCTCACCGCAGGATCAAGGGCTTCTCGCTCGGCATGAAGCAGCGCCTCGGCATCGCGGTCGCGATGCTCGGCGATCCCCCGGTCTTGATGTTCGACGAACCGGTCAACGGCCTTGACCCGGAAGGCATCCAGTGGATCCGCGAGCTGTTCATGTCCCTGGCCGCCGAAGGCCGCACCGTTTTCGTCTCCAGCCACCTGATGAGCGAGATGGCGGTCACCGCCGACCACCTGGTCATCATCGGCCGCGGCCGGCTGCTCGCCGACACGCCCATGGGCGCGTTCACCAAGTCCAACGCGCGCCGCGACGTCCTGGTGCGGTCGCCGCGAGCAGGCGAGCTGGCCGTGCTCCTCGCCGCGCGGGGCGCCGCCGTCACGCCGCAATCCGGCAGTTGCCTGGCCGTGGCGGGGATGGACGCGCCCGTCATCGCGGACCTCGCCGCCGCCCAGGGCATCCCCGTCTACGAGCTGACGGAGCGGCACGCTTCCCTGGAGCAGGCGTTCATGGACATCACCAGCGGCAGCGTCGACTACCGCGCCTCAGATCCCGTTCCGGAAAGGACACCCATCTCATGACCACCCTGCAAACCCGGGTCGCCGCACCGGCCGCTCCGCCGCCCGCCGTCCGCGCCCGTGACCTGCTCACCGGTGAGTGGATCAAGCTCAGCTCGATCCGCTCGACCTACCTGATTATGCTCGTCACCGTCGTCACCGCGCTGGGCCTCAGCAGCATGAACGCCGCGGTCAACACCAGTATGGCCACCGGCCGGCCCGAGACCGACCCGCTGCTGCCAACGTTCATCGGCCTGCCTTACGCCGCGCTCGCCGCGGGCCTGCTTGGCATCCTGGCCTTCGGCTCCGAGCACGGCACCGGGCTGATCAGGACCACGTTCGCGGCGGTACCCAGGCGCCGGGCAGTGCTGGCCGCCAAGGCGACCGTCATCGGCGCGGTCTGCCTCGCCGTCGGCGAGGCACTGGCCTTCTCCTCGTTCTTCCTCGTCCAGGCGATTCTGTCCCGCCATCACCACGGCGTATCCCTGTCTCACCCCGGCGTGCCGGGGGCCGTGCTGGCCGAAGGCACGATCTTGTGCATCTGCGCCCTGCTCGGCACCGGGCTCGGCGCGATCATCCGGCACACCGCCGGATCGGTGGCGGCCCTGTTCGGGGTGCTCGCCCTCCCGGCCGTCCTGCTGACCGTGCCCGCCCCGTGGAGGGACCGCATCGGCCGGTTCACCCTGCCGTTCGCCGCCGACCAGGTCGTGGTCCAGCACCCGAACCCCAGTCTGTTCACCCCGGCCGTGTCCATGCTGATCCTCCTGGCCTGGCCCGCCGCCGTGCTGACCGCCGCGGCCGTACTCATCACCCGCCGCGACACCTGATCGCCGAACGAACTGTGGTGACTCGCACGATGCCTTGGCGCTGACGCATAAGACCGGACTGGCATTGAAATCCTGTGCCAGCCCGGTCTCTTGAGCTGAGCGCCTGCCGCAGCCGCGGTAGGCGCCGCACCCCGGCTTACCGCAGCCGTGGTCACTCACGAGCCAGCGCCAGGCTGACGACGCGGCACCCGTGCCTTGACACGGTTGAAGCATGAACAAAGCCGCCGAAAACCGCTGGGGGATGGCTATGCACAACCATGAATCGATGTTCCGCTCCCGTCTCAGCCCGGAGACCGCGCTTGAGGCGTTCCGGGAGCTCACGGCCGAGAAGCGGTGGGAGATCACCTCCGAGGAGGCGTACCGGGTGCACGTCCGGTCGGGCCCCACGCTGCGCGGCATGGGCGAATACATGGACGTTTCCGCGGAGCCCGACGGCAAGGGCTCGCACGTGCATGTCGCCGTCAGGTCCCGCCTGGGGGCGTTGCAGCTGGTCGACTGGGGCGAGGCAAGGATCTTCCACCGCGAGATCGTCGCATGGCTGCACGTCTGGGAAGAGGCGGAGGCGGGTACCAGTGACCGCTAAGATTCCGGAGCGCGCGGCCGGCGAGGACCCCGTTACGGTCGGTGCCCGTCCGGCGATCGAGGTGTCGCATCTGCACAAGACCTACGGCGAAACCGTGGCGGTCGAGGACGTCTCGTTCTCGGTGGCCGAGGGCCAGATCTTCGGCCTGCTCGGCCCGAACGGAGCAGGCAAGACAACCACCGTCGAGTGCGCGGTCGGGCTGCGCCAGGCCGACTCGGGGCAGATCCGGATCCTTGGCTTCGACCCGGCCCGCGACCGGGAGCGCCTGCGCTTCGCCGTCGGGGTCCAGCTTCAGTCCAGTGCCCTGCCGGCCAAGCTGAAGGTCGGCGAGTTGCTCGGCCTGTACCAGTCTTTCTACCCAGAGCCCGCCGACCCGGCGGAACTGGCGGAGAGGCTTGGGCTGGCCGACAAGCACGACGACTACTACCGCTCCCTCTCGGGCGGTCAGAAGCAGCGGCTCTCGATCGCCCTCGCCCTCATCGGCCAGCCGGAGGTCGCCGTGCTCGACGAGATGACGACCGGCCTGGATCCCCACGCCCGGCGTGAGACCTGGGACCTGATCGAGCAGGTCCGCGACGGCGGGGTCACGATCCTGCTCGTCACCCACTCCATGGAAGAAGCCGGGCGGCTGTGCGACGAGGTGGCGCTCATCGACCGGGGACGGGTCGTGGCGGCCGGCACCCCGCAGGAGCTGACCCAGCAGGCGGACGCGACCAAGCAGGTGTACTTCGTGCCCTCCAAGCCCTTCGACGACCGGCTGCTGACCGGGCTTCCCGAGGTCTCCGGAGTGGAGCACCACGGGCGGCGCGTCCAGGTCAGCGGCATGGGTGACTTGGTGAGCGCCGTGATCCAGGCGCTAACGGCGGCCGGGGTGACGGCGCACGACGTCGAGCTCACCTCGGTCTCCTTGGACGACGCCTTCGTCAAGCTCACCGGCCACCGCCTCGTCTCGGCTCCCCGCTCGGCACCTCGGGGACGGGAGCGAGGCCGCCCGGCCACCAGGCAGCCCCCGCCGCTCCTGTCAAAGGACACCCCGCGCCGGGCCTTCGCCAAGCTCACGCAGGCCGAGGCCCGCCTCGCGCGGCGCCAGCCGGTCGGGCTCATCCTCGGCATCGCCGCGCCCGTCCTCCTGCTCGCGCTCTTCGGCAGCGTCTTCCGGGGACCCAACAAGGGCCTGGGCGGCCTCAGCGTCGCCCAGGACTACCTCCCGGTGCTCATCGTCTTCGCTCTGGCCGGGCTCTCGTTCTTCAGCCTGCCGACCCCGCTTGCCACCTACCGGGAGCAGGGCATCCTGCGAAGACTCGCGACGACACCGATCCCGCCCGCCTGGGTCCTCGGCGCGCAGCTGGTGGTCAACGCCTGCATCGCGGTAGCCGGGCTCGCGGCCCTCCTCGTGGTCGGGATCGCCGGGTTCGGCCTGACGGGACCGCGCAGCCTCGGCGGCTTCGTCGTCTCGATCGTCCTCGCGGGCCTCGCCGCCCTGGCCATCGGGCTATGCATCGCCGGCACCGCCCGCACCGTCGCTGCGGCCGCCGGTACCGGGGCGCTGGCCTGGTACGCGCTCATGTTCTTCGCCGGGCTGTTCCTGCCGCGTCAGGAACTCCCCGCCGTAGTCCAGCGCATCAGCGACTGGACCCCTCTCGGCGCCGCTGTCGACGCCATCCAGCAGGCGCTGCAGACCGGCTTCCCATCCGCCTCCCACCTGCTCGTCCTCGCCGGCTACGCGCTGGTGTCCGGCGCGCTCGCTATCCGCTTCTTCAGGTGGGAATGACCATGATCAACGTATGCCATGGAGCGCGTCCGAGTAAGCCGCATCCGTTCGGGATATCGGAGAAGAGTCGCGGCGCTAGCCCTCTCCTTAGGACGGCGGGTCGTTGGGACGCGGGTCTGCCTGCGGTATCTCAAGGAAGCGGACGGCCATCAGCCGTGCGTCCGGTGGGGCTTGTTCCTCGGCGTAGCTGTGCTTTCGCAGCAGGTCGAGGTACTCCGCGTAGAGCGCGTGGACGCCTTCCTTGGTCATCCAGGTGCCGGTGCGCTGGGCCTGGACCCAGCCGTCGGGCCCGTCGTATTCGGCCATGGCCCGGATGTAAAGGTCGATGTCGTAACTGAGGCGCTGGCTGTTCCAGTCGGCCAAGGCGCTGTCTTCTTCTGGGGTGCGCTCCGCGGGCGGAGCCTGGCGGTGGTCGAAGGGGAGGGCGCGCCACCAGCGTTCGCGGCCGCCGGAACGTTCCGGTATCTCCGCGATCAAGTGCTGTTCCGCGAGTTTGCGCAGGTGGTAGCTCGTGGTGCCCGTCGACTCGCCTAGCGCCCGAGCGACGCTGGTGGAGTTCGCCTCGCGGTGCTTGCCGATGTAGTCGAGGATCTGCCGCCGGACGGGGTTCGTGAGCGTCTTGTACAGCTCCGTGCGCTCCGCGCTGGTGCGGGGCTTGGGCTGGTGGGGCGACGGGTCCATGAGGGGAGCATATCGCAGAATGAGTCTGCAAAATTCATTTGCAGAATGTCTCTGCAATGTCGTACGTTCGGTTCTGGGTGCGGCCGCCGGGCCGTGCCGGAGCCTATTGGGAGGGCAGACTCATGCTGCTCGGGAAGGCCGAGGAACGGGGTATCAGGCCCGCGTTCCGGTGGCTGGTGATGCTGATCGCAGTCTCTTCCGCGGTCCTGGTGCCGTGGGCCGCTTACCTGGCGATCAGCCTGCCGGCTAGCGTCAGCGCGCGGCACTGGCCGGTCGCGTGGACGGGGCTGGACATGGTGATGGCGGCCGGGCTCGCGGCGACCGCGTGGCTCGCCGTGCGGCGCGACCGGCGGATGGCGTTCACGGCGGTGTCGACCGCTACGCTGCTGCTGGTCGATGCCTGGTTCGACGTCTGCACCGCGCCGGCCGGACGGCCGCTGGCGATGGCGTTTGCCGACATGGGCGTCGAGATCGTGGTGGCCGCCGGGTGCCTGGTGCTTACCGTTGGCGTCGGGCGTGCCTCGGCGGGCGGGGTCATGCCGGGGGGAGTGACCCGATGAACCGCCGCGGGGTTGCGCTTGCGGGCGCGGCCGCCGCGGCGGTCGCGGGGGCGGCGGCGTGGTGGCACACGGATTCGGCGCCCTACCCGTACGCGCAGCGGAGGGTGCTCGATTTGCCGCTGCCGTTCCTGACCAACCGGCGGCTCGACGCGCTCCTTGGCGTGCGGCCGGGGGAGCGGGTGCTGGAGATCGGGCCGGGCACGGGGCTGCAGGCACTGCACGTCGCGGGGCTGCTCGGGGACTCGGGCCGACTCGACATCATCGACGTCCAGAACGAGATGTTGACCCACGTCATGAGCCGCGTCAAGGCGGCGGGCATCGCCTCGGTCACCGCGACTGAGGCGGACGCGCGGCGGCTCCCGTTCGCCGACGCCACCTTCGACGTCGCTTACCTGGTGACCGTCCTTGGCGAGATTCCCGACCCGGGGGCTGCCGTGCTCGAGTTGGCGCGCGTGCTAAAGCCGAACGGGCGGCTTGTCGTGGGGGAGTTCCTTGACCGGCATTACGTGCCCGTGGTGGATCTGCTCAGGTACGGGAACGCGGCCGGGCTTGAGTTGTCCGGGCGGCTCGGGCCGCCGCTCGCTTACCTCGCCCGGCTGCGGCGTTCCCTGGGGGCTGATGGTGCTGGTCAGGCGGCGGTCTGCTGAGCGGTGTTGTCCTGGATGAACCGGGCGGCCCGGTTGAGGGCGGCGTTGCCTTCTTCGAGGATGCCGGCGAAGGCCTGGAAGACGTGCGGGACACCAGGGGTGATGTCCAGGATGACGGCCACGTCGTCGGCGGCGGCCTTCGCGGCGAGGCGGGTGGCGTCGTCGAGGAGGACTTCGTGTGATCCGGCCTGGATCAGCAGCGGCGGCAGTCCGGACAGGTCGGCGAAGACGGGGCTGACCAGGGGGTCGGCCGGGTCGGTGCCAGCCAGGTAGTCCGCGGCCCTGGTGCGGATGGCCTGGGCGCTGATGGCCGGGTCGGCGTGCGCCTGGCCGGCGTAGCTGCTGCCGGTCACGGTGAGGTCGGTCATCGGGGAGAGCAGCAGGGCCGCCGCGGGCATCGTCAGGCCCTCCGCCTTGCCGGCGATGAGGAGCTCGACGGCGAGGTTCCCGCCGGCCGACTCGCCCGAGACGACGATGTGGCCGGTGCTGTCGGCGCTGTCGGCGCTGGCGGCGCGCTCGGCCAGGGCGCGGTAGGCGGCGGTGACGTCTTGGAGGGCGGCCGGGTAGGGGTGCTCGGGCGCGAGCCGGTAGTCGACCGACACGGCCCGCATGCCCGTCTTGCGGGCGAGGTTGGACGCCAGCCCCACGGATCCCGCGGCGGAGCCGAGCGCGAAGCCGCCGCCGTGAATGTGGAAGATGGTGCCGCGCGGCTCGACGTCCGCGATGTCGATGAAGACCACGGGGATGCCGCCCAGGTCTCCGGGCGTCACGCGGACGTCGGTCGGCAGGGGCTGCGCGGTGAGCATCTGATCGAGGAGGGGGCGCTGGACGGCGACGTCCCCGCCGAGATCGAACGGGGCGCTGCGGAGGATCTGGTCGACCATGTCGCGCTGCTGGGCGGTCATTGCCGGTCCTTTCATCGTGTCATCGCGTGTCGCGTCGTCGAGATTTAGATTAGCGCTAATTTTATTAGTGTCAAGCTAGTTAGCTCTATGCTAGATTGTGCGAGTGGTGCGGGACGGGAGGCGACGTGACTGACCTACGGCAGGTGTTCGATGACCTGGTGAGGTTCGAGACGATCCTGTGGGGGGTGGTCGACGGGCGGCTGCAGGAGGAGTGCGGCATCGGTCTCGCGAGCCTGAACTGCATGCTCGTCATCGACGCGACCCCCCTGTGCCGGGTCCAGGACATCGCCCGGGCGGTTGCGATCACCGTGGGCGGCGCCAGCCAGGCCGTCGACCGCCTCGAGTCCGCCGGCTTGTGCGCCCGCCGGGCCAACCCAGCGGACCGGCGCTCATCGATCGTGGAGCTGACCCCCGAGGGCATGGAACTGCTGGGGATCGCCGCCCCCGTCTTCGACCGGGAGCTCGACCGCCTGCTGCGGGCTCCGCTGCCCGGTACTGACCTCACGCATCTGGCCGATGCCCTCGGCACTCTCCGCCGGTCCGCGGCTACCCAGGCAGGCAGCCCGGTGGCTGGCGGGGCCTCAAAGCGAACGCCGTAGGCTCGACAGAAGCCTGCCCGCAGTTGAGTCCGCTACCCACGGGACCGCCACCAGCGCGGCTCCAGCCAGCAGGCTGATGACGAGGCCGACCCACGCGGGCCCGCCGGGGTGCTTCGGGAACCATCGCGCGCTGCTGAGGGGAAGCGCGAAGGTAGCGATCACGATGACGAGCACGGCGAGTTCCCGCAGCTCCAGGCCTGACCGGTTATGGTGCGGGGGATGGCCGTACCCAGACGCGGAGCGGGCCCAGGACGCGAAAGCCGGACTGCCGGGCCGCCTCCAGGCTGGCGCCCTCCTCATAGCCGACGACCGGCAGGTGCGGCTGCACTCCGGCCACGGCCTGCTGGATGCTCGCCCATAGCCGGTCCGGGGGAAGCCCGGTGCCGAACAGGTTGGAGATCCCGGCTGCCCGGCCGGCGGCGTAGACGATGGCGCCCGCGATGATCGTATCCTCCTGGCGGCAGGCCAGGATGGCGCAGCGAGGGTCGGACAGCAGGCCTGGCCGGAACACGGGGCCGTCGCCGCTCCCGCCGTTGGCCCATGCCGTCTCCCAGTCGCTTAGTTCGCCGGCGCTGGTGACTTTGTCCCAGGACAGGCCGTCATCCGGCGGCCCGTCCGGCCCGCCCTCGCGGACGATCCAGCTGGCTTCGGCTAGGAGCCGGAATCCCGCCAGGGCCAGATCGAGCCGGGCAAAGCTGTCCTTGACGGCAAACGGCTGGGACGGTGCCGCGGCCGCCAGCGCTTCCGGCGCGGTCACCTCCGGGCGCAAGGTAATCGCGTTCGGATAGAACCGCAGGCGGTGCCGCGGGCTGCTCCACAGGCGGGAACTGAGCGCTCCCGGATACCCGTGTGACCGGCAGACGGCATCGCACCAGGACGCGTTGTTGGCTACGGCGGCACCGAGCAGGCCCATGCTGTGCATACGGTGATCAAACCCGTGCCGCGGCGGCGTGTCACCTCATTTACTGCAGCGTTCCTCGCGTGAACCGGTGCCGTGAGCATGTCACGGCGTACAGCGGCCCCAGGCCGCCCAATGATGATGGCGTTCTCGGTGGTGTCGGCCCGGGCCGTCCTACCCCTTAGCATTGGTGTCCGTGCCCCTGTCACGGCAAGGACAACGGCCGCCGATGCTGTGGGTCGGCGGCGGGCAGGGAGCCGGGAAGAGCACCCTCGCATGGCATCTGTCCCGGGCGAATGACCTGCCGCTGCACCGGGTCGACTTGTGGGCCTACGATCACCAGGCAAGGCTGCCCGCGGGTGACCCGCTTGACGAGCAGCTCGCCAGGGGACCAGAAGCCGCCGCAGATGCCTTCGAGTCTGCCAGCCGGCTCCGGCTGGAACTCGTACTCCACGACATCCTGGCCCGTGACCTGGGCAAGGTTCCCGCGATCGTCGAGGGCCCGCAGCTCATGCCCGGACTCGCGGACCAGATTCCCCTCGGGTGGGCCGTCTGGCTGGTGCCGGACCCGGCACGCGCGAGCCGGGTCCGAGAGGACCGGCTGGCCAAGGAGGAGGCGCTCGCGGGCCGCCCGGCGGTCGGCCGCTCCCGCCTTCATCGCATCCTGCAGCGTGACGCCCTTATCGCCGAGCGCATCCGCGCAAGCGCGGCACTCTCGGGCAGACCGGTCATCGAGGTGCCGCCGTCGCCGGACTGGCCCGCGATTGCGGTGGCCGTCGAGTCAGTGCTCGCGGCGGCACTCCGTTCTGCGCCTCGCCTGTCCTCGGGCAGTGAGCTCCGGCGGCAGCGCCGATACGAGAACAGGGCAGCCGACCGCCAGGGCAGGCTGTGGATGCGGGATGCCGGGCTCACCGTGATGCCCGCTTACCCGTTCGGGTGCGAATGCGGTAGGAGCGGGTGCCGTGCGACCTGGACGGCAACGCCCGATGACTACGCGGCCAGGACCGCATCTGAACGGCCGCTCATCGCCCATGGCACCTCCGCTGACGACGCCAACTAATCCACGGAATGCCTGCGAATCGGCCAGCTTCATTGGGACCGGAGACCTAGGCCGTCTCAACTGATATCTGGACCGCATGGACCGCTTTAAGCGCGATAAGGCTGATTTACCGGAGACGGGACATCGAACTGTCCGACTTGCGTTAGTCCAAGTAGGTGTCTGGCTGGTGAGCCCCGCAGTGATGTCCCTGGGCAACGCGGTGCGCGGGCGGCGCGTGATTGCTCGCGTCTCTGCCGGGCTCGCGTCTCTGCCGGGCCGGGGTTGCTGGTGGTGTCGGCTTGCGGTTGCCGGCTGGCGTGCGTGGTTCGCTCGTGAGCGGGTGGCTGAGGTTGGCGGCGGCTGGGCATTCCCGGGCCGTGCCGGCGCCTTCCGCTTCAGGCGCGGGGCGCCTTCCGCTCCCGGGCACAGGCACGGCCCGGGAATCCGTCATGCAGGTCCCCGGGTGGCGCGGGAGTGGCTGGGGCGGTCTCGAAGGTGGCGGCTCGGCGTCCCTGTCCCGGTGGCGTCCCTGTCCCGGTGGCGGCCGTGGTCTCGTGGCCGGGGGCCGGGCATTGCCCGGGTGCGCCGGGTAAGCGACCGGGGCGGTGCCCATTTCCTGAACCCATTCCAGATTGGGCGGCAATTCGGATATTTCCGTTTTGGCTTACCGGAAAACCCAGTAAGAAAAGGTCATTCGAAAGCACTAACGATCTTCGGTTAGCGGTATTATTCGACTAGAAGGTCTCGTGACGGCAATCATCCGAGACCGTGATCGACAAGGGAGCGGGCCGATGGG
>Ga0102924_1004985_pt1 | contig 13055 bp, 11 predicted proteins | sample PaiPotPPM11metaG_FD_80116 | JGI IMG/M metagenome (GOLD analysis project Ga0102924, IMG submission 80116) | Iron sulfur acid spring bacterial and archeal communities from Banff, Canada, to study Microbial Dark Matter (Phase II) - Paint Pots PPM... ... | reverse complement strand
GTTTAACCCGATCCTCATCTTCGGCTTCACCGCGGCAGTGCTCGGCGGCCTGGACAGCCCGGGCGGTGCGGTGATCGGCGGGATCGTGCTCGGCCTGGCGCTGTCCTATGTGTCTGGCTATGAGGGCGCGTCGTTGGTCACGCTGGCCGCTCTGTTGGTGCTGATCGCCGTGCTGATGATTCGCCCGGGCGGGCTGTTCTCCAGTGGGCGGGAGAGACGAGTATGAACGCTGCGGGCGGGCGGGCTGCAAATCGAGTCCGCGGGGTCGGGCAGAGCAGGCTGGTGCGCTCGCTGGGGCTGGTGGTGCTCGCGGGCGTCTTGTTCTTCCTGGCCAGCGAGGCGCTGGGCGCCTACGACGACCTGCAGCTGGCGAGCGGCGCCTACTACTTCGCGGTGCTCGCAGGCCTGACGGTGCTGACGGGTACCAGTGGGCAGATTTCCCTGGGCCACGGCGCGCTGATGGCGGTGGGCGCGTACACGCTGTGCCTGCTGGTGGGCAACGAGCACTGGGCGATCGCGCCCGCTCTGCTGGCGGCGGTGGCGGTCAGCGCGGTCGTGGGGACGGCCGTGGGCGCGGCGGCGACGCGCCTGCGCGGGCCATACCTGGCGGGCGCCACGCTGGCCTTCGCGGTCGGCCTGCCGGCGCTGGCGGACAAGTACCCGAGCACGTTCGGCGGCGAGAACGGGCTGGTGATCAATCCCCCCACGCCGCCGTCATGGTTGGGCACGAATTTCCCCCTCGAGCGCTGGGAGGCGTGGATCGCGGGCATCGGTGCGCTGGCGGTGATGTTTGCCATGAGCAACCTGCTCAAGAGCGGTGCGGGGCGGGCCTTTCGCGCGGTGCGCGACGACGAGATCGCCGCGTCGCTGTGCGGGCTGCACGTAGGGCGCGTGCAGACGCTCGCGTTCGTTTTGAGCGCGGCTTGCGCGGGGCTCGGCGGCGGCCTGTTGGCGGTCGTCCTGCAGCTGGCCGCGCCCGGGGCCTTTGAACTGCAGCTGTCGCTGTCGCTGTTGACGGCGATCGTGCTGGGCGGCCTGGGCACGTTGATGGGCGCGATCTGGGGGGCGGCGGTGCTGGTGCTGCTGCCCAGCTGGACCAACGACCTGGCCCACTCCTTCTCGCTGTCCACCCAGGTCTCCGACAACCTGCCGCTGGCGCTGTATGGCCTGGTCCTGATCGTCGCGATGCTCGTGTGGCCGAGCGGCGTGCAGGGAGCGCTGCGCAGGATCGCGGGTGGTCTGCGTCGAAGCCCGTCAGGCTGGGGTGGTCATGGGTAAACACCGATCGGCCCATCTCTTCACGGCGCAACGACAGCACAGCAAGCCGACAACGTTCACGTCAGTTAAAAAATCGGTTGGGGATTTAGCGATCGATCAAACACAGGATCAGGAGGAGAAGGCAATGAACTCAGTCAGCATCAGGCCGCGGGCGGTAGGGGCCGCCTGCGTACTAATCGTGGCGCTGGTCGTGGCAGGGTGCGGCTCCAGCTCCAACAGCAGCAGCGCCCCCGGGGTGACCGCGACGAGCATCACGTTCGGTACGCACCAGCCGCTCACCGGCCCGGCAGCGCCGGGCTACAGCGAGATCGCGCCGGCCTCACAGGCGTTCTTCGACTACCTCAACGCCCAGGGAGGGATCTACGGACGCAAGATCCACCTGGTGATCAAGAACGACGAATACAACCCCACGCAGACGGTCAGCGTGATCCACCAGCTGGTGCTGCAGGAAAACGTGTTCGGCATCTTCGAGGGTCTGGGCACGCCGACGCACACCAAGGTCGTGGGCTTCCTCAACTCAGAGAAAGTGCCCGACATGTTCGTCGCCTCGGGGTGCGCGTGCTGGGATAACGCCACCAGCCAGCCGTACACGTTCGGATGGCAGCCCAACTACACGATCGAGGGCAAGATCCTTGGGCAGTACCTCAAGCAGCATTTCGCCGGCAAGAAGGTTGGCGTCTTCTACCAGGACGACGACTTCGGCACGGGTGGACTTGCGGGCATCAAGTACGAGCTGCCAGCCAGCCAGATCGTGTCCACCCAGCCCTACCAGCCGGGTGTGACGAACGTGGCACCGCAGATCTCCGCTATCAAGGCGGCGGGCGCCGAAGTGCTCGTCGACTTCACCGTGCCGATCTACACCGCCCTTGGGCAGCTGACGTCGTTCACGCTCGGCTACAAACCACAGCTGGTGGTGTCCAACGTGGGCATCGACCCGACCACCGTGGGCGGCCTACTGAAGACGTTCTCCAAAGGCAAGGCGGGAACGGAACTGATCGAAGGCGCGATCACCGACGGCTACCTGCCGTCGTCCTCGGAAACGTCGAACCCGTGGATCGCGCTGTTCGGAAAAATCCACAATCAATACGACCCCAGCGCGCCGTTTGACGGCAACGTGGAGTACGGCATGGCCAACGCGTACACGCTCGCGCAGGCGCTGCAGCTCGCCGGCAAAGACCTGACGCGCGAAAAGCTGATCGACGTCGTCAATGAAAAAGGCGCGCAGCTGAGCGGCCCGGGCCTGGTGCCCTTCCGCTACTCCAAGAGCGAGCACGGCGGCTACAGCGGCGTGGAGATGGGCCAGGTGCGAAACGGCAAGATCGTGCTGTTCGGCGGGCCGCTCGTGACCGAACCGACATCCGGCTCGCCGATCACCCCCTACACCACCGCCCAGCCGGCCCCGCCGGCGAGTGGCGTGTCGGTGCCGTAAAGGCCGGACCCGCGCGCAGAACCGACGATCAGGGTTGGGCGAGCGCCTCCGCCAGGCGCTCGCCCTCCCGGTCAAGCACCGCCAGCAGTGCGTCCACCACGCGTGCGTCGAATTGGCCGCCGGCGCAGCGCAGCAGCTCCTCGCGCGCCGCGCTCGGCCCGATCGAGGCGCGGTAGGCGCGGTCTGAGGTCATCGCCTCATAGGCGTCCGCGACCGCCAGGATCTTGGCCTCGAGCGCGATCTCCTCGCCGGCCAGCCCACGCGGATAGCCACGGCCATCGGGGCGCTCGTGATGGGCGCCGACCCACTCGCGCACGTCGGCCAGACCGGGATGCTCGAGGATCTGAGCGCCGAGCTCGGGGTGGCGCCTGATCACGTCGAACTCCTCGTCGGTCAGCCCGGCGGGCTTTGACAGGATGCTGTCAGGCACGCCGACCTTGCCGACGTCGTGCAGCATTCCCGCCAGGCGCACGCGCTCGATGCGCTCCTGGGAGAGGCCGAGCTCGCAGGCCATCTTCGCGGCGTAGCGCCCGACGGTCTCTGAATGCCTGGCCGAGCCGCTGAAGCGCAGGTCGACGGCCTCGGCGAGGTCGAGCACCACGGCCACGAAGCGCTCGCCGGCGACATCGCGGGGGTTCCCGTCCTGGCGGCCGGCTTCGCGCAGCGCGGCGCTGTGCAGCACGCTGCGGTCGCGGCCGTTGCGCTTGGCCGCATACAGCGCCTCGTCGGCCGCCCGCAGCAGCGATCCCGCGGTGTGGCCGTGCTCGGGGAAGCTGGCCACGCCGAAGCTGATCGTGACCGGCGCGGCGTCGTGGCGCAGCTCCTCGCGCAGCGCGGCGCGCAGGCGCTCGGCGATCAGCAGCCCACCGGCGCCATCGGTGTCGGGCAGCACCAGCGCGAACTCCTCGCCGCCCACGCGGGCGACGCCGTCGAGCCTGCGGGCACCGGCCGCGAGCACGCGCGCAAGGCGCAGTAGCACCGCGTCGCCGGTGTCGCGCCCGTGGCGGTCGTTGACCTCCTTGAAGTGGTCGAGGTCGCCCACCACGACCGTCACGTGGGTATTGCCCCGGCGCGCGCGCTCGAGCTCGAGGTCGAGCATCTCGCGAAAGCCACGCCGGTTGGACAGCTTGGTCAGCGGGTCGGTGCGGGCGGCGTCGTACAGCCTGGCGATCAGCGACTCGGCGCGCGTGCGCATCGAGCGGATCAGGATCGCGGCGACCAGCAGGCTGCCCATGCCCACCAGCCACCACTCGGGGATGCCGTCGGTGGGCGGTCGCACGGCCAGTAGAGCTCCGTAGGCCAGGCCTACATAGACGATCTGGACGACCGTCTCGGTCGTGGAGAAGAAGTAGGAGGAATACAGAAACACCCACAGGTAGAAGAACACCAGCGGACTGGGGTTCTGGGCGGAGAAGTAGGCGACCCCGGTTATCAGCGTGCTGCCCGCCAGCAGCGCCGCAGGCAGGACCCAGCCGGCGAGCGCGCGCGTGCGCCAGTGCAGCGCGGCGGCGATCGCATAGGCGATGCCCACAATCACCAGCAGGCCCAGCTCGCTCGCGCGGGCCGAGTGGGGCAGCGCGATCGTCAGCAGCGCAAGCGTCGCGCCGCAGGCGAACAGCGCCGCCAGTGCCTGGACCATCAGTTCGCGCTCGGAGGCGCCGTCGGGCGACCTCGCAAGGCTGCCCGACGCGTCGGCGGCGCCCGGCGGCGCCAGCTCAGACGTCGCGCCCGACCCGGCGGGCAGGCCGAGGTCCTCGCCGTTCCCACACACGGTCATTTGCAGTCTGTGTCGGCCAAACACGCGAAAACGTGAGCACATTGACGCCAGTTCCGACTTATGTCTCCGCCTCTCCGAGCCACCCGCCGCAGCTCCCGGCGGCGCCTGCTCGAGCGCCTGCGCCATAATCCCCCGCCGTGAGGGCCATCCAGATCACGCAGCTGAGCGGACCCGACGACGCCCTGGAGCTCGTGGAGCTGCCAGAGCCGGCATCGTCTGCGGAGGGGGAGCCCTCCCACCCGCTCACGCCCGGCGCGGGCGTGCTCGTGGACGTGCACTGTGCGGGCGTGTCCTTCCCGGAGGTGCTGCAGACACGCGGCCAGTACCAGATCAAACCCGAGCTGCCGTTCGTGCCCGGCAGTGAGGTCGCGGGCGTCGTGCGCGTTGCCCCGCCCGACGCTGACGTCAAGCCGGGCGACCGCGTGGCGGCTTTCTGCGCGCTCGGGGGCTTCGCCGAGGTGGCCGTTGCTCCCGCCTTCTTGACTTTCGCGCTGCCCGCCGAGCTCGACTTCGCCCAGGGCGCGGGGCTGATCCTCAACTACCACACCGCCTACTTCGCGCTGGCGCTGCGCGGGCGCCTGCAGAAGGGAGAGACGGTGCTCGTGCAGGGCGCAGCCGGAGGCGTGGGCACCGCGTCGCTGCAGGTCGCCAAGGGGCTTGGCGCGCGCACGGTGGCGGTGGTGTCCAGCGAGGCCAAGCGGCTGGTCGCCGAGCAGGCCGGAGCGGACGAGGTCGTGATCTTCGGCGAGGGCTGGCGCGAGCAGGTGCAGCAGCTCACAGGCGGCGGCGTCGACGTGGTCCTCGACCCGGTCGGCGGAGATCGCTTCACCGACAGCCTGCGCTGCCTGCGCGAGGACGGGCGCATGGTCGTGGTCGGGTTCACCGGCGGCTCGATCCCGGAGGTCAAGGTCAACCGGCTGTTGCTGCGCAACCTCGACGTGGTGGGCGCCGGCTGGGGCGCCTACGTGATGGGCAAGCCCGACCTCAACCGCGAGATCGGCGCGGCCGTCAACAGCCTGGCTGACGCCGGCTTCGTGGCGCCCATCGTCGGTGAGCGGTTTGCCTTCGAGCAGGCCGCGCAGGCCCTGAAGGCGATCGACGAGCGCCGCGCCACCGGCAAGGTCGTCCTGGACGTGCGCGGCGATTGAGACCCTGAATGCGGGGGCTAGCCCGACGGTGGTCGCGGGGGAGCGCCGCACGCAGCGAGGTGGCCTGCCGCAGTGACAACGTCGCCGATCTCACGCACAATTCGTGTCGATGAGCGTAGCCGCGGGGCAGCCACACGCCGTGGATCGGGCACGTCGGGCGCTGGACGCCGACGGGGGCCCCACTCCGGCGTCCGGGACGGCCCCCGCGCCGCAGGCCGATACGGGCCCGACGCCGGAGGAGATCCAGGTTCCAGTCATGGAGAACCTCGACAGGGCGATCACCGGCCTGATCACGGCCGCGCCTCCGGTGCTCGTCGCGGTGGCGGGCTGGCAGCTGTGGAACAGGGAGCTGCGCCTGCGCGACGTGGTGATCTTCGTGGCTATGTACATCCCGATCGGCCTGGGCGTCACGGTCGGCTTTCATCGCCTACTCACCCACCGCAGCTTCAAGACGTCTGGCGCCCTGCGGGGGCTGCTGGCGATCCTTGGGACGATGGCGATCGAGGGGCCCGTGATCTCCTGGGTGGCCGACCATCGCAAGCACCACGCGTACTCCGATCGCGTGGGCGACCCGCACAGCCCCCATGTCGACCACGGCGGCGGCTGGCGCGGCGCGCTGACCGGCCTCGCGCATGCGCACGTGGGCTGGCTGTTCAACCACTCCCAGCGCGGATCGCGCGAGCGCTTCGCGCCGGACCTGCTGGCCGACCCGGTCATCCGCTTCGTCGATGCGACGTTCGCGCTGTGGTCTCTGGTCGGCCTAGCGATCCCGTTCGGCCTCGGCGTGCTCGTCGGCGGCAGCGTCGGCGCGGGCCTGGAGGCGATGCTGTGGGGAGGCGCTGTGCGCATGTTCGTGCTGCACCACGTCACCTACAGCATCAACTCGCTGTGCCACTTCTTCGGGCGCCGGAGCTTCGATACCGGCGACCATTCGCGCAACCTGGGCTGGCTGGCGCCGTTCTCGCTGGGCGAGGCGTGGCACAACAACCATCACGCCTTTCCCACCTCTGCCATACACGGCCTGGGCCGCCGCGAGCTGGATATCTCGGGCATCGTGATCGGGGCGCTGGAGCGCGCCGGCCTGGTCTGGGACGTGCAGCGGGTCAGTCCCGAGCGCCAGGCCGTCAAGGCGATCTGAGCGGCCGACGCGCAGCCGGCCGCTCGCAGTCGCCTACTTCTTCGCCTTGTCCGACCCGGTCAGGGTCTTGCCTGCGCTGTCGACCACCTTGCGCAGGAACTCGTACTGCGTGTGGACCAGCCGCTGGGCCATCTCCAAGGCCGAGTCGGTGATCTTCTCGCGCCCGGAGGGACCCTGTCCGTGCGGCGGCAGCTCCCTGTCGAGCGTCTCGACGAACTTGCGTACAGCCTCGATCGCGCTCCTTGCGCCCTCGTCGAGCGACTTGAGCACGTCCTCTGAAAGCTCGCCGGCGCGATCGACCGGCTTGCCGGTGTCGCGCTGTCGATGGGACGCGCGGCGCGTGGGCGCAGCCGCTTTCTTTTTGGCTGGAGGGCGGCGTTGGGTCTTTGTTTCGGGCATTGTCTCCACCTTCGGGACCGCGGTCCCGTCACGGGTTTCGCGAAAGTCGATTGGCCCGACCCGTCAGGTTGGGCGTCGTCGATTCCACCTCTTGCGAGCACGCTACGCCGGGCCGGCGGCCGTGCCATCCGCAGAAACTCCCACGCGGGCGCGGGGGGACTACGTCGTCGCCGGCCGGGGGCGTGAGACGATTAGCGGCGATGGCCGGACGCGCTCGACTCCCGCTGGACCTCTCCCTGGCGCAGGGCGCCAGCCCGCGGCGATGGATGCCGGCGCTCGCGGGCGGGCTGTCGATCGGCGAGTACGCGCGCTCGCTCGTGCGCCGCATGGCCGGTCTGATCGTGGTCCTGCTGGGCGCCATCTGGGCGCTCGACGGTCAGGGCTACTTCTGGCCGGCGTGGGCGTGGCTGGGCCTGATGGTGGCCGTGCTGCTGGACTTCGCGGCGGTGTGGGTGTGGCGCCAGCGACCCGGCGCGGAGCGCCGCGTGGCGGGCGTGTGGGCGCTGATCGGAGCGGCGGCGGTGATCCTGCTGGCGACGTGGCTGCTGACGTGGCTGCTCGCGGGGGTGCGCGAGTTCTGGCCCGCATGGGGGCTGCTCGGGCTGGCGACGGCGGGCAGCGCCTACTCGCTGATCGCGCTGCACGACCGCGTGCTGGTCGCGCGCGGCCGGCGCGCGCTGCGAGCGAGGATCGACATGCTCACGCGCACCCGCCGCCAGGCCGTGGACGCCCAGGCGGCCGAGCTGCGGCGCATCGAGCGCGACCTGCACGACGGCGCCCAGGCGCGCCTGGTGGCGTTGACGCTGCAGCTGGGCCGAGCGGAGATGCGCGCCGACGACCAGCCCGAGGTCAGACGCCTGATCCGCGACGCCCAGCGCGAGGCCCATCAGGCGATCGCCGAGCTGCGCGACCTCGCGCGCGGGATCGTGCCCCCACTACTGGCCGACCGCGGGCTCGTGGCGGCCGTGGAATCGCTGTCTGCCCGCTACGGCCTGGGCACGACCGTGCATGTCGACACTCACCGCCGCGTGGCGCCCGCGGTCGAGAGCGCGGCTTACTTCGTGATCGCCGAGTCGCTGACGAACACCGCCAAGCACGCCGGCGCCGGGCGCAGCTGGATCCGCCTCGTCGACGAGCGCCGAGCGCTGAAGGTGTTCGTCGGCGACGACGGCCGCGGCGAGGCCGACCCGGCGGGTGCCGGCCTGGCCGGGCTGCGCGCCCGCGTGGAGGCGCTGGACGGCAGCCTGAGCGTGGACAGCCCCGCCGGCGGGGGAACCGTCGTGGAGGTCAGCTTTCCGTGCGGGTAGTGATCGCCGAGGACCTTGCGCTGCTGCGCGAGGGGCTGGTGGCGCTGCTGCGCGAGAACGACATCGAGGTCGTGGCGCAGGTGCAGGACGGCGCGGGCCTGCTGCGCGCGATCGCCGGGCACAAGCCCGACCTGGCGATCGTCGACGTGCGCCTGCCGCCGACGTTCAGCGACGAGGGCCTGCGCGCGGCGATCGAGGCGCGGCGCAGACAGCCCCAGCTGGGCGTGCTCGTGCTCTCGCAGTACGTCGAGACGGCTTACGCGAGCGAGCTGATCGGCGAGGACACCGCCGGGATCGGCTACCTGCTCAAGGAGCGTGTGGGCGACGTCAGAGCGTTCCTGGACGCGCTGCAACGGGTCGCGGCCGGCGGCACGGTGCTCGACCGCGAGGTGGTCACGCAGCTGCTCGTGGCCCGAGGTGGCTGCGAGGACGCGCTCACTCGCCTGACTTCGCGCGAGCGCGAAGTGCTCGAGCTGATGGCCGAGGGCCGTTCCAACGCGGCGATCGCGCAGGAGCTGGTGGTCACCGCGGGGGCGGTCGAGAAGCACATCACCGGCATCTTCGCCAAGCTCGACCTGCCGGCCTGCGACGACAGCCACCGGCGCGTGCTGGCGGTGCTGGCCTACCTGCGTGTCGCACGCCAGCACCCCGGCTGATCGCCCGGCCGTTGCGTCGAGGGCACGGCGCTCGCCGACGTCTCCTGCCAGACTCCCCGCGATGGCCGAGGATCTGCTGAGCAGGATTGGCGCGGAAATCGACGCCCGCATGCGCGAGTTGCGCCCGTTCGTGGACGAGTATGAGCAGACGCTCGAGGCTGCCGGCGCGCTGGAGCGCAAACGCGACGTCGTCGAGCCGCCAAGGCCGCGGGCCAGGCGCCGGGCGACGGCGGGGTCGGCTAGGCGCTCTCCCGCGCGAGCGTCGGCGGGGCAAGCGACAGCTTCTGCGCGGCGATCGGCTGGGGCCGGAGGACCGGCTACGCGCCCCCCGGCCCGGGCCCCGGGCGAGCGTGCGGTCCGCGGCGCGGCCCAGCAGGCGATCCTGGCGGCGCTGGAGCACGGCTCGCACACCGTCGGCGAGCTCGTCGTGGTGACGGCCATGTCGGCCGCCAACATCCGCGAGAACCTGCGGAGGCTGCTGAAGGCCGGGACGGTGACCCGCGCCAGCCGCGGCGGCAAAGCAGCCTACGCGCTGTCGCGCTGATAACGCCACCACCGCACCGCCTGATGGGAAATCAATGGTTCGTCAAGCGGCAGCCTCCTGCAGCGTGACGGTGTGCCCGAGGCGTTCGAGTTGCGCAACCAGACGCCGAGCGTGCTTTTGTGGGTCGAGGCGGGTGAAGTAGTCGCCGCCGGCCTCGCGGTAGACCTCGCCTGTTGACAGCATGTGCCAGGCAGCGACGATGATCGAGTGCTTGACGGCGCCGATCGCCTTCTTGTGTCCGCGTCGGGGCTTCAGGCGCCGGTATTGCGCGGATAGGTAGATATCGCGTGAGCGGGTGTTGGCTTGGGCTGCCTCGGTGAGCGCGATCGAGAGCCACTGCGATCCCTTGCGTGTGTGCCCGGAGCGGCGCTTGCCGGCCGACTTGTCGTTGCCGGGGCAAAGTCCGGCCCAGGACGCCAGGTGTGTCTCTCTGCCCGCTTTCGCGTTGGCGGATCGTCCGTGTTTGGGTGGACGCCAGAGGATGCAGCCGACAGAGGCATCAGCTGACTGCGGCCGCCGGTGCGCCCATCAGCGTCTGGTTTGCGCACAGAGCAGTTTCGCCGACTTCTGACAGAGCCGGTCAGCGTTTCCAGGGAATAGCGAAATCAGTCCCAGATCACGGTCACGTCGTAGTCAGCGAAGGCGGGGTCGCCGGTGACGATCGGCAGAGAGTGCGCCTGCGCCTGGGCGATCAGGAGACGGTCGAAGGGATCGCCGTGATGGTGCGGCAGCATCCTCACCCGCCAGGCGTCGTCTGCCGTGACATTCAGCAACTGGAAGCCAAGGGGCTCGATGCGCTCTGGCAGATCGTCAGGGGCTTTCAGCTTGCCGAGCCCGACCTTGATCGCGATTTCCCATAGGCTTCCAGCGCTGACCAGCACCTCCGCGGTCGGTGCCTCGATCGCCGCGGTTGCCGTCGGGCCGAGCCGAGGATCGTCGTTGAGATGCCACACCAGCACGTGGCTGTCGACGAGCAGCCTCACGCCTCAGCGCGGCGAGCGGTTTCCACGGGAACGCGAGCCGGTTCCGGTGGGGAATACCTCACTGCGCTGGAACAGTCGCTCGATCTCTCTGTCTGCTTGTTCGACGTCTCCAGCGATCGCGATCTCGTTGCGCATCGAGCCACGTCCGGTCACGCCGCCGTGCTTGCGCTCGAGCGGTGCGATTCGTGCTACCGGGGCGCTGCCACGGCGTACCACGATCTCCTCGCCTGCCTCTGCGCGGCGCACGAGCTTGGAGAAGTGAGTCTTCGCTTCGTGGATCGTCACGCTCTCGGCCACAGAACCAGAATAACAGAAGTTAGTCTACTTGGTCCACATTGTTCGCGCTACCACAAGACGCGAAGACCCCGGAACGGTCCCTGTGCAGTCCCCTCATGGGGCAGGCCAAACTGCCGGGGTTTCGTTCGTTCCGGGCTAGCTCGTCACCGCGCGACGGAGGCTACTTCGCCTCGTCTAGCGACATCCGCCCGCCGGGCAGCCGCGCCAAGCGGTTCGCATTGACTTCGGTTGGCTCCATCGGTCACGATTTGCAGCCGGTTTCGACGGCACGTCCTTGACGGTGGTCGAACCGCACATCGTGATCGCTGCAACAGAGGGTCGTACAATCCTTCGTATGGCCACACGAACTGTCCACCTGCCAGAGAGTTCCTACGCGCTGCTTAGCACCGAGGCGCGGCGGCGTGGCCTGGACCCCGACGAGTTGGCGGACGAGCTGGTGCGCTCCGACCTCGCCGCCCCCGGCGAGCAGTAGAGCTTGCGACAGCCGGGCAGTTTGGTCCCGCCCGGGGCCATCAGCCTTGCAGCGCTTCCAGTCGAGCTTCGCCGTACCGACCTCAATCGCCTTGCGAGCGCTCTGCGCCTGAGTGCGTGCTGACGAGCGAGGACCGTAGCGCGGCGAACCGCAAGGGGCCCGCGCCGGCAGCTCAGCGAACGCGCTTGTGCGCGTCCTCACGGCCGGCCGTGGTAGCCGCATCGTTTGTGTGGATCCAGGCAACGATTTGATCAGGGGGTATGGGTCGCGACAGGTGAAAGCCCTGGGCTACGTCGCATCCGAAGCGGCCCAGTTCCTCGAGGTGCTCTGGCGTCTCGATTCCCTCGGCGATGACCCGAAGCTTCAAGCTGTGGCCGAGCTGAATGGTGGAGCGGACGATGTTCGCGTCCTCCTCGCTGTTGGTCATGTTGGCGATGAACGAGCGGTCTATCTTGAGCGCGCGGACAGGTAGCTGTTTGAGCTGGGCCAGCGACGAGTAGCCGGTGCCAAAGTCGTCGAGCGAGAAGGCGACGCCGAGCTCGCTGATACGGGCGATTACATCGAGCGCACGCGCCGGGTCTTGCATGAGCGTTTCCTCCGTGATCTCGAGCTCGAGATCCATGGGCGAGGTGCCGTGTCGTTTGATCAGGGCGTCGATCTCCTCCGGAAGGCGCGTGTCCAGGAGGTTCGCGGGCGAGAGGTTGACAGCCATGGGTACGACCTGGCCCATCTGGCGCCATTCGCGCTGCTGCGCGAGCGCGTGGTCGAGCACCCACAGCGTGAGCTCGCGCATCAGACCCTCACGCTCTGCCAGCGGCACGAACTCGCCCGGTGCCAACAGCCCGAGACGCGGATGCTGCCAGCGCACGAGCGCCTCGACACCCGCGAAGTTCCCATCCTCGATTGACCGCTTCGGCTGGTAGTGGAGGAGGAGCTGATTGGCCCCTAGAGCCAGGCGCAGGTCGCTCACCAGGGCCAGGTAGTCCCGGCTGTGCTCATCACTGTCCGCCACGTAGCTCTCCACACCGGTCCGCCTGGACTTCGCGCGGTACATCGCGACGTCGGCGCAGCGCAACACCCCCGAGCGCGTGCTGGCGTGCAGCGGCGCGGCGCCCACACCGATGCTCGCCTCAACGGGGATGGTCAGGCCATCGAGAGGGAAAGGCTCATCGAAGGCGCGCTGCAGCCCCTCGGCCGTCCGGATCACGTCGCGCTCGTCACTTGCATCCGCGAGCAGGGCGGCGAACTCGTCACCGCCAAGTCGTGCCAGCAGGCCCGACGCGGGCAACGCCTCGCGCAGCCGTACCGCCACCTGGCGCAGCAGCTCGTCTCCGGCGTTGTGCCCGAGCGTGTCGTTGATCTCCTTAAAGCGATTGAGGTCCACGAGCAGCATCGCGAGCGGGCGCCCCTCCTCGAGCAACTGATCGGCGACCTTGTAGAGCTGTCGCCTGTTCGGCAGTCCGGTCAGGTCGTCTGTGTGCGCCTCGATCTGCGCCGCCCGCTTGGACTCGCGCTCGACTTGCGCGGCGACCTCGAGCGCACTATGGCGCTCTGCGGCGTGCTCTTTGAGCCGGCGCAGGGCCAGCCCGAAGCGAGCCCCTGCCGCCACCAGCGCCGCGGTCGCGAG
>Ga0102924_1004984_pt1 | contig 13055 bp, 12 predicted proteins | sample PaiPotPPM11metaG_FD_80116 | JGI IMG/M metagenome (GOLD analysis project Ga0102924, IMG submission 80116) | Iron sulfur acid spring bacterial and archeal communities from Banff, Canada, to study Microbial Dark Matter (Phase II) - Paint Pots PPM... ... | reverse complement strand
CTCTTTGCGCATCTCACCAGCACGGCGCCAACCGCCAAGCTCACCGAAGTACGCCGCACCGATGACCCCGATGAGCAGCGCGCGTGGGCGGACCTACGCGCGGGGCGCGCGGAGGACGCGATGGCCCACTACCAATCACGCGGGCAACTGCACTTCACAGACACCCGCGAGCAAGCCCTAGAGCAAGCCGTCCAACAATGGGCCGACCTCACCAAAACCCATGACGTTCGCGCGGTCGCTCTGATGTCTGACGCATCGAACATAGAGATCGACCGGATGAACGCCCGCGCACAACACCTGCGGGCAGAGCGCGGCGAACTCGGCGAGCGAGAGATCGAACTGCCCGACGTTCCCTATGGGCTGCGTGAAGGTGACGAGGTCGCGTTCATCACACAGCACCACCCGCACGGAGAACGTCGTGTCGAGAACGGCGCTCGCGGTGAAATCACAAGCATCGACGCCGACCACCAGCGGGTGAGCGTGCTCACCGACGACGCACGACAGGTCATCGTCGGCGCTGATGACTTGCAGAGCCTGCGACTTTCATACGCTCAGCACATCTACCGCAAGATCGGCGCGACCGTGGACCGCTCCGTCGCTGTCACCGGCGGCTGGCAAACAAGCCAAGAAGGAGCCTACGTCCAAGCCTCCCGCGCACGCAACGGCACAGACTGGCACGTCGCCCGCGAGGATCTCGGCACCGAAGGACTCGACGCCGAGCGCGTCACCCGCCTCGCAGAGACAATGCGCGCCTCCCGCGCACAAGTCCCCTCGATCGTCTACCGCACGATCACCCCCGAGCAGCCCGATGATCTCGGCCGGGGCGACGAGGTTGGCCGGGAGCTGGAGCGCTCCACCACCCGACGGCTCGCACGCGAGCCCAGCATCCACCAAGACGAACAGATCAGCCAGGGCCTATGAGTCGGATCGCGATCACCCTCGACGAGCACGCTCTCGCGCAGCTGACCCGCCGCGCGCAAGCCAACAGCGAGCCCATCGCCAGAACAGCCGCAAGGTTCGTCCGCGACGGGCTACTCAGCACCCAAGCACACCCCGCCAGCGAGCCCGGCCCGTCCGCTGGCAAGGCTGCGCGCCCGCCAGACAGCACCGGGCGACCCGGATGGCTTGAGCCACCCGACAAGCGCGAGACATGGCGACGCGAGCTATGGGCCGCCGTCACCGCGCTCGCCGACCGCTACCCCCAAGTGTTCTCAAAACTCGTCGCTGACTGGTACACCAACCGCGCGCTCGTGGAGACCCTCGCAGCACTCAGCGCATGGCGCTCACAACTCGACGCCGGACTAACCCCCGACCCCCGCGCCGAGCTGCTATTCCACGACCGCCTAGAAATCCTCGAACGCCAACTCACACACACAAGCGACCCAACCGCCCCGCGATTCACCAGCGGGCCGCCGCCATCAGAGTGGGTGACATAGCCGCTCAGCACGGGTTGTAAACGGGGGTTTCAGCGGTATACGCCGGCGACCTAACCTGTGCGCCTTGTCGGACGCAAACTCGGAACTGTCGCTGACAGGATGGAAGCGTTTCCTGCCTGACTTGGGGCTGGCTTGCTTTGACACGCTGTTGCAGAGAGAGACGGCCGAGAGCACGACGGTTCGCCGCGATCTTGACGACATGGAGAAAGCGTTTGGCTTTCCGGCTGGCGGATGGCTGGACCACCCGTATAACTCGGCCAATATCCCGAGGGACCCCGACGAGCGCGACGTGTGGATTTCACGTTGGCAGGAGTGGCAGCGCTACGCCGCGCAGCGCGGTCGACCGATGTCCTCCTGCCGGCATGTCATCGAGTTCATGACAGAGCTCGGCATCTTTGAGCGCCGCGAGGAGCATGGGGTTGTGCGTTGGGTCATCCCGTGCCCGCTGCCGCTCGTGGAGGATGTGTTGGATTTGACCGCTGAGCAGCGTGCCGTCGAGAACGAGCATCGCTGGCGCGATCAGGTCTCTGACGCGCACAAGGCGATCATCTACTGGCTATACCACCAGCGGACAAATGACCCCTTCCTTCGCGTTGAGGTCACCATTGCGTCGCTAGCGAGCGAGCTTGACCTTGACGCTGAGAATGTCTGCAACGCACTGCGTGTCATCTCAGAGGGAGCGGATGACATCCTGCTCAGCAACCACCGAGGGCACGCTGGCATCGACGACACGTTCACGATCACCGTCGACTGGCGACGCTTCGATGACGAACGCCCGACACATGAGCTGGACGCCGCCATTCCATGTCGATGAACCAGCCCCGCCACCAACGCACAGGCTCCCACGCGCTGCCTACCCGAGGGAGCGAGGAGCTTGAGGCCGCAGTACAGGCGGCGAGGGCTGCAATGGACGCAGAGTCGAGCTTGGAGGCCGTTTTTGTGACCGCGGGCTGCCGGATGGAGGATGCCGTCAGGCTCGCGCGCTCCAAATACGTGATGCGGCTTTGCGTCCCCGACGAGGACGCCGAGAACCCGATCGACTGGAGCGGCCCGCTACTCGCACTCGCCCACCAGCAGTCCGAAGGAGCCTGGCTAAATGGGTGCCTCGTGGGCCTGTTCATGGCCGGCCCACTCGCGCAGACAATGGACCCAATGGCGCTGCAGACCGCAGAAAAGCGGCTGACCGCTGAAATCCTCGAGGAGGAGCAACGCACCTACGAACGCCACTCCTTGGACGACAGGATTCGTCGGCAAAACATCGATCCCGACGCGCTGCGGAGTAGCTCGATGTCGGCCGCGGCCCGCTTCGCTCAGCCGCTGCTCAAGTACGAGATGACAGGCCCCGAGCTCGCGCAAAGCGTCAACACACTCGGGGGACTATGGGCCCTCGGAGTCGAGATAGCCACCAAGGCGCGGGGCGAACACCAACAAGCGTAATCCGACAGCACACCCTCGACGCAAACACCGCACCCGTCAGCGCGCGCCACACAGCCGCCCGCGCCCGTTCCTGCACAACGCTGGCCAGTCACAATCAGTGAGGCCGGGGGCGCCGGGAAACAGGTCGACCCGGATGGGCTCGCGGCCTTGCGGTAGTGCGAGCGCACGTCCGGCGGGCATCGCCCGCAGGTCCGCCGGTTGTATGACTCGCTCGCGCTGCTGGGCGTAAGAGTGACTGTCTCCCCCGGTGTACGTTCTGCCGGCCCGCTCGACCTGATGAGACGTTGAGGTGTTCTCGCTGACCTGCGGGCGCCACACGAGCTGCTCACCGCAGGCATCTGAGACCAGCTGCGCCGTGTAGGGGTCAGCGACCCCGGCGAGCACCAGGCGAAGCGCCGGGGTCGACCACATCGTTGCGGTCTCGTGCTCGCCCCAGCGGGCGCGAGCCTGGCTCATGTCCTGCACCCCCAGAACGGGAACGATGCCCTGCTGAATCCCCTCGCTCAACAGCCTGGGGAGCGAGCGTATGGGTGCGATGTTCGCTACCTCATCCAGCGCGAGAAGTAGCGGGCGCTCAAGGCGCCCGCTGGCCGAGGTGATCGCCAGGTCGATCGCCTGCGCACACAGAGCATCCAACAGCGCGGCGATGAGCGGCGCGAGCTCCTCCTGGATACGAGACGGAGAGACGACGTACAGGGTTCCGTTCTTGGCGATCAGCTCGCCGAGGTCGATCTGCGGTGTGAGCGCGGGGTCGCTGGACGCGCGGACGGCTGCCCGGGATGCCCACGCGAGCGCGACCTGAGCAGTGCCGAGCACGGACGTGCGGTAGTCCCCGACCGCCTGCGCCGCCACACCTGACAGCTCCTCAAGCGCGATCGTCGCACCCGCGCCGCGCAGGATCTCGGCGGGCTGGGAGAACTCCGAGCGGCCAAGCCACCCCCGCGCACGATCGATCCCGCCACCCGACAGCGCGGCGGCATGAAACAGCGGCGCCAGCAACGCACGGGCGGCGATCGCGAAATGCTCGCCGTGGCGGACCGTCTCATCCGCCGAGGCCGGCGACAGCAACGCGGCGGCAACCTCCACCGCTCCGTCCCACGTCTGACAGCGCGAGAGCGGAGAGAACCCAACGCTTGCCTCGGGATGCCCGAGCGAGCCTGTAGGGTCATACAACGCGACGGGGCCAATCCGCGAGCGGTGCCCCGCACTCGCCAAGATGTCGCCCTTGGTCGAGGTGACAAGCGCCGGCCCCGCCCACGCGGCGAGCGTCGGTGCGATCACTTTCCGAGTCTTGCCCGCCTTCGGTGGCCCCACGACGATCGCCGCGCAGTCCGGCGGAGTGCGCAGCACGCCGCTGTCGGCCTGCCCAGCCCAAACACTGGTTCCAGCCATCGACGGTGGCGTGCGGGCAACCCACGGGTCATCAGGCCCCGCGGGCGGCAGCGCACGCGCCCCGCTCGGCCTGCTCGCCCCACCCATGCCCCGGACGACCCATAGGCCGGCGGTCGCGCACGCGGCGAAGCTCGTGGCGATCAGCAATAGCGCGATCATGGCCAGCGCCCAGGTAGCGGAGGCCGTCGCTCGCTGACCAACGGTGCACGCAGCGGCTCGGGGCCGCCCGGCGGCCGTGGTGGTTCCCGCTCGCGGCGATGCACGTTCGGGGCGAGCACCATCCCCAGCGCGAGCAGCAAGAACGCCACGAGCCCCATCATCACCGGAGAGGCGGCGAGGATCGCGTGCAACGGATACCGCGGACCATCAGTCGCGATGCCGTGAAAGCCACCGTGCGCCGCCTTCCACGCACGCGCGACCGGGCCAGCCCACCAGCCTCAGCAGACCCACAGCAGGAACGCGAGCAGTCCGGCGCCCTTCAACCGCGCGGGCCAGCGCCACCCGTCCAGCTCGACCGGGCGCAACACACGATTCATCGCCGCCGAGAACAACGCCCACACGAACACCGGGACGAACACCGGCGCTGACCACCACCCCAACTGCAAACCAACCACTGAGAAGATCGCGTGCAACGCCAGGATGAGCAGCGCCACCGCCGCGCCGATGAGCAGCAGCGCCTTCAACCGCGCGTCCTGGTCGGCTTCCTTATCCGCACGCGAACGACCAGCCATCAACGAATCCGCCCAGCCCGGCGGACGATCCACCCGGCCGCCATACCCACGTGAACGGCCACGACCCGGATCGCTACCCATCACGCCCCCCTCCCTTCCCCTTCGGCACCTCAGCCAGACTCGCCAACAACGCCGCCTGCGTACTACGCCTAAAGCCCGGACGCGGCATGCCCGCCGTCCGCGTGCTCCCGCGACCAGCCGCCCGCCCGTGCGTGGTCGCGGCCTGCACGGCGAGCCAGTCTTCGAGCATCGCCCGGGTAAAGCGCAGATGCCGCCCACCACGCAGACACGGCAAATGCCCCAGGCGCGCCGCATCCCGAACCCACGACACCCGCACGTTCAACAACGCCGCCGCAGCCACACAATCAAGCAGCGGCTCCGACAACGACACCACCTCGCCATCACCCGGCATACCGGACTCCTTTCCTCGCGCCCGCGCGACCCGACCCCCAATACGGGGATCAGACTGCGCCGGCCTCACATTCGCTCTACCAGCCAAAACTCACGCTCCTCTCACTCAACAAAAGCCCCGACACGTGTATGTCGAAAGCCGAGGCGCGATGCCCCTGCACAAATCGCGCGCATCCGGCCCTCTGTTGTTAACGACCTCAACTCCGCTGAAGCGGCCAAGAACTTGCGAGGCGCGCCAACGACGCGGCCAGCAGAAGCCGAGAACTCGCCTTGGTGCCGGGCGGGGAGTCATCCACGGGTAAGCCGGGCAACGACCCCGACACACAACCGAATCGCGCCGTGTCCGCTCGATCGCACCCATAGCCGCCGGGCAGCGTAGAAGGCGCTGCTGTCCGGCCCACAACACCACCCACGAACCCGAACCGCCAACGCCATCAACGACGAGCACCGAGGAGCGATGGATCGCCAACCAGCACGCCCAACCCTTACGGCAGCCCGAGCTCTAGCCGCGACCCTCACACGACGCTACCGATTGCGGCGCGGTGGCCGCCGCTACCTGCACCGGAGGCGTCGGGCTACGCCCTCCTTGTCACAGCACACGCCTGGGCGACATCGCTGCTCGCGGACCAGAAGCGCCCCCAACCCAATCCGGGAGGAAATCTCGGGAGGAAGCTCCGCCAGCGCCCGAGCCTAACCCCTACGAGGCATCTGGGGGACATATGTTGGGGACACGCGCCCGATTCGGGGCATCGACGAGGCTTAGCTCGCCTAGCAAAACAGCATGATTTGCAGGCATTTTTCTGTATATGCGGGCGAGAGGACTCGAACCTCCAAGGGCTAGCGCCCACCGGCTCCTAAGGCCAGCGTGTCTACCAATTCCACCACGCCCGCAGGGGCTCCCCAGAGCCTAGCTCGCACGCTCGCCGACCGCCGTCGACACGGGTCTCACCCCCACGGGGACCGCGCCGGGCGGTATGGTCATGTCGATCATGTCGTTCGGACCCGCACAGCAGCGCCAGCAAGGCGTGATCATCACCCACCCCAACCGCAGCAAGCCGGTCGTGCAGGCCACGCGCGCGACCGTCGTGGTGCTGCTGCTGGTCAGCGCGGCGCTCGTGCTGATCGTGACCGTGGGCGGCTGGAAGCTCCTCGAGGGCGCCATCCCCATTCAGATCGGCTACGTCGCCGTATACATCGTGTTCGCCTTCTTCGCCGCGCGCTGGAACCGTGGCGTGCTGCCGGTCGCGGCCGTGCTGGCGGTTCTGCTAGGCATCTTCGCGCTGGTCGCCGGCCCGAGCTGGTTCGCGCGCGACAAATCGGGCTTTGCACAGCCGGAACTCAACGCGGGCCTGCTCGGCGTGCTCACACTGCTGATCGTGCCCGTGCAGCTGCTGCTGGTCACCTTCGCCATGCGCGGCTTCTCGCAGGGCTGGAACGTCGAGCTCGAGCACAGCGATCCGTCGGCCGGCGAAGACCTATACGCGCAAGCGCCGCTGTACCCCGCCTGACATACACTGGACAGCGGCGTGCGGCGGTGGCGGAACGGTAGACGCGGGGCCCTCAAAAGGCCCTGTCCGCAAGGGCGTGTGGGTTCGACTCCCACCCGCCGCACCTCGGCCGACGGGGCGCTTTTGCGCGCCGAGCGGCGCCGGCGGGCGGCCCACTACCAACAGGGCTTGAACGTGGCGCCGTTGAGCGCCAAGTTGAAGCGCGCGCCCATGATGCCCACCGCGTTGTCTGACGCGCAGAAGCGCTTGGTCGGGAGGTTGTACTCGGCGTTGAGCACGGGCTTGCCGACGGCCAGATACGGGTCGAAGTCGGCGCATTCGCTGAACTGGTTGCACTGCTCGGTCAGCGCGCCGTCGAAGTAGGGCTGGAGCTGGGGCGTCTGTTCGCCGTCGTTCTTCTGCAGGACGGCCATGCCCAACGAGTGGACCTCGCCGGCGACCCACTCGTTATAGGTCAGCTGCTCGGCGGCGGTCAGCGGGAAGCCGCTGGCGTTGGAATAGCCTTCGATGTTGTCTGGCTCGACCGCGTCAAAGCCCTTTTCCCTGCACATCTGAAAGCGCGCGGTCATGATCGGCTCGAGCACGCCCAGCTGGCGGATGTCCAGCCAGCGCTCGCCCGGCCAGCCGTTGGAGTGACCCAGCACGGACTTGGGAAAGTCCTTGTAGTCGGGGCGGAAATTCTCGGCGGTGCCGACGTCGATGTAGCAGATCACGTGCTTGCCCTGGGCATGCAGCGCGGCGACCTCAGCGGCGCTGTTTTCGAATCCGTCGATGTCGTAAGCGGCCACAGGCTGGTCGTTCTTGACGGTGCCCTGCAGCTGCCAGTACCAGGTCAGGCGTTGAGGCGGCTGCCACCACGAGCCGCCCGACGCCCCGGCGGTGGCGGCGCACAGCGCGAGCGCCGACAGCAAGACCGCCGTGAACGCCGTTACTGCGAGACGGTTGACAGACATGGACGAGCGGCATGCTACGCCCAAGCGCACGCGCACGCGTCGCCTGGCGATCCGGCCCTCCACAAGGCCTCTACGGCCCGGCAACGAGCTCCAGCAGCGGCCCAGCAAGCGCGGACGGCGCCGCGAGAATGCCCCACGGCAGGTTCTCGTGCACGGGCAGCTCCAGGACCGCAAGGCCCGCCCGTTCGCACACGAGCGCGCCGGCGGCGATATCCCACTGCTTGACCGTGCGCTCAAAGTAGGCGTCATAGCGCCCTGCGGCCGTCCACGTCAGGTCCAGCGCGGCGCTGCCGAAGCGGCGGATGTCGCGCACGCGCGGGGCCAGCCGCGCGAGCACCTTGGCCTGCGCGGCGCGCACGTCTGCGTCATAGGCCAGGCCCGTGGCGACCATCGCGCGCGCCAGCGCTTGGCGCCCGGCCGCCTCTCCCCCCTCCACCGCGTCCCTGTGCGCGCCCGCCAGCGTCAGCACCCCCGCCGGGCCGCTCAGCGTGGCCGCTCCGCTGCGCGTGGCCGTGAACAGCTCCTGGCGATTTGGGTCGAAGACCGCTCCCGCGAGCGTGTGATGCTGGTCGCGTACGGCCACGCTGACACACCACTGCGGTATCCCGAACAGGAAGTTGACGGTCCCGTCGAGTGGGTCGACCACCCAGCTCAGCCCACTGGTGCCCTGCGCGTGATCGCCCTCCTCGCCGATGAAGCCGTCGTGCGGGCGCCGCGCGCCCAGCAGCTCGCGGATGGCACGCTCGGAGGCCAGGTCGGCCTCGCTGACGAGGTCTGTGGGCGTGCTCTTGGCGCTCACCTCGCTCTCGGCGCCGCGGCGTGCGCGTTCGAGCAGCAGCGCGCCGGCCATCTGAGCGGCCTCGACGGCCACCGCCAGCAGGGCGTCCTGGTCGCGTGCGTCGGGCGCGACAGCTCTCGGGTCGCTCACGAGAAACCGGGCGGGCGCTGCTGCGCCCATGGCCGCTCGGCCTCGATCTGCCCGGCGAGCGACAGCAGCGTGGCCTCGTCGTTGGGGCGCCCGACGAGCTGGACGGCGCGCGGCAGCCCGTCGACGTCGAAGCCGGCGGGGACCGAAGCGGCGGGCTGGCCGGTGAGGTTCCACACCCCGTAGTAGGGCACCCAGCGCGCGACCGTGTTGAACGTGACCAGCGCGCCGCGCCCCTGCAGCCGGCCGATCGGCGGGGGGCCCACGGCGGTGCCGGGCGTCAGCAGCACGTCATGGTCCTCCAGCACAGTGTTGATGCGGCGCGACAGCTCGGCCTCGTGAGCGAGCGAGCGCTCGAGCAGCGCTGGCGGGATGAGGCCGCCCAGTCGAGCCACGCCGCGAGTGCGCCGTTCCAGGCGCTCGGGATGAGCAAGGGCCGCGACGTCGTCGTGGGCCCCGCGCAGGTAGCGTACGAGCACGCCGGGGCCGGCCTGCGGACCGTAGTCGGGGTCGCGCTCTGCCACCTCGTGCCCGAGCGAGCGCAGCAGCTCGACGGTGTCCTGCAGGGCGCGGCGCGCGTCCGCGTCGGGGCTTGCGATCAGGCCGGGGGGAACACGCGTGGAGTAGGCGATCCGCAGCCTTCCCGGCGGCGTGGCGGCCGCGGCGGCGAATGGCAGCGCGGGCGGCGGTGCGCTGTCGAGGTCGACGTCGCTCGCGCCAGAGGCGACGTCTGCAAACAGCGCGGTGTCGGCGACCCGGCGGGTGAGCACGCCGCTCACGGACATGCCGTGCCAGTGACGCGGGTAGGGCGCGAGCGGCACCCGGCCGCGCTGGGGCTTGAGTCCGAACAGGCCACACCAGGCGGCGGGGATGCGGATCGACCCGGCGCCGTCGGATGCGAGCGCGGCGCCGACCAGGCCGGCGGCGACCGCGGCAGCGCTGCCGCCGCTGGAACCGCCGGGGGCGCGCTGCAGGTCCCACGGGTTGCGTGTGACACCGAAGGTGGCGGTCTCGGTGAACGGCCACAGCGCGAGCTCGGGCTCGTTGGTCTTGCCGATGATCACCGCGCCGGCCTCGCGTAGGCGCCGCACAACCTCGGCGTCGGCGCGCGCGGGCTCGTCATGGGCGTTGCTGCCGTCGCACGTCAGCTCGCCGGCAACGTCGATGTTGTCCTTGACCGCGATCGGCACGCCCAGCAGCGGACGTTTGCCCGACTGCCCGCCGGCCCCGCGCCGCGCGTCGGCCTGGTCGGCCTCCATCCGCGCGCGCTCGGCGAGCACCACGCGAAACGCGTTCACACGCCCGTCCAGCCGCGCGATCCGCTGCAAGTACAGGTCGACGAGCTCGCGCGAGCTGACCTCACCGGCGGCGATCAGTTGCGCCTGCTTGGCGATCCCGGCGAAGGCGAGCTCCCCTTCCGGGGACGATGCGGTGGCGTCCATCCGACAGGCAATGTATTGAAAAGCACGTCGATCAGCGGGTGATCGACCATGAATGCGAGCCGCACCCGTAGACTCGGAGTGCAGCCGCGACGTCAGCGAGCAACTTCCCTCCGAGTCGAACATGTAGGATCACAGCGCAAGCTACGGGGGAGGCACAATGGCGCAAGAAGTCGAGTTCGGCAAAGGCGGGGAAGCCAAGATCCGCAGCTTCTGGGTGGGCCTCGGCCTCACGGTCATCACGCTCGGCATCTACGGGTTCTGCTGGTACTACTTCGTCAACAACGAGCTGAAGGATGTAGGGCTCTCCAAGGACGATCAGAACCTTGGCCAGTCGAGCCCCGCGATGTCAGTGACCGCACTTGTACTAGGCGGCTTTACCGTCTGGGTCGCGCCCCTCCTGTCTATCTACAACTACGGCCAACGCATCAAGCGGGCCCAGCGGCTGACGGAGGTTCCGAAGCAGGATCAGATCAATCCAACCGTCGCGTTCCTGCTCTACTTTCCCGGCGCAATCCTCATTGTCCCGCTGTTCTTCCACTACTGGTACGTGACCAAGCACCAAAACATGGCGATGCGCGCCGCTGGCGGACTGCCATACAAAGGCGACCCAGACCTCGTTGCACCTTAGCCACAGCTGATCGTCAAATCACGTGCGTCTCGTCGGTCAGACGGGGGTAATCGGGTTGCGCTTGGCCGGCCAGCCGGGCGCCCCGCCACACGCAAGCTCTCCGCGCCGCTTGCCGGCGGCGTGGGCGAAGCGGCGGATCAGCTCGTCGCGCAGCCGCTCGGGCTCGATCACCGCGTCGATGACGAGCTCGGAGGCGAGGTGCAGGATGTCGATGTCGGCGGCATACTCGCTGCGCAGCTGCTCGACCTTGGCGGCGCGCTCGTCCTCTCCCTCGATCGCCTGCAACTGGTTGTAATAGACGGCGTTGATGGCGGCCTGCGGGCCCATCACGGCGATCGAGGCGCTGGGCAGCGCGATGCAGCAGTCGGGCTCGAAGGCGGGGCCGGCCATCGCATACAGCCCTGCCCCGTAGGCCTTGCGCACAATGACCGAGATCTTGGGCACGCTGGCCTCGCTGACGGCGCTGATCATCTTGGCGCCGTGGCGGATGATGCCCTCGCGCTCGACCTGCGTGCCGATCATGAAGCCGGGCACGTCGGCGAGGAACAACAGCGGGACGTTGAACGCGTTGCACGTCCAGATGAAGCGCGCGGCCTTGTCGGCGGAGTCGCCGAACAGCACGCCACCCTTGTGCTTGGGCTGGTTGGCGACGATCCCCACCACACGGCCGTCCAGGCGGGCATAGGCGACGATCAGCTCGCGCGCCCAGCGCGGGTGAATCTCCAGCAGCGACCCCTCGTCGACGAGCGCGCCCAGCAGCAGCTTCATGTCGAATGGCTTGTTCTCGTCCGCCGGGATCAGCTCGGAGATCGCAGAGGAAGACGATGATGAGGCCGGCTTCGCCGGCGGAGTTGTCGGCGGCTGGCTCTCGCAGCTGGTGGGCATGTACGACAGGTAGCGCCTGGCCAGCGCGATCCCCTCCTCGTCTGTCTTGACCAGCTGATGGGCGCAGCCGGACACGCCCGTGTGCATGCGCGCGCCGCCCATCTGCTCGAGGCTGACCTGCTCTCCGATGACCATCTCGGCCATGCGCGGCGAGCCGAGATACATGGAGGCGTTGCCGTCGCGCATGATCACGACGTCACAGAACGCGGGGATGTAGGCACCGCCGGCGGCGCTGGGGCCGAACAGGACGCACACCTGGGGCACGGTCCCGGACAGGCGCACTTGGTTGTAGAAGATCCGCCCGGCGCCGCGCCGGGCGGGGAACATCTGCACCTGCTCGGTGATGCGCGCGCCGGCGGAGTCGACCAGGTAGACCATCGGCACGGCCAGCGCCAGCGCCCGCTCCTGGATGCGCAGGATCTTCTCGACGGTCTTGGGGCCCCACGAGCCGGCCTTGACGGTGGGGTCGTTTGCCATCAGGGCAACCGTCCGCCCTTCTATCTCCCCCACGCCGGTTACCACACCGTCGGCGCCCAGGCCATCCTCCTGCCAGTTGGCCAGCAGGGCCTCCTCGGCGAAGGTGCCGTCGTCGAGCAGCAGCGCCACGCGCTCGCGCACCGGCAGCTTGCCCTGCTCGACGGCCTTGTCCCTATGGCGCTCCGGTCCCCCGGCGAGAGCGCTCGCGCTGGCGTCCTCGAGCGCGCTCACGAAGCGACCGTCACCACGGCGCTGCGCGGGTCACGACGACCAGGCCTGCGCTCAACGGGGCCAACGCGAGTCGCGACGACCGACCTGCGCTCACCAAGGCAATCCCCGGTAACGATGGCGCTGTGCACGCAACTGACGACGTTCGTGGCGGGCCTGCAGCCGCGCGTGCACGACCTCCAGGTCTGACCCGGGCCCGAGCAGGCGCCAGGAGTCGCGCACGACGGGCAGCATTGTGACGCCGATCACCCACGCCGGCCAGAAATCGGCGTGGCCATGGTGGGAACCGGTGAGCAGCCAGATACCGACAGACAGCGCCGACACGCCGATGCCGCCGCCGGCCTCCTGGGCCAGGCGCCGGCGCAGCTGGCCCTTGCGCTTGCGCAGCGCGAGCGCGACCGAGGTAGAGCTGACGGGCAGGTCGGCCCTGATCGCGTCGATGTCTGCGCGCGTGATCGCGCTGTAGGCCTTGCCGACGCGCTCCTCGAGCTCCTCCGAGCTGAGCCGTCCGGCGAGCGCGTGCTCGCGCAGCTCTGCGACGAGCTGCTCGCGGTCGGCGTCTGCTACGCGCATCTGCGGCGTGGAGCTCACCCCTTGAATGT
>Ga0102924_1004983_pt1 | contig 13056 bp, 10 predicted proteins | sample PaiPotPPM11metaG_FD_80116 | JGI IMG/M metagenome (GOLD analysis project Ga0102924, IMG submission 80116) | Iron sulfur acid spring bacterial and archeal communities from Banff, Canada, to study Microbial Dark Matter (Phase II) - Paint Pots PPM... ... | reverse complement strand
GGCCTGGTCGGGGTAGTCGAGCGGGATGAAGGTGCGGGCATTGGCCGCCACGGCTTGCAGCTTCTCGCGTATCGCCAGCGACGCCGGTCCCTGGTCCTTGTTGACCACCGCAAGGCGAATGTTCTTGATGTTGCCGCCGAAGGCGTTTCCCAGGATGACGAGCTGCGCCAGGGGCAGCACGAGCGAGGCGACCAGCAGCATGGGGCTGCGTAAAAACTTGCGCAGGTCGCGTTCGATGATGGCCAGGGCGCGGTTCATGACCGACCTCCGGGAGCCGCCGCGGGGGTCGCGCCGTTGTGCTCGCCGGCCCCGAGACCGCGACCGGTGAAATGCAGGAAGACGTCGTCCAAGCTGGTGCTCTGGATGGAGAGGCTCTTGAGTTCCACCTGCCGGGCGCGGGTCAGCTCGACCAGGCTGATCGCCGTGCTGGGTCCGTGGTCACTGAAGATACGGTAGAGCGCCGGGCCCTGCACCACCACCTTGCGCACCGCCGCCAGTTGCTGCAGGTCGTCGACGCCGGCCGGCAGATCGGGGGCCAGTTGCGCTTCAATGACGGCGGCGCCCGGCACCGCCGCCTTGAGCGCGGCGGGGGTGTCGAGCACGACGATCTTGCCGTGGTCGACGATGGCCAGCCGGTCGCAGAGCCGGTCGGCTTCGTCCATGTAATGCGTGGTGAGAAACAGGGTCAGGCCGCGCTCCTCGCGCAGCCGCGTGATCATCTCCCAGACGGCGATCCGGGAGACCGGGTCGAGGCCGGTGGTGGGCTCGTCGAGGAAAAGAATGCGGGGGCGGTGAACCAGGCCGCGGGCAATCTCCAGGCGGCGGCGCATGCCCCCCGATAGCGTCCGGGCAAACACCTTGCCGCGGTCGCCGAGGTTGACCGAGTCGAGCAGTTCCTGCGTGATGCGCTTGCGTTGCCCGGAGGGCACGCCATAGAGGCGGGCATGGATGGAGAGATTCTCGGCGCAGGTAAGGTCGGGATCGCTGGTCATGTTCTGCGGGATGACGCCAATCGCCTGGCGCACCTCGTCGGGCTCCTTGACCACGTCGTGACCCGCGACCCGGGCGCTGCCCCCGGTGGGCGGGACCAGGGTGGTAAGCATGCGAATGAGCGTCGACTTGCCGGCCCCGTTCGGCCCCAGAAGGCCGAAGATCTCCCCGGGGACGACGCTGAAGGAAACGCCGGCCACGGCCTGCAACGTTCCGAAGCGGCGCGAGATGTTGTCCACCACGATGGAGCGGTCGGCGGCAGCGGGGTCCGGTGGCCGCGGCATCAGTGCCCCCCGGTGGAGAGCGGGACGATCACCCAGGCGGTCATGCCGCGCGCCAGGCGGCCATCGGCGTTGTCGACGCGCACCCGCAGGGCGACCGTCTTGATGTCGCGCTTCGAGCGGCTGACGTCACGCTGGGTGGCGAAGTCGGCCTCGGTGGCCTTGTAGATCACGGTGCCTGGAATCACCGCGCCGGAGGGCAGACGGACGCGGACCGCCTGCCCGAGCCGAACCAGGTCGGCATAGCTCTCCTCAAGATCGGCTTGGATCCAGGTGTCGTGCAAATCAAAGATGGTGACCACCGGCGCCCCGGGGTTGACCACCTCGCCGGCGCGGACGGCGCGCAAGGTGACCACGCCGCCAAGCGGGGCCAGCAGCTCGGTCTGGCCGAGGCGCGCCGCGGCGGCCTGTTGCTGCGCCTGGGCGGCCAGCTGGGCGGCGGCCAGCACGTCCGACTGCCGGCGCTGCACACCCACCTGCTGCTGCTGTGCCCGGGCGTTGGCCAGCGCGGCTTGCGCCGCCGCCACCCTGTCGTCCGCCAAGCGCACGCCGGCGCGCGCCGCGTCCAGGTCGGCTTGCGCCTGTTCGCGCTGCAGGGCGGAGTCAATGCCTTGCTGCGCGAGCTGGACGACGCGCTCGGTGTTGGCCGTGACGCGGACCAGGGTGGCGCGCGCCTGCTCCTGTTCCGCCGTCGCCGCCCGTGCCTGTTCGCGCGCCTGGGCGACCGCGGCGGGCAGGGCGGCCTGCAGGAGTCCGGCCTGCGCGTTCGACTGTTGGACCGATTGGCGGGCCTGCACCGCCTGGGCGGCGGCCGCCGCCAGGGTGGCGCCGAGCTCCGAGCGGTCCAGCACCGCCACCACGTCGCCGGCGTGAACCACATCGCCCTCTCGAACGTTGAGCCGCTCGACGCGGGCCGTGATCTTGGACTCCACGGCGACCTCCTCGCCGTCCACCAGCCCGGTGAGCACCAGCTCGTGCGGCGCGCGGTGCGTGACGAAGTAGATGATGCCGCCCACGGCCAGCAGGACCCCCACCACCATCAGTCGTCGCTTCACCGGTACGCTCCCTAGATGTTTTGTCAACGCAAATGATTGTACAAGGAAATCGTTTGTTAACCAAACGAACCGCGGAAGACGAACGGGCGCGACCGGAGCGGACGGGAGGGCGCTTCGGTCAGGCCAGCGTGATCTTGAGCGCGATGGCGTGCTCACTGGGCTGCTCGGCCGGCAGACGGACGCGCAGGCCGGCGGCCTCCTGGGTGAAGGGCAGTCGCCCGCCGTGGCCGAGCAGCGTGACGTGAACCACCCGGGCCGGCTTCTGCGGACTGGCGGTTCCGAGCGCCTTGATCACCGCCTCGCTGCCGGCTTGCGCCGGCCAGCCCATGAGGAAGGCGTACAGGGTGTTGCCGCGGGTGGTGAAGCGGACGTCGGCGACGGTGAGGGCGCGGCGCGCCTTTTCGTTGAACCCGGCGCCCGGGGTCGGGGCCGCGGCCGCGGGACCCTCGCCAAAAATCTTCCACGGCCGGGTGGCGTGGATGCCTTCGCTGTTGACCGCCATCCAGGCCGTAATGCCGTCGAGCACCTGCATCTCGTCGGGGTCGAGCCGTCCGCTGTTGGGCAGCGGGAAGTTGAGCATCAGGTTGCCGTTCTGGCTGACGATGTCTACCAGCAGATCGATCACGGTCTTGGTGGATTTGTACTGGATGCCGCGGCGGTAATGCCACTCGCCGATGCAGGTGTCGGTCTGCCAGGGTTCGGGGCGGATGGCGTTGGCCAAGCCGCGCTCGAAGTCGAGGACGCAGGTGCCGACGGCGCAGTCCTCCGGGCGTTTGCTGGTGTACACCGCCTGGGTGGCGCCGCCGTGCCGCCGGGCGCTCAGGTTGTAAAGGTTGGCGACGGCGCTGCAGCCGACCTCTTCGAAGGGCAGGGCGCCGTCGGTGTAAAGCAGGTCGGGCTGGTACTGGTCGACCAGGTCCTTGATGCGCAGGAACCAGTGGTGGCGCCAGGCGTCCGGGATATGGTCGGCGTTCCAGCTAAACTTGCCGCCCGCCCACTGCGCGCTGCCGGCGTCATGGTAGAGGTCGGCGTGGCGGGGATCCACGCCGTCGTAGGCGACGCCGGCGAGCGGTCCGGTATGGTCGCTGCCATGGCTGACGCCGAACCATTTGTAGCTGATCCACAGGTGCTCGCTCACCCCGAAGCGCAGTCCCTGGCGGCGTGCCGCCTTCTCCCACAGCCCCACCACATCGCGTCGCGGCCCCATCTGGACGGCGTTCCAGCGCGTGTGGCGGGAGTTCCACAGGTCGAAGTTGTCGTGGTGTACGCCCATGCTCATGAAGTAGCGGGCGCCGGCACGCCGATAAAGACCCATCAGGTGTTCGGGGTCAAACTCGGCCGCCTTCCACAGCGGCACCAGGTCCTTGTAGCCGAACTTCGAGGGATGTCCGTAGGTCGCGAGGTGGTACTGGTTCTGGCGGCTACCCTGCATGTACATGTTGCGGGCGTACCAGTCGCCCTGCTCCACGCTTGACTGCGGTCCCCAGTGCGCCCAGATGCCGAACTTGGCATCGCGAAACCATTCCGGAATTTCATAATACTGGAGCGATGCGCGTGTTCCCTGGAAGGGGCCGGGTTGAATCTCCAGTCCCGATTGCGCACGCAGTCGCCGGTTGAGCAGCAACGCCGGCGCGACACTCGACAGCAGCTTGAGAGCGGTACGACGCGTAGTCTTCATGGAGGTGATTGGCGGTTGCCGGTACCGGCACGACTCGGCCGCTGCCAAGCCGTGGCGGGCAAGCGACACCGAACTGTCCGTTACGGCAGCGATGATCCTGCAGTTGACCGAGGTGGGTCAAGCGGAGCGAACGCGGCTTTGGTCCGGCGTTCCGGGTGCGGCGCCGCTACGCGGCTTGCCCCCGGCTACATTCCGCCGTCCTTGCGGGGCGAAGACACGGCTAAGGGCTAATAAAGTCGGAAGTTGACTTCGATGTTGGCGGCGATCTGGACGGGTTTGCCGTCCTTGGTGCGAGCCGGCTCGAAGCGCCACAACTTTACGGCTTCCACGGCCTTCTCGTCCAAGCCGAGCCCGAGCGGGCGCGAGACGCGAACGTCGTGCACCCGGCCATCGGTGCCGATGGTGACCAAGAGCTCGACCTGGCCTTGGAACTTGGCCTTGCGCGCCTCATCGGAGTACTCGGGGTCGGGCTGATAGATCACGCGGGGCGGGCTGAGCGCGCCGCCTTCCGAGGGGTTGCCGCCGCCGGTGTTCCAACCATTGCCGGGGCCCAAACCGGCGCCGTTGCCGGAACCGATACCGTTACCGTGGCCATTGCCCAAGCTGGGCGGCCCGTTAGCCCCGGTCGGGCTGCCGAACACCGGCAGGTTGACGTTGGCCAGCTTGGCGTCAGGTTGGACTTGAATGGCGGGAGCTACCGGCAGCTTGGGCTGCACGTCCGGCGGCTTGATGACCGGCGGAGCCTTGGGAGCCCGCTCCAGCTTGGGAAGCTTGCCCTTGGTGACCGGCGTGGGGTCATGGTGGCCGCCGCCGCCGCCCATGCGCTTGGGCGCCATCTTGGCGGACAGGTTCTCGGTCGGCACGAAGATCTGGGTGACGTTCTGCTGGATGGCCTTGCGGACCGAATGGTTGAACAGTGGAATGGCGAGCAGCGCCATGACCGCGATATGGATCAGGAACGAAGCCGTACCGCTTAAAGCTTTACGCTCATCCTTGGCCCAAATGTCTTTGACCGGTATGGGTTTGGACTCCAGTTGCAGCGGGGGGAGCTGTTCCGGGCGGAAGACGGCGCGCAGGTTCTCGGCAAGCGACTTCCACACCGAGGGTTCCTCGATCAGGACATCGGACTGCACGGGCTGCGAGTCCAAGCGCAGGGCCGGTCCTTGCTTGCCGAACAGCGTCTGCCAGCTCTCCTTCAGGGACGCAAAAAAGCCCGAGGACTCGAGCAGCGGCCGGTACTCCGGCTTGGGAGCCGGGGTCTGGTCTTCGCTTGGGGGAGGCGCGCTGCTGAGATGGGCCATGGGACGTTCCTCAAGGGTCGGTTATTGAGGGGCGAAAGCTGGACGCCTGATATGCAAGCCGAATGCCAACTCCTTCAACCGCTGTGGGTCGCAACCATGGGCAGACCCATCCGCCTGTGCCGGACACTTCTTCGACGCAGTTTATCACGCGGAAGTTACCTGAATAGTGGAGGGAAGTGGCAAACTCCGAGGTCGCAACGGGTCTCGCGCGTCCCGCGCACGGCGCGGTGCGCTTGGGCGGCCGATCGGCTGCCGTCCCTTATACTTCAAGGCAGGGTCCGTGGGCCCCTTGGAGAGCCTGGTTTTGCCATCCCTTCCCCTTAAAAAGACGCTCAACCTGCCGGCCACCAAGTTTCCGATGAAGGCCAGCCTGCCGGAAAGCGAGCCGCGCTGGCTGCAGCACTGGCAGGCGATCGACTTGGGGGGCGCCATCCGCCGTCTGCGGGCCGGGTCTCCGACGTTTGTCCTGCATGACGGGCCGCCCTACGCCAACGGCGCCATTCACTTGGGCCACGCGCTTAACAAGATCCTCAAGGACTTCGTGGTGAAGTCCAAGACCATGGCGGGCTTCGACTCCCCCTACGTCCCCGGCTGGGACTGCCATGGGCTGCCCATCGAGATCAAAGTGGATCAGCAACTGGGCGCCAAGAAGGTCGGCATGCCGGTGCTGTCGATCCGCAAAGCCTGCCGCGAGTACGCCGCCAAGTTCGTGGATCTGCACCGCGAGGAGTTCAAGCGGCTGGGAATTTTCGGCGACTGGGAACACCCCTACCTGACGATGTCGCCGGAGTTTGAGGCGGTGATCGCCGAACAGATCCTGCAGTTTGTGGCGCAGAGGTATGCCTACAAAGGGCTGCGCTCGGTGTACTGGTGCATCCATGATCGGACGGCGCTGGCCGAAGCCGAGGTGGAGTACGAGAACCACGAGAGCCCGACGGTGTGGGTCAAGTATCGCTACGGCGCCGGGGAGCTGCCGGCGGCGCTGCACGGGGTGGCCCAGCTTTCGGCCGTGATCTGGACAACCACGCCTTGGACCCTGCCCGCCAGCGTGGGCCTGGCGTTCCATCCCGAGCTCGACTACGTCGCGGCGCGGGTCGGGAACGGAGAGGTCTACATCCTGGCGGAGGCGCTGGCGGCGGCGACGGCCCAGCGCTGCGGGTTCGAGATCGTGGAGGTGGTGGCGCGCTTCCCGGGCCGTGCCCTGGAACACGTCCGCTTTCGCCACCCTTGGTTGGACCGCGACGTGCCGGGCGTGCTGGCCGACTACGTCACCACCGACCAAGGAACCGGCGTCGTCCATACCGCGCCCGGCCATGGGGCGGAGGACTTCCAGACCGGGGAGCGCTACAAGCTGCCGATTCTGTGTCCCGTGGACGCGGGCGGCGTGTTGTTCGGTCCCGAGACCGAGCCCTTTTCCGGTCTGCAAATCTTTGCCGCGAACCCGCTGATCGTGGACCATCTACGAGGCAACGGAACGCTCGTGGCGACCGCTTCGTTAAGCCACTCCTACCCGCACTGCTGGCGCTGTCACAACCCGATCATTTTCCGCGCCACCGAGCAGTGGTTCATCGGCATGGAGCGCCGGCAATTGCGGGAACGCGCCCTGAAAGCCATCGCCGCGGTGGAGTGGACGCCGAAGTGGGGCGAGGAGCGCCTGCACAACATGGTGGCCAACCGCCCCGACTGGTGCATTTCGCGACAGCGGGCGTGGGGCGTTCCGATCCCGGTGCTGGCCTGCGTGGCCTGCCGCGCCTATCTCCGCGATGCCACGCTGGACGCCCAGATCGTGCGCCTCTTTGCCGCCGAAGGCGCCGACGCCTGGTTCCGGCGGCCGGCCGCGGATTTCGTTCCCGCCGGGCTCAGCTGCGCGCAATGCGGCGGCACCGCCTTCGAGCAGGAGCGGGACATCGTTGACGTGTGGTTCGAGTCGGGTTCGAGCCAGGCGGCGGTGCTCGATCGCCCGGGACTGCCGTGGCCGGCCGACCTCTACCTGGAAGGCGGCGACCAGTTCCGCGGCTGGTTCCACTCCTCGCTGTTGCTGGGCGTGGGGTTACGCGAACGCGCGCCCTACCGGGCGGTGCTGGCGCACGGCATGGTGCTGGATGCCGAGGGACGGGCCATGTCCAAGTCGGTGGGCAACAGCATCGAGCCGCAGACCATCGTGAAGCAGTATGGCGCCGAGGTGTTGCGGGCTTGGGTGGCCAGCGTCGAGTACCGCGACGACATGCCCATCTCGGACGAGATGATGGCCCGCTTGGCGGAAGCCTACCGCAAGGTGCGGAACACCTTCCGCTACCTGTTGAGCAACCTGTTCGATTTCGATCCCTCCCGCGATGCCGTGCCGCACGACGACTTGTGGGAGTTGGACCGCTACCTGCTGCATCAGACGGCGGTGCTCACCCAGGAATGCCGTCGAGCGATGGAGGAGTACGCTTTCCACCGGGCGTATCACCGGCTGTACGACTTTTGCGCCGTGCGGCTCAGCGCGTTCTACTTGGACGTGCTGAAGGATCGTCTTTACACCTTCGCCCCGGGGAGTACGGGTCGCCGCAGTGCGCAGACGGCGTTGTGGCAGATCAGCGAGGTGCTGGTGCGGCTCTATGCCCCGATCTTCACCTTCACCGCCGACGAGGTATGGAGCTACCTGCCCCCCACCACGCTGCAGGGCGAGGCGCGCGAGATCAGCGTTCACTTGGCGAACTTTCCGGACGTCACGACCTGGCTGAGCCCCGACTTGGTCGCGCGCTGGGACCGGCTGTTGGCGATTCGCGAGGTGGTGCTGGGCGCGCTCGAAACGGCACGCCAAGAGAAGCGCATCGGGACCTCCCTGGAGGCTGCCATCCGTCTGGCCGCCCCGGAGCCGGATCTCGCCGTCTTGCAGGCGGTTTTACCGCAACTTCCGGCCCTCTTCATCACGTCTCAGGTGGTGGTGGAGGCCGCCCCCGACGCGGTGCTCACCGTGCGAGTGCAGGCAGCCCGCGGTTTGAAGTGCGAGCGCTGCTGGAACTATTCGGTCCACGTGGGGGAGATTGCCGAGATGCCGACCGTGTGTGAGCGTTGCGTCGCTGCCTTGCAGGCCCGTCTGGCCGCCGGACTTGACGTTGCGCTGGGGGCGGTGCAGGCATGACGGAAACCGTGACGGAATTGAACCGCGAAGTGCCGCTGCGCGTCATGCGCATCCGCCATTTTGTGATCGCCCTGGCGATCTTCACGCTGGACCAACTCACCAAGGGCTGGGTGGAGAAGATGCAGGGGCGGGCCAGCATCGAGGTCATCCCCAACCTGTTCAGCATCGTGCACCTGGAGAACCACGGCGCCGCGTTCGGGCTGTTCCAGGACTCGCCTTCGCAGTGGAAGGTGGCGCTGTTGATTGGCTTTTCGCTGCTTGCCTTGGCGGTAGTGGTGGTCCTTCTCTGGCGCGGGCGCAATCCCGGGGCCACCGGCGTGGCGCTGGCGCTCATCATGGGCGGGGCCTGCGGCAACCTCTTCGACCGGCTACTGCATGGCAGTGTGGTGGACTTCCTGCTGTTTTACGTCTCGCGTTACGAGTGGCCGGCCTTCAACCTGGCCGACTCGGCCATCGTGGTGGGCGCGGGGCTGTTGGTGTGGGACATTTTGCGCTCCGAGTCGCAGTCGGCGCCCGAGGTGGTGGCCGGGCAACAGTAGGTGTTTGCTAAACTTCAACTCTGATGTTTCCCCGTCTCTTCAGCCTCGATGGTTTCACCCTGCATACCTACGGGGTGCTGGTCGCCACCGGCTTCCTGGTTGGAATCTTCACGGCCCAGCGCATGGCGCGGCGGTTCGGGCTTAACCCCGATTTGATGTTCAACCTGGCCGTGTACCTGGCGTTGAGCGCCATGGTGGGCGCCAAGCTGTTCCTCATCCTGCAGGACTGGCGGTTTTATGTGCAGCAGCCCCGGCAACTCTTCACCTTGGCGTTGCTGCAGTCGGCCGGAATCTTTTATGGCGGACTGATCGGCGCGCTGGCCGTGTTGTTCTGGTTCGTCTACCGTCACCATTTGAGCTGGCTGGGATTGGGCGACTGCCTGGCGCCGGGAGCGGCGATTGGGCACGCCATCGGGCGGCTGGGCTGCTTTTCGGCAGGCTGCTGCTGGGGACGTCCCACCAACGCCGGCTGGGGCATCATTTTCACCAATCCCTACTCCAACGCCACAGTCGGGGTGCCGTTGGGCATCCGCCTCTATCCGACCCAGCTCATTGAATCGGGGGCGGAACTGCTGATTTTTCTGCTGCTCCTGTACTTGGCGCGGCGACGGCGCTTCACCGGCGAGCTGGTCGCCACCTACCTGCTGGCCTACGGGCTGGTTCGTTTCTTCGTGGACATCCTGCGCTCCTACGAGCCGGAGGCTATGTTGTTTCACGGCACGCTGACCGCCGGACAACTGACCAGCTTGGTCATGATTGCGCTGGCGATCGGCATTTGGGTGCGGCGGGCCCACTTGGTTCGTCACGCCGTGCCGGCGACCAGCCATTGAGCGCGCCACCGCGCGGGCGTCGGCCGGACGCGGGCCCCGTGCCATGAGCCCAGTCATGCCCCTGACCCGCCAAATTGACCTGGTGGTCAACGACCCTGAAGACGGGTTACGGCTGGATCGCTTGTTGAGCGTCCGGCTGCCGGAGCAGAGTCGCGCCCGCCTGCAGGAGCTGATTCGCGCCCGGGCGGTGATGGTGAACGAGGAGCTGCAGACCCGGCCCTCGACGCTGTTGCGGGTGAACGACGTGGTCAAGATTGCGCTGACCCCGCGGCCCTCGTTGGAAGCCGTGGCGGAAGACATCCCGCTCGACGTGCTCTACGAGGATGACGACCTGGCGGCGATCAACAAACCCGCCGGGCTGCTGGTGCATGCCGGGGCGGGACAAAGCACCGGTACACTGGTCAACGCCCTGCTGCACCGCTACCCCAGCCTGTCCTGGGAGTCTTCCCACGGGCAGGCGGACGACGAGGAGCAAGGCGGCGACGCCTTGGAAGGGGAGGAAGCGGCGATCGCCGAAGCGGCGCCCCCGCGCCCCGGCATCGTGCATCGCCTGGATCGCCTGACCAGTGGGGTCATCGTGGTGGCCAAGACGGAGGCGGCGCAGCGCGCCCTGAGCCTGCAGTTTCAGCAACGCCTGGTCGGGAAGCGATACCTCGCCATGGTGCATGGCCGGCTGGCCACCGCTCATGGGCGGGTGGACGCGCCGATCGAGCGCGATCGCCAGCGCCGCACCCGCATGACCACCCGGCGGCGGGCCGGCCGGGAGGCCCATACCGAGTTCCGGGTGCTGGAGCGGCTGCCGACGTTGGCCTCGCGCGGCGTCCCGGCGACCTACAGCTACCTCGACGTGAAGATTCTGACCGGCCGCACCCACCAGATTCGTGTGCACATGGCATCGCTGGGGCATCCGGTAGTGGGCGACCGGCTCTACGGGGCCCCGACCCGCCTGGCCGGTCCGGGAGCGCTGGCCGGGTATGAGATGCCACGCTTGTTCCTACACTCCCATGAGCTGCGCCTACAGCAGCCGCGCACCGGCGAGCCGCTGGTTTTCACCGCCCCCTTGCCGGAAGAGCTCCACGAGCTGTTGCTCCGCCTGCGGCAAGAGTTGCCCTAGCCGTTTGCGGGGAACTTGGGGTGTCCGACCATACGTCCAAGGGATCAGGCAACCGGTAGGGCGACCGCGGTCTGACCGGCGGACGAAATTGTCGGGTGAGCTGGGTATACTGGGGCGACACGCATGCACAAGCGGTCTTTCTTCATCACGATAGCCATGGCCGGATTGGTGGGACTGGGCGCCGGCTTGGCCCAGACGTCCGCTCCGGTGGTGCCGGCGACGCCTGCCGCGCCCCCGGGAGCGGCCCAGAAGTCGCCGACCATCGTGAAAAACGTGAACGAGGTCACGCTCGTTCTCTCCGCCATCGACAAGCATCGCCGCTTCATCTATGGGCTGCACCAGGCCGACTTCCGCATCTACGACGACAAGCAGCCGCAGCAAGTCTCCCGCTTTTTGGATGAAGGGAACCTGCCCCTGCGCATTGCCTTGGTGCTCGATACGAGCAGCAGCATTTCGGACCGCTTCAAGTTCGAGCAACAGGCGGCCATCGACTTTCTCGGCACCGTGCTCATGCGTGGTCGGGATGAGGCGATGGTGGTGGCATTCGATACCAATTTTCAGTTGGTGCAGGACTTTACCGACGACGAGGAGACGCTGGCCAAGGGCATTCGCTCCCTGCGCCCCGGGGGGGGCACGGCGCTGTACGATGCGATTTATCAGACGGCGCGCGAGAAGCTGCAGGGCGGGGGCAGCGACAACGTGCGTCGCGTGATGGTGGTCATCAGCGACGGCAACGACAACTGGAGCCGGGTGAGCCGCGAGGAGGCGCTGGAAATGGCGCAGCGCGCCGGGGTGATCGTCTATACCATCGGCACCGAGCCCACCGGCGAGGATCCGGACTCGGATACCGTGCTGCGGCGCCTGGCAGACCAGACCGGCGGCCGCGCCTTTTTCCCGTTCAACGCCGCGGATCTGGGCAGCAAGTTCCAGGACATCGCCACCGAATTGCGCCACCAGTACGTGCTTTCCTACCGGCCCAGCAACTTCCTGCCCAACGGGCAGTACCACACCATCACGGTGCAGGTGCTACGCAACGGCATCCTGGCCCGAACGCGGCGGGGCTACTACGCGCGCGAGGGCGGGGTGACGCCGTGAGCAGTCGACGGTAGGCAGCGAACCGTGGGGGATTAAAGGCGCGAACCGCGCGTCGAACCCTGGGCCGGGTGTGTCTTCAGCGTCGTCGGACGGCTTCCAGGCGAAAGCCGAAGATCTCGCGGCGGAAACCGTGCGAGCTCTGGTAGCTGTTGTACCAACCGGCTTCCCCGGCGAGGCGCAGTCGCCAGGACGCGCCAAGATGGCGGGTCAGCGTCAAGCGGGTGTTGCCGCCATAGGCCTTGGCGAGGTTGGTTGCCAGAACGACCGGAATGTAATTCTTCAGGGTGACGCCGGTGAGCGGTGTGACGCCGAACTCCGCCGTGCCGGCCCACCTGTCTCCGGCACGCTCCACGCCCCAGAGGAGCGTGGAGCGCAGCTCGTGCACGATGACGTGCTCGCCGATGATGCGGACATAACGGTTCGAGGGCAGGGCGGGATTGGAGTTCAGGTCGTAGGTCGTGACGTCGTGGAAGCGCGACCACTGCCGGATGTAATCGAACTGGTAGCTGATCCATCCCCAACGCCGCAGGTTCACCAGCGGCAGGCTCTGGCCGAGGCCGAAGGTGCGGCTCTTGGCGTCCCCGGCGTTGCCGTGCGTGAAGTTGGTGCCCGGCTTGAAGTCGGTGTCCTGGTCAAAGGCGAAGTGGCGGCGCGACGCAGGGGTCGCACGCAACGTCGTGCGCCACGGGCGGCCCTGCCAGTGGTAGTCCGCCGTGACGCCGAGATCGACGCCGTCATACCCGTATCCCTGTATGAACTCGTGCGGGAAGGGATCGTCCAGAACGGGGATATGGAAGTCGAAGCGGACGTGGTCGTGAACGATCAACGGACCGACGGCGATCGAGTCAAGGTGCAGACCCTGACCGGCGAGCGGCAGCAGCAGCAGAAAAAACAGGGCGCCATGGCGAACGCGCATGCCATGAGCTTACAAGAGGGAAGGGAGCAGGCGCGAGGGCGGCGGGCGGAAGGGGGCGGTCAGCGGCGCGGACGGCGGCCCGGTCGGGCGACCGGGCGGTGTGTGGCGACACCCAGAACATTGAGTTCCT
>Ga0102924_1004982_pt1 | contig 13056 bp, 11 predicted proteins | sample PaiPotPPM11metaG_FD_80116 | JGI IMG/M metagenome (GOLD analysis project Ga0102924, IMG submission 80116) | Iron sulfur acid spring bacterial and archeal communities from Banff, Canada, to study Microbial Dark Matter (Phase II) - Paint Pots PPM... ... | reverse complement strand
TGACCCCGCTCAGCCGGCCCGCCGCCTCCTGGATGGTCTGCAGGTCGGCCAGTATCTGGCAGGGGTGGAACTGATCGGTCAGCGCGTTGATCACCGGCACCGAGCTGGCCGCGGCCAGCTCGGCGATCCCGTCCTGGCCGAACGTGCGCCAGACGATGGCCGCCACCTGCCGGCTCAGCACCCGGCCCAGGTCGCCGATGGTCTCGCCGCGCCCGGCGTGGGTGCCGCCGCTATCGATGACCAGCGGGTAGCCGCCCAGCTCGGCAATGCCGGTGGTGAACGACACCCGGGTACGCAGCGAGGGCTTGTCGAAGATGACCGCGACCGCGCGCGGCCCGGCCAGCGGCTGCTCGGCGAACTGGCCGGCCCGCCGCGAGGCCTTGAGCCGGGCGGCCAGCGCCAGCACCTCGGCCTGCTCGGCCGGGTTCAGGTCGTCGTCACGCAGGAAGTGCCGCAGCCCGCTATCCCCGCTATCCCCGCTCATCACGCCTCCTGGCTGGCCAGCACGCTGGCCGCGTCGAGGATGCCGGGCAGCGCCGCCGTGAACGAGGCCGCCTCCTGGCTGCTGAGCACCAGCGGCGGCGCGATCCGCACCGCGTCCGGCTGCACCGCGTTGACCAGGAACCCCGAGCGCCGCGCCGCCGCCTCCACCGCCGCCGACACCGGCGAGGTGAGCACGATGGCCAGCCACAGCCCGCTGCCGCGCACCCCGCGGACCAGCGGGTGCCCGGCCGCCTCGATGTCGGCCTGGAGCTGCCCGCCGACCTGCGTCGCGCTGGCCAGCAAGCCGTCCTTCTCGATCGTGTCCAGCACCGCCAGAGCCGCCGCGCAGGCCACCGGGTTGCCGCCGAACGTGCTGCCGTGCTCACCCCGGCTCAGCCCCGTGCCCTGCGCGCCAAGCCCGATGCAGGCGCCGATCGGCAGCCCGCCGCCCAGTCCCTTGGCCAGCGTCAGCACGTCCGGCATGACGCCCTCCCGCTGGTGGGCGAACCACTCGCCGGTCCGGCCGATGCCGCTCTGGATCTCGTCCAGCACCAGCAGCGCCCCGGCCTCGTCACAAGCGGCCCTGGCCGCCTTCAGGTACCCCGGCGGCGGCGGCACCACGCCGCCCTCGCCCAGCGTGGGCTCCAGGAACACCGCCGCGCAGTCCGGTCCCACGGCCGCGGCAAGCGCCGCCGCGTCACCGTAGGGAACGAAGCGAACATCAAACCCAAACGGAGAGAACGGTACTCGGATGCTCTCCTTACCCGTGATGGCCAGCGAACCCATGCTCCGGCCGTGGAAGCCGTTCTCGGCCGCCACGATCACCGGCCGCTCCGGCCCCTGCCGGCGGCGGACCAGCTTGAGCGCGGCCTCGTTGGCCTCGGTGCCCGAGTTGGTGAAGAACACCCGGCCGTCGGTGCCGAGCAGGCCAGTCAGCCGCTCGGCCAGCTCCACCTGGCGCTCGTGCAGGAACAGGTTGGAGGTGTGGGCCAGCCGCCCCATCTGATCGCTGACCGCGGCCACCAGCGCCGGGTGGCCGTGGCCCAGGGAGCTGACCGCGATCCCGGCGATCAGGTCCAGGTAGCTGTTGCCGTCCACGTCCCACACCGTGCAGCCGCTGCCGCGGGCCAGGGCCACAGGAGGAATGCCGTAGGTCAGCATGATGGCCGCGGCGTAGCGGTCCTGAAGCTGCTCGGTCGCGGTCATCGCAGGGTCCCTTCGGGGTAGGCGCCGTGATCGGGAACTGGGGCGGGGTCGGGGACTGGGACGGGATCGGGGACGACCATCGTGCCGATCCCCGAGTCGGTGAAGATCTCCAGCAGGACGGCATGCGGCAGCCGCCCGTCAAGCACATGGGCCTGGGGCACGCCGCCGCGCACCGCGGTCAGGCAGGCCTCCATCTTGGGGATCATGCCGCCGCCCAGGCTGGGCAGCATCGCGGTCAGCGAGCTGGCCGTGAGCTGGCTGATCACCTCGGCCTGCCCGTCGCCGCCCGCCTGGCCGTCCCCTGGCCAGTTCGCGTACAGGCCCGCCACGTCGGTCAGCACGATGAGCTTGGCCGCCCGCAGCGCTACCGCCACCGCCGCGGCCGCCGTGTCCGCGTTCACGTTCAGCACCTCGCCGCTGTGGCTGCGGGCCACGCTGGAGATGACCGGGATGCGCCCGTCGGCCAGCAGCGCGGCCACCGCCCCGGGGTTGACCGTCTCGACCTCCCCCACCTGACCCAGGTCAACCGGCTCGCCGTCCGCGGTGACCTGCAGCCGCCGGGCGGTCAGCAGGTGGGCGTCCTCCCCCGACATGCCCACCGCGAACGGCCCGTGCTGGTTGATGAGCCCGATCACCTCGCGGTTGACCTGGCCGGTGAGCACCATCCGGACCACGTCCATGGCCTCGGGGGTGGTGACCCGCAGCCCGCCGCGGAACGTGCTCGGGATGCCCAGCCGGTCCAGCTGGGCGCTGATCTGCGGCCCGCCGCCGTGCACCACCACCGGCAGCAGCCCCGCGTAGCGCAGGAACACCACGTCCTGGGCGAACGCCGCGCGCAGCGCGTCATCGGTCATGGCGTTGCCGCCGTACTTGATCACCACGGTCTGGCCGTGGAACCGCTCCAGCCACGGCAGCGCCTCAATCAGCGTGGCCGCCTTAGCCTGCGCCCCCGCGTGCCGGCCCGCGGCGGTCGGTGCATTCGTGGTCGTGACAGTTACTGTCTGGGCAGCGGCCGGGTGAAAGGCCGCGGCCTGTTGCTCGAAATCCTGGGGCATCGTCACGTGGAATAGGCCGAGTTCTCGTAGACGTACTGGGCGGTCAGGTCGGTGGTCCGTACGGTGGCGGCGTGCGGGCCGGCCGAGAGGTTGACGGTGATGGTCACGTCGCGCGGCCTGAGGTCGACGGCGGAGCGGTCGGCGGCCGGGGCGCCGTTGCGGCAGACCCAGACGTCGTTGATGGCCACGTGCAACTGGTCGGGCTCGAAGACGGCGCTGGTGGTGCCGACGGCGGCCAGCACACGGCCCCAGTTGGGATCCTCGCCGTTGATGGCGCACTTGAGCAGGTTGCACCGGGCGATGGCGCGGCCCGCGGTCACGGCGTCGTCCTCGCTGGCCGCGCCGATGACCTCGATGGCGATGGCCTTGCTGGCCCCCTCGGCGTCCTGCTGCATCTGCTGGGCCAGGCTGGCGCACGCGCTGGCTACCAGGATGCCGAACTCCCCGGGGTCGGGCCGGACCCCGGAGGCGCCGCTGGCCAGCAGGAGCACGGTGTCGTTGGTGGACATGCAGCCGTCGGTGTCCAGCCGGTCGAACGTGGTGCGCACGGCGCCGCGCAGCGCGCGGTCGAGTTCCCCGGCGGGCAGGTCGGCGTCCGTGGTCAGCACGACGAGCATGGTGGCCAGCGCCGGGGCCAGCATGGCGGCGCCCTTGCCCATGCCGCCGACCAGGTAGCCGGGGCCCTGCACCACGACGGTCTTGGGCACGGTGTCGGTGGTCCGGATGGCGTCGGCGGCGGCCGGGCCGCCCTGTGCGGTCGCCGCGGCCACGGCCGCGTCGACCCCGGCCAGCAGCTTGTCCATGGGCAGCCGCTCGCCGATCAGCCCGGTGGAGCAGACGGCCACCTGGCCCGCGCCGGTCTCGCCCGCCTGGCCAGCCTCGGACAGCACCTTGGCCAGGTGCTCGGCGGTGAGGTGGGTGTCGGCGAAGCCGTCCGGGCCGGTGCAGGCGTTGGCGCCGCCGGAGTTGAGGACGACGGCGCGGACCTGGCCGCCGCGCAGCACCTGCTCGCTCCACAGCACGGGCGCGGCCTTGACCCGGTTGGAGGTGAACACGCCGGCCGCGGCCGTGGCGGGACCGCGGTTGATGACCACGGCGACGTCGGGCTGGCCGGAGGTCTTGATCCCGGCGGCGACGCCCGCGGCGTGGAACCCCTTAGGTGTCGTGACGGTCACGGTGATACTCCGCTCACGGTCAGGCCGGCCGTCTCGGGCAGGCCTAGCATCAGGTTGGCGTTCTGCACGGCCTGGCCGGCCGCGCCCTTGCCCAGGTTGTCGATGGCGGCCACGATGACGGCGCGGCCGGCCCGCGGGTCGGCGGCGGCCTGCAGGTGCACGCCGTTGGAGCCGGCCACGGCCGCGGTGGCGGGCCAGGTTTCTTCGGGGAGCACGGTCACGAACGGCTCGCCGGCGTAGGCGGCGGCGAGGGCCGCGCGCAGGCCGGCGGTGCTGGCGGGCTGGCCGGGCTGCAGCCGCGCGGTGCAGGTGGCCAGGATGCCGCGCGGCATGGGGGCCAGCACGGGGGTGAACGACACGGTGACGGGGCCATTGCCGGGCGGGCCGGCCTCGGCTAGCGCCTGCTCGATCTCGGCGGTGTGCCGGTGGGTGCCGCCGACCTGGTAGGCCGACACCGAGCCCATGACCTCGCTGGCCAGCAGGCTGGTCCGCAGCGACCGGCCGGCGCCCGAGGTGCCGGACGCCGCCACGACGACGATGTCGTGCGGCTGAGCCAGGCCTGCGGCCACCACCGGGGTCAGGGCCAGGATCGCGGCGGTGGCGTAGCAGCCGGGCGCGGCCACCCGGCCTGCCGCGGTGATCTGCTCGCGCAGGCCAGGTAGCTCGGGCAGGCCGGTGACCCAGCGGCCGGGGTGGTCGCCGCCGTAGTGGCGTTCCCAGGCCTGCGGGTCGGCCAGCCGGAAGTCCGGGCCGAGGTCCACGAACTTGACCTGGGCCGGGAGGGCGGCGGCCAGCCGGGCCGACTGCCCGGCGGGCAGGGCCGCGAAGATCAGGTCTGCGCCGTTCAGGCGGTCGGGCTCATGGGGCTCGAAGACGCGGCCGGCCAGCCCCGGCACGCCGGCCAGGTGGGGGTGCAGGGCGCCGACGGGCTTGCCCGCGCTGCTGTCGGCCGTGACCGGGCCGATCTCCAGGTCCGGGTGGGCGGCCAGCAGCCGGAGCAGTTCCCCGCCGCCGTACCCGCTCGCCCCGGCCACCGCGACCCGCGCGCCCATACATCCTCCTGCCGGTCGTTCACGCTGTCCTGTCCGGTCGCCAGCGCCCGCCGCCGGCGGCGCTGCCTGCTCAACAACGCCTGCCGGCGGGGACACCACAACGCGCCCTGCGGCGGCGCTGCTGAATTAGTATGCAATGGTCGTTGTGAATATGCAAACCTGAGGGCCAGGTGTCATGTCCGTTATCCAGGCCGGCTTGGGCCTGCGGCCGCCGACGCGGCATGATGATCCCCCGGAAGGGAGACGCACATGCATCCGCGCTGGTCCCCGAGGGACGCATCCCTGCGACTCCCGGTGCCGTTCAGGCTCGCTTTGCTGGTCACGGCGGTCGGCCTGGCGGCCGCGGCGTGCGGCCCGTCCGGGCACGGCACGGCGGGCGGCGGCACGAGCAAGCCGAAGGTGACCGAGTGCGGCACGGCGCGCACGCCGGCCAACGTCCCGGTCAAGGTGGAGATCACCAAGGGCCAGGTGGGCTGCTCGGCGGCGATGGCGGTGGAGCACGACTACCGCCGGGCGATCCTGGACGGCAAGGGGCCCGGGGCGGGCGCCGGCGGCCCGGTGAAAGTGGGCAGCTGGCTGTGCCGGGTCTACCCGACGCCGCAGGTGCTCAAGACCGGGGACGCCTCGCGGTGCACGCGCAGCGGCGAGGAAATCCTGGCCGTCCTGCCCACCCCCAGCTGACCTCATCGGGCGCCGGTTCGCCGCGCTCGGCACCGATCCGGCGCCGCCTGCGCGGCCGCTTCTTGCTGTTATCAGCGGCGAGGCTAAGCCACCCGTTTGTGGTTGAACCGTTGCCTACCTCAGGGGGTAGACAACGGTTCAACCACGAGGCCGCGCCGCGGCGGGCGGGGCGGGGTGGCTAGGAGCTGCGGAGGACGGCACCGGTGCGGCGGGCGGCCTCGGCGACCGCGGCTTCGCGGGCCTGGCTGGCCTCGTCGGCGGTGAGGGTGCGGTCCGGGGCCCGGAAGCGCAGGGTGTAGGCCAGGGACTTGCGCCCCTCGCCGACCTGATCCCCGGTGTAGACATCGAACAGCCGCAAGTCCTCCAGCGCGATGTCGCCCGCCCCCGCCGCCGCGCCTGCCGCCAGCGCCGCGGCCACGTCGCCCGCGGGCACGGTGTCGGCCACGATCAGGGCCACGTCCTGGGTGGCCACGGGGTAGCTGGAGATCTCCGGCGCCTGGACCGGGCCGAGCAGGCCGGCCGCGGTCTCGATCACCGACATGTCCAGCTCGGCGGCCGCGGTGCGGGCGGGCAGCCCGAACGCCGCGGTCACCCGCGGGTGCAGCTCGCCGGCGTAGCCGGCCAGCCACTCGCGGCCGCCTTCGCCGCGCACGATCAGCGCGGCGCAGCGGCCGGGGTGCCAGGGCACTTCCTGGGCGGCGCGGACCGAGAACGACACCCGGCTGACCTCCAGCACCTGCCGGGCGGCCTCGATGGCGTCCTCCCAGCCGGCCCGGCGGCCGGGGCCCCACCAGCCGGACAGCTCGCGGTCACCGGCCAGTACGACGGCCAGGTGCAGCGGCTGGTCGGGCAGCGCGGCCTCGAGCTGGCCGAGCACCTCGGGGCTGGGCGCGTGGTCGACGCCGGGCATGGGCGCGACCTTGGGGCCGTCGGGGCCGGGCCGGAACACCAGCCCGGTCTCGAACAGGCCGAGATCGGTGAAGCCGCGGCCGATGTTGCGGCCGAGCACCCGCAGCAGGCCGGGCAGCAGCACGGTGCGCAGCAGGGGCTCGTCGTCGCTGAGCGGGTTGGCCAGGGCCAGGGCCTGGCGGCGCTCATCGTCGGCGGGCAGCAGCAGCCGGTCGAAGTCGGCGGGCGAGACGAACGGGTAGCTGAGGGCTTCCACGAAGCCGGTGGCGGCCAGCGAGCGGCCGGTGGTGCGGCGCAGCCGCTGCCGGTCGGTCAGGCCGCGGCCGGCCGTGGCGCGCGGCTCGCGGATCGGGATCTGCTCGTAGCCCTCAAGGCGGATGACCTCCTCGGCCAGGTCGGCCGGGTCGGTCAGGTCCGGCCGCCAGGACGGCGGCACCACGGTCAGCATGGTCCCGGCCCGGTCGTGGCGGCCGTGGTCGTGACGGGCGTGCGCGCCGGCTCCCTCGCCGACCGCCTCGGCCTCGGGGGTCCCGGCCTGGGACTGGGTGACGGTGCAGCCGACCTGCTCCAGCCGCCGGATCACGGTGTCGTGCCCGTAGACCATGCCGGCCACCTGGTCCGGGTAATCGGCCGCCATCACGATGGAGACCTCACCGATGGGCGCGCTGGCGTAGGAGCAGCCCTCCAGGGCCAGCCCCCCGGCCAGCTCGCTGAGCATGGCCGCGGCCCGGGCCGAGGCCCGCAGCTGCAGCTCGTGGTCCACGCCGCGCTCGAACCGGGCCGAGGCCTCGGAGCTGAGCTTGTGCCGCCGGCTCATCCGGGCCGTGCCGCGGGCCGAGAAGTGGGCCGCCTCGATGACCAGGTCGCGCGAGGTGTCGGTGACCTCGGTGGCCAGCCCGCCCATGGTGCCCGCCAGTGAGATCGGGCCCGACGAGTCGGTGATCAGGATGTCCTCGGGGTCCAGGTCGCGGACCACGTGGTCGAGCGTCTCCAGCCGCTCCCCCGGCCGGGCCCGGCGGACCACGATCGGCCCGGTCAGGCGCTCCCGGTCGAACGCGTGCAGCGGCTGGCCGAGCTCCAGCATCAGGTAGTTGGTCACGTCCACGGCCAGCGACACGCTGCGCATCCCGGCCCTGGCCAGCCGGACCAGCATGCGCAGCGGGGTCGGCACCGCCGGGTTGATGCCGCGCACCTCGCGCAGCACGAACCGGTCGCAGGCGGTCGGGTCCTCGATGCTGGCCGGCCAGACCTCGTCGGAGATCCGGGTCACGTAGGGCGGCAGGCCCGTGTCGGCCGGGTCGGTGTACGCGACGCCGTAGGAGATGGCCAGTTCCCTGGCCACACCCCTGATCGACAGCGCGAATCCCTTGTCCGGAGTGACATTCACATCGATAACAACATCGCGCAGGCCGCCGTAGTCGGCGAAGTCGGTGCCCAGGGGGGCATCAGGGGCCAGCACCATGATGCCGGAGTGATCATCGCCCAGGGCCAGCTCGGCCGCCGAGCAGATCATCCCCTCGGAGATCTTCCCGTAGGTCTTGCGGGCCCCGATCTCGAACCCGCCGGGCAGCGTGGCGCCGGGCAGCGCCAGCGGCACCCGGTCGCCGGCCACGAAGTTGGTGGCCCCGCAGATGACGTGCCGCTCCTGGCCATCGCCGGTGGAGACCTGGCAGTACCGGACCGGCTTCTTGAACCCGGTCAGCTCCTCAACGTCGAGCACCTCGGCCACGACCACGTTGCTGATGTCGTAGCCGACGCGCTCGAGGGACTCGACCTCCAGGCCGCACGCGGTCAGCCGGCGGGAGACGTCGTCGGCGTCCACGCCGTCAACGCCGGGCCCGACGGCCGCGTACTCCAGCAGCCAGGACAGGGGGACCCGCATCACGCCTCCATTCCGAATGCCCGGCTGAACCGCACGTCGCCCTCAAGGGTGTCGCGGATGTCGGCCACGCCGTTCCGGATCATCAGCGAGCGCTCGATGCCCAGGCCGAACGCGAACCCGCTGTACCGGTCGGGGTCGATGCCGCAGGCCACCAGCACCCGCGGGTTGACCATCCCGCAGCCGGCGATCTCGATCCAGCCCTGCGACCGGCACACCCGGCAGGGCGCGCCGCCCGGCTTGGCGGAGGCGCCGCGGCAGACGTGGCACTCCATCGACACGTCGGCGGACGGCTCGGTGAACGGGAAGTAGTCCGGCCGCAGCCGGGTCGCCAGCCCCTCGCCGAACATGGCGTCCACGAACGCGCGGATCGCGCCGCGCAGGTCGGCCATGGTCAGGCCCTCGTCCACGGCCAGGCACTCGATCTGGTGGAACACCGGGCTGTGGGTGGCGTCCAGCGTGTCGGTGCGGTAGCACGTGCCGGGGCTGACCACGTACAGCGGCAGCGGCCGGGTCAGCATGGCCCGGATCTGCACCGGCGAGGTGTGGGTGCGCAGCACCACGCCGGACCGCTCGGTGCCATCGGGTGCGGCCACGAAAATGGTGTCGTACATCTCCCGCGCCGGGTGGTCGGGCGGGAAGTTCAGCGCGTCGAAGTTGTACCACTCGTCTTCGACCTCGGGGCCCTCGGCGACCTCGTAGCCCATGTTCACGAAGACGTCGGTCAGGCGCTCGGCGACGGTGGTCACCGGGTGCCTGGCCCCCTCGGGCTGCCGGTCCCACGGCAGCGTGACGTCGACGGCCTCCTCGACCAGCACCCGCCGGTCGCGCTCGGCCTCCAGCTCGGCCTGGCGCTCGGTCAGCGCCTGCCGGATCGCGGCCCGTGCCGCGCCAACGCGCTTGCCGGCCTCGGCCCGCGCGGCGGGCGGCAGCGCGCCGATCTCCGCGTTGGCCAGCGCGATGGGGGCGCGGTCGCCGGCGTGCGCCAGCCGGGCCGCCTTCAGTTCGTCCAGGGTGGTGGCGGCGCCGATCGCGGCCAGCGCCGCGTCGGTCATGCGCTGTACCTCTTCGGGGGCCAGCGCGGCCACCTCCACCGGGTCGTAAGTCTTATTTGGTGCGGACATCGCGGTCTACTCTCCTGCGATCAGCAACACGTCAACTGGAGCCCGCGCGGCTATTCCCCTCTATGCGCGCGGGGGCCAGGCGAAAGAAAAAGGCCCCTGCGGCCCGCCAGTCAGCCGAAGTCAGGCCGGACGGCGGGCATGATAAATCGGAACTCCGCGCCGCCGCATTCGGCCTGCCTGACCGCGATGGTCCCGCCGTGCGCCTCCACCAGGCCCTTCACGATGAACAGCCCGAGGCCGGCACCGCCGCGCCGCTTGGCCCGCCAGAACCGGCGGAAGACACGGGAAGCCATCTCGGGCGCAATGCCAGGCCCCTGGTCGCAGACGGATACCGCCACCCCAGGAGCACCCGCCACCACGACCGGCTCTACCACAGTTGTAACCGTACCAGCACCATGCCGGATGGCGTTCTCGATCAGGTTGGCCAGGATCTGGTCGACCTTGTCGCCGTCCAGCCAGGTCTCGGGCAGGTCACCGGCGGCCTCGACGCGGAACCGGTCCTCGGGATCGCCCGCCGCCACCCGGCCGCTGATCACCTTGCGCACCCGGGCCGGGATGTCGACCAGCTCGCGGTGCACCTCGATGCGCCCGGCCTCGATCCGCGACACGTCCAGCAGCTCGGTGATCAGCCGGGTCACCCGGTCGGCGTCGGAGTTGACCGTCTCGAGCATGACCCGCTTCTGGTCGTCGGTGAACCGGGGCCACTTGGCCAGCAGTGTGGCGGTGAACCCCTTGACGCTGGTCAGCGGGGAGCGCAGCTCGTGGGCGACGGTGGAGACCAGGTCGGCCCGGCTGCGCTCGAGGCGGGTCCGCTGCTCGGTGCCGCGGATGGTGAGCATGATGCGGCGCACGGCGCCCGGCTCCCGGTGCCAGTCCTCGCGCGGGCCGCAGCGCGGGCTGCGCACGTAGCCCAGGCAGACCAGCAGCTCGGTGCCGTCGGGCAGGAACAGCGAGCGCTCGGGGTGGCGGCTGCGGGTGGTCAGCCCGCCGTAGGGCTGGGTCTGGGTCCACCAGCAGCGCTCCTCGGCGTCCTGGAGCGGCAGCACCTGGCGGATGTCGTGGCCGAGCGCCTCATCGGGGCTGATGCCCGTCAGCCGGGCGGCCGCGCGGTTGAACACGGTGACCTTGCCGGCCTGATCGGCGACGATCAGCCCGTCGGGGATGTCGTCGGCGTCGACTAGGCAGCCGGCGTCGCCGACCGCCGCGAGCGCGTCCGCCGGGACACTAGCCTGGCCCGACACGATCCCGTTCACTTTGTCCGCCGCCTCCGGGGCCCACTCGTCCCCCGGCACGACCCAGTCGCCGCACCGCGGATCCGGGGGTCACCCGCGGCCGACACCGCCGCGCCATCCGGCCACCACACCGTGACCCTGCCTAGGGTCACCAATGACGCAACGTGATCAGACTCTAGCGTGCCAGGCCGGTCGTTCGGCACCCCAGGAGCCTGCAAAGCGACAAACGGTTGCAGAAATTAACCTGACTGCGCACTCTGCGCCATCTGAGCTGGTTCATCAGGTTTCGCCCGGCGTGCTGCCCGCGCCCGGCGCCGGCCCGCTCACCGGCGCAGGCGAGCCGCCGACGCGTACAGGCAGACGGCGGCGGCGGCGGCCAGGTTCAGGCTCTCGGCCTGGCCGTAGATGGGCACGGCCACGGCCAGGTCGGCCAGCGCCAGCAGGTCGGCCGGCAGGCCCCAGGCCTCGTTCCCGAACAGCCACGCGGTCGGCCCGGCCAGCCACTCGTTCGCGCCGCCGGGGTCGAGCACCTGATCGGCGGCGCCGTCGGCGGCCAGCAGCCGCAGTCCGGCGCCGCGCAGCGCCGCCGCCGCCGCGCCGGGCTCGGGCCCGGCCACCACCGGCACGTGGAACAGGCTGCCCGCCGAGGAACGGACGCACTTGCTGTTGTACGGGTCCACCGAGGCCGAGGTGAAGATCACGCCGTCGGCGCCGGCGGCGTCGGCGGTGCGCAGCACGGTCCCGGCGTTGCCGGGGTCGCGCACGCTGGCCAGCACCGCCACCAGCCGCGGTGCGCGGGCGGTGAGCTCGGCCAGCGGCACGTCGATGAACCGGCAGACGCCGAGCAGGCCCTGCGGGGTCACGGTCTGGGCCAGCTCGGTCATGACCTCGCCGCTGACCTGGTGCACCGGCACGCCCAGGTCGGCGGCCGCCGCCACCAGGTCGCCGTGGCGGCCCGCGGCGGCGGTGGTCACGAACAGCTCGGTCAGCACGCCCGGCCGGCCCAGCGCTTCCCGAACCGCCTGCGGCCCTTCCGCCAGGAAGGACCGCGAGCGTTCGCGGAAGGCCCGCTTGGCCAGCTGCCGGGCAGCCTTGACCCGCGGCGACCGGATGCTGGTCACCTCGGCGGTCACCGCCGGGGCCCGCCGCTGGTCACGCTGTGCCTGACTCAACTGTGCCTGACTCGACTGCGGGTAGTCGTGCCCGAGCCGGTCAGGCAGCGGCGGTACCCAGGTCGGCGGGCAGCGCCTGACGCGCCACCTCGACCAGCGCGGTGAAGGCCTGCGGGTCGGCGACGGCCATCTCGGCCAGCATCCGCCGGTCGACGTCCACGCCGGCGATCTTGAGGCCCTGGATGAACCGGTTGTAGGTCATGCCCTCGGCCCTGGCGGCGGCGTTGATCCGCTGGATCCACAGCCGGCGGAACGCGCCCTTGCGGTCCTTGCGGTCGCGGTAGGCGTAGGTCATGGAGTGCAGGGACTGCTCCTTGGCCTTGCGGTACAGCCGGGACCGCTGGCCCCGGTAGCCGCTCGCCCGCTCAAGGACAGTCCGGCGCTTCTTGTGAGCGTTGACAGCCCGCTTCACGCGTGCCATTAGTTCGACTCCGTTCTGGCGGGCCGGGTCACTTGCCCAGCAGTCGCTTGATCTTCTTTGTGTCAGCGGGCGAGAGCACGACCTCGTTCTTGAGGCGCCGGGTCCGCGAGCTCGGCTTGTGCTCGAGCAGGTGCGCCCGGTTGGCCCGGCGGCGCATGACCTTGCCCGTGCCCGTCAGCCGGAACCGCTTATTGGATCCGCTGTGCGTCTTCATCTTCGGCATTTCGCCGTGTCTCCGTTTCCGCGTGCCCTGGGCAGCGCTGGTCAGCGTGCCTAGGGCACGGTGGTCCTCGTGCCCTGCGGCACGTCGTTCCTCAGCATGCCAGGGGCATGCTACTCACCCGGCCCGCCGGAAGCGGCCCGGCCGGGTAATTCGGGCGCGAGGGCCCGATCGGGCAGGTCAGCGCGGGCCTGGGCCCGGCTGAACCGCCGCGAGTCCTAGTCCGCCGGGTCGGCTGGCTTGGCCGATCCGCCGGTGCTGTCGGCCCGCTGGGCGGGCACCGGGCTCACCGGCCGCGGTCGCGGCGCGCTCGGCCGGGGCGCACCCGGACGGGGCGCGCTCGGCCGCGGGGCGCTGGGCCGCGGGCTGCCGGTCTGCGGGGCGCTCGGCCGCGGGGTCGGGCTACCCGAGCCGGCCGGGGCCGGCTGGGACTGGCCGCCGGGAGCG
>Ga0102924_1004981_pt1 | contig 13057 bp, 16 predicted proteins | sample PaiPotPPM11metaG_FD_80116 | JGI IMG/M metagenome (GOLD analysis project Ga0102924, IMG submission 80116) | Iron sulfur acid spring bacterial and archeal communities from Banff, Canada, to study Microbial Dark Matter (Phase II) - Paint Pots PPM... ... | reverse complement strand
TTGAGGGCGATTATCCAGGGCAGAGGCAGGATAGGTAGGCGTAGAAAAATGTGGCTCGCTACCATCTTTGGGTTTCCAGCCAACTGTCAGTAACGCCTCCTGTTTCGACAGGCCCCGCTTGAGCATCAGGTAATCAACAGCCGTACCTTTGCAACCACACTGCGAGCAGGCGAACCAACCATAGGGGCCGTGGTTGGGTTGGACCCGAAAACGATCATTCCCCTGTTCACAAAAAGGGCAAAAGCCGTTGTATTGCCCGCCTCGACTGGTTGACGTTCTCACCGCCTTAAACCCATCCTGTTCAACCAGGGCAAGCAAATCAGTATAGGTTATCTCTGCCATTGTAAAACCCCCGTAAAATGGTAGGGGTTAGTAGTGTGTTAAAAACCAAGAACGGCACGAAATCGCTTCCCAGCAGGCATTGAGAGAAGGATGAAACGGTCAGGAATTGATGCACGTACTACAAGGGCGTGGCTGGAATAACGGGAGAAAATTGCGATGGATCATGCTGAGAGACTAGAACAGCAGATCAAAACCATTTTGATCGTAGAAGATGATGGGGCGATTGGAGAGTTCTTAGTCGAGATGTTGAAATTCTTCACACCCTACCAGGCCTTGCTTGCTACAGACGGTATGCAAGCGTTAGAAATGGTAAAAACCGTTGTTCCTGACCTCTTTATTCTCGACTATTTTCTTCCGAAAATGAACGGCTTAGAACTGTACATCCATTTTCAAGAGAGAGAGGAACTTTGGGCTACTCCAGTCCTGCTTATGAGTGCGAGTAATCCGGTGCAAGAGATTGAGGAACACCGGATTTCTTTTATCAAGAAGCCCTTTGAACTGGATGACCTGTTACAGATGATTGAAACTCTTTTATCCGCGTAAATTTTTTCCAGGTAAGATTGTCGTTCTTGGGAAAAAGGAAACCAATGAAGCAAGGCTGGAAGCCAGAGGAGACAGATGCAAGGGAAAGGTGCAAAGATTTAGTGCAAAAGTGCAATCCCTATAGGGATTGCTGCACTTTTGCACTAAATTAATCCGTGGAAGTGCAAAGGTGCAATTGCACTCCATTTGCGCCTTTGCATCACCCATTTTTCCTATACCATTTCATTGTCCGTTGATCCCTCCATGTCATTCTCCGAAGGGATTGGGATAGTATACAGTTTGCCGCTTTTCTCAACTCGCCCTGCGCTGACCAAGTTCTTGATCGCCATGCTGGCGGTGCGTTCTTTGAGTTTTGCCTCTATCCCCGCTTTTTTCCATTCGGTATAGGTCAAAGCTTTCCCTGCTCCAGTCAGGGCGGCGTACATAACTGACTCTGACTCTCGCATCTTAGGTTGTGCATCCGTTTCGTCGTAGATAAGGACCGCCGAGGTATCCTCTTCGGTTGAGCCATACTGAACAGTTTGCAATTTGAGCGACAAGGGGTCAAATTTTGCCGCATCTTTCTGCTTGTAGCACACGACGCGGCAGCCCTCATCTGTTGGTGCCACCTCGATAATGGTTTCCGTATTGCCAATCAGCGAGGACGCGCCGCGAGGGCCGCGATCCCGGTCTTTGCCCGCGTGATGCACAATAAGCACAGTACAATGGAAGCGTTGCTGGAGCATGTCTGCGGAGGCAATCACCTTTGCGATGTCAGTATTGCTGTTCTCATCAGCACCCCCGCTACACCGGCTCAATGTGTCGATCACGACCAGCACTGGCGGCTCCTCAAAATCCTCCAGAAACGCCGTGACCAGTTCGTTGAAGTTGCCAGCATCTTGCAGGGCCAGCGCCTCATCAAACCACTTGACGCCGCTATCCCCGCTGAACTGATGAAACTGCTTCCAGGCTTTCAAGCGCGGGCCAATGCCGAATGATCCCTCGCCTGCGATGTAGGCAACTGGCCCCTGCAACACTGGGTGACCGAGCCATTGCCGCCCAGAGGCGATACACAGCGACCAGTTCATCGTGAGAAACGACTTACCACATCCTGGAGGGCCAAAGATCAGCGCGATTCCCTCTTTGGGCAGGATTGCAGGGATCAGCCACTGACGAGGCGGGCGATTCTCAAATTCGCTATCGGGCAGGAAGCGGATACGCCTGGCCGGTTTGTCAGGATCATTTGTGGTGGAAGCCTGGGGCACCGCAGAGGCAGCCAGGCGCATGAGCCAGGGCCGGTTATCCTTTGCCAGTGCGAGAAATGACCGGCGCACGGCCTGCACCCCATCATTGTGCAGCGCCTCTATTAAGGCCGTGATGCAAGCGCGCACATCGCCAGTAAGCGGTTCCACGTCAGCGGGATCGGGTTCACGTCCGGCGAGAAGCTCTTGCAGGGCGCGGGTAATCTGTGGGTCAAGGTTACTTCGCTCATGAATTGACATAGGCTTGCTCCTCTCTGCCAGTAGGGCGAACGCTGTTGCAAATGATAGCGGCAAGTGCGCTCATGCGATCCTCTCCTGCTGAATCTGGTATCCGAGGGAGGCCAACCCACGCTGAACCAGCATGGCCGCAACCGCCGGGGTGACGGCCAGCCCCAGCTGGCGGAGGGCCTCTGTCCGTGAGCACTGAAAGCGGAAGGTTGGAGGAAACCCCATCGCGCGCTGGTATTCTTCCAGGGCTAGCATGCGATAGCCACACTCCTCAACCGTTGCCTCTGGATGAGGAATGGTGATCAACGCGTGCCTGTCCCTGGTGGTACACGTGCCCAGCGGGTCACTCACGGCGCGATAAATCGCGGTCCCGTAATAGCTGTACAGGAATGCTAAATGCTCTGTCTGATAGCGCTCCAGCCCGCGCCGAAGCTTTCCCATGGTTTTTAGGGCTAATGGCTCTAATCGCTGGCCTATGGACGGGGTGGGAAGCATCCAGTTCAGCGCCGCACTCGCCGGGTGGTAGAACGGGACAACCTCCCTGAGACAGCGCGGGCAGCAATACCCATACTGCTTACGATAATCGCCATGGCGACGGCGTGGGTTTTTCCAGGATTGGAACGCGGCTATCTGACGATCACACTGAGCACAATGGGCAGGTGGTTTGATCTCCAGATCCGGGGCGCGGTTGCCAGCCAGCCAGAAAACGGTGTACCAGCGGTCCCGCGACTCATAACAGGGAGCCGGGAAGGCAGGGGCAAACATGCTATTCAGATAGAGGGTTTTCGACTGGTAGCCGAGCGCGTGCATTTCCTCTAACCATGCGCTATAGCCGCCCCACAGGCGCACTTTTGTGACGTTCTCAACATAGATCAGCTGAAATGGATGCCCCTGCGCTTTCTTGGCGCTGGCCCAGCGAGCAACCTCGCGCATGGTTGCCCGCGAGCGAATCGCCGGGTGGTCCTCCTGCCGATCGGTCCAGAGTCCAGGGAGTTCAGGTTGATTCTGCCCCAGCAACGTGACGCCATGCGAGGCGGACTGAAAGCGGCACTCTGGCGAGGCTTGTAGAATGGTTGCATGCGGAAAACGTCGCGGATCATCCTGGGTGATGTCGGTTTTCACCTGCTCGGTCTCAGGAAAGTTTAGCGCGTGCGTGGCAAGGGAGCGCTCGTTGTGGTTGAGCGCGGCCAGGATAGGCACACCGCACGCGGCAAAACCCAGATCCCAGCCGCCAGCGCCTGCAAAGAGGGTGATTGCGGTAATATCGCTCATGTGCTCACCTCGCTTTCCATCCAGAGATCCCGCGCTACAGGGAGGAACGGTGAAGAACTCACCGCCCTGGCGATCTTGCCAAATCGCTGAAAAACCTCAATAAAGCGCTGCTCATGTGCACCGAAGTAGACAAAGCACGTGCCAAACGCGACGCCATTGCTTTGCCCTTGCTCTTGGTAGAAGCGGATGCGAGCGCGCGGAAAGCAGATGGGATACTGCCAAAGGGTGTCAAACCAGCGGGTGGCAGTGTTGACCGGGATCAGCAGGATAGCCTCAGTGACATTGCCATGCTGGTATTGTTCTCTCAGGTAGCGGGTAAAGTATTCCAGGTTGCTTGCCTGTCCTTGCTGGGTTCTGCCATAGGGGGGATTGAGAAACACGCGCGTTGGTTTCCCATCCACTGTCCAGAGCTGCATCAGGCCGTTGTCTTCTTTCGTGTAAAAGCGCGTTGCCTGTACCACGCGGTTGGCAAACTCACAGGAGGCGGGATCAAGGTCGATCCCGCCCATAACGGTGCGTGCAGCCTCTATGTAGCGTGGTGGCGTATACCATTCATTGCTCATGCGCTGGCCCTCCTTCCGCGTTTGGTAGGCGTCTCGCCCCGTTGCAGTTTGGCAAGCTTCTTCTCAGCCTTTTTCCGTTCCTGCTCATGAATGGCCTTGCCAATCAGATCCGAGGCTTCCCCGGCGGTGATATCCGGCGCGTGCTCTATGCCAAACCTTGCACAACAGGTAGCACTGTTTGATGGAGGCGGGATGCACTCGCCACGCGGCGTTACTGTCTACCAGAATGAGCTTTTTCTCATCGGATTGCAGCAATTTGGCTTTGATCTCTGCATGTTGTTGCGCCTACTCAAGCGGCGCATTTGCCAGCCACGTTTGCCATGTATAGTCAGGGGCCAGCGCGGCCTTGACCGTGTAGTATCCCTCTGTTTCCTCAGAAGGGAGGAGAGTGATTTTGTGCTTGCATTCGCCTACTTCCAGGTAGTACGCCCCACTGGCCCGGCGCTTCCAATCCATCGGGGCCAGCAGGTTAATCAGCAGATCCTGCGCACGTTTGGTCACTTTGGCCCGGCGCTCTTGCTGCTCTCGCTCGCCCAGAAACTGGCCTTTTTCGCGCTCCTCTTCCTCACGGACTTTGGCCTCTATCACGCTTTCGCTATCGCGAAGCACCTTACCCAGCGCACTGCCCAGGGTGACCGGTTGGAGCCGATGTTTGAGACAGTTATCCGTGATATCGAGGATAATGCAATCGCACTTGCCAGGAGCGAGGCGAGCGCCTCGACCAAGACACTGTACGAACAGTGCCCGCGACTGTGTAGGGCGAGCCAGGATAATGCAGGAAGTTGCCGGGTTGTCATAGCCTTCTGTGAGGATTCCGACGTTACAAAGCACTTCTAGTGCTCCACGCTCGTAGTCATGCAGAATACATCGGCGCTCCTCTGGAGGGGTTTCTCCGCACACCATTGCAGCGCGCACATCAGCCGCTAGAAACATTTTAGCCAGATGCTGAGCGTGTGCGACGGTCACGGCGAAACAGAGCGCTTGCCGCCCTCTGGCATGCTCCAGATAAGCTCGTACTACTCGCTCGTTGCGCTCTTCCGTGTCGATGATTTCCTCCAGTTCGTCTTGTTTGAAATCGCCTGCCTGGGTGTGCAGTTCGTCGAGGGAAGTGGTGGTTTTGACAGCAATAGCGCGCAAGTCGCAGAGGTACCCCCGTGCCACCATATCGACAATACCCGCCGTGAACACTGGCTCACCGAAAATGCTCGCAATGTTTTGCCTGTCGAGTCGGTCAGGGGTTGCAGTGACCCCCACGATAAAAGCATCAGAGAGCACTTTGAGCACCGACAGATAGCCATCTGCGATGCTGTGATGGCATTCATCAATAATCACCAGCTGGTACCCAAAGCGTTGCAGAGCCTTGAGGTGCTCTGGCCTGCTGATGGTTTGGATGCTGGCAACGGTGATCGGCGCGCCCCACTCGTGACGACCGGCTCCCACCTGCCCGATAATCGCGGTGGGATCAATCATGTGGAACTTCTCTGCCGCCTGTCGGAGAAGTTCCTCCCGGTGGGCAATAATCAACGTGGTCAGGCTCAGGCGACGCGCAATTTCAGCAAACACCAGAGTTTTACCGCATCCTGTTGGGAGAACGATCAGCGCGGAGCCGCCATGTGGCTCGCACTGATAGGCGCGCAGCACGCGCTGCACACAGGTTTCCTGGTAGTCTCGTAGGGTGATAGAGGGAAGCGCGGAGGCGCTCTCGTTCATGATGGCAATATCAAGCATAGGTGTCCATCCTTTCTACGAGGCGGAAAAGCGTCCCCATACACGGCCAGCGTATGTTACAATGGCGTTGAGTAAAGGGGCGCTTCCGCCTCGTGCGTGGTGTTAGAAGCGGCTTCTCTGGTCAGAGTTCAAGTGCTCAGAGGGCCGCTTGTTGGTTCGATCATCAGAGGTGTACAGGAAATCGGCGAATGCTGGCAGAGATGGTTCAGCGTATTGGCGACCAGGGTATTCGCCTGGTGATGCATCATGCACGCGAGGCAGAGATGCCCGGTGCTGAGAACGTTCCTCATGCCGGTAGGCGCGTCGTGAGCGCATCCGCTTGCGTACTTTCAGCGCGACCACCAGCCACACGACCAGCACCAGGAGGGCGAGTAGCCCAGTCACCAGATGCAGAATCAGCACGCGGTAGGGATAGAGGGTGACGATCAGGAAACCGGTTCCGATGAAGCCCAGCAGGAAAAGCAGGCCACGTACGGAAATGCCCCTCGCTGGGCGAGGCGAGAAACGCGGGGGGACGGGAAATCTCCTGCGAGGGGAAGGGATCGGGCGAAGGTTACAAGGGCGAGGGAAACGCTCGTGCTCTTCTCTCCATCGGAGATCATATTCATACACCTGGTCAAAGATTTCTTCATGCTCTGAACGGCGCATAAGCGAGAATCCTTTCTCTGTCCTCGAAGCGACAGGCAGGGGCGAACAACGATGGGTGTTAGAAGTGGATAAGTTGGAAGCCTTGCGGGTGAAATGTGAGCAACAGGAGCATGACAAAAGCCAGAGCCACCACGACCACGAGGAGCAGGGGAGCGCATCCACTGGGCAGGAAACCGCGCCGGGGATAGCGGTAGTATTCCTCTTCCATTTCATAGTCATAGGGGTCAGCATACGAGGGAGGATAGTACTCTTCGTAGCGATCGTAGCGCGCACGCTGGTTGCGCGGCTCCTCATACTCATACTCGTACAGGGTTCCATCAGGACGGCGAAAAGTAGGCATAGTGGTGACTCCTTTCAGAGAAGCGAAGTAGGGAAAAGACGGATCAGTCGTGCCCGTACAGGTACGGGCCATGCCTGGCCGGGGGATTGCACACCCGGCGCGCCGATGAAACGGACTCAGGCTTTTTCTCTGCGTTGACGATCCTGCCAGCGCCTGATCAACCATTGGTGTCGTTGACGTTCAAGAGCCAGCCAGCGCGCCCGCTCGCGTTGCGAGTAGTCATAGCGAACATGGCAGGATCTGCAAAGCGCGCGCAATCGGGGGCGAGGATTCCAAATGTCATGATCCAGGTGTGCCGCGCACAAGTGGGCGCGAGTCACGACCCCGGTTTGGGGATCGATGAGCCGCGCATGATGCGCAACGCCGCAGCCCTCGCACCGCCACTGAGCGCGCTCTTTGCATTCCCACGCGAGCTGATCCCAGTTCTTTGGATAAGCCCAGCGCCATTTCATGCATGCTGCTCCTCCGCGTTCTCGCTCAATCTGTCGTGATAGGTTTTTTCTAACGCTGGCAGGTAGGCGTAGATCGCTTCCATTGCGAGATCTTCAAGCCCACCCATGTAGAAAGCAGCGCGTGCTACCCGCTCAATCCGTTGGCGCTCTTGCTGGGGAAGGGTGAGATGAAGCGCAAGTTTTGCGGTGGTAAAGCTTTGGCGGAGACACCAATCTTCAAGCCCCTCTTGGATGTTCAAGGTATCAATGATTTGAAGAAGGCTTTCGTGCTCAGCGGTATAGTGCTGAGCAATCTCCGCCAGCGTGTTATAGTGAACAGGTGGCTCATCTTTACGAGTACAGCGGGACACCTCAAATGCGCCGTTTACAGGCGTCAGAGAGGTTATGTAGCGGCCTTTGTAATTCAATGATAGACGGTGATCGCGGTACTCATGCTCAGAGTAGCTCCAATCGGGATAGCCCTCAACCAGTGTTTGGATCGGATCGAGACAACCAGGACGCTTGAGATACACTTGATTAGCAGCAAGCTGGATTTTCTGCTGTTGTTTGCGTAGCGTTTGAGTCATTGGATACCTCCTGAATAGCACTGGCGAGTATGGTCCAGCTCGTGTTCGAGCGGAAGAGTGAGCACCTGGCGCAGCGTATTAAGCGCCTGGCGATAATGGTGGCTAGCAATGCCTGTACGAGGGCTCGTGGAGAAAAGCTTGCTGATCTGGTGCAGCGACTCAGGGGCTTGCCCAAACCCATAGTAATGCTGGATTACCGTTCTTTGCCGTTCTGGCAATGATTCTATCGCTTGCAGGAGTTGCGCAAAGGATTGGCGCTCTGAACGATTGGCAGTGCGTAGCTCACAGGACAGTTCATCCGCCAATGTCTGGCCGTCCTCTTTGGGGATATCAAGGCTGATTACTGTGATATGCTCATGGTTTCGGGTGTTGATGGTGTTACCAGCCCTTCCATTGAGGTAATGCAGCATGCTAATGCGTGCTGCTTGGCAGAGATACCCAAACGGGTTTCCTTTGGTCAGGGCTATCTCATAACTGGACAGTATGGCAACATTCGCACTGTTGACGAGATCATCGCGTTCAATCACATTCCCGCGCCGCATCGTGTGCGCGAGGCGTTCATACATTCGCTTCGCCATGGCTGTGAGACGTGGCTGGAGGTAAAGCACAATGTTATCTCGCATGTTCTCACCCGATCGCGCACGCTGGAGGAGCGCGCTTTCCTGTGCGTGCACCTCAGCCAGCCAGGATAACGCTGGCGGGGGTTGCTGAGAAAGAAGATTGGACATCACATCACCTCTTTTCGATGGTGTTAGAGGCAAAGCTAGTACTCACCCTGGCATAGAGTTATAATGGGAGTTGCGAGTACTAGCTTTACCTTGATAGGAGCGCTAAAAAACTCATCGGGCCTGACGTGCTGCTAACACGCTGGGCCTTTTTCATTGAGCCTGATGGAAAACAAACATGGCAGAAGCAGGACAAAGCACGCTATTGATCTCCCTCCTTTCCCGCGTCCATCCTCTTCCGCCTGACAGCGACCTACCCCAATACGGCAAGCGGACATCGCCTGATGGCAGTCCTTTGGCTTCTCTACCGGAACGTACCCGGACAGAGACAGGTTCCCCTGCGCGTGCTACAGTGTGCATCTCGTAAGACACACCTCATAAGGTAGGCCCTGTTTTTGTTCAGTTGTTCAGGGTGCAGCCACTCCGAGCCGCTCTACAATCCGCCAGATATTCACGGATGTTCTTGCTCAGCTCGCTAACTGGTAAGTGTCCGCTAATGCTTGACACTTGAATATTGACACTTGACACTTATGACTGTACTCGAAAAAGTTTTAAGTGTCAAGTGTCAAAAATATTTGGTTGTAAGTAGCAAGTCCTATGATATAATCATGGTGAGAGAAACGGGCGTATTAAGCCCTAACAAACCGAGGAGACTATGAGTAATCAGTATTATTCCCTTGAAGAGGTCATGCAGATTCTGGGGAAATCGAAGTCAACAGTGATTAGAGAAGCCAATAACAGGCTCCTTCCGTGGGAGTTAGAAGAAGGTAAAACAAAAGGGCGGCGTTATCCCAAGCAGGCTATAGATGCGATTGCAGAAGTGGAGAGAGAAAAAAGGGGAAATAAGGAACGCACGTATCTAACCTTTTCACCTTCTACGCCAGCAGATAGTTGGGAAGAAGTCCAAATCGGATTAAATCTCTACGGAGAAGATGACATTGTTCCGTATAAAAAGTTGTTAAAATGGGGGAACATCAATGAAGAAATGTATATGAGTATAAAAGACCCCAAAGATAGAGTCGTCGGTTACTCAAGCTTTATGCCCATAGAGGAAAACGTCATAACCGCCTTATTGAAGGACGAAATTCGAGAGAGAGATATTCCTGATAGCTCTATCAAGCAATGGACAGCCCCCCATCTCTCTGTTTATGTCGCAACCCTTACGGTGAAACCAACAGGGAACCCAACAATCGATAAAGATCGAGGTCGCTTTCTGCTGAAACAAACGATAAAATGGGCGCTTTCACTAAACCGGCAGTATGATATAAAAAACTGGTATGGCATTGGTGCGACTAAAGAGGGACAACGCATCTTTGAAGGATTAGGATTTAAAGAGATTATAGCCCTCTATGGAGGCGAGAGGAAAGGATATCTGCTTGAAAGGTTATCTCAACCGGAGAGAGTAATAGAAGTGTTTCAAAAGTCTCTAGCAATGACAGAGGATGAAGACGACGAGTAAATAGAGCATAACGAAAGGAGACAAGATAACGATGCTTGATTTATCCTACTGGCAAAGTACTGTCCCTACGTTGCCGCTTTCCACCGAGTTACCTTCGACAATCGATGTTGCTGTCATCGGCGGGGGGATAATAGGGGCATCAACGTGCTACTGGCTGGCAAGAGAAGGGCTATCCACAGCACTTCTTGAACGAACCTCACTTGCTTATGGAGCGACTGGAAGAAATGGAGGTTTCGTTGTTGTTGGTCCCTCTATGGCGTATCACAACGCTATCGAGCGATTTGGGCATGAGCAAGCAAAATCAATTTTGCAACTGACATGTGAAAGCCAAGTGATATTAAATCAGGTATTGGATGAAGAGGAAATAGACTGCGGTTTTCGAGAGCCAGGGTCTCTCAGGCTAGCTCTTACTGATTCACAATTAGAGGATTTGGCAGATGAAGCAGAAGCGTTGCAAAATGATGGATTCCCAGCAGTCATCTTTGATCAGAGTAGTACTCAAGAGTTGATCAGAACACCGATATCAAATGAAATACTGGGAAGCCAGTTTCTCCCAAATCAAGGCATAGTCCACTCAGCGGCTCTAGTACGAGGACTTGCACAAGCTGCCAAGCGCCACGGGGCGCAACTATACCAGGCAGAAGTATTGAACGTCACTTCCAACAATGGTGACGTCTCCTTACTGACTTCACGGGGTACGCTCCATGCAAAATGTGTTATTTCTGCCATGAATGCCTGGACGAGTAAGCTCTTTCCAGACTTCGTAGATCTCATCATGCCGATTCGCGAGCAAATGCTTGCGTATGCACCAGTAGACCCTGTTTTCACTACGAGTGTAAGCATGGCAGGAGCAACTTGTGAGTATTGGCAGCAAACCCCTGAAGGAGTAATTTTGATTGGCGGAGGTAACTCTTTTGCAGAGAAAGAAAACATGAGAACGTGGGATACACAACCTACACTCGCTATTCAAAATGCGATTCAACAGGTTCTCCCTCGACTTTTCCCTGAGCTTTCCAAGTTACGTGTTACACATCGTTGGGCTGGCTTGCTGGACTACACGACGGATGGTTGTCCAATTATAGATCAGGTTCCTAATATGCTGGGGGTGTTTGTGATTGGCGGTCTTTCAGGGCATGGCATGCCTTTTGCTATGCGCGTCGGGCAATTGATGGCTGACACAGTAAAGCGCGGAACGTTGCCACCAGACTTAAACCCCTATCGATTAGACCGCCCTACTCTAAAGAAATGGGATTTGTAAAAATAGTTCGTTAATGTGTTCTGGCAGACGCACCAAGCACAAAGCAATAGGCTTACTCGATGACCTGTCTAAACTGCTCCAAGCGCTAAATAGTTGTAGGACCAACCAGCCCTACAGTTGCCAAGGGAGGGTAACACGCACATGAGACGAAAACCTAACGAGCGGCTCTTTAACGCCCGCTTGACGCGAGGATGGTCGATAGAGGAGGTAGCAAAGCGTTCAGGCGTCTCAACCAAACGGGTAAACAGAATAGAGGCTGGCACTGGCCTGGCAATGCCTGACGAGAAAGAAAAGATCTGCGCAGCATTCGGCCTGGACCTGGATGCGCTGGGTTTTCTTAATGAGAGCAAGAAACGCCAGAGGAAGCGCTCAGAGTTCTTGGGAGAAAAACGGGAAAATGCAAGCCAAACAGAGAAGATACTTCAAGCAGCGCCGACTGATTCAACAATTGTAGTAAACATACGAGATCGCACGGGCGGACGTGCCCGCAAGGTGCGACGAGGATAATCCCCAACAATAGCCCTATGACAGCGAACCAGCTTTACAACCATGACATTTGCGGAATTAGTAGAGTTAAGCAAGAGCTATAATGCGGATGGCAAAATGCCAGAGGATGCGCCGAAAGAGGTTACAGTTTTCGAGGTGCAAGAGCAGATAGCCACGGCAAAGCTTACGGCCTGGTGGGGAACTGATTATATGCACCTGGCAAAGTACGATGGGAAGTGGATGATCGTTAACATCCTTTGGCAGACTCGCCCAGCACAAAGCAATAGGCTCGCTGACATGGCTCACCCTCATTTTTGCTGACGAAGGCACATTGAGAAGCCCTATTACGATTCCCAATTGCGCGGATGGTTTGCGCGATCCGCAAGATCGGAGAAGTTTTTTCTCGCCCCTGGCTCTATACTGTTGGTACTTGTAACTTGCAAACAGGATCTTCCGGGCTGAGAAGGAGAACAGCATGAGCATTATCTCTGAGGAAAGAAAGACGTCCTCGCCTTATATAGAAACCATTATGCGTGGTCGAACGGAGAGCGATGGTTCTGCTCTCCGTCCCGCCGAAAGCCATTGGCACATGGTTCTGCGGAAACTGGGTGGCAACGTCGATCTCCTGGTTGTCGGGCCATGGACGAGCGCTGGTGTGATCTCTTACACCAAAGGCGCTGAGCTGCTTTGGATCAAGTTCAAGCTTGGCACCTTTCTGCCCCATCTGCCCACAAGGGACTTCCTGGATCGAGAGACGATTCTTCCCGGAGCGGTGGGAAAGTCCTTCTGGCTCAACGGTTCCACGTGGCAATTCCCCGATTATGAAAATGCGGACACCTTTGTCGACAGGCTTGTGCGCGATGGCGTGCTGGCATGTGATCCAGTTGTGAACGCCGCGTTACAAGATCAACTGGAAGACGTACCAGCACGCACCATGCGGCATCGATTCTTGCAAACCTGTGGCTTGAGCGCCACCCACATTCGGCAAATGAAACGTGCCCAACATGCCCAGGCCCTCTTACAGCAAGGGGTTTCGATCCTCGACACCGTTGATGAGGCTGGCTATTTCGATCAGCCGCATCTGACCAGATCGCTCAAGCAATTTCTCGGGTATACGCCAGCTCAAATCATCCGCTTGAGTCAGCCTTGCCATTTGATACAAGACAGTCTCCTTTAGCTGGGTTAGTATACCAATGTTCTCACAAC
>Ga0102924_1004976_pt1 | contig 13070 bp, 14 predicted proteins | sample PaiPotPPM11metaG_FD_80116 | JGI IMG/M metagenome (GOLD analysis project Ga0102924, IMG submission 80116) | Iron sulfur acid spring bacterial and archeal communities from Banff, Canada, to study Microbial Dark Matter (Phase II) - Paint Pots PPM... ... | reverse complement strand
GTCGTAACCGATCTGATCGTCGTCTACGGCGGCGGCTAGCCGAGAGCGCGCGCAAGGGCAGTCACCACGGCCGCGCCGATCACCGCGACGATCATCGGCGCCCGCCTTGCGAGCACTACCGCCGCGAATGCCACCCCGAGCGCCCGCGCGTCGAGCGTGAGCGAACGGCCCTTTCCGAACGTCTCGACGACGACCAGCGCGGCGAGCAATGCCGACGCGAGCAGCTCGATCACGCCGATCGCGGCGGCGGGCAGGTCACGACCCCCCAACAGCAGCGGTCCTGCGAGCTTCAGCGCCGTGGTCGCTACGGCGAGCGCGATGATCGTCACCCAGATCGCGCTCACGAGCGCATCCTCGAGGCCGCGGCGGCTGCAATCGCCGCTGCGAGGATCGGCAGGCCGGCCGGCACGAGTGGGGTCATCGCCAGTGCGATGCCCGCGCCACCGCCTGCGGCGGCCACCCTTCTTCGCCCGCGCACCTCTTCGAACAGCAGAGCGACAAAGAACGCCGGGAACAGCGCATCGAGGCCCAGCGCGTTCGGGTTACCGAGCGCCTTTCCCGCGAGCACCCCGACGACCGTGCCCAAGACCCACCCGGGGTACTGCGGCACGGTCATCCCGACCATGAACCAAGGATCAAAGCGACCACCCTCGCTGCTGGCGGCCGCCCAGGACGAGTCGACGACGGTCATGCCGAACGCCGCGCGCGACAGCGCCCGCCCGCGCAGCGACGGCGCGAGCGCCAGCCCCATAGCCAGGTAACGAGCGTTGAGCAGCACGCCCGCGGCGATCGCCGCGCCAGTCGTCCCCCCGGCGCTGATGATCGCCAGCGACCCAAACTGCGCGGCGCCCGAGAACACGATGACCGACATCACGATCGGTGCGACGGTCCCCATCACCGGGCGTGCGAGCACGCCGTACGAAACGGCGATCGCGAACACCGCGGCGCCGAACGGCAGGCCGCGCCGAATGCCGGCGCGCACGCGCGCCGTCGGTGTATCAGAGGCCGAGATCACTGGCTCTATAGATAGACGATCCGCGATCGCGGTGGCCGTCGGATGTACGCGCAAGCCGGCGCAGATAGGCTCACGCCACGATGAGCCCCAGCATCCCAATTCCGCCGCACAACATCCCGCTCACCGGCGGGTCGCCGTTTCCGGCGATCGGTGCATACGCCTTTCTGTCGGACTGCCACACGTGCGCGCTGGTCGCGCCCGACGGGAGCATCGAGTGGATGTGCATCCCGCGTTTTGACTCGCCGAGCGTGTTTGGCTCGCTGTTGGATAGGCGCGCGGGCTCATTCCGGGTCGGTCCCTACGGAATGCTCGTGCCCGAGTCGGTCCGCTACATGCCCGGGACGATGATCCTCGAGACAACCTGGATGACCGCGTCGGGGTGGATCGTGGTCCGGGATGCGCTCACGGTTGGACCGTGGCATGCCGATCACGCGGATGAGACGTCGCACACCCGGCCACCGACCGATGCCGACGCCGACCACATGCTGATCCGGACGATCGAGGCGCTCCAGGGTCAGGTGCAGATCGAGGCGGTGTGCGAGCCGATGTTCGACTACGGACTAAGTCCCGCCAACTGGGAGATGCTCCGCGACGATTGGACGGCGGCCGAGGCCAGCTGTGGCGAGGCGAAGCTCCGGCTCTTTTCGGACCTGCGGATCGGCATTGAGGGCAACCGCGCGCGGGCGCGCCACACGCTCGAGGAGGGAGAGTGCCGTTACGTCGCGCTGTGCTGGACGCACGGCCTTAAGGGGCCGGCGGACAGTGAGGATGCGAACACACGCCTTGACCGGACCTCCCACTATTGGCGCGACTGGCTTGATGGCGGGCGCTTTCCCGACCACCGCCACCGCGGCTATCTGCAGCGTTCGGCGCTGACCCTCAAAGGGCTGACGTATGCGCCGACCGGGGCGACGGTCGCCGCGGCGACAACGTCGCTCCCGGAAACGCTGGGCGGCGAACGCAACTGGGACTACCGCTACTGCTGGATGCGCGATGCCACGTTCACCCTCTGGGGCCTCCACGCGCTCGGCTTAGACTGGGAGGCGGACGACTTCATGCAGTTCGTCGCCGACTTGGAGCGCGACGACGACGGCGCTCTGCAGATCATGTACGGGATCGGCGGTGAGCGCGACCTGCGCGAGCGCCAGCTTCCCCATCTGACCGGCTACGAGCATTCGGAGCCGGTGCGGATCGGCAACGGGGCATTCCAGCAACGCCAGAACGACGTCTTCGGCGCCGTGCTTGATTCGGTCTATCTGCATTCGAAGGTCGGCGGGCACATCCCGCAGCGCCTGTGGCCCGTGCTCCGGGACCAGGTCGCCCGCGCGTGCGCGGTGTGGAAGGACCCGGATCAGGGGATCTGGGAGGCGCGTGGCGAACCGAAGCACTACGTCTCCTCGAAGCTGATGTGCTGGGTTGCGGCCGATCGCGGCGCGCGGCTCGCGTCGCTTGTCGGCGAAGACGAGTCCGAGCAGAAATGGCAGGACGTGGCAGACACGATCCGAGAGGACATCCTTAAGCGCGGCGTCTCGGATCGCGGCGTCTTTCGTCAGCACTACGACACGGACGCGCTTGACGCCTCGACACTGCTGATCCCGCTCGTGCGTTTCCTGCCGGCGAACGACGAGCGGGTCCGCAACACCGTGCTTGCGATCGCGGATGAGCTGACGGTTAAGGGCTTCGTGCTGCGCTACGAGGTCGGTGAGACCGACGATGGCCTCTCGGGCACCGAGGGGACTTTCCTGATCTGCTCGTTCTGGCTGGTCTCGGCGCTGTCCGAGATTGGCGAAAACGATCGGGCGGCGGCGCTGCTCGAGCGGCTGCTCGGCCACTCATCGCCGCTCGGGCTCTACGCCGAGGAGCTGGATGCCGAATCAGGCAGGCAGCTCGGCAACTACCCCCAGGCGTTCACCCACCTCGCGCTGATCAACGCCGTCATGCACGTGATCGGCCAGGAGGAGGCCGCGGCGTAGCTCGGCGACCGGCGCCCGTGCCTGTCACATTCAGCTGGCGCGGCGGGTTGTACGTCTATCCTCAACCACTCGCCACCGGAGGAGCCACGTGAGCCAAGCTGACCGGGCCAACCGCACTCTCACGATCGCCGTCGCGTGTGCGGCGACGGTGATGCTGATGCTCGATATCAGCGTCATCAACACCGCCCTATCCAGGATTGCCCACGGTCTCGGCACCGGCTTGAGCGGGCTCCAATGGGTCGTCGACGCTTACACGATCCCGCTCGCCGCGACCGTCCTGACCGCCGGGGCGATCGCCGACCGGCTTGGCCGCCGCCGGCTGTTCATGCTCGGGCTGGCCATCTTCACCGCCAGCTCCGCGCTGTGCGGAGCAGCCGGCACAATCGGGGTGCTGGTCGCCGCCCGGGCCGTACAGGGATTGGGCGCATCGATGATGTTCGCTACTGCGCTGGCGCTGATCTCTCAGGTGACGCCCAAAGCGGAGGACCGCGCGAACGCGCTGGCCGCCTACGGCGCGGCGATCGGGGCCTCGTTTGCGCTCGGGCCTTTCATTGGGGGCTCGCTTACTGCTCTGTTCGGCTGGCGCGCGATCTTCCTCGTGAATGTGCCGATCGGGATAGCCGTCCTATTGATGACCTACCGCCGGGTTGCCGAAGGCCGGGATCCGACGCCGAGGCGAGTCGACCTGTATGGCCAACTAGCGCTGATCGGTGGGCTGTTCCTGCTCGTACTTGCGCTGCTGCGAGGCAATGGGGCCGGGTGGGGCAGCGCGGGGATCGTTGCCGCTCTCTCAGGCGCGGCGGTGCTCCTGGTCGCCTTCATCGTGATCGAGCAACGCTCGCGCGAACCCATGCTCCCGCTCAGGTTGCTGAGCCAACGGCGATTTGCCGGGCCTCAGATCGCCGTGTTCGCGATTGCGTTCTCGTTCTTCGCGGTGTTCCTGTACACGACGCTGTATCTCCAAACAGTCCTCCACATGTCGCCCATTCAGACGGGCCTCGTCTACCTCCCGGGAACGTTCCTCGTGTTCCTGGTATCAGGGATGACGGCGCAGTTCGGGGCGAGGTTCGCTCAGGCGAAAATCGCCAGCGTGGGGCTGGCGCTCGTCGGCGCCGGGCTGGTCGCGATGCTGGTGATCGGGGTGGATTCCTCGTGGACGGCGCTGCTGCCGGGCCTTCTGCTTGCGAGCGTTGGCACCGGTCTGTTTAACCCGACAGGCAGCGCGCTTGCTCTGAACGCGCTGCCCGACGAGCAGAGCGGCCTAGCGGCCGGCGCCAACGACACGTTTCGTCAGACTGGGGTGGCCGTCGGGATCGCTGCGCTGGGAACGCTTGTGCCAGCCAGTGCGGCGCTCGGGGGCAATCTCCAGGCGTACGTTAACGGGCTGCACCACGCGCTGATCGTGGGCGCCGTGCTGGCACTCACCGGAGCAGCTGCCACGGCGTGGCTCCTCGTCCCGGCGCAATTGCCCGCCGAGTCAATCACCGAGGCGGCGTGACGCGCTAGCCCGGCGTGCGAGCTCGCGTTTGGCCGTCTTGCGAAAGCGGCGTGCCTTGGCCGCGTTTGCCCGCAGAACCGCCAATCGCGAGGGAGGGACCTCGAAGCCCCCGACGAGCTTATGCGGGACGAGGACCCAGCCATCCTCGCGGCGGACCAGGTCGCCTCGAACTTGGAAGTTGCGCTGCCACGTGAACTGCTCTGAGTGGACATGGGCCGTCAGGCAAGCGAGTCCCGGCTGGAGCGGCACTCCGACAGGCTCCGCCTCGATCCGAATCCAGCGGTCCGCCGGGTCCACTCGCACCGGCAAGCGGATCGCGAACGGAAAACCGTCGGGCGAGACGATCGACAGCACGGCCGTCGGATAGGTGCTGCCGAGCGCGTGCAGCCGCGCGTCCCAGGTACTTGCTCCCCCCTTGGGATTCGCGTGGAAGCGGTCCGGCTCCTCCGAGTGCCCGGACCGAATCTCCTCCACATGCGAGCCGTACAGCTCGGGCTCGCGGCTCACGTCTCCGCCTGGCCAGACGTAGACCCGCTCCGGGCGCACGTGGACGTAGATGCGAGTGAAGTACCAGGCGAACAGGCGCTGAAGCGGCTCGGGCGGCAGGAGCTTCTTGATCGCGGGCAGCTTCTCGACCGATTCGCGCGCGTAGCGAGCGCGGTTGGCTTCGAGATCGCGGTCATCGACCTCCGCAATTCCCTGCACGAGCACGACGGGCGGGTCTTCGTGACCGCTTCCGGTCGGGTCTGAGAACAGCAGCGCGACAAGCGGATTGGCGCGAGCGTCATTTGCCTTCTTCGGATAGCCGAGCCCGGTCGTGATGTCGATACAAGGACCTCCGGGCGTGTAATACGGCGTAACCGGCCAGGTGATCGGCTGGCCGCTTCGGTCGATGGTCGTCAGCTCGGTCGTGATGAACCGCTCGAACACGGCCCGAACCGGGCTTGGTAGCGAAGCCGTCACGTGCCCTGGTCGTAGTCCGGTTCCCCGGGAAGCACGATCCGCGCGGTCTCGCCCGAGATCAGCACGCGCGGCTGAACGGGACGGACCTCCTTCCCGCGCGCGTGTGTGAGCAGTTCGTCGACGGAGCTGAAGCGCGAAAGCTGCTCGAGGTGCTTGATCGTCGGGAACACGAGCAGCAGCTCGCCCTGCCGTCCGGCCTCGAGCGCAGTCTCGGGCTCGTACCAGCGGACATCCACCACCTCGTTTCCGTCGATGATCGGCTCTGCCCCCGAAGGGAGTGGAGCGAGGTAGAACCAGGCGTCGAAGCGGGTCTTGACCTGGGCGGGGGTGATCCAGCGCGAGAACGGAACCAGCTCCGACGCGTCGGCCAGCGTTATTCCCGCTTCCTCGCGCAGCTCCCTGAGAGCCGCTGCGCGCAGCGCTTCGTCGCCCTCGCCCTCCTGCCGGTCGACCGCGCCGCCGGGGAACACCCAGGCGCCGCCCATGAACCTGGCCTCCGGGTTGCGCTTGACGAGCAGAACCTCCAGGTCATCGGCCGCGCCTCGGAGAACGATCACGCTCGCCGCCGGGCGCGGTGTCGTGGGCGGACCGCTGTTCAGCTCCTCTCCAGGGGCAGGCCGAGCTTCGGACACGCGCGCAACCTAGCGCGTACTCTTCCGCCGCGTGAAGTACATCTGCTCATCCTGCGGCTTCATCTATGACCCGGCCGAAGGCGATCCCGACGGCGGCATCGCCCCCGGGACGCCGTTCGAGGACATACCAGACAACTGGTTCTGTCCCGTGTGCGGTGCGCGCAAGCAGGACTTCGAGCCCTACAACGATTAGCGCAGACTCAATGATGGTGGTGGTGAAAGAGCGCCCCGTGGGCCGTCCACGGATCGAACTGCCCAATCAGCACGATCGCTAGCACCGCTCCGGCCACGAGCGCGCCCGTGAGCGAGAGCCACCGGCCGGCAGACCCTGCCAGCAGATGCTCGCGGTCAGCGCCCGCCGGGCGGAGCGAGCGAGCCATTGCGGGGAAATGCCCCAGCACGTGCAAAGCAGTGAAGACGAGCCACACGATGAAGCTCACCTTGTGTAGCGATAGGAACTGGTCACGACTGCGCGGCCCGTCGGCCAACAGGAGGACGCCGCTCACGAAAACGACGACCGTTGACGCGACGACCAGCGGTGCGGTCGTCCGCATGATCAGCTCGGGCGGTCCTACTGATCGGTAGGCCGGGTCGTGGGCGTAGTAGCGGATGAATCGGTAAGCGGTGCTCGCCATCTTCAGTACGACAGGACCGAGCAGCAGCAGTCCGAGGAACAGGTGCAGCCAGATCAGCTGGCCGATCTGAACGATCGTGATGCCGAGCACCGCAAGCAGCACGAGCAAGATCGAGCCCGCCATCGACGTGAGGCGTTCGTTGCCCTTCGTCCCGCCGCCGGTCAGGTCACGTTGGTGGCCGCGGGCGGGTGATTCAGCGGGCGCGTGCACGTTCGTGAATTCTCGCCTTGATCCGGCGGTAAGCGCCGCGCTCACACGAAACTCTTAGCGTTTCTGTACTGCGCCCTTCGTCCGGCCGCGGATTCTCCGCCGCCATGAGCACCACAACCCTGCCGCTGCGACGCGGCGTCGCCCTCGACCTGCGTCGCCTGAAAGCCTCGGCACCTCTCGCCGCCCTGCTCGTCCTTACGGGCGTCCTCTATCTGTGGGCGCTCACGCGCAACGGCTACGCCAACAGCTACTACGCCGCCGCCGTTCAGGCCGGCATCCACAGCTGGAAGGCGTTTCTTTTCGGCTCGCTCGACGCGGCCAACTACATCACGGTCGACAAACCGCCGGCTTCGCTGTGGCTGATGGAGCTTTCCTCGCGGGTCTTCGGCTTCGGAACCTTCAGCATGCTGCTACCGCAAGCACTCGAGGGAGTCGCGGCGGTTGCGCTGCTGTACAAGACCGTCAAGCGCTGGTTCGGGCGACCGGCCGGGCTGCTGTCCGGACTGGTCCTCGCGATCACTCCGGTCGCGGCACTCATGTTCCGCTTCAACAATCCAGACGCGCTCCTGGTGCTGCTCCTGGTCGCGGCCGCCTACAGCATCACACGGGCGCTCGAGAACGGCTCGACCAAGTGGCTGGCGCTCACCGGCAGCCTGATGGGGTTCGCGTTCCTGACCAAGGAGCTCCAGGCGTTCCTGGTCGTGCCGGCCTTCGGGCTCGTCTATCTCGTCGCCTCCCCAGTGGCGCTGCGCCGCCGAGCCTGGCAGCTCGCCGTGGCGGGCGCGGCGTCGGCGCTCAGCGCCGGCTGGTGGGTGGCGCTCGTGGAGCTATGGCCCGCATCTCAAGCAATCGCTCCGCCCGGCCCTCGCGACGGCGGGGCTCCTGGCCGCGCTCGCAGGGCCCGCCGCCTACACGCTCAGCGCGGTGGCTACCGCGCAGACCGGGTCTAACCCAACGGCCGGGCCGGCGGTCTCCTCCGAGCGCGGCGGCGGTTTCTTCGCCTCTTCGAGCGGCCGACGCGGACCTGGCGCGGCCAACTCGATCAGCCGTAGCGTCGCTGCGCTCCTTAGTCGCGGCTCCTCAAGCTTCACGTGGGTAGCCGCGAGCTCCTCCGCGCAGAGCGCCGCCTCGCTCGAGCTCGCCAGCGGAAAGTCGGTGATGGCCCTGGGCGGCTTCAGCGGCAACGATCCTGCGATCACGCTCGCCGGCTTCAAGGCGCTGGTCGCCGCGCAGAAGGTCCATTACTACATCGCCGGTGGCGGGCCTACGGGCCCAGGAGCTTTCCGTCCCCCGGCCGGTGCGCCATTCGGTCTCGGTCCGCCGGGCGGTGGTTTGGCGCCATTAGGCGGCGGGCCGCCAGGCGGCGGTCCCGCTGGCGGCGCGGGTCGCGGACCCGAGAGCCAGATCCAATCCTGGGTCTCCTCGCACTTCAAGTCCATCAAGGTCGGCGGAATGACCGTGTACGACCTGACCCAGGCGAAGGCTTAGGTCCTTCTTACAGCGGTCAAACGGGCCTCTCACGCCCCGTATCCACACTGACTCGCATGGCAGATGACCGCAAGCGCCTCGTCGCCGAGCGACTGGCAGAGCGCCGCCGCCGCACCGTCCGCCTCCGCAAGCGGGTGATCGCGGCGAGCGCCTCGACGTTCGGGCTCGCGTGGGCCGTGATCTTCGTCCAGCTCGTGTCGGGTCACGACCCGGCGCTCGCCCACAAGGCACGCACGACGACGACCGCAGCCACGTCGAACGCGCCGGCGTCGAGGACCTCAAGCTCGAGCGCCAGCAGCTCGGCCGCCACCACCCCCGTCACCACGAGCCAGTCCTGATGTCCACGCTGACGATCACCGGCATCGAGGCCGTCGAGCGCTTTCCGTGCTTCGGCGGGAGCTGCGCGGCCCTAGTACAGGGATCGGGGCCTGCGGGATCGCCCTTCGAGGCAGCGGCGCTGGCGCGTCACCGGCTCGAGGCGTGGAACGGCCAGTTCTCTCGCTTCGAGCGAGACTCCGAGCTCTCGCGCATAAATCGCGACCCCAGGGAGACAGTGCCCGTCACTCCCGCGATGGCTATGTTCGTCAACGCGGCGCTGGGAGCCGCTGAGCTCACCGGCGGGCTAGTTGACCCAACGCTGACTCCTCAGCTCGAGCGCGCCGGCTACGACCGCGATCTCGTAGCCGAGCCATTCCCGTTGGCGGACGCCCTGAAATTGTCCCCCGCTCGCCGCCCTGCTGGACCCAACCCGCAGGCACGCTGGCTCCGGGTCACGGTCAACGCGGCCGCCAAGACGCTGACTCGCCCCCCCGGAGTTCGTCTCGACACCGGGGGAATCGCAAAGGGCCTGTTCGGCGACCTGCTCGCCGGCGCGCTCGGCGGCCACGATGCGTTCGCAGTGGACGCCGCCGGCGACGTGCGTTTCGGTGGACGAGCGGGTGCGGTACGCCAGATCAAGGTTCCGAGCCCGTTCGGCGGCTCGATCATCCACACGTTTGAGCTCAGCGAGGGAGCGGCCGCCACGAGCGGAATCTCCAAGCGCAGCTGGCTCGATCGCGCGGGGCGCCCGGCCCACCATCTGCTCGATCCTTCGACCGGGCGCCCAGCCTTCACCGGCGTCGTTCAAGTGACAGCGCTCGCGCCGAGTGGGACAGAAGCCGAAGCGCTCAGCAAGGCGGCGCTGCTCAGCGGACAGGATCGAGCTGCGAGCTGGCTGCCGCACGGTGGTTTGATCGTGTTCGACGACGGCTCTGCGCAGGTACACCAATGACCGTTCCGTCGCACTACCTATTCTGGATCACGAGCCGCGCGGCCGGCACGACCGCGATGATCTTCGCCAGCGCGTCAGTCGGTGTTGGACTCGCGATGGGAACCAGGCTGCTGAAGGGAGCGGACCGCCGCAACATCCACCAGATGCTCGCGATCGCGACCATGGTCGCGATCTTGGTCCACGGCGTTGCGCTGCTGGGCGACAGCTATCTGCACCCCAGCCTGCTCGACATCACCGTCCCGTTCGCTCTGTCTTACAAGACGATCCCGACCTCGATCGGTATTGTCGCCGGGTGGGGGATCATCATCCTGGGCTTGTCGTATTACCTGCGCGCCAAGATCGGAGTCCAGCGCTGGAAGCTGCTCCACCGGTTCACCGCGTTGGCGTGGCTGTTCGGACTCGTGCACACGTTCACCGAGGGCACCGATGCCGGCCAGCTGTGGTTCATCGCGCTCATCCTGCTGACCGCGGCCCCCGCACTGGCTCTGCTGGCGGCGCGGCACCTCGGCCCCAGCAAACCACGCCTTACAGCGGCCATGGCGGCACAGCGATAGTTTCCCTGGGGAGGGCCAGATGCGGATACTGGTGATCGAGGACGACGACTCCGTTCGCGGGGCGATCAGGCGTGCGCTGCTGCTCGGTGGCTACGAGATCTTTGAGGCGCAGACCGGCCAGGACGGCCTGCTTCGGGCGCAGTCCGATGTACCCGACGCGATCGTGCTCGACCTCGGTTTGCCGGACATCGACGGCGTCGAGGTCTGCAAGACGCTTCGTGGCGCCGGTAACCGCACGCCGATCCTGATGTTGACCGCCCGCGTGGCGGTCGAGGACCGCGTCGAGGGCCTCGAGGCAGGCGCCGATGACTATCTCGTCAAGCCATATGACGTCCGCGAGCTCGAGGCGCGCGTCAAGGCGATCATGCGCCGCAGCCTTGAGGGCAGCGACGGACGGCTGCTGCGGTTCGGCGAGCTTCAGCTGGATCCCGACGCACACGCCGTGCGCACCGGCGAGCGCGAGGTCGACCTCACGCGGACGGAGTTCCAGCTACTCGAGCTTCTGATGCTCAACCCGCGGCGAGTCCTGTCGTCGGAGCTCATCTACGATCGGGTCTGGGGGTACGACTTCGGTCCTTCCGGCAATGCTCTGCGCGTCTACATCGGTTACCTGCGCCGCAAGCTCGAGGCGGGCGGAGAGCCGCGACTGATCCAGACGGTGCATGGGGTCGGGTACGTGTTGAGAGAGCCGTGAGCCTGAGACGACGGATCGCGCTGGCGGCCGCGGTCGCCGTCGCAGCGGTCGCCGTCGCGGTGGCGGTGATCGGCTATTTCAGTACCCGCTCGCACCTCATCGGTCAAGTCAAGACCGAGCTGTGGCAAAGGGCGCGGCCCGAGCTCGGACCGCATGACGCTGCGGCCGACGGACGCCCACGAGGCGGCGGTCTGCCCCAGCGGCCCGGCGTAGCGGATGAGTTCGGCCGGGCGCCGCTACAGCCGTTTGGCGGCGCGCAGGGCTACTTCCAGATCGTTCATCCGGACGGTACGCATTTCCTGCCGGCCGGCGAACGCGGGGCGCTCCCGGTCAATGCCCAGGCGATCGCGATCGCCAGCCGGGCAAGCGGGAGCTTCTTCACAAGCACACATGTGAATGGCATTCATCTTGAAGTCCTCACGGCGGGAGATCCCTATGACCACTACGCGATCCAGGTCGCGCTTCCGCTGACCGACGCGGACTCGGTCCTCAACGGCCTGCTGCTGCCCTACGGGCTTCTGATCGGGGGCGGTGCTCTGCTCGCGCTGCTGACTGGGCTGGCGATCTCCCGATCTGCGCTTCGCCCAATCGAACGCTTTCTCTACAAGACCGAGCGCGTCGCCTCAGAGCTCGAGCATCCCGAACGACTCGAGGAGACCGGAGCGATCGAACTGCGCCGGCTGGCGGCGAGCTTCAACCAGGCGCTCGACGCGCTCGAGCGCTCGATCGAGGCACAGCGCCACCTGGTCGCTGACGCGTCACATGAGCTTCGCACCCCGATCGCTGCGCTGCGCTCCAACATCCAGATCTTCCTCGACTCCGCGCGCCTGCCGCTCGCCGAACGCGTCGGCCTCCAGGCCGCAATCCTCGCCGAGCTCGACGACCTGACCCAGATCGTCGCCGATGTGGTCGAGCTGGCGCGCGGCTCCGGTCCGAGCGCCGTCCATGAGGCGATCGAGCTCGACACCGTCGTGCGCGAGGCCGTCGAGCGGACGCAGCGCCGTGCGCTCGGCCTCAGCTTCAAGCTCGAGCTGGAGCCGACCGTGATCGAAGGCAACCTCGACCGCGTCGGCAGAGCCGTCGCGAACATGATCGACAACGCGCGCAAGTGGAGCTCGGCGGACGGCGAGATCGATGTGCACCTGCACGATGGGGTGCTCACCGTCCGCGACCACGGCCCGGGGTTCAACGAGCGCGATCTGCCGCACGTCTTCGATCGCTTTTACCGAGCTGCCGACGCGCGCCGTCTGCCCGGTTCAGGGCTCGGGCTCGCGATCGTCAAGCAGGCGGCCGAGGCGCACGGCGGTCGGGCGGAGGCGCTCAATGCCTCCGGCGGCGGTGCGTTGGTACGGGTCAGCTTCGGCGCACCGACGCGGGTCAAGCGGCCTGACCGAGCCCCGCAGCGTGTAGCCGCCCTGACGTCGCCTCCGCTATCGACGCGGCGGTGATCGCCACCAGCCGACGCAGGTCGGCCTCTGAGATCGCCAGCGGAGGCATCAGCACGACGACGTCGCCGAGTGGTCGGATCACAGCGCCGCGTCGCCGGGACGCGAGCGCGACCTGGTGGCCGATCCGATCGGCAGGTGGCTGCTCCACCAGCTCGATTCCCACCATGAATCCGCGCTGCCGGACCTCGGCGACGCCCGGCAGCATCTCGATCCTCTGCGCCAGCAAGCGCGTGAGGAGCTCGATCTTTGGCTGGAGCGCCTCGAGCGTCCGCTCGCGCTCGAACAGCCCGAGCGAGGCGATCGCCGCCGCGCAGGCCAGCGGGTTGCCCGTGAACGTGTGGCCGTGAAAGAACGTATCGCCGAGAAACGCCTCATAGACGCGCTCGCTCGTCAACGTCGCGGCGAGTGGCAGGTAGCCCCCGGTCAGGCCCTTGCCGACGCACAGGAGGTCGGGGGCGACGTCCTCGTGCTCGCAGGCGAACATCCGGCCCGTACGACCGAAACCCGTCGCCACCTCGTCACAAATCAGCAGCACGTCGTGGGCATCGCATAGCTCCCGCACCCGCTTGAGGTAGCCCGCCGGCTGTATGAGCATCCCGGCGGCGCCCTGGACCAGCGGTTCGACGACGACGGCTGCGATTCGACCGTCGTGCCAGTCGAGCAGCTGCTCGAGGTGCGCGGCGTCGCCGG
>Ga0102924_1004975_pt1 | contig 13071 bp, 12 predicted proteins | sample PaiPotPPM11metaG_FD_80116 | JGI IMG/M metagenome (GOLD analysis project Ga0102924, IMG submission 80116) | Iron sulfur acid spring bacterial and archeal communities from Banff, Canada, to study Microbial Dark Matter (Phase II) - Paint Pots PPM... ... | reverse complement strand
TCGCACAGGATCGCCTCGTACCGCTGCCCTCGATCGACGCGATCGAGGGCATCCCCCGCGTTCGTCGTCGATTCGACCTCGTAGCTACGGGAAAGTACGCGGGCGAGCGCGGCGGCCACCCAGGGCTCGTCGTCGATGACGAGCACGCGACGGCGACCGGTGACGGCCCTGTTGGCATCGTGAACACCGGCGGGGTCATCCATTCGGGTGAAAGGCGCGAGCAAGCAGGCCGTGTGCCCGGCACGACCCTGCGAGACGATCGCCAGGACTGCGGGACAGGGAGACGATGGCCAGGACGGGCGGTGCTGTTCTGGGGGGCGTGCAAGACTGCCACGGCTGTCGTCTTCTGCCACACGGTAGGCGCTGACATGTGAATATCAAAACACGCCCTCCGTTCGAGAATCGTGGCGGAATGTCGGCGGCCTCATGTTCGGCATGGCGGGTGCTGAACGGCGCGTCGCGAGTATGCGGGATGAGGGTGCTCGGCGCTCGAAGAAGAGCGCTCGATCCGGACAAAGTAGTGGCTTGTACTCCAAGTTTTCTACCGAGCCGGGCAGAGATCGCATCAAGGCGCTCGAGGAGGCAGGCGCTTCTCTCGAGGCGGCGCTGCGCGTGGCCAGGTCCCTGTCGAGACACGGCGACCGCCTGCGGGACACAGCGCAGGTTGCACGCGCCCGACTCGTGCTCGTGGTCGACGACGTCGCCGAAACGCGAGACCTCTATTGCGCGACGCTCGGCTTCGCAGGCTTTCGGGTCGCCGAGGGGCGCGACGGCTTCGAGGCGATCGAGAGGGCCCTCGCCCTCCGCCCCGACGGGATCGTCTTGGACTTCGCAATGCCACGCCTGGACGGTGGCGAGGCCCTGCGACGGCTCGCCTCCGACGGACGAACCAGCGCCATTCCCGTCGTCATGGTAACGGCGCACCTCGAGAAGGTAACTGCGGAGATACGGGATCGCTGCGCCGGTCTCCTCGAGAAACCCTGCGGTCCCGACGACCTCCTCGGCGCGGTGCGGCGGGCTCTGACGCCTGCCGACGCCTGCTGATTCAGCGCAGTGGATCTCGCGTGTGGCAGATTGCAGATCGCACGGCGATCGCGAGCTTCACGGAGTCGCGTTCCTTGTCGCTCTGCGCGACGCTCTCGTCCAGGTTCAGCGCGCGGCAGCGTGTGCATTCGAGCGCCGGCGCTCGCCCGTGCTGCGACGCGTACTCGGCGATCACGAAGTCACTCCCCCCACAGACCTCGCAACGCACTAGCCGCCCCACCAAACAACGATAGCACGTCTCTTCCCCGCGGCATCTGGCTCCCGTTCCCCGCGGCATCTGGCTCCCGTTCCCCGCGGCATCTGGCTCCCGCGGCATCTGGCTCCAGGGCATCCTCGGGAAGAGCTCGCTACCCCCCCACCTTTCCACCTCGATACTCGTCCTCGTTCTCTTGCGATACGGCCTACTACCCTTTCTATGCTGGCGTGCTTGGCATGCTGCCATTCCTTTGCAATGCCGGCTTTCAATACCGGGGTTCGGCGGGAGCGAACCGCGGAACTTCGAGCGGACGCCAGCTTCGCCATTGGCCGTCCCCTTCGATGACCAGCTCAAGCGGCTCGAACCTCTCGTTTCGCAAGACCAGATGCAGCGGCGGCTCGACCGACCACGGTAGACACTCGAATGTCCACGTCTCGCGTGACGCCTCGAGCTCGCGCATCGGCCCGGTATCGCGCAGGCGCATCAGATTCGCCCGGACCAACGCCGGCAGGTGTTCCTCGTGCGGCCAGAGAAGCATTCGTTGGCTCCAGGCAAAATCGGCTCCGCCCAGACCTGCAAGGAGCGTACGTCAGCCGCCAGCGCGAATCGGGCGGGCTATCGGCTCAGGTCGAGGATCTCGAGCGGCGGAGCGCGCGGTCGCGAACGCGCTGGATGGCCTCCGCGTGAAGCTGCGAGACACGCCCTTCGGTGACCCCGAGGACGCCGCCGATGTCGCGAAGCGTGAGCTCGTCTCCGTAATAAAGCTGCACGACCTGTCGCAGTCGCGGAGGAAGGCCCTCGATCGCGGTCGCGAGCGCGCGCATCGCTTCTGCCTGGACCAAATCCTCCTCGGCGTCGACGGCGTCCGGACCGGCGACGTCCAGAACGTCCGGTGGATCGTGATCGCCAGCACCCGGGTACGCCCCCGACCTGGCGGCGAGAGAAGCCATCCGACTGCGATAGTCGGCCAGTGGCATGTCGAGCGCCTCCGCCACCTCGGCGTCCTGCGGGCTGCGCTTCAGACGCGACTCGACCAGTCGAATCGCCTCGCGCGCTCTCCTCGCAAAGGACCGCAGGCTACGCGGGAGCGGATCGACGGAGCGCAGCTCGTCCAGCATGGCGCCGCGGATTCGCACGAGCGCGTACGCATCGAAGCGATCCCGAAGCGCAGGCTCGTACCGGCTGTACGCTTCGACCAGGCCCACGAAGCCCGCGCCCACGAGATCCTCGATGAGGACGTGCGGCGGCAAGCGACGCGCGAGGCGCATCGCAAGCGAACGAATGATGGGAACGTAGCGAAGCGCGATCTCACGAGGCAGCCCCCGCGAAACGCGGGCCGCGTCAGCGCCCTCGGGCTCCGGTCCCGGCGACGGGTCCCAGTACATCGGCGGACGCTGCGCCGTGAACCGGACGATGCGCGCCGCGTCCTGGCTGGATAGCACCGCAAACTGAAGTCCCATGCCGGGGCCTTCCGGGTCCGCCGGCGGTCGACACCAGCGAACGATCGCTTCGGCAGCGATGGGGCTACCGTCCGGCAGCGAAAGACTCAGGGAGACTCGCGTCCCGAGAGGCAAAAGGTCCTCGGTGGCGACGAATACGCCGCCTTCGGACACGTTCTCGGTGATGGCCGCGAAGAAGTTCGTGTCGCTCGCCATCGTCACTTCGACGGCCAGGTCTATGCGTTCGGAGCTTCGCGGAGGGGCGGCGAGCAGCGCCTCGGTCGCGACATCGAGCGGGGTCGCCTTCGCATCCCGAGTACTCAAACGGACGCCTCCACGCATAGTCTGCTCCGGACGCGGCAAAGGCGGTGGAAGAAACCCGCCGACCATCCGCTCGGTTGGCCTTGCCCGCCGGCGCCGAACGATGGCCAGCGAGCACGGCGCTTCTCCCCGCACGCCCGCTCTGGAAGCTTCGCCCGCTGTGCGTTAAGTATGGTTAGCTGCCGTGCTCGAGATGCGTCGGAGTCGCGAACCGTCCCTACGTAGGCTGCGAACGCTGGGGGAACTGCCGTGAGCGGATCGTCCGGTCGTCGCGCCCCGAGAAAGGCCGAAAAGGACCTCGGCAGGTTCCCTACCCTCGAGCCGCCGACCTCGATCCGTCGCGACTTTTCGCATCTCGAGGCACCCGTTTCGCATTTCGATGCGACCCCCCCCAAACGCGGGAGCCTGGCGCTCTCCGCGGTGCTCGTCCGGCGCGTCGGCAGCGGTGATCTCTCTCGATTCGCCCTCGACGCCCGCGCGGGATTCCTTCTGTCTTTGATCGACGGCGACACGACCGTCGAAGGTTTGCTGGACCTGAGCGCGATGCCCGCCGACGAGACGCGGAGGCTCCTCGAGGATCTCATCCGGCAGGGGCTCGTCTCCGTCCGGTGACGCGCACTACGCGCGCCTCTCACCACGCTGGGTCACGATGCCCCAACAAAGCCTCGTCTTCCGCCGGAGCGGGGCACGACGCCCCAAACGTCCGAGAATAACTGACGAACCGGCGGTGGCCGATGACGAAGGGACTCGCGTTCGTACGGCGCGCGTGCTCGATTGGAGAGCGCCGCGCGCTGGAGCTCATTGGCAAGCGGACCAAGCCCCCCTTGGTCTACAGGGAGAGCTCCAGCGCGACGGCAACTCATCACGTAACAGACGCCCCGGCGTCGGAGCAAGTCCCGACGGCGCAGTGCGGCGGTTTTACTTCGTGATCTTGAGAAGAACGCCGCCTTGACCGACTCCCTGGCCGCTGGCGATGGCCAGGTACGCGCTCGTGTCGTCGACCGCGAGCGCGACGGGCGAGTTACCGCCGCAGGCGCCGCCGACGTAACTGCAGCCGCCGCTACCGAAGTTTGAGCCGCCGCACGTCATCGTCACGTCCAGGTTGCCGGCGAGGCGAACGGGGGCGCCGCCGCCGGGAGGGAAACGCCACAGGCTCCGGTTGGTTGCCACGTAAACGTTGGTCCCGTCGGTGGCGATCTGCAGCGGAACCTCGTCGGCGCGAACCGTCGAAAGGGTCGTCGCCGGTCCTCCGCCGATGGGCGCACTGGTCACCGACACCGTGCACTCTCCCGGACTGTTGCCGTTGTCGCCGGCCGGGTACGCCGAGTAGTTGGTCGCCCAGTAGAGACGGGTGCCGTCGCTCGCGAGGCCCTGAGGGCATCCTCCCGAGTTGGGGCCGTTGAGGACATTCTGCCCGATGAGGGTGGACGCCGTACCGCCAGAGACGGGCGCCGAGTCGATCTCGCACGGCCCGCTCGACGCGACGACCGCGTACACGTTCGTCGAGTCGACGGTGATCGACTGCGGTTCTCCGCGGAACGTCGCGACCGGAGCGACCATGCCCCCGCTCGTAGGCACGCTCCCGACGACATATTGGCCGTTCGAATTGGCAGCGAGAAAGAGGGTGCCGCCGACGCGGAGCAAGGCCGTCAGTGCTCCGAAGTTGCTGCCGTTCATCGTCGGGAAGGTCCCGACGACCGTCGGCTGGGGAGGGGCTCCGCTCGCCGGCGCCGCCGGGCTCGCCGCGAGGAAGGGACCCCCGGGGCTAGAGAAGTTCTGAGCGAGGTAGTAGATGCGCGCGTCGTCGACGGCGAAGGGAGCCATGAGGCCAGCCTGTTGGGCGTTCGGCGTGGCGACCGCGTACGCCGTCCCCCCGCTCTTCGGAATGCCCTCGATGCCGTACCCCTTCGTCATTGCCGGAAAGAAGACGGCAGACGCGTTCAGCGCGAGGGTCGCGCTGTCCAGAACGGTCGCTAGCGCCTGAGGAGGTGCGGTGCACGCTCCCATGGCGCAGAGTGCGCCCTGGGGACACGCGTTGCCGCACGAGCCGCAGTTCTGCGCGTCATCCAGGACGCTCGTCTCGCACGAATTGGGGGTCGTGCAGCTGGCGTAGCCCGTGTTGCACGGGTAAGGACCGGCGAAGTCGGTCTGACAGCCGAGCACCAGCGTCAGCGCCGCGCCGACCAGCGTCCACCCGACCGCCCTCGCGCCCGAGCTCCAGAGTTGCGCCACGTTCACCGCCCTCCCACGCGCAGACCGAAGTCCGTCGATCGCTCGCGCCGGCATTGCGCGTTGGGCTCCCAGAATAGCCCGAGCTGCACGGTGCTCGTTGGTCCTTCGCCGTGCAGGTTCGTCGCCGCGGTGAGGTCGGTCAGCAAACGAGCGCCCCAATCGCACAGCGGCTCGACATCGATCGCGGCCCAGCCGCCGAAGCTGCCCTGCGGCTTGCCGGTCCTCACGTCTTTCACGTCGAACTCGAGGAACCCCGCCTGGGGGCCGAGGTTCAACGCGACGACGTTGAGGGGCACGCGGAACGCGGGCCGGAACGTCATCGCATAGGCGGTCGTGTCGGCGGTTCCCGGCAGCGCGTAGTTCGTGGTGAAGGTCGCCCGCTGCGCGGAGCCGGTGCCCCAAGCCAGCTGCAGCGAGAGCCCCAACCAGCGCGTCACGAACGCTCCTTCGATCGCGGCGCCCGTCGTGCCCCCGCCCTGGTAGCTCTCCGGCACCCCGCTGATCTGGAACTGCCCGCCGTTCCCGACGGCCGGGCGGAAGAGCCAGAGATCGACGCCGACGCGCCAGTGTCCGGGCGCCCCCTGCGGCCCGCGAAGGAGCAGCGCCGTATCGCTGGGGAGCGCGCCGGTCACGTCGGCACCGCGCGCCGTGTCGACGATCACCCCGGTCTCGAGCGAGACGCAGTCGGGGATGCGCGCGCGGACGCTGTGCGTTCCGGGCGCGGCCGCATACTCCACGAACTCGACGACGTTGCGCCCGAGGGCGTCGCTCCACTTCCTCTTCACGTTCGCGGGGGGGACCACATCGGGGCCGTCGAGGTACATGACCAGGCCGTCGTCCGGGCCGCGCGGCTCGGGTCCGTCGCAGCCGATCGCCGCCCGGATCTTCGGCCGTTCGGGCTCGGCTAGCCTCTCGAGCACGATATCGACGGAGCGCGTCTCCTTGTCCTGAACGACGACCTCCGTCTGGAAAGGGCGCATCCCCGGCGCCGTCGCCCGCAGCTGGTGACCGCCCGCGGCGATCGCGCCGTCGAACTTGCCGGCGCCCAGGGGCTTCTCGTCCAGCTCCAGCGTCGCGTCCGCCGGAGCGTGCACGATGAGGCGCCCCTCGTGGAGCTCCTTCTCGAGCTTCACGTCGATGGTGACCGCGGCGCTCCCCCCGACGGGAATCGACCGCTCGAACGGCTTGAACCCGTCCTTGACGACGCGCACGCGCCGCTCGCCGATGTCGAGCACCGCGGGCGACGAGAGCGGGGACACGCCCGCCGGGTTGTCATCGACGAAGATCTGCGCGCCGTCCTGGTCGACGCGAATCGTCGCGTTCGTCGTGAACGGCTGCAGCGTCGCGACGAGGTCCCTGGCTTCCTTGCGGTCCCTTTCGCTCAGGTACCCCGCGCCCTCGACCAGGTAGCGGTCGAGGATGGCGATGACCCTCGAATAGTGCCGCATGTTCTTCTCGCAAAACGCGACGTTCCACAGGAGCCGCGGATCTTTGGACTTTTCGTACGCGGCGTTAAATTTGATGAGCGCTCCGGCGAAATCGCCGTCTGACGCGAGGACCCTGGCCGCGTCGTAGTCGACCTTCGCCTGACCGGTGAGCGCTTGAGCCAGGGGCTTCGAGGCGGCAGCCGGTCGGGGGACCGCCTGCGCGCTCGCGCGCGGCGCGCAGAGCAAACCCGTCGACACCGACACGACGAGAGCGGCGAACGTCTTGAGCGTACGGCCCGTCACTTCATCTCCATGTGCATGCCGCCCGTGCTCGTCGCGCCCGGCGACGCGGTGGGCTCGGCCGGTCGGACCGGTCCGGGCGCAGACGGCGGCGAGCCGCGCCCGCCCTTGGAGGGTGCGGCTTCCAGCTCCACCTTGGGCGGCACAGGCCCCTCCTCCCCGATCCGGACGTCGACCATCGTCTCGCGGCGTCCCATCGACAGCCGCACGCGATGCACGCTGTCGAGCGATCCGCTGACGGGCAGCAGGCCGCCAGGCGCCGGCGTGTCGACGCCGTCGACCTGGGCGCGCGCCTCGGTAGGGAGGACCACGACGCGGACGGTGCGTGCAACTGGCGGTGCCGGGAGCGCCGGGAGCGGCACGAGGGCGACGGAGTCCGCGGCGGGCGAAGTCGCGCTCGCGGGAGGTGGAGCGGCCACCGCCGTCGGCGCGGTGGACCGATGCGACGGCGCCATCCGGGACGCGAGGAGCGCGCCGACGCCCGCCATTCCGAGCGCGATCGGGAGGAGCACGACCACTCGCGCACGGCGCGGGCGATCGGCGGTGCTCGCGTTGGCGACGCCGTTCATCGTGCCTGCGCTGGAGACCGCGGAGGTGTCCGCGAGCGCCGCCAGCGCATTCGAGGAGGGCGCCAAGGCACGCATCCCCGTCGTCAGCTCGAGCCTCGGCGCGCGGACCGCGCGCTCCTGCGGCGGTACCGCGACGAGCATCCCGTCGGTGAGCGCGTGCCCGTTCGGCAGCAGCGCGCGGACCGCGTCGAACATCTCGCCCGCCGAGGCGAAGCGGTCGGCCGGATTGAGCGCGAGCGCCCGGTGGGCGATCGCGGCCACTTCGGGCGAAACCCAGGGGGCGAGCTCCTGCAAGTGCCGCGGCGGCGCCGAGCAGATCTGGAGAATGAGCTCGCCGACCGTGTCCAGGTGTCCGTACGGCGTCGTTCCCGACAGCGCCTCGTAGAGCACGATGCCGAGGGACCAGATGTCGGTCCGGTGATCGATGTCCCTCTTTCCGCGCGCCTGCTCGGGCGACATGTAAAGGGGCGACCCGAGCATCGCGCCGGTGCGCGTCAGACCCGCGTTCTCGGAGGCCGCGAGCTGGTCTTGCGTGACCTTGGCGATCCCGAAGTCCAGGAGCTTGACGACGATGTCGCCGTCCTCTCGTTTCGCCAGGAAGAGGTTGGCCGGCTTGATGTCCCGGTGCACGACTTGCGATTCGTGGGCCTTGCGCAGGCCCAGGCACGCCTGCGCCGTGATGCGAAGCGCGACGTCCGGCGCGAGGGCCCCGAGGCGCAGGATCGCCTGCTGCAGGTCCTCGCCGGAGAGGAGCTCCATGACCGTGTAGGGACTGCCGGTGCTCGGGTCGATTCCGGTGTCGAGGACCTGCGCGATGTACTGCGACTCGATGGCGCCGCTCGCCATGGCCTCCCGCTGAAACCGGGCGACGACCTCCGGGTTCTTGGCGAGCGAGGCGGCCGCGATCACCTTTACGGCGACTCGCCGACCCGTCCCGCGGTGGCGGGCCTCGTACACCGCGCCCATTCCGCCCTCGCCGAGCTGGCGCACGATCTGATACTTGCCGTCGATGACGGAGAGGGAAAGCGGACCTGGCTGCACCTTCTACCCCTGCAACCTCCAGAGTACCGCAGTCGCCAGCAACGGTGCAGGCAGCTCGTAGCCGAGGGCGCCCTCCTTCAGCCGCCCGGTCAGAGGGTGTCTTTCAGCCGCCCGGGGAGTAAGAGTCTTTGAAGAGGAGCAGCTGGCCTCGATCTGGGTCGCAGACCCACACGTTCCCGCGGTCGTCGGCCGTCACGAAATGCGCCCCGCTCGCCGTCGGAACGGTGCCGAGAACCGAGAGCTGGCCGCTCGGCGCGACGCCGACGACGGCTATCGTCGCGCTCGCCCCTCCCGGGAGGTAGGCGTGAGCCCGCGTCGCGTCACAGCCGATCGAGTCGACGCCCGATCCGGAGCTAACGGAGCCGACCTGCTTCCCGCCGTGATCGATGTCCAGCACGACGAGCCGCCCTTCGGCACCTCGAGCGAACAAGGAGCCACGGGCCTAATCGACCGCGATGCCGCGCGAACCACCGGAACTGCCCGAAGCGTTACCTCGACGGCGCACGGGGGCACAACCCTACACGGCGATGGTCCACGCGAACTCGGACGCTCCGAGGAGTCCACAGGCATGACACTTTCGCCCAAAAACGAGACGCGGGGCGCCGCGCGACCGCGCCTGACTCCGCCAGACTCGGTCGAGGGGGCAGCGCCGGCCCTTATTCTTTCCTTATTCCCTGGGCTCCCCTTCTTACACATTCCTTACGGTGTGAGTGCCACGCTTGCGCCGGATGTCGCCCTATCGTGCGCCGTCGAAGTTGACCACGGAACCGACCGGGAACGACGCATATCCGGATGCCGATCTCGTGCCGGTGTTTGCCATCGTATGGGCCGTCAGCACCGCTCGCGTATGGATCGCCCTGTCGGGCCATGAGGGTGCCAGCACCGAGACGACCGCGGCATTCGTCTGCGTGGTAGGTTCGCCATTCCTTTTCAGGGACTGGGCCATCGAGTGGTGGCGGCGTCGCTTCGAGCGGTCGGGTACGCCCCTACACGCCAGCCGCAAACGCACCGATACGAAGCAGAAACAATCGGGCGTTAAGAAATAGTAAAGCCCGTGCCCGGAGAGCAGTACGAGTCGCAGATCGCCCCACGCGCTCCGGCGTATACCCTGAATGGGTACTTTGCGGCAGCGGGGGTCGCCGCGCTAATCGGGGCGCCGCTGCTCGCAGGCGCGTCGGCGATGCACTCCGCCGCGGTCCTGGCGGTCTTCCCTCTGGCCGTCTTGCTCGTGGCGGCTCAGTACGGCCTCGGACCTGCGGCGGTGAGCGCCTGCGCGGGAGTCCTCGCGTACGACTTCCTCTTCGTGCCGCCCACCCTCTCCTTCGCCGTGCGGGAGGGCCGCGACGGGCTGACGCTGGCGCTGATGTTGACGGCCGCCATGGTGGCGAGCCTGGTCGTCGTGAGGCTTCGCCGTCGCGCGCGGCAAGCCCAGCAGCAGGCGGGCGCGGAGCGGCTTCGGAACAGCGTCCTCAACGCGCTATCGCACGATCTGAGGACGCCGCTGACCGCCATCGTCGCGGCGAGCGCAGCCCTCTGCGAGGGGTGCCTTGGACCGCGCGAACGCAGCGAGTTCTCTCAGATGCTCGCGGAGGACGCGCTACGCCTCGATCGGCTCGTGGGCCGGCTCCTCGAGCTGACCCGACTGGAGTGTCGCCCCACGGCGGGCATGCGACCGGCGCAAGCGATCGACGAAGTGATCGGTTCTGCCCTGTTGCGACTGGATCGCCAGCTCGCGGGGCGAAGCGTCCGCACGGACGTTCCGGAGGACGTGCCCCTCGCCGAGTTCGATCCGGTCCTGATCGAGCAGGTCGTCGTCAATCTCGTAGAGAACGCGGTCCGATACGCGGGCCTGGAGTCTCCCATCGACATCTCGGCGCGCGAGCAAGCGGGCGCGATCCTGGTCGAAGTCGCCGATCGAGGACCCGGCGTTCGCCGCGGCGAGGAAGAGCGGGTGTTCGAAAAACTCTACCGCGGGCAGGCCAGCGTGGAGAGAGACGGCGGAACCGGTCTCGGCCTGACGATATGCCGCGCGATCGTCACCGCCCACCGCGGACGGATCTGTCTGGAGAATCGTCCGGGAGGCGGCGCGATCGTCCGCTTCACGTTGCCGGTCCCAGATCGCGCCCTGGCGCTCCCCGACGCCGTGGACGACCGCGTGCCGAGCACTCACCGGCCATGACCGACGGGCCGCGGTTCGCTCTCGTCGTCGACGACGACGCCCACGCGCGCGCCTTGCTCCAGGTGATGCTTCGACAGCACGGCTTTCATTGCGTTCATGCCGCCACGGGCCTCGCGGGGGTGGCCGCGGCGTTCGAACACGAACCCAGCGTCGTCTTGCTCGATCTGGGGCTTCCGGACATCGATGGCGTGGAAGTCACTCGTCGGATTCGGAAGGCCAGCTCGGTTCCGATCATAGTGATCTCGGCGCGGGAAGAGGAGGCCGACAAGATCGCCGCGCTCGACGGCGGAGCCAACGACTACTTGACCAAACCGTTCCTACCCGGAGAGCTGATGGCCCGGATTCGCGTGGCACTGCGACCCGCCTCGCCTGCTCCGCGCGTGCCCGACACCGGCGCGATCGCCGTCGGCGAGCTCTCGGTGGACTTCGATACCCGGCGCGTGACAGTCAGAGGTTTCGAGGTGTGCCTGACGCCGATCGAATTCCGCTTGCTCGGTGTCCTCGTGGCCGCTCAGGGCCGCGTGCTGACGCACACACAGATCCTGCAACAGGTCTGGGGGTCGCGATACGCGTCGCAGATGAACTATCTACGCGTGTACATGAAGAAGCTCCGCTACAAGATCGAGGCCGAACCGGCTCGACCGAGACTCCTCGTGAACGTGCCTGGCGTGGGGTATCGCTTCGTCATACCCGAGTGAACGCGCGTACTATCGGACGGGGTGTCGAGGTGCTCACCAAGGTCCAAGCCGTCATCCGCGAGTCGCAGCTCGAAGCCGTCGTGGAGCGGCTCGTCGCGATCGGGGTTCGCGGGCTCACGATCCGCTGGGCACAGGGCGCCGGGGCGGCGGCGCGCCGCACCGGAGTGTTTCGCGGCCTCCCGTACAGGGTGCCCTTCGCGAGCCAGTTCGTACTCGAGTGGGTCGGTCGCGAGGACGAAGCGGATTCGATCGTCCGTGCCATTCAGCTGCGCGCTCGGACGGGAGCCGTCGGGGACGGTCGTATCTTCATCCAGCGCGTCGAAGAGGCGGTCAGGATCCGGACTGGAGAGCGCGGTCGAAACGCGGTCTGATCGACGCCCGACGCCCGCGTCCATCGAGCCGGAGGGGCTCGATGTTCAGAGATTGATTTGCATTCCCAATTCGACGACGCGATCGGCCGGGATTCCGAAGTACTGGGTCGCCGATCGGGCGTTGCGCGAAATGAAGGAAAAGAGCGCCTTTCGCCACCGGAACATCCGGCTCTCGCCCGACGTGAGCAACGTCTCGCGGCCGAGATAATAGCTCGTGCGCGACGGCGCGTACGGCAGGTCGTATCGAGCCGAGGCCTTCTCCATAATCTGTGGCACGTTCGGCGTCTCCATGAAACCGTAGTGCGCGGTCAGCTGGAAGAGCCCGTGGCCGAGGTCCGTACCGGCGAGTCGCTCCCCGTCGGCGACCTCCGGGACCGGTTCGGAAATGATCGACAGGAGAACCACGGTCTCGTGAAGGACCTGGTTGTGCTTCCAGTGATGGAGGAGAACGATAGGCACGCCCTTGGGGTTCGACGACATGAACACGGCGGTACCCGGCACACGGTGCGGGCGGAACGATGCGACGTCCGCCACGAACGACTCGATCGGCAGCATCTTGTCGGCGAGCGCGCGCCCAAGGTGCGCACGTCCGGTCTTCCAGGTGGTCATCACGAGGAAGACCGCGGCGCCGACTACGACGGGAAACCACCCACCCTGGAACAGCTTCAGGGTGTTGGCCGCAAAGAACGGCACGTCGAAGCTCAGGAACAGTCCCACGAGCAGCCCGGCCTTCCAGACTGGCCACTTCCAGGCGCGCGTGAGGACGGCGAAGTACACGACCGACGTGATGCCCATGGTGCCGGTCACGGCGATGCCGTAGGCAGCTGCCAGGGCGCTCGACGCCTTGAAGGTGAGGACGAGCCAAACGCAGGCGACGGCGAGCGCGGAGTTGACCTCCGGGATGTAGATCTGACCCTCCGCGGTGCCGGAGGTGTGCACGATCGTCACGCGTGGGCAGAACCCCAACTGCACCGCCTGTCGCGTGAGCGAGTACGCGCCCGAGATGAGCGCCTGCGATGCGATGATGGTCGCGACCGTCGCCAGTGCCACCATCGGGTAAATCAGGAACGAGGGTACGAGGGCGAAGAAGGGATTGCTGGCCGCTTCCGGGTGGAGAAGGATGCACGCCGCCTGCCCGAAGTAGTTGGCGAGGAGCGCCGGCATCACCAGCGCGAACCACGCCCAGCGGATGGGCCGGCGCCCGAAGTGGCCCATGTCGGCGTAGAGCGCCTCGCCTCCGGTGATCACCAGGAC
>Ga0102924_1004973_pt1 | contig 13074 bp, 11 predicted proteins | sample PaiPotPPM11metaG_FD_80116 | JGI IMG/M metagenome (GOLD analysis project Ga0102924, IMG submission 80116) | Iron sulfur acid spring bacterial and archeal communities from Banff, Canada, to study Microbial Dark Matter (Phase II) - Paint Pots PPM... ... | reverse complement strand
GGCCGGAAACCCAATTGGGTCGGGCCGGAAACCGGTCAACTGGCCCAGCCCGCTGGCACGGTAGCCAGGGCGGCTTGCGGAACCGGACATAAGGGCAGAATTCGCTAGAACGCCGGGGCCATGGGCAGCGCCCACCTGACCCCGCCCCCATTCCCTGCATAAAGGGCGTCCCCCGCATTGTCCGCGATTGTCGCACAGCCCGCGCCACTCGGCACCCTGCACCCGCTCGGCCGGCGTCTCCCGCGATTCCAGGCCAAGAGGCGCCCGGCAAGAGCGTCGTCTGGCTACCCGGGCACGCTGACGCACACCAGAATCCTCTGGCCCGGTCGGCCGGCGGGCGGTCGGTTCCCGGTTGACCCGAAGAGCGACAAATCCGAGAGGAAGAAGTCACCAGGATGAATTGCTCAATTCGTAAGTTCGCCACGCTGTCCGCGGCGGCCCTCGCCGCCTCCGCGCTCCTGCTCGCTGCCCCGGCGCTCGCGGCCAGTTCGCGCGGGCCAGCGGCGGCGCGGTCGGCGAGCAGCACAGCCGCACTGAAAGCGGAGATCGCCGCTCAGCTCAACTACAACCCGGACGGTCGGGTGATTAACTCCGGCCAGATCTCATACGACCACGGCAACGTCATAGTTACCGTGGCAGCTCCGGGCGCAGTGCCCCGTTATACGTGCCCGAATGGCTCCGTGTGCATCTTCCAGAACAGGAACCTCAGGGGGGCGTGGGCGGCCGTAAGTTCTGGCCGTACCTCTACCTGGAACACAGCGCGAACTGCAACTGAACGCGGCCGCGCCGGCCGGAAGGCCCCGTCCCGCGGGACGGGGCCTTCGGGCCTGCCCTGAAACCGGGGTGAAACCGGGGTGAATCCCGCTGCGTGCACCTTCGACGTGATCGCGGTCGTCCAGGCCGCGGTGATGGCGAAAGAAGGAGCAGCATGACCAGCGCGATCACGGCCACCGGGCTGCGCAAGTCATTCGGCAGCAAAGTCGTCCTCGACGGCATCGACCTGGAGGTCGGCGCGGGAACGACGTTTTCACTGCTGGGCCCCAATGGCGCCGGCAAGACCACCACCGTGCAGATCATGTCCACGCTGGTGCACGCCGACGGCGGCGAGGTGCGCGTCGCAGGCCACGACGTAACCAGGAACCCCAGGGCGGTACGCGCCGCCATCGGTGTCACCGGCCAGTTCTCCGCGGTCGACAACCTGCTGACCGGCGAGGAGAACCTGCTGCTGATGGCCGACCTGAACCACCTGGCCCGGGCCGAGGGGCGGCAGCGCACCGCCGCGCTGCTCGACCAGTTCGACCTGGCCGACGCGGCCAGGAAGACGGTCACGACCTACTCGGGCGGCATGAAGCGCCGGCTCGATCTGGCGATGACCCTGATCGGCGACCCGCGCATCATCTTCCTCGACGAACCGACCACCGGGCTCGACCCGGGCAGCCGCCGCATGATGTGGCAGACCATCCGCGAGCTCGTGGCCGACGGCGTCACGATCTTCCTGACCACGCAGCAGTTGGACGAGGCGGACGAACTGGCCGACCGGATCGCCGTTCTCGACCACGGCAAGGTGGTCGCGGTGGGAACCCCTGATGAGCTCAAGCGCAGCATTCCCGGGGCGCACGTCCGGCTGCACTTCGCCGGCGCCACCGGGCTCGACGCAGCCGAACGGGCCCTCGGCGGCTCGTTCCGGCGCGACGACACGCTGACGCTGGAAGTCCCCAGCGACGGCGGCGCGATCGCAGTGCGGGAACTGCTGAACCGGCTCGGCGACACCGCGGCCGCGGTAGACGACGTGTCCGTGCACACGCCCGATCTCGATGACGTCTTCTTCGCCCTCACCGGGCACCCGACGACAGAAGCGACGCCAGGAATGGAGAACGCCCGATGACGACCATGACCCTTGCCGTGCGGGACTCGGCCACGATGACCCGGCGCAGCCTCCGGCACGTGCTGCGCTACCCGGTGACGCTGGTCGTGGCGGTCGCCGTGCCCGTGCTGGTCCTGCTGCTGTTCATCGGCGTCTTCGGCGCGCTGAAGGCGGGCCTCGGGGCCGGATCACACGTCTCCTACATCGACTTTGTCATGCCCGGGATCATCGTGATGACCGCCGGGTACGGGAGTTCGGTCACCGCCCAGGGCGTCAACCGGGACTCCACCGAGGGCATCATCGGCAGGTTCCGCACCATGGCGATCTCACCCACCTCGGTGCTGAACGGGTACGTCGTCAGCGCCCTGGTCCGCACGCTGGTCAGCGCGGCCCTGGTCATCGGCGTCGCGATCGGGCTCGGGTTCCGGCCCACCGCCGACGCCGGCCGGTGGCTGGCGGTGGCCGGCGTCACCGTCCTGCTCGTGCTCGCGATGACCTGGCTGGCCGTCCCGTTCGGCCTGGCGGCCAAGACCGCCGAGGGCCTGACCGGTTTCATCCTGATCGTTCAGTTGCTGCCGTTCATCAGCAGCGCGTTCGTGCCTCCCGGGGAGATGTCGGGATCGGTGCGCTGGTTCGCGGCACACGAACCGTTCACACCGGTCATCAACACGCTGCGCGGGCTGCTGACGGGCACGCCGTCCGGTGGCACCGTGCTCGCCGCCGTCGCCTGGTGCATGGGCCTCGCGCTGGCCGGGTACCTGTGGGCGCGGGTCCTGGTCCGGCGGGACCTCAACCGCTGAGGCGGGCTCGTTCCCGCAACGCGGCGCGAGCGGCCGCGCGCAGGCCATCCGGATTGAGGCCGGCGTACGCCGACACCGCGTCGGCGTACGCCGGCCCGTCGGCGTCCTGCGCGGCCCGCCGGGCGCGCGCGGCGGACATGGTCGGCTGGAACCCGTTCTTGAGGCCGAAACGCTCGGCCAGCGCGATCATCCTCGCCCCCGACCTCGTAAAGCCGGCGTCCGCCGCGCGCTGGCCCCGGTCGATGTCGGTCACGGCCAGCGCCAGCAGCACTGCGGCGCAGACGGTGAGGCTGTAGGAGGAAGCGATCGTCCCGGGCGACGGCGCCTGGTCTCCGGTCAGCGCCGACAGCGCGGCGGGCAGCGCCCCGGTGATCTCCGCCACCTGGCCGAGCCGGCCGTGCTGCGCGTGGGCCACCACGGCGGAGGCCTGAACCTGCAGGGCCCAGGGATCCAGGCGGGACAGGTCGCCGCCGGGTCCGGGGCGTGGCGTGTCCCGCAGCGTCGCCGCGGCCGTGCGCCACAGGTGCAGGCCGGTATCGGCGTCACCGCGGCCGAGCGCGATCTCCGCGCGTATCGCGGTGTCGAACATCGTCATACCCCAGGGCTCGTCCTCGGGGCGGGGCGTGGTCAGCTTCAGCTCGCGTTCCGCGTCGTCGTACGCGCCCCGCTGCATGTTGGCCCCGACGATTCCCTCGCGCAGCCGGTTCGCGGTGGACCACGCCCCGAACGTCTCGACCACCGACAGCGCCGCGCTCATATGACGCAACGCCTCGTCGCCCGAACCGGCCTCGTCCGCCTCGAGGCACAGTTCGCCGATCCGGGCGTGCGCGGCGGCGCGGAGCCACGCGCTGCCCCGGCGCTCGAACGCGGCGAGCGACCGCCGCGCCGCCACCAGCGCGCGGCCGGTGTCGCCGGCCTCCTCCCAGGCGTAGCTGGCCAGCTGGTCGGCCAGGCCCGCGACCAGCGGCTGGTCGCTCTCGCCCAGCGCCAGCAAGGTCGCGAGGCCCGACTCGGGCGCCTCGCCCATCTCGTTCAGCACAACCTGCGCGGCCCGGGCGAAGGTGTCCGGCGGAGCGGGCGGCAGGCGCCGCAGGCCCACCAGGAACCGCACCGGGCTCGGTTCCCGTAGCAGGAACCCGCTCACCGCACCGAGAACCAGGCTGGTCCGGGTGGCCTCCACGAGCACGGGTTCCGGCCGGAACGGCGGCAGGATCCGGACCGTGTCCCGGGCCAGGGCCATCAGCCGGGCGAAACTCGACTCGGCCATCCACAGCCCGCCCAGCACGGCCGACACCGCGGCGACCGTTCCAGCGTTCTGGTCGTCGAGCCCGTGCCGCAGGGCCAGGACCAGGTTGTCCTGCTCGGCCCTGACCAGCTCGAACGCCGGCAGGTCGTCGTTGGTGAGGAACGAGTCGTGGTATTCCGTGCCGAAGTCACGGGCCCAGGCGAGGAACCGGCCGGTCACGCGCTCGGTCTCGCCGGCGTCCTTCCGGTGCGCCGCGGCGAACTCCCGGACGGTCTCCAGCATCCGGTAACGGGTTCCCGCCGCGGTGTCGGTGACCTTGAGCAGCGACTGATCGGCGAGCTGCTCCAGGACCAGGAGGACGTCGGCGCCGAGCAGGTGGCCGGCGGCGTCGGCAGTGAACCCGCCGGGAAACACCGACAACGCGCGCATGGCCGCCTGCCCGGCCGGGTCCAGGAGGTTCCAGCTCCAGTCGATGACGGCGTGCAGCGTGCGGTGCCGCTGGGGCGCGTCGCTCGCGCCGCCCCGCAGGACCGCGAACCTGTCGTCGAGGCGGCGGGCGATCTCGGGCACCGACATGACCCGGACCCGCGCGGCCGCCAGTTCCGCGGCGAGCGGCAGCCCGTCCAGACGGCCGCACACCTCCCGCACGGCGTCGGCGGGCAGGTCGACGCCGGGTCGGGCGGCCCGCGCCCGCTGCTGGAACAGCTCGGTCGTCGTGGCCAGGTCCAGCTCGGGCAGCAGGTAAACCGATTCCGACGAGAGACCGAGCGGACCGCGGCTGGTGGTGAGCACGCGCAGGTCCTTGCTCAGCGACACCAGCGCGTGCACCAGATCGGCGGCGCCGCCCACGACGTGCTCGCAGTTGTCCAGCACCAGCAGCGCAGGGCCGGGACCCAGGGCGGCCACGATCGCGGCGGCCCCGCCCCGCGGGGCGCTACGGCCCCCGATCGGGTCGCCGCCTTCGTCGCCGGCGCCGAGGGCAGATGCCACCTCGGCCGTGACGTCGCCGTCGCTGGCGACGCCCGCGAGCTCGACCACGTGCACGACGCGCTGCTCCGCCTGGCTGCTCACCGCGTGCGCGAGCCGGGTCTTGCCCAGGCCGCCGGTGCCCACGATCGACGTGACCCGGGACGTGCGCAGCAGGTCAGCCACGGCGGCGATGTCGTCGTGCCGGCCGAGCAGCGGATTGGGCTCGTGCCAGACGCCGCGGCGGATCAGGGGCGCGTCGGCCCGCAGCAGTTCCTGGTGCACGTCCTGCAACACCGGACCCGGGTCGCTGCCGAGCTCGTCGCGCAGCACCCGCTGGTAATCGGCGTACCGGGCGAGGGCGGCCGCGGGCGCCACGGTCACCGCCTCGCACCGGAGCAGTTCGGCGAGGACCTCCTCGTCCCGCGGGTATTCCAGGATTAGCTCGCCGAGCGGGGCCGCCGCCTCGGCCCGCCGCCCGAGTCGGGACAGCGCCAGCGCGCGGGCCCGCAGCAGCGACCGGTAGGCCGGAACCCGCGCCGCACGCAGCACGGACAGCGGGTGACCGTCCCCGGCATCCCAGTCCGCGGCGCCGTCGCACAGCGCGAGCCCGGCCTCAGCGTGGCCGAGCGCCGCAAGATGATCGCCGGCCCGGGACCACTTCTCGCTCTCGGACGCGCTGAGCAGGACCACGGAGGCATCGATCTGGTCGTCGCGGAGCGAGAGGCGGTATCCGCGAGGCGTGCTGACGATAATCCCCGGGCCGAGGCGGGCCCGGGCCCGTGACACCAGGATCTGGAGGGCCTTGAACGGGTGCTCAGGTTGCTCGTCGGGCCACAGCGCGTCCACCAGCCGGGAGGCGCTGCACCCTCCGTGCGGGTCCTCGGCCAGGAGCGCAAGCAGGCCCTGCAGCCGGGAACCGGTGATCTCCAGGCTGCGGTACTTAACCCGCGACAGCAGGGCCAGCTCAACGGTCACCGCCGTCAGACTAGCCGGTCCCTGCCTAGCTTCGTTACCGCGGAGACTTGTCCGCAAATATCGCTGAAAAGTCTCCGCGGTAATCCAGGCCGGCTCATTCCAAAAGCTCAGACTCGTACCTTCGGTATATCGCCGCGTGCTCCGCCCGGTCAGCTTCGTGCAGCAAGCTGATCATCTCGTCGAGCCGGGCGGGCAGGATGACGATATACCGCGAGGGCTCGGGCCCGGCGTTCCCGAACGTATGCGCCACGCCCGCAGGCACCAGCACCGTCGAGCCAGAGCTGGCGCTACCCCAGCTGGTCGCGGCGACGGGTCAGGTGGGCGATCTCGGCGGTGTTGCCCGCCAGTTCGATGGCCTTATCGTAGGCCGCGCGCGACTGGTGAGTTCGGCCTAGCCGACGCAGCAGGTCGGCGCGGGTGGCGTGGTAGGCGTGGTAGCCGGCCAGCTTGCCGGCGAGGCGGTCGACGGCGGCCAGTGCGACCTGCGGGCTGTCGAGCTCGGCCACGGCGATGGCGCGGTTGAGGGCGATGACCGGGGAGGCGTCGAGGCGGACGAGCTGGTCGTAGAGGGCGACGACCTGCGACCAGTCGGTGTCGCGTGCGTCGCGGGCGGAAGTGTGCACGGCGCTGATCGCGGCGAGGATCTGGTAGCGGCCCGGGGCCACCCCGCCGGCGGCAGCGGCCAGGCGCTCGCGGACCAGCCGGTGGCCCTCGGCGATCAGTGCCGCGTCCCACCTGCCGCGGTCCTGCTCGGCGAGCCGGACCAGTTCGCCGTCCGCCGAGACCCGGGCGGCGCGCCGGGCCTGGGTCAGGAGCATCAGCGCCAGCAGCCCGGCTACCTCACCGTCTTCCGGCAGGAGGGCCCGGATCAGGCGGGTGAGCCGGATCGCCTCGCCGATCAGGTCGTGACGTACCGGATCGGTGCCGGGCCCGGTGGCCAGATAGCCCTCGTTGAACACCAGGAACAGGACGGCGAGCACGCCGGAGACGCGGCCCGGGAGATCTTGCGCGGACGGCACCCGGTACGGGATCCGCGCCGCCTTGATCTTGGCCTTCGCCCGGGTGATACGCCGTCCCATGGTGGGCTCGGGCACGAGGAACGCGCGGGCGATCTCCGGCACGGTCAGCCCGCCCACCATCCGCAGCGTCAGCGCCACCCGGGCCTCCATCGCCAGCGCCGGGTGACAGCAGGTGAAGATCAGCCGGAGCCGCTCGTCGCCGATGGCGCCCAGAGGCTCGGGCGGCCCGTCGTCGTACAACAGCTGAGCCTCCTTGTGCTTGTCGTCGCGCTTGTTCTCGCGCCGGATCCGGTCGATGGCCTTGCGGGTGGCCGTGGTCGTCACCCAGGCCCCGGGGTTGGGCGGCACCCCCTCAGCGGGCCACCGCTGGACGGCGGTCGCGAACGCCTCGGCCGCCGCCTCCTCCGCGATGTCGAGGTCACCGAACCGCCTCGTCAAGGCCGCGACCACCCGCGCCCACTCGTCGTGATGGACCCGGGTGACCGCTTCCCGGACGTCGGCCCCGTTCACAGGAACGGCCGCACCTCGATCTTCCGGTTGCAGGCCTTCGACCCCTCGGCGGCGAGCCTGAGCACCACGTCGAGGTCGGCAGCCTCAAGGACCCAGAAACCAGCGAGATGCTCCTTCGACTCCAGGAACGGGCCGTCGGTGATCAGCGCCTCCTCGCCCCGGTTATCGATGACGGTGGCCGAGCTGGGCGCCGCGAGGCCACCAGCGAAGACCCAGTGCCCGTCCGCCTGGAGCTGGTCGTTGAACACGTCGATCGCAGCCTGCTCGTCCGGGGTCGCCAGGCCGGGCTGGTCGTGGATCACGGAAACCAGGTACTGCATCTGAAGATCATCTCCTGTCGTCGGGGCGCCCTCGCGGACAGCCGCTCATCCTGCTTCACTCGGTTGCATACGCCATCTTGGCGGCCTGTCACCCCTGCTACGAACACCTCCGCCCCGATCCGACACCGCCTCCCGGATAATCTCGTGCTGGTGCAAGCCGACCGGGTCGAAGGCGTGCGGCGCGCAGGATAGGAGGCGCGGTCATGAGCGAGCTGACGCAGGAGGAAGCGCTGCGGCAGGCGGACGCGCTGGCGGGCCAGGCGCTGAGCGAGACGGAAGCCCGCTGCGGGGTGCTGGGGCAGTACATAAATGACTGCGAGAAGAACGGTTCAAAAACCGCAGCCTGGACCGAGGCACTCCGCGAACTTCATGTGCTGCACGCCCGCCGCAGCGCGCTTATGGCCAGGCGCAGCCTGATTCAGCAGGCCCTCGATTGCCCCGTGAACGAGGCCCCGGCGAAGAGCCCGCTGATACGGCCGGACCGGCCGGTGGTCCGCACTCGGCAGCAGGTTCAGATCCGAGCGCGACGACGGTCATGAGCTAGCAGCACGGGCCGGTCCGACCACTCACGGTTTCGTTTGCCCCGAACTGCCGTCTGGAGCGGGCTTTGGGCACAGTCCTGGATCAGTGGTCACGTACACACTTGAGCTGAATATGTTGTAGGGCGGGCTGCCAGCCCCCGCGGACTTATGCACCAAATCGTGCCGTTTTCCAGGAACAGCAGCACTTGAACATGGCAATTGTTGGCTACTGTTCTCACTCTGGCATTGACGGGGTAATCCGATCCTCCGTCACATGCGTAAGAGTACCCATTTCCGTCAAGGAAATGGAGCGTAACATAGTTGGTGTCTGGCGCGATATCCTTAACTGCAGACGCCCGGGCAGATGAGATCTGAGCACCCGCCGGAGTCGCGGTCAGGCCTATCCCCGCCCCGCTGAGCAGGACCGCTGCCAGCAACGGCAGCGCGGTCCGGCGGAAGGTCAGGCCGCTCACCCTGGCCGCCGCCTTCCGGCTTGCCCGGCTCATAAATTCTACCTGCTGCTTGCGCCGGGCCTGACCTGGGCTTTGCCCGGGAGGCCAAGGCCGCGGCAGCGAACGGCGGCGAACGCCCCAGACGGGCTTGACATATGCTCATATCGGAATATAACGATGCTGAACCGCCGCACCGAAGGCCTGACATGTCGATATCGGAATACCATCGAGCATGGCCAGATCCTCCACCACGTCGGATGTCTTCAACGCCATTGCCGAGGCGCACCGCCGCGAGATCCTGGACGCGCTGATCACCGGCGAGAAGCCGGTCGGGGCGATCGTGAACGACCTCGCGATGACCCAGCCCCAGGTCTCCAAGCACCTGCGGGTGCTCAGCGAGGTCGGGCTCGTCAGCTGCCGGGCGGACGGGCGCCGCCGGCTGTACCGCCTGGAGCCCGCGCCCCTCCGGCCGCTGCACGACTGGCTAGCCAAATACGAGCAGGCGTGGAACAACCGGCTGGACCGGATAGACGACTACCTGCAAGAGCTACAACAAGGAGAGCAGCAGTGACACCCGACCGGCACGGATCGGCAGTCATCGAGTTCCCGAGCGATCTCGAGATTCTCATCTCCCGCGAGTTCGACGCTCCGATCGGGCTCGTCTTCGACGTATCCACGAAGCCTGAGCACGTCAGGAAAACGATCGCGCCATTTGGCGAGGAGGTGACGGAGTGCTCGATCGACCTGCGCGTCGGAGGGAACTACCACTTCGTTTTCCTGGCCGATGACGGGACCGAGTGCTCGTTTCGGGGAACCTACCGCCGGGTCGAGCCGCCGACCCGGACGGTCCAGACGTGGCGCTTCGAAGGGTGGCCGGATGTGGAGGCCGTCGAGTCGATGGATCTGCACGAGACCGGCGGGGTGACGAAGCTGACGTACCGGCTGGCGTTCCGCGACCAGGCTGGCCGTGACCACATGACCAAGACCGACGGCCTCCTCGCGAACTTCGACAACCTGGAAAACTACTTGGCGTCACTGCTCCGTCCAAAGGGAGCCGTCTCCGGCTAGCCGAGGCCGCCCTGCTCTGTGGCAAGATCGCCTGATGCTGCAACTCCTGGGTTTCATCATCGACTGCCCGGACCCGATGAAGCTGGCGGCCTTCTACTCCCAGGTGACAGGCCGCGCCATCATGGAGGGCAGTTCGGACAGCTTGGCCGGCATCACCTTCGGCGAGGTCGACCTGGCCTTCCAGCGGGTGGAGGACTACCGCCCTCCGCGCTGGCCCGACGACGAGCACCCCAAGCAGTTCCACCTCGACTTCGAAGTGAGCGAAATCGAGCCCGAACAGCGCCGCGTCGTCAAGCTCGGCGCGACCTTGCAGAAGGACCTCATCGGACCGGAGGGCTACGGCTGGCGGGTCTACACCGACCCGGCCGGGCATCCCTTCTGCCTGTGCCGCCACGAAGGGGTCACGTGGACCGCCCAAGGAGTGGTGTGGCCCTGAGCCTGGCCACATTTCGCCCGGGCCGGAAACAGCCCCTTTAACCCCTTATACCCTTAACATGCGAACCAAGCCGGACTACCCGGCTTAGCTGCGGCGATGTCCGGATGGTCCGGGTGAGGCCGCCGGATCTACGCATTCTGGGCGACACATGTTCGACACATACGGGCCATCACGCGGTAAGAAACCGTTTGAACACGGCCCATACGTTCCCAGGGATCGATTCTGGCGAAGGGAGCGAACATTTTGAACCCGAGAACGAAATTCGCGATGGCGGGGGTCGCGGCGTTGGCGATCGCGGTGCCGTTGGTGCCGTCTGCCTCCAGCGCCGTCGCTGCCGACCACTCTCAGATCAAGCACGTACTCCTGATCTCGGTCGACGGCATGCACCAGTCCGACCTGGACTGGTACGTCGCCAACTACCCCAACTCGGAGCTCGCGCGGCTGGCCACCGGCGGCGCTGAGTACACCAACGCGCGGACCTCCGACCCGTCGGACTCCGATCCGGGCGGCACGGCGCTGATCAGCGGCGGCGACCCGAAGGTCACCGGCATCTACTACGACGACGAGTACAGCCACGGCGTCTTCCCGCCGGGGACGACGAAGTGCACCGGGCCGGTCCCGGGCGGCGACGTGATCTACGACTCGCCGGACGACAAGCTCCCCGCCGTGCCGGACCTGCTGCACAACGGGAGCGGCAACACGTTCCCCTCGTTCGATGAGGGTGGCTCGATCTACAAGAACGGCGTCGACAAGAACCCGGCGCTGATCATGAACCTGAGCCCGCACCCGCAGTCGGGCCTGAACCCGGCGACGTACCCGGTCGACCCGAAAACCTGCAAGCCGATCCAGCCGTGGGACTTCCTGGGGGTCAACACGATCTTCCAGGTGATCCACAGCGCGGGGATGCGCACGGCCTACGCGGAGAAGCACGCGATCTACACGTCGTTCAACGGCCCGGGGTCGAACGGCATGAGCATCGACGACTTCTTCGGACCGGAGATCGACTCGCAGGCGGTCGAGCCGAACGGCGTGCCGTACCCGGTCGACGGCGCGTGGACGGACGACAACGCGGCGACCAAGCAGTACGACTCCTACAAGGTCCAGGCGGTCATCAACTGGATCAACGGCTACGAGCACTCCGGCAAGGGCCCGAAGGTCGGCACGCCGGCGATCTACGGGATGAACTTCCAGACGGTCTCGACCGCGGAGAAGCTGAAGAGCTCCCCGGCGGTGCTGATCGGCCCGAACGCGCAGGGCAAGTACACCGAGGGCCCGCCGCTGCCGGGCGGGTACATGACCGTGGACGGCCAGCAGGTGCCGGGCCCGCTGCTGCAGAGCGCGCTCAACTACGTCAACGACGCCCTGCAGCGGATGGCCAACACCATCCACGCCGACGGCGAGGCCGGCTCGACGGCGATCATCCTGACGGCCAAGCACGGCCAGTCGCCGCTGAACAACAACCAGCTCCAGCGGATCAACGACGCTCCGATCATTTCCGGCGTCAACGCCGCCTGGGCCAAACTGCACCCGAACAGCCCGACGCTGGTCGTCCAGGTGGCCGACGACGACGGGCTGCTGTGGTGGCTGTCGGACCGCTCGCAGGCGGCGACTGACTTCGTCAAGAACTACCTGTGGACGCACACCGCCCCGGCCGTCAACTACGCCGGCCAGACGATTACCGTCCAGCACTCCGGCCTGCGGGAGATCTTCGCCGGCCAGCAGTCGGCGAGCTTCTTCGGCGTCTCCGACTCCGACCCGCACCACCCGGACGTGTTCGGGATCTCGCAGGTCGGCACGATTTACACGACCGGCTCGAAGATCGCCGAACACGGCGGCGACAACCCGGGCGACCGGGACGTTCCGCTCGTCGTCTACGCGCCGGGCACCGTCAAGCCTGGCCAGAACTGCAACAAGGTGGAAACGACCCAGGTCGCTCCGACGATCTTGCAGCTGCTAGGACTCTCTCCGAACTCGCTTCAGGCCGTCCAGCGAGAGGGCACGCAAGTGCTGCCCGGCCTCGGCCACGGGCATTAACCGCTCCGTCTAACCGGGCTGCGGGGCGGCTCCCAGCCGCCCCGCAGCCCGGCACCCGGTGTCAGCCGGCTGCTTGCGGACGGCGGGATCATCCGGTCCTGCGTGGTGAGCAGGTAACGCGCATCGGGCACGAAGAGACCCGGCCGCTGCTGCTGCGCGACAACGACCCGGGCCGGCCGGTCCCGGACGTGACCTTCGCCGACCGGTACAGCCTGGAGGTCGGCGGCGAGCGCGTGGAACTGGCCTGGCACGGCCCCAACCACTCGCCCGACAACATTTACATCCACTTCCCCGGCCACGACACCCTGATGTTCATCGACGTGGTCAACGCCGGCTGGGTGCCGATCTACAACCTGAACGGAGAACTTCTGGGCCGGGGTGAAGGGCCGCCTCGACGCGGTGACCGAGCGGGCGGCCGCACCGGTGATCGCGAAGTACACCGGCGTGCTGGCCGCCGCCGACATCGAAGTGTTCACCCGGACCGCCACGTTCGCCATCATGCAGTCGCTTCGCCTTGACTCGGGGCCCAGCGGACCAGTCCACCCCTGACCGGCGGGGCCCGCTATAGCGGCGTTCGTCTCCGCCTACGATGACCGAAGGGAAGTCCCCGGTGAGCACTCAGCAGCGAGAGACCCTCGACGCTATCTTGCGCTAGCCAGGCTAACCGTTCAGGCCAGGACCAGCGCGACACCGCCGGGGCGGAGCGCGGCCCTCACCGGATCCTGGTGATGCGCGCTCACCTGGCCCGGCCGGAACCTAGTGCAGCGCGTCGTAAGTTCCTGACTGGCGGCTGATTACTGAGCGTTGCGGTCATGCGGCGTCCCGGAGGGCGGGCTGGCTGCCGTGGTGGCGTTCGAGGT
>Ga0102924_1004971_pt1 | contig 13078 bp, 10 predicted proteins | sample PaiPotPPM11metaG_FD_80116 | JGI IMG/M metagenome (GOLD analysis project Ga0102924, IMG submission 80116) | Iron sulfur acid spring bacterial and archeal communities from Banff, Canada, to study Microbial Dark Matter (Phase II) - Paint Pots PPM... ... | reverse complement strand
TTCCAGAACGCGTACTCCGACATCGCGTACCCGTCCGCCTCCACGCGGGCCAGGTCGCGGAACCGCGGCGGCGTGATCCCGTCCATGACCGGCATGCCGTTGGTCATCGGCTGGGTCAGGTCGACCACTCTCACCCCGGCTCCGTCTCTTTCTGCTTCTGCGCCGGGCTGCCGCCCGGGTGGAACACCCCGAGCACCATCAGCGTCTCCCGCCCGGTGTTCTCCAGGCAGTGCGGCTGGCCCGGCGGCAGGTGCACGCAGCTGCCCGCGGCCAGCGGCTGCTCGGCCGGGCCCAGGTGCACCACCCCCTGGCCGGCCAGGACCAGCACCACCTCGTCGTAGGGGTGACTGTGCTCCGGTGCCCGGCCCGGCGGGATCTCCCCGACGAACTGAGTGGCCGCCGCGCAGCCCCGCCCCGGCCCGAACAGCACCCGGAATCGCCGGTCCCCGGTGGTCTCCACCGCGCAGTCAGCCAGCTGCGCCACCCGCGGTTCACCCCCGAAACCCTCGCCAGCATTAAACAAACCGGGCAGGCCGACCACATCAAGCTGAACCGGCTCGCGGCCGGCCAGAGACAGCCGGTACCTGGTCCCGCCAGCCAGGTGCAGCCCGGTCTGCGGCCCGACCCGGACCACCTGGCTGCCGTTTGCTTCAAGCTCGCCGCTCCCGGCGATCACGAACCACAGCTCGCCGCCCGTCCCGGCCGTCCCCGCATAGGCCGCGTCCGCGGCCACGTCGACGAGCCTGCGGACCAGCCGTCCGCCCGCCCCCTCGGCGTCGAGCATGACGCGGGTGAGCTCGCCCGAAGTACCTTGTTGCGGAAGAATTTCGCCTTTCCGGGTGATCGCGGCGGTCATTGATGCCTGCTGACGAGCTCGGCCAGCACCCGCGTGAAGCGGTCCACCTCGGCCAGCGTGTTGTAGTGGGCCAGCCCGACCCGCAGCGCGTCACCCCAGGCGATGCGCTCGAACAGGCCGGGGGCGTAGTAGTTGTCGCCGCTCCAGACGCCGAAGCCGAGCAGGGCCAGCTCACGGGAGAGCAGGCCCGAGGCGATGCCGGGGAAGTTCATCAGGAAGGTGGGCACGCGGCCGGCCGTGCCGGGCAGCCCGTACAGGCGGGTGGCCTCGGGCAGGCCGGCCAGCAGCCGCTCGCCCAGCTGCCGCTCCCACTCGGCGGTGGCGGCCAGGCCCCCGATGTCGTCCAGGTACCGCAGCGCGGCGGTCAGCGCGGCCAGCAGCTCGTAGGGCAGGGTCCCGGTCTCGAACCGGTGGCCGACCGGGTCCATCCCGGCGGGCCGGACCTTGTAGGGCCGCCAGGACTCCAGCACCTCGCGGCGGCCGGCCGCCAGCCCGAGGTGCGGCCCGCAGAACTTGTAGGCCGAGCACAGCACCATGTCGACCCCGGCCGCGTGCATGTCGATCGGCTCGTGCGGGGCGTACTGCACGGCGTCGGCCCAGGCCAGCGCGCCCGCCTGGTGGGCCAGGTCGCTGATCGCGCGGGCGTCCACGATGGTCCCGGCCGCGTTGGAGGCCCAGGAGAAGGCCACCACCTTGGTCCGCGGCCCGAGCTGGCGCTCCAGGTCGGCCAGGTCCAGCGTGGTGTCGGGGTGCACGTCGGCGGTCTTCACCACCAGGTCCTGGTCGCGGGCCAGCTCGAGCCAGGGCGCGATGTTGGCATCGTGGTCGAGCCGGGTGACCACGATCTCGTCGCCGGGCCTGAGCGTGCGCCCGAGGGTCCGGGTCAGCGTGAAGTTCAGCGAGGTCATGCTGCCGCCGAAGATGATCTCGTCGGTGTCGCAGCCCAGGAACCGGGCCGACGCGGCCCTGGCCTCCTCCACGATGACGCCGAGCCGCTCGCTGGTGGCGTAGGGGAAGCCGATGTTGCCGCTGGCCTCGCGGTAGCAGCTGGCCACGGCCTCGCCGACCTCGTCGGGGGTCTGGGTGCCGCCGGGGGCATCAAGGAACACGAAGTCATCACTCAGCGAAGAGAACCGCTTACGCGCCGCCACCACGTCAAACTCGGTCACGCCCACCCCCCGGATTCGCCTCATTATTCGCAAAACTAAGTTGGACGCTCTCAGCGGTCAATACACGGCGGCTAGCCGGCGTCGGCCAGGCCGAAGACCCTGGCCGCGTTCAGGCCCAGCGCACCCGCAACCTCGTCGGCCGTGCAGCCCGCCTCCAGCAGCACCTTCTCCACCGCGCGGGCGTTGGCCGCCACCCCCGGTACCCCCGGCCAGTCCGTACCGAAGATCATCTTGCCGGCCAGCCGCCGCAGCGACCCGCCGTAGTAGTCCGGGAGCCGCCGGGGCGGCAGGCCGGACACCTCCAGCCAGGTGCCGGGCCGCATCAGGGCCAGGAACGCGGCCCGGTCGTACCACCAGCCCCGGCCGCCGTGCGCCAGCACCACGGTCAGGCCGGGAAAGTCGCGCAGCACCGGGTCCAGCAGCGCCGGGTCGCCGTAGGCCTGAGTCGACCCGGCGAACGTGGACGTGCCGCAGTGCACGATCACCGGCAGGCCGTGCTCCTGCGCCCAGGCGTAGGCCGGGTACAGCATCCGGTCGCCGGGCTCGAACCCTCCGTGCACCGGGTGGATCTTGCAGGCCACCGCGCCCAGCTCGGCCTGGCGGGCCAGCTCCGCGGCGGGCGGGTAGTGCAGGTGCGGGTTGATGGACGCCACCGGCCTGAACCGCGCGGGACTGGCCGCTACCAGCGGCAGCAGGTCCTCGATGGGCTGGATCCCGGTCGCCTTGGGGCTGTACTCGGAGAACAGCAGCACGTGGTCGGCGCCCTGGCCGGCGAAGTACTCGTCCACCGCCTGCGGCCGGGGCCGGCCGCCGTCGTCGAACAGCCCGGTAAACGCCGGGTCGCCGAACTCCTGCGCCCAGGCGCGCCAGTCAGACGACAAAGTGGGCAGCCGGGCCACGTGCACGTGCGCGTCGACCAGCAGCCGCCCGTCAAGCATCAGGCATCAGCAGCCCCCGACAGCACCTCGATGGCGTGCTCGCGGAGCCGGAACCGCTGCACCTTGCCGGTCGCGGTGAGCGGGAACTGGTCCAGGAACAGCACGTGCCGGGGGCGCTTGAACGAGGACAGGCCGGCCCGGCAGAACTCGATCAGCTCTTCGGCCTTGGGCTCGGCTCCCGGCTGCGTCACCACGCAGGCCACCGGCTTATCCAGGCCGTCGGCATCAGGCACGGATACCACCACGGCCTGCTGCACGTCGGGATGGGCGCGCAGCCGGGTCTCGACCTCAGTGGGGGAGACCCACATGCCGCTGACCTTGAGCACGTCGTCGCTGCGGCCCAGGCAGGTGTAGTAGCCGTCGGCGTCCCTGGCGTAGATGTCGCCCGTGCGCAGCCACTCGCCGCGGAACACGCGCCGGGTCACCTGGCTGCGGCACCAGTAGCCGGTGGCGATGGAGTCACCCTTCACATGCAGGCTGCCCGGCTCGCCGTCGGCCACCGGCTCGCCCGCCGCGTCCTCGATGCGCAGCTCGTAGCCCGGCACGACCTCGCCGGTGGTGCCCGGCCGCACCCGGCCCGGCCGGTTGGACAGGAAGATGTGCAGGGCCTCGGTGGACCCGATCCCGTCCAGGATCTCGATGCCGAACCGGTCGGTGAACCGCTGGTACAGGTCGGCCGGGAAGGACTCGCCCGCGCTGACCCCCAGCCGCACGCTGGCGAAGGTGTCGGCGGGCAGGTCGGCGGCCAGCATCGCGGCGTAGGCGGTCGGCGCGGCGAAGAACAGCGTCGGCCGCAGGCTGGTCAGCACGCTGGCCAGCCGCGCCGGGGTGGCCCTGGCCCGGTCTAGGACGGCCCGCGCGCCGACCGAGAACGGGAACGTGAGCGTGTTGCCCAGGCCGTAGGCGAAGAAGAACTTGGCCGCCGAGTAGCAGACGTCGTCGGGCCGGATGCCCAGCACCCGGGACCCGTAGGTGTCCGCCGTGCTGCGCAGCGCGGCGTGCCGGTGCATGGCCGCCTTGGGCGTGCCCGTGGTGCCCGAGGTGTAGAGCCAGAACGCCGGGCTGTCGGGCAGCGTGGGCAGCGCCGCGCGGGCCGCGGCCTGGTCGGCCGGGGCGGCCGCGGCCAGGAACCCGCGCAGGGTCCTGATCCGGGCTCCGCTCTGGGCCCGCCACGGCATGAGCAGCGGCTCCAGGTCCTCGGTCTCGCCCGCCACCACCACCTCGCGCACCCCCGGCAGGCCGGCCACGTCCGCCGCCGCGCCGGTGAACTCCGGACTGACCGCGATCAGCCGGGCCCGGCTGTCGGTGGCCAGCGTGACCAGGTCCCGTGCCGTGACCATGGTGCTGACCGGCACCGGCACCGCGCCGATGTACAGGCCGCCGAGGAACAGGGCCAGCACCTCGGGTGAGTCGGCCATGCACAGCAGCAGCCGCTCCTCGGCCCGCACCCCGGCCGCGACCAGCGCCCCGGCCGCCCGCCAGGCCAGCTCGTCCAGCTCGGCGTAGGTCAGGTCCAGGGCCGCGCCGTCGGCGTCGACGGCGGTGACCGCGACCCGGCCAGGCGTCGCGGCCGCGTTGCGGCCCAGCAGCCACTGGGCGGCGTTGAAGTAGTCCACTAGCCGACCTCCCGGGACCTAGAATCGCACGTAGTCGTATTCCACCGGCAGATCGTTGATGCCCACGCTGGGCGGCGCGATCCAGCCCGCGAACCCGCCCGGCTCGTGGTGCGCCACCATCAGCTCGGCCACCGCCGCCCGGTCGTCGTCCGCGGGCAGCCAGTCACCGGCCCGTCGCTCCCACTCGGCCTCGGTCAGCAGTTCCCCTTCCGGGCTCACGTGGTGCCCGGCGAACACGCCCACCCGCCGGCTGAACCCCTCGTGCGGCAGCGTCAGCCGCTGCTCAAGCCCGGCCTCGGCCAGCTCGGCGTTCCACTTGCGCAGCCCGCGCGCGCAGTCGGCCACGTACTCGTTGCGCAGGTCCAGGTTGAGCGCGGTCAGCAGCGGCACCGTCCGGGTGCCGATGGTCCCGCCGGCCAGGTCAGGGACCGCCATCGTCGCCTCGGTGAGCTGGTGGTCGTCGTCCCGCCGGGTCTCCATCCACCGGCCCTTGAGCCCGGCGGTGAAGTAGGCCGCCACGTTGGACGAGGTCTCCGACCCGAACAGGTCCAGCGACACCGCGAACTGGAAGTTCAGGTACTTCTGGATCACCGCCAGCGGGATCGCGCCGTGCGCCCACAGGTTGGCCTCCGGGCCGTACTCGGCCATCAGCTGCGCGGTGCGCCGGACCGTCCGCTGCACCCCGGTGGTGCCCACGAACATGTGGTGGGCTTCCTCGCGGAGCATGAACTCGCAGGTCCGCGACAGCGGGTCGAACCCGCTCTCCTTGAGCGTGCCGAGCTGGTACTTGCCGTCCCGGTCGGTGAAGTAGGTGAACATGAAGAACGACAGCCAGTCGGTGGTCTGCTCGTTGAACGCGCCCAGGATCCGCGGGCTGTCCAGGTCACCCGAGTGCCGCCGCAGCAGCTGGTCGGCCTCCTCGCGGCCGTCCCGGCCGAAGTAGGCGTGCAGCAGGTAGACCATGGCCCACAGGTGCCGGCCCTCCTCCACGTTGACCTGGAACAGGTTGCGCAGGTCGTACAGGCTCGGCGCGGTGGCGCCCAGGTGACGCTGCTGCTCCACCGAGGCGGGCTCGGTGTCGCCCTGCACCACCAGCAGCCGCCGCAGGTCGGCCCGGTACTCGCCCGGTACCTCCTGCCACGCGGGCTCGCCCTGGTGCTGGCCGAACGCGATCTGCCGGTCCGGCGTCCGCTCCGACAGGAAGATGCCCCAGCGGTAGTCCTCCATCGGCACCCGGCCCCAGTTGGCCCAGCCGTCGCGGCCGATGGCGATGGCCGTGCGCAGGTACACGTCCCTGGTCGGCAGCGACGGGCCCAGGTCCGACCACCAGTCCAGGAACCGGGGCTGCCACGACTCCAGCGCCCGCTGCAGCTTGCGGTCGGTGGCCAGCCCCACGTTGTTCGGGATCCGCTCGCTGTAGTCGACGATGCTGACCGGCCCGTCCGGCGCCGGCGCCGTCCCGACGATCTCTTCCTCGGCGGTCATGATTCAGACCCGCTTCCTGTCGTAGTCGGCCCGCTGGCCGGTGCCGTAACGGCGCAGCGCGCCCTCGGGGCCGGCCGCGTTGGGCCGCTGGAAGATCCAGTTCTGCCAGGCCGAGAGGCGGCCGAAGATCTTGGTCTCGCAGTTCTCCGGGCCCGCGAAGCGCAGGTTGGCCTCCATGCCGGTCAGTGCGTCGGGGGAGAAGCTGGCCCGCTCCTCGATCGCCAGCCGCAGCTCGTCGTCCCAGTCCAGGTCGTCCGGCGCCTCGGTGACCAGGCCCAGCCCGGCGGCCCGCGCCGCGTCCAGGTCCTGGCCCGCCGCCGCGGCGGCCGCGTCCAGCTCGGCCTGAGCGCCGCAGAACCGCACCCCGAGCCTGGTCATCCCGCTCGCGGTCGGCAGCAGGCCCAGGCTGAACTCGTCCACCCGGATCACCGCCGGCGGCGCCGGCTGGTCGGCGTCGGTGAAGACGCCGTCCAGCATGTACTGCCGGTCGGCGGCCAGCGCCACCTCCAGCAGCGGCCCCGCGAAGCAGCTGCCTGGCTCGATCAGCGCGAACAGGCTGCGCGAGGTGGCATCCAGCCGCCGCACCGTGCGCTTCCAGAACTGGATGATCTCGTTGACCAGCCAGTCTTCCCGATTTTTCAACAAGAAGCGGCTGACCTCGCTCACCGCCGCCGGGTCGCCCTCGCTGCTCAGCAACCAGGTGCCCAGGGCCGGCTCATTGGCCCGCAGCGTCAGGATCGCATCGTCCAGCTCACGGACCACCGCCAGCGGCCAGGCCGCCGCGCCCTCGGCGTGCAGCTCGTCCAGGCTGCCGGGCGGCTCGTCCGGCCCGGCGATCACGATGGTGGCCGTGCCCGCGCCGCGGTCGGCCTCGACCCGCAGGTGGTCGTAGCGGGTCACGTCGCCCTCGGTGACCCGCCGCAGCGGCGTCAGCCTGATCCCGCCGGCCCCCGCCCGGGCCGACCGGTCCGCCGCGAGGCGGGCCCGCCGCTGCACCGCGTCGGCGAAGTCACGGGCCTTGACCGTCTCGTCGGCCAGCCGCCAGGCCACCGCCTTCTCCCCGCGGACCCCCTCGGCCGTGGTCGCGAACACGTCGGCCCGGTCCCGCCGCACGCCCCGCTTGTCCACCAGCCGGGTCAGCCCGCCGGTGCCCGGCAGCACCCCCAGCAGCGGCACCTCCGGCAGCGCCACCGCCGACGAGCCGTCGTCGATCAGCACGATCTCGTCGCAGGCCAGGGCCAGCTCGTAGCCGCCGCCCGCGGCCGTGCCGTTGAGGGCCGCGATGTAGGTCTGGCCCGAGCATGAGGTCGCGTCCTCGATGCCCGAGCGGGTCTCGTTGGTGAACTTGCAGAAGTTGACCTTCCAGGCGTGCGAGGCCTGGGCCAGCATCCTGATGTTCGCGCCCGCGCAGAACATCCGGTCCTTGCCGCTGGTCATCACCACGGCCCGGACCTCCGGGTGCTCGAACCGCAGCCGCTGCACCGCGTCGTGCAGCTCGATGTCCACGCCGAGGTCGTAGCTGTTCATCTTGAGCTCGTAGCCGCCGGTGATGCCGCCGTCCTCGGCCACGTCCAGGGTCAGCGTGGCCACCGGCCCGTCCACCGACATCCGCCAGTGCCGGTACCGCGCGGGCTCGGTGTCGAACGACACCAGCGGCGGAGCCGCCTGGTCCTCGTGAGTGACGCTCATCGCGGGTTCCATTCCGATGCCCGGCCGCCGTCGCGGCTCGTCTCTACCATCCTGACGTGCTACAGGAAATTACGCAAGTGCCAAGAAGTTGTAGACAATGAACGGCGCGCGGGATGTCAGCGGGATGTCAGTTCGGACCGGCAGGCTTGGCAGGCATGGCAACATCGGTAGGGATGAACGAGCTTAACGTTACTCTCGGTGATCGAAGTTACCGTTTCAGTCCCGGTGAAACGGTACGTATCGGGCGCAGTCCCGACAACGACATCGTGGTTGGCGACCCCACCGTCTCGCGGCAGCATGCCCAGATGAGCTGCGGCCCCGACGGCTGGGAGTGGGAGAACGTCGGCCGCGCGATGAGCTTCCTTGACGGCCAGCCGATCAGCCGGGTGCTGCTGCCCCTGCCCGCCGCCGTGCAGCTGGCCTCGGGCCACGGGCCGGTGCTCGGCCTGCAGCCGGGTGCCCAGACCCAGGCGGCGTCCGGCGGCGAGGCCGACCACGACCACACCAGCGTGATGGACGAGAACCAGGACTGGCTGGACCAGCTCGGCTTCGCCAACGGCGATGCCGCGGCCAGCCCGGCCGGTCCCGCCGGTCCCGCCGCGCCGGCCGAGGCTCCGGCCCCGGATCCGCTGGACTCGGGCTGGGGGACCCCGGAGGCAGCGCAGTGGGGGAGCCCGGCGGACGCGCCCAGCCCGAGCGGGACGCCATGGGAGAGCCCGGCCGACGCGCCCAGCCCCAGCGGCACGCCGTGGGAGAGCGCCGACGCCGATCCCTACGGGCCGCCCGCCGCCGCCGACCCCTACGCGCCGGCCAGCGCTGACCCTTATGCGCCGGCCGGCGCTCAGCCGGGAATGCCGGACGCAGCCGCCCCGCCGCCGTACGGCCAGGAAGGATCACCCCAGACGGACTGGGAGGGCGCGCCGGCCGGCCCGTCCTACTCCGGCGGTGAGCCCTACCTGGGCGGCCAGCCTTACCCCGGCGCCCAGCCACATCCCGGCGAGCAGCCCTATCCCGGCTGGCAGCCGCCGCCCGGCGGCCCGCGCGAGGTGCCGCGGATCCGGCCCGTCCACGGCCAGCAGCAGGTGGACGAACTGGCCACCGCGCTGCACATCCTGGTCCCGATCCGCAGCTGGCTGCACGACCCGGGCTGGCGCCAGTTCGTCCGGCTGCTGGTGATCCCCTACGGGCTGCTGCCCCTGGTGTTTATCGCCCTGTTCGCCTCGTCCAACGACCTGTCCACGCCCGGCTGGGCCTACAGCCTGTACATCGCCCCGCTGTGGGCCATCGTGTTCTGGCTGCTGATCCGGCCCGGGCCGGTCGAACGCCGGGAGATCGGGATCGCAGCCGGCTCGATCGTCTTCGTGCTGATCTGGATCCACATCGTCACCATCAACATCAACGGCCTGATGGGCAAGGCGGGCCGCCCGCTCTCGTTCCCCGGCGCCATCGGCGTGGGCATCAACGAGGAGATCACCAAGGCGCTGCCCATCTTCGTGGCCGCCATCCTGCTGCTGCGGATGCGCCAGACCAAGCTCGACGTGCGGATGTGGATGTTCCTTGGCACGCTGGTCGGCCTGGCCTTCGGCGTCACCGAGCAGGCCGGCTACACCAGCCTGGACATCGCCGGGATCGCCCATGCCCAGGGCAACAGCCAGGCCATCGTCGAGGTGCTGGCCTTCGCCGAGCGGGTGTTCGTGGACGGCTTCCAGCACGCCATGTGGGCCGGCATCTCGGCGTTCTTCATCGGCCTGGCGATCAACTACCCGCGGCGGCGGATCCAGCTCATCGCGTTCGGCATCGCCGTCCCGGCCGTGCTGCACGCGCTGTACGACTGGAGCGCGGGCGCCTTTGCCTCGCTGTGGGTGCCGATCCTGGTCCAGGCCCTGTCGCTGTTCCTGTTCCTGGGCTACACGATGTCGGCGGCGGCGATCGAGCGCCAGGTCCGGCAGACCCCGATGTTCCGCGGCGAGTCGATGATCATGGAGCGAATCAGGGACCAGCAGCCGTCCGAGGACCGCCGCGCGCCCTCATAAGCCGGTAACCGGCCCCGGTCGCGGCGTTCCAGGCGGCTGGGGTCGGGCAGCCGCTCCGGGCGCAGCCCGAAGAACATCCCGAACATCACGGCCAGGTCCAGGATGGCGATCAGGCCGCCGATGTACGGTCCCGGCCCGCCCAGCCAGGCCAGGTAGCCGCAGAAGGACAGCACGATGACCAGGGCGCCCAGGGCCCGCGGCCGCCCGGACTGGGCCAGCCGCTCGGGCACCTCATACGGGGCCCGTTCCACGTAGTTGGCGGTGGCCGCCTTCTCCTGGGCGATCCGCAGCCACAAGTCGTACATTTCCGGTGCCTGCTCGCGCAGGGCGATGGCCTGCTCGACCGAGATCTGGATGGTCGGCCCGCGCGGCGCCGGGATGGCGTCGGTCACGGCAGGCTGCTCGCCGGTGTGCTCGATGCCGGTGTGCTCGATCATGGCGGCCTCCGGGGGAATGCCGTCCGTGCCGGCGGGCGCCGCGGGGGAGGCCGGAGCGGGACAGGGCTCCGGTCGGTCCGCCGTGCGCCCCTGGTCGCGCTGAGAGTCGGTCATCCGGTTTAACGCATGCCGCTCTCATCGCGGGCGTCCACCATCGCGTCGTGATGCGCGCCCATGATCGTGCTCATAGCCGCCCGGAATGGGTCATCTCCGTCATCATCGCTGGCCGGCGGGGGCGGGAGCACGCCGCGCATGGTCTGGTAGACGGTCGTGCCGGTCAGGTCGAATACCGCGGCGATGCCCATCGTGAAGGCAAGGACCCGGCGCGGCGACATGACCGTCGGCATGCCAGGAGGATCCCCGCCCAGGCCCGGCGCAAACTCCGCGGCCCCGCCATGACCCAGCCACCCTGGTCCGGGCCGCCCTGGTTCCCCGCACGGCCTAGAATGCGGTGTTCCCTCGGCACGCGCGGGGGAGCTCCCCACCACAATCGTCTTTCTATCGAGGCACGCATATGCGCTGGTCCCAGCTGCACATCCCGACGCTCCGCGAGGACCCGGCTGACGCCGACGCGGTCAGCCACCGGCTCCTGCTGCGCGCGGGTTTCATCCGCCAGCTCATGGCGGGCCACTACAGCCTGCTCCCGCTCGGGATCCGGGTCCGGGCCAAGGTCCTGGCGATCATCCGCGAGGAGATGAACGCCATCGGCGCCCAGGAGTTCCTGCTGCCCTCCATGCAGCCGGCCTCGATCTGGGAGAAGAGCGGCCGCCTGGAGGTCATGGGCGACGAGATGTTCCGGCTCAAGGACCGCAAGAAGGCCGACGTGGTGCTGGGCATGACCCACGAGGAGATCTTCACCACGCTGGCCGCCGAGCTGAGCTCCTACCGTGAGCTGCCCCAGTTCTGGTACCAGTTCCAGCTCAAGTTCCGCGACGAGCCGCGGCCCAAGAGCGGGCTCATCCGGGTCCGCGAGTTCACCATGAAGGACTCCTACAGCTTCGACATCGACGAGGCCGGGCTGGACAAGTCGTTCGAGGCCCACCGCACCGCCTACCAGCGGATCTTCGCCCGGCTCGGCATCCCGGCCATCCCGGTCGAGGCCTCCAGCGGCAACATGGGCGGCAGCGACTCGGTGGAGTTCATGTGCCCGACCCCGGCCGGCGAGGACCTCGTCGCCCGGTGCCTGGACTGCGACTACGCGGCCAACCTGGAGAAGGCCACCTCGGCCCTGGCGCCGGTCACCGACGAGCCCGGCCCCGGCGCCCCGGTCCGGCTGGACACCCCCGGCGTGCGCACCATCGAGGACCTGGCCCGCGACTACGGCCTGGCCGCCGACCGCCAGATCAAGACGCTCATCCAGGTCATCGACGGCCAGCTGACCCTGGTCCTGCTGCGCGGCGACCACCCGCTGGCCGACCAGAAGCTGATCGACGCCACCGGGGCCACCACCATCCGCCCGGCCCAGCCCGACGAGATCAAGGCCGCGCTCGGCGCCCTGCCCGGCAGCCTGGGCGCGGTCGGCGTCACCGACCTCCCGGTCATCGCCGACCTGGCCCTCCAGGGCCGGACCAATATGGCCACCGGCGCTAACACGGACGACGTCCACCTCACCGGCGTGGACGTGGCCAGGGACATCTCCGTCGGCCAGTGGTTCGACCTGCGCGAGGTGGCCGCGGGCGAGCCCTGCCCGCGCTGCGGGCACCCCCTGGAGCTGATCCAGGCCGTCGAGGTCGGCCACATCTTCAAGCTGGGCCGCAAGTACACCACCGCCCTGGGCGTGTCCGTGCTCGGCCCCGACGGCGCCGCCATCACCCCGATCATGGGCAGCTACGGCATCGGCGTGGAGCGGGCCATGGCCGCCATCGCCGAGGTCCACCACGATGACGCCGGCCTGACCTGGCCGGTCCAGGTGGCCCCCGCCGAGGCCACCGTCATCCTGCTCTCGGTGCGCGACGAGGCGGCCCGGTCAGCCGCCGAGTCGCTGTACCGGGACCTGCTGGCGGCCGGGGTGGACGCGGTGCTCGACGACCGCGAGGAGCGACCCGGCGTCAAGTTCAAGGACGCCGAGCTGACCGGCATCCCGGTCCGCCTCACCGTAGGCGCCCGCGACCTGGCCGACGGCGTAGTGGAGATCACCACCCGCGCCACCGGCGAGAAGCAGCGCGTCGCCCTCGACGACGCCGTCACCCAGGTCCAGACCCTCCTCCGCGCCTAGCCGCCGTACTGGAGGACGACCGCCTGGACTGACTTGCCGGGGTTGTTGACGGCGTGGGTGAAGCCCCCGCCGAGCATGATCGCGGTGCCGGGGACCCGGGCCACCGACTCCACGTTGATCTGCTGCGGGCCCGCCGGCAGCGCCACGGAAGTCAGCTTGCCGCTCGAGTAGTGCAGCAGGTAGGACGCACGGGCGCCGCTGGCCGGCATCGGGATCCACAGCCCGCCGTGCCCGTCGGCGGCAACGTTCTGGACCGGCGAGGTGCCCGGCCCGTAGCTGCCCTGGGCCACCTTGCTCCAGACCTTGCCGTTGAAGTGCAGCACCACCAGCGGGCCGCCCTCGTCCTCGTTCCCGCCCGTGCCGATGGCGTAGACGTTGGTGGCCGACTCGTCCTCCACGGCCACGATGGCCGGGTTGCTGGTCGCGGTGGCCGCCGGGAGCAGGCTGGCCAGTGAGGTCGGGTCCCAGAAGTCCCCGTTCCACTGCGACACGCTGGTCCCGCTGAAGGCCCAGATGTCACCCGCCGACACTCCGCTGCCGCCCTCCAGGCCGATGCCCGAGGCCTCGTGGGTCCAGGTCTTGCCGTTGTAGTACCAGGAGCCCAGCCGCTGGCCCGACGGGGCGGGCTGGCCGAACACCC
>Ga0102924_1004970_pt1 | contig 13081 bp, 7 predicted proteins | sample PaiPotPPM11metaG_FD_80116 | JGI IMG/M metagenome (GOLD analysis project Ga0102924, IMG submission 80116) | Iron sulfur acid spring bacterial and archeal communities from Banff, Canada, to study Microbial Dark Matter (Phase II) - Paint Pots PPM... ... | reverse complement strand
ATCGCCCGTGTTTTCAAAGTAGTGAGGTGCGTTGGAGGGAACAAACCCGACATCATTGGCACTAAAGTCCATTGTGCGGGCATTATCGACAGGAAAGAATACGGTCATGCGACCCTTGCCCGAGATCCAGTACTGCCATTCGGAGGCGTTCGGATGCCAGTGCATTTCACGCATGTGTCCAGGCTTGATGATGAGCAAGCCCGCGGCAATATGCCTGGAGACTGGAAAGTTGCGTGAGTCGACGACCCGGGCTTCGCCCGCGTCGCTGGATTTCAGGGGCTCCATGGACCGCATGCGGAAGGTGTATTGATACTTCGACGCAACTTGGTCGCCGCCGATTTCCGCCTTGTCCTGTTCGAGCGAGTTGGGTAAGTTGCCAGGGAAAATGTAGAGTGGCGCACCGGGCGTTTTGGCGAAGACGCTCTTATCCAGGCCTGTATTCTTTGCCAATACCTCGGGCGGCGTATGCGCCACCCATTCCGAGAGCAGCATAGTGCCATCCTCAGAAAAGTCCCCCTGATTGAAGATCAGAAGAAACTCGGTTCCGTCGGGACCAAGTCCTTGAATGGAATGCGGGAAGCCGGCCGGGAAAATCCATAGATCGCCTTCGCTGACATCGCCGATAAACATGGTGCCATCGGGGTTCATCACGGTGACGCGGGCATTGCCATAGAGGACATAAGCCCATTCGTCGGCAGTGTGCCAGTGCAATTCGCGATAGCTGCCTGCGGTGAGGCGCATCTGGACGCCGGCAATGTCCTTGGAAGAGGGAAGGACGCGCTGAGTCACTTCGTGGGTCCATCCGCCCTCTTCAACCCGCTTCTTCACCAGATCGAACGAGTACCAGATGGGCACCAGGTCGCCGTGGTCGGTGGGAGGCGGAGTGTTGGAGTTCGGGTTGAGATCCAGAAGAGGCTTGTTCTCCGGCCCGGGGTCGCTTGAGGAATGGTCGTGTTCCGCCTTCTGGGTGCTCGCTTTGTCTTGAGCACTGGCGGTCAGGCCGGCAAAAGCAGCGGTTGCCAGAGCTACCGAACTCATGCCAAGGAAGCTTCTCCGCGAGGGGTGTTCCATCATGGATCTTTCTTTCGTGTGGTCGATCATTTCCTAACCTCTCGTTTCCAGGGTGGGTCGATCGCCGATTGCGCTAGACGATCGGACGCCCTCAGACTCTCTCAATGTTCGGCTATGCAAATCCTCCGCCAAACCCGCGAAGCCCGAAGATGGCGGAATTGTTAAGGAAATCGCTGATTGATCGTGCTGAACCATGTCAATATTTGAGCACCTGTCGCGAGATCGTCTCCCTTTCCGCAGAAGACATTGGAGAACTGTGATCGCCCGCTAACACGCGCTGAAAAAGCAGGAATGGCCCCGACAAAGCCATCTTTCAAGATGCAATCTCGGCGTTGACGAAATTTAGAGGGAACTGCCCAACGCCATCCGGATTGCGGACGAGACGGTATTCGTAGAAGCGAGCATGACAACGGCTGAAGTGGCAACGCCACTCCAGGAGGTAACGAGAAACCGTCTCAGTCTGTGCAAAGCTGAACCTTTCTCTTTTCGCGGCTCCGCCCAATTGACCCTCTGCGTGGGTTGGTTAATTTCTTTGGTCATTGTTTCGATGGTTGGCGGGTCAGCGACAGCCACCACCGCTTCGTCGCGCGTAGCGAAGCCGAACGCCACAATGGAGGATGCTGCGAAGGTCTCGCGCAATGTTTTTTCGTTCGGGTAAGCGACAACGATGCTTTCATGGCCAGTTGTCGTCTGAAGGACTTCTATCACCGCGTACCGCGAATCCGGAAAATCAACCACCGCGTTCACGACCGCATCCTCCACTCGCTCACGTCCGTCTTCTCAGGTCTCGGACGGTAGCAACTGGAATGCCTAAAAGACATCGCCACCAAGGGGAACCAAAAGTGAATTGCGTGAAAAACGCAACAAAGTTGTGAGCCATCGCATCACAGGCACATGGCAAATCGCTAAGAGCAATGCTCGCCTTCGCAGTCCCGCCCCCCTGGAATCGCCAACGCCACTGTGAAGGCGGCTTGCTCCTGTTGCCTGTGCTAGCTGGAGCGAGCCTCTGGGATTTACGTCGCCATCCCCCATGCGGGCGAGCAGGGTTCAATCTCCCGCTTAGGAATGCAGTGCCCTTCGTCGAGCCAGAAACCTGTCGAAATGAGGACATCCTGTCCGTCGCGTGACAATTCTCCGACTCCCATGGGGCGGTCCGGAACTGTCAAGTCGAGCATATTGCGGAAAATACACAGCTAAATCATAGGGCGCCTGATTGGAACGAGACGTGCCTCCTGTTTAAGTGCCAGGAGGAAAGAACGTGCAAGAAGCACAGACACAGACGGGAGACTTATCGCGTCCCAACGTCTGCAACAGCGACAGCGTAGAGGATGCAATGAACCAGGCTTTCTCGCGCTGCCGGGCGTCATTCGTCAGAAGTGCTTATCGCTTTCTGAACAACGCGGCGGATGCGGAAGACGCGGTTCAAGATGCACTCCTGTTGGCGTACAAGCACATCGGCCAGTTTCGGGGTCAGGCGCAGATGTCTACATGGTTAACCGCGATTGTGTCCAATTCCGCGCGCATGCAGTTGCGCAAGCGCCCTCGCCAAATCCATATGTCGCTGGACGAACCTATCGGCGAGGAACAGGGACATACCATGTCAGAACAATTGTCGGACTGTCGCCCCAGCCCTGAGGACGAGTGCCAAAGTTCCGAATTCCGCGCTCGCATGGAAGAACTTGCGGCCCAGCTCTCCCCTCCGTTGCGCAAGGCATTCCAGTTGCGCGACTTAGATGGTCTGACCACGAGCGAAGCAGCGCACATTCTAGGTGTGGCGGATGGAACAGTAAAAGCCCAGCTGGCACGGGCACGCGTGAAGGTCAGGCGATTGATGCGGCGGGCGAGCGGCTCGCAACGTCACGCACGCCGAATTTATACGACGCTGCCAAGCATGTCCGAGAAATAGAGCTCAACCAGGATGAGGTTCTATGTGGATTGTTCGACTCGCGTTACGACGCCCTTACACCTTTGTGGTCGTTTCGATCCTCATCGTAATCATGGGTGGGCTCGCGATTGTGCGTACCCCAACCGATATCTTTCCGAACATCGACATTCCCGTCGTCAGCATCATCTGGAACTATAACGGTCTCATTCCGGAAGACATGAGTGACCGCATCGTTAGTGTCACCGAGCGGGCCCTTACCACGACGGTTGACAACATCGAGCACATCGAGTCGCAGTCTCTCTACGGAATTGCCGTGGTTAAGGTGTTTCTGCAGCCGACCGCGAACATTCAACAAGGAATTGCGCAGATTACGGCGATCTCTCAGACCCAACTTAGGCAGCTGCCCGCGGGAACCACGCCACCTCTCATTCTTGCCTACAGCGCCTCGAGCGTGCCCGTGCTTCAACTGGCCCTTTCCGGGCAAGATCTATCAGAACAACAACTCAATGATTACGGTCTGAATTTCATTCGGACGCAGCTCATCACGGTACCTGGAGCTTCGGTGCCGTATCCCTATGGCGGTAAACAACGTCAAGTGCAAGTCGATCTCAACACAACCGCCCTGCAGTCAAAGGGTCTGTCCGCGCTGGATGTGGTCAATGCGATCAGCCTGCAAAATCTGATCCTGCCCACAGGAACGTCCAAGATTGGCTCCAAGGAGTACGACGTTTCCATTCCCAATGCAGCCCCGCAGACTATCGCGGATCTGAACCGCATTCCAATCAAGACCATTGGCAGTACGACCATCTACATAAAGGACGTGGCTTGGGTACGCGACGGTTTTCCCCCGCAGACCAACATCGTACGAGTGAACGGGCAGCGCTCCGTGTTGTTGACGATCCAGAAAGCGGGGAATGCCTCCACATTGAGCGTGATCGCAGGCATCAAGTCCCTTCTACCTCAGATTGCGACGACAGTTCCACCCCAGTTGCAGATGACCCCGCTGGCGGATCAGTCGATTTTTGTTCGCGGTGCGATCAGCGGAGTGGTCAGGGAAACGCTGATCGCCGCCTGCCTGACTGCCTTCATGATTCTCGTGTTCCTCGGCAGTTGGCGGAGCACTGTGATCATCGCTACCTCGATCCCTCTGGCGATCCTGACCTCGATCATCGCGTTCAGTGCGATTGGGGAAACGATTAATATCATGACGCTCGGCGGGCTCGCTCTGGCGGTCGGCATACTGGTCGACGATGCCACGGTCGAGGTTGAGAACATCAATCGCAATCGCGAGGCTGAACCCGAGAAGGACATGGACGAAGTTGTTCTCGACAGCGCCTCGCAGATCGCAACTCCCGCCTTCGTTTCCACGCTCTCCATCTGCATCGTTTTCGCGCCGATGTTCCTGCTCTCCGGGGTCGCACGATATTTGTTTGTGCCGCTCGCCGAAGCGGTGGTGTTCGCCATGTTGGCCTCGTATTTTCTTTCCCGTACCATCGTTCCGACCATGGCGAAATACTTATTGCGTGGAGAGAAACACGAGGGCGCCCCCAGCCGCAATCCGCTGGTGCGACTCCAGAAAGGTTTCGAGGAATCCTTCGAGAAATTTCGTAGAAGCTATCGCGGCGTGTTGGAATTTTGTCTACATCACCGGGGCGCCTTTCTGATCACCTTCTTCGCTGCTAGTCTCGGGTCGCTGGCGATTCTGATTCCCTGGCTGGGCCGCGATTTCTTCCCGAGTGTTGACAGCGGCACTTTCAAGCTTCATATGCGCGCTCCTACGGGAATGCGCATTGAGGAAACCGCCAACCTTTGCGATCTGGTCGAGCGGTCCATTCGAGGACAGATCCCGGCCGCGGAGGTCCAAAGCGTCATCGACAACATTGGGCTGCCCTATAGTGGCATCAACCTTTCTTACAGCAATTCCGCGCCGGTTGGCACATCAGACGCCGACATTCTTGTGACCCTCACCGCCGACCACCATCCTACAGACAACTATATTCACCAGCTTCGTCTGACACTGCCGAAGCAGTTTCCTGGTGTTACGTTCGCCTTCTTGCCCGCGGACATGGTCGGTCAGATTCTGAATTTTGGATTGCCCGCTCCTATCGATGTTCAGGTTGTCGGAAACAACCTGGAGGGAAACCGGATCTACGCAGATAACTTGCTCGCGAAAATGAGGTACGTTTCCGGAGCGACCGATCTGCGGATTCAGCAGCTCTTCGATGAGCCGTATCTCCGTCTGAGAGTTGAACGTACGAAAGCAGAACAGCTGGGTTTTACGGCTCACGACATTGCGCAGAATCTCCTGGTGTCACTGAGTGGCAGCTTCCAAACTTCGCCTACGTTTTGGGTCGACCCAAAGAATCATGTCAGCTATCAAATCGCGACGCAGACGCCGCAATATCGCACGGACACTTTGCAGGATCTTGAGAACGTTCCCATCACCGGCAATGATCCAAATGCTCCTCCCTCGATCATGGCCAGTCTGGTCTCCACACAGCGCGGAGCAGGAATGGCTGTCGTTTCTGATTACAACGTCGCGCCAGTCATCGATATCTTCGGTTCCATCGCTGGTCGTGACCTCGGTGGCGTAGCCGGTGACATCAACAAGATTATCAACGCGATGCGCCAGCAACTGCCGCGCGGCTCTCGAGTCGTTGTTCGCGGGCAGGTTCAGACGATGCGAGCTTCGTACGTCGGTCTTCTGAGTGGACTGGCATTTTCAATCGTGTTGGTATACCTGCTGATCGTAGTCAACTTTCAGTCCTGGCTGGATCCTTTCATCATGATTTCCGCGCTGCCCGCGGCGCTCGCCGGGATTGCCTGGTTCTTGTTCATAACCCACACCACTCTGAGCGTGCCGGCTCTCATGGGAGCCATCATGTGCATGGGTGTCGCAACCTCTAACAGCATCCTGGTGGTGAGTTTTGCGACAGAGAAGATGACCGAGGGGATGGACTCCGTTGGTGCGGCGCTCGAGGCAGGATTTACGCGTTTTCGCCCGGTGCTGATGACCGCTTTGGCCATGATCATCGGCATGGTGCCCATGGCTCTCGGATTAGGTGACGGTGGTGAACAAAACGCTCCCCTTGGCCGGGCAGTTATTGGTGGATTGCTTTTCGCAACGGTTTCGACGCTGTTGTTTGTTCCGGCATTTTTCAGCCTCTTACAAGGATCAAGCCGGCATTCAGTCCAGGAAAAAGGACGCTAGGCACGCACGATATGGAGAACTACGATGCCGCAAACTGAACTGAAACAAATCGACGGTCAAACAGCTCCGAGGAATACAGAAGTAAGACCGCGTTCGCGCAATCGCTGGCTGCCTCTCGCTATTGCTGTCATCGCGGTCGTGGCACTCTTGATATCGGGTATCTGGTCCCGAGTCAGGGCGAGGGCTGCGCTAGACACGGAAACAGCAAAAGCCGCTCCGACGGCGGTGTCGGTGGTGTGTCGCCGAAACCAACTACACCAACGGATGAAATCATTCTTCCGGGAAACGTGCAACCATACATCACTTCCCCCATTTACGCCCGCACCAATGGTTATCTGAAGACGTGGTATTTCGATATTGGCGCGCACGTTAAGCAAGGCCAGCTGCTGGCTGTGATCGAAACGCCGGAAGTCGATCAGCAACTCGAACAAGCCCGCAGCAACCTGTTGACCGCGCAGGCAAATCTCGCGCTCGCTGCCATTACCAAAACCCGGTATCAGGGGCTTTTGAAGAGCAATGCGGTGTCCCAACAGGATGTGGACAACGCGGTAGGCAGCTACAATGCGAATGCAGCGATCGTTGAGGCCGACAAGGCAGCCGTACAGCAGTACTCGGCGCTGGTCTCTTTCGAAAAGGTCTACGCACCTTTCGACGGCGTGATTACTGCGCGCAACACCGATATCGGCGACCTGATCAATTCCGGTAGCACGAGCAATGTAAAAACCGACCTCTTCCACATCGCTCAACCTGGAAAATTGCGTGTTTACGTGAACGTCCCTGAGGAATACTCGCGCGGGATCAAAGTCGGTATGACCGCGGATCTCACTTTAGCTGAGTTTCCGGAACGCAAATTTCAGGGAAAACTAGTGCGCACTGCCGACGACATCAACCTGGCAACTCGTACTCTGCTGATTGAAATTGATGTAAACAATCCGACCGGCACGCTGCTTACGGGCTCTTATGCCGAAGTCCACTTGGCGGTTCCGACCCAGGCCTCCACCTTCTTGATTCCGGTTAATACTCTGCTATTCCGCACCGAAGGGTTACGTGTAGGAGTTGTGAAAGACGGGAAGGTCGTGCTGACTGCGGTTACGCCCGGACACGATTTCGGCAATGAGATCGAGGTCGTCTCTGGGGTCACGGCCAATGACCACCTCATTATCAATCCGCCAGACTCCATTGTTTCCGGCCAGGAAGTCCAAATTGTTCAGGCAACATTGCCGGGAGATACCAAGTGAAGCTACCTCGAAAAAGTTTGAGGAGCTCCCGGAAAGCGGCTGAACGCGTTCTGATCGCGATCGCAGCGCTGCAGTTGACAGGATGCGTGGTCGGTCCAAAGTACCACCCGCCCGCAGTGCAGGCTCCTCCGGCCTATAAAGAGGTAGGGGACTGGAAGCCGGCACAACCGAACGATCAGAAGCTTGGCGGTGCGTGGTGGGCGATATTCCAGGATTCTCAGTTGGATGCCCTGGAATCACAAGTCGATGTATCGAATCAGAATCTAAAGGCCGCGGAGGCGCAGTTCCGGCAGGCACGCGCCGCGCTGCGCTACTCTCGGGCTGACTACTACCCAACCGTAACGGCCGGGCCTTCGGCGACTCGGACACTCATCTCCGCCAACAGTCCCACGAGTACAGTCCTCCGTGGCGTCACTTACAACGACTTTGTGCTGCCGTTCGATGTTTCTTATCAAGCCGACGTGTGGGGACGAGTTCGAAAAACTGTGGAGTCCTATCGAGAGCAGGCGCAGGCGAGCGCAGCGGACCTGGCTACGGTTAATCTGAGCATGCACGCGGATCTGGCCGTTGATTACTTTCAGGCCCGCAGCCTTGACGCCGAGGAACAGCTCCTGAACTCTACCGTGAAGGAGTACGAAGAGGCGCTGGAACTGAACGAAAACCGGTTCCAGGGAGGCATCGCTTCGGAAGTAGACGTCGAGCAGGCGAAAACTCAGTTGCAGACCACCCAGGCAGAAGCGATAGACGTAGGCGTGGCGCGCGCGCAATACGAACACGCCGTCGCCATCCTGATCGGGAAACCTCCGGCAGAGTTCAGTCTTCCTCCGTTGCCTCTTACCGCACCGCCTCCGCACGTTCCGATCAGCCTGCCATCAGAACTGCTGGAAAGACGCCCGGACATCGCAGCCGCAGAGAGACTGGTGGCGTCTGCGAACGCTCAAATCGGAGTTGCGAAAACGGCTTACTACCCGCTGGTCAATCTGGGCGCCTCGGGAGGATTTGAAAGCTCCGCCATCACGACCCTCATCAACGGGCCGAGCGGCTTGTGGTCGATTGGACTATCTGCCGTGGGTACAGTCTTCGATGTAGGAAGGCGACGTTCCCTCAACGATCAGGCGCGCGCCGCTTATGACTATCAAGTCGCTGCTTATCGAGAGAACGTGCTCACTGGATTCCAGCAGGTCGAGGATAATCTGGCCGCGGTCAGAATTCTGGAACACGAAGCGCAGGTCCAGGATGAAGCGGTGAGGGCCGCTCAGCGCTCGCTGGACCTTTCCGTCACGCGCTACAAGGGCGGCGTTACCAGTTATCTTGAGGTGATCACAGCACAAAGTGCCGCGCTCACCGACGAAGTAACAGCGGTTAATATTTTGGGACGACGGATGGCGAACACGGTTTTGCTGATACAGGCGCTGGGCGGGGGATGGGACCGATCGAGTCTCCCAGAACGGCCGGAATGCTGCGGCAAACTGGTGAGCGACAACGCCCATCCTTAAGCAGGTCCTTGGTTCTTTGTTTGACTCCTATCGATGGGACGCATCTGTACCGCTGAACCAAGCCACCGATCCTATTATGGTTGGTCCAACTGTGCCTGCTTGTCTTTGGGCAGGCCTTGCTTGACGACTTCCAGCTTCTGAAATCCATCTTTGAGCACAGTCTGCTTCGCGTTTTCCTGTGTGACACAGATCGGCGTCAGCAGGATGGCCTTTGTGGTCAGCGTGCCGTTCGGCACCACCGCCCGGCTCTCCGCGTCTTCGTGCCGCGCGAGTTTTATCGCGGCTTCCGCCGCGGATCGCGCCTCATTTCCGACCGGCTTATAGACGGTCATCAGTTGAGAGCCATCGAAGATTCGCTCGATGGCGGCGAGATCTGCGTCCTGACCCGAGACCAGCACTCTGCCAGACCAGCCTTTGTCTTCGAGCGCCTGGATTGCGCCGCCGGCAATCGCGTCATTCGAGGCAACAATCGCCGTGGGAGCAGCCGTGAGCTTGTTCATTTCTTTCGTGGCTATGAGGTAAGCCTCTGTGGCGCTCCACTCCGGCACCCAGACATCGGCAAGGACATGGATGTCGCCGCGATCGATGAAGGGCTGTAGCACTTTCATTTGTCCGGCGCGAACGACTTTCGAGTTGGCGTCGAGCGGTGAGCCTCCCAATAGGAGGTAGTTGCCTTTGGGCGCGCGATCCACCAGGCTTTGCGCCTGCTCGAGTCCAACCGAGAAGAGGTCGAACCCAACGTAGAGATCGACCGGCGCACTGGCCAGGCGGTCATAGCTGATCACCGGGACGTGTTTCGCGTGCGCGGCTTCCACAATGCGTCCAGCCTTGCTGGTATCGTGAGGCAGAAACACGAGAACATCGATGCCGTCCTTGAGCAGTTCGTTGATCTGGCGAAACTGCAGATCATCGTCGCCATTGGCGGAGCGGGTGACGACGGCACCTCCAAGTTCATGGGCGCGCTGTTGGAATTCGTCGAGGTCGGTCTGCCAACGCTCGCCTTTCATGTCCTCGATGGAAAATCCGATCTTGATTTCCTTCTTCTGCGCCTGCGCAACACCGAGCGTCAGGATGATGAGAACGAAAGAAACTCCGGTGAAAAAACGAGGCGAAACCCGCATGAAAGTATCTCCCAAGGCCGGCGGCTCACCGCAGGACTGAAACCATGAGCCCCGAAGCACGCTAAGGGGATGATGGCACTGGCGGTAATCAGGGTCAATTTACCTTCGTAACGAAATCTCTGGCCCGGACGCAAAGGAGCGCCGTGGACCTTCATCATCATTGCAGCTACGGCTCGCGAAGGTGGCCGCGAATTACAACCACCGATGCTGCAGGCAATTCATAGGTGGTGTCGGCTGTGGGACTCTGCTCAGCGTGCAGAATCGGCCCATCCGGATCAGCATGGCCGAACGATTCCGCTACAACCGAAGGTTCTCCCGGATATTCGGCATGTCCAACGTAGCGCGTGTGCCCAGGGTGCCATTGATACTGAGCCTTTCCGAAAGTGGAGAGCTCAACCGATCCAACGAATGAGCTTGGCGGCTGGTTTTGATCTCGAAATTCGATTCGTACACGGTGAGCATTCTGCTGATCGCGATTCACCACCAGCAAAGACCACTGCCCATCGGGCCGCTTCAGCGCGTAGGCGGTTACCAGCGCATGACCCGCTCCGTCGTCAACATCGCTTTTGGCGGGATATACATCGTGCGGTTGAGCGCCAGGGGCGACCCATTCGAGATTGATCAGCTGGGCCACAAAGAACTGCGCCAGCGGCTGCTGAATTTTGTACTGGGCGTCGACGCTGAACATGCCGAACGTTCCCGGTGAATCATTGCAGCCATGTTCCATTTGCAACGGCAGATAGTGGAAGTAATAGACACCATTTCCGCCCGCGGCCAAGAATGATCCAATGTAATCGGCGAGCCAAAGCCCGGAGAAAATGTCCATGTAAGTTTCGCTGGCAGCCGAGGAGAGATTTCCCTCCGTGATGAACATTGGAGTTTCCGGCGGCACGCCGTCATCGCGCCAGATTTGCAGGACGCGGCTTACAAGTTCCGTCTCGTCATACAGGCTGCCCCAGGGAATTCTGCAACCGTCATAGGGATAGTGCTCGAAGGAAAAAAATGACAGATCACTTATGCGGCCGTGCTGTTTGAGATAGTCGATGAAACGGGCAACCCACGACGTCTTGCCGTTTGCCGCAGGCCAAGCCTCGAGATCTTCATTCAAGCCGCCCAACCCCGGCCCCCCGAGTTTGAGTGTGGGATCGAGATGGTGAAGCGCGGTGGCCCACTGGATGTAGAGGGCGCCGTAGTCCTCGGGACTTAGATATTGGCCCTCCATTTCTTCGCCCATCTCGATGTAGGAGATCGGATATTTGCGATTCTCGAGATAAGCGATTTCTGCAACAGCATTCTCCGGCGTGTCGTACACAAGCGCGATCGGGATCATCGCTGGACGGCCGCGTGTAACGCCACTGGTGAAGAAGAGGTCAAATCCGGCCTGCGCCTGATGAGTGGTGCCGAGATCGGACGCTTCATGCCAGGGATCGACGGAAGAACAGTAGGTTGTAGTCTGTTCCTGATCCTGAGTATGTCGCAGAATATCGTGAAGCTCACCGTCCACGGAAGTTGATCCCAGATAGATCTCGTTGATGGCATAACCGGCGCAGGCTCGTGGATCCGTGGAGGCATGGCCCGCGGCGCAGGTGTCGGAAGACTCCGTCATCAGAATGCGCAGGAAGCGTACGGGAAGCGGCCTGGCCTGAAGACGGAGGATGTCGAATCCACCGTGACCATGCTCGATCGCTCCTCCCGGATAGGTTTGCCACACTCCATGGGTGGGGCTGTGCATAGGATCCTCCCCGATCCAGTGCTGGACCAGGAACCGAGTGGCGTAGGGTTCCGCCCAGTTGATGCGAATGCTATCGACTTGCTGCGTCTGGGCGAGATCAAGCACCACCCATTGGGGATGGAGCGCATCGCTTTCTCCGGTGAAATGCTGCGTTAGATAAGGATTGCTCTTCCAGTAAGTTTTGTCATCGCCATCTGTGATGCGGGAATAGCCAGCGTTGGGAGTTCCATCATTTCGAGTAAAACCGCGATGAGGCAGCGAATATCCGTAAGAGTGAAGGATCGGCTCGCCTGGAGTGACGGAACCGGTAAAGTAGCCTTTCTCTCCAAGCTCGCTCCATGTTCCCCGCGAATTCCAGTGCCAGGCCTCGATCGAGAGTTCGGTATTGTTGCGATAGCTGACCGGCTGCCAACCTGACTCCAAGGCTCTGCCCAAATTCGGTTGAGCCAACCCAGTATCCACGGCCTCCGAGGGGATACGATCGACGCCGGCGCCCAGCGTTTCATTGGGACGAAAATGATTGGTGGCATGAGCAGGAGAGATATCGACTTGAATGGTTTGCGCCGCGCTGAAAGTTACGATCACCAAACACGCGAGACAGCAGGCGAACACCGGCACTCGTGTCTTCAAATAATTGCTCCTTAGGATTTAGGGGGTTTCTGTCTCTGCGTCATCATCGTCATCCCCATCGTAGTTTCTGAACTGCTCGGAGATCGTCTTGAGCAACTTGCCGTCGGGCGTGTCTCCACTTAATTCCCAGATCATCACTCCGCCCAGAGCTTCCTGCCTCGCGTAATCGAGTTTTGCACCGATGGATGTTTCGTCATCGTAAGTCCAAAAAGTGCTCCCATCGAAGAGCCAGGGTGCCATCGAGTCGGGGTCGCGATAGGTGGTGAATTCGCTGAGGATAGAAACAATGTGGCTGTAAGGGAAGTCGTCGCGCTGCGGTTCGCCCATCTGAAACAATCCGTGGTTGGCTGGGGAAACGTTACGCCAGGAGTAGGCGTAGAAGGGAAGGCCCAGCAGCATTTTGGACGCAGGCACACCTGCGTCTTTATAGCCTTGAATGGTGGCATCCACGTCCCCGCCCTTGCCTACATCTCCCGGCGAGCTGTAGAGCGGGGCGACCAGGCCGGTTCTCTTGCTCCACGGCCCGCCGTAGTCGTAATTCATAATGCCGACCTGATCGACGTACCAGGAAACCGTTTCCATATCCAGATGCTGGTAGGCTGCGCCGTAGTCGCCCATGGCGACCGTCAGCAGATGATCGGGCCCAGCCGCATCCAGTTGCCGGCGAAATTCCCCGAGCAGAGCAAGGAAATTGTAT
>Ga0102924_1004968_pt1 | contig 13087 bp, 10 predicted proteins | sample PaiPotPPM11metaG_FD_80116 | JGI IMG/M metagenome (GOLD analysis project Ga0102924, IMG submission 80116) | Iron sulfur acid spring bacterial and archeal communities from Banff, Canada, to study Microbial Dark Matter (Phase II) - Paint Pots PPM... ... | reverse complement strand
CGTATCAATAGTGATTCCTCTCGACATATTTTTTGCTGTTCGATCATCATTCATACCCATAGTCTATTCTCCCTGCCAAATCTGGACGGTTGTGTCTGACGAGGCGGAAGCGACCTCTTGTCCTGGATAGGGAATCCAGGTGACGGCATTGACTGCGGAGACGCCGTGTCCCGTATAGGTGAAGGGGTGGCTGCCATCGGTTGCGCCCCACACCTGCACCGTACCATCCTGGCTGGCGGAAGCGATGACCGACCCATCGGTTGACCAGGCCAGGCCGGAGACGGTCTGGCTATGGCCGCCATAAATAAAGATGGGCGTTCCGTCTGGTTTCCACACACGCACGGTTTTATCCGCGCCGCCGGAGGCGATCATGCTGCCGTCGGGCGACCATACGACCGCCATTACCGCGGCGGAGTGCAGCGTAAAAGTGGCAGGAGTGCTGCCGTCGGCGGCATTCCATACCTGCACGGTGCTGTCCGAACTGGCGGAGGCTATGCGTTTGGTGTCTGGCGACCAGGCAACAGCATTGACTACATCGCTATGACTGGAATAGGTGAAGGGGTTGCTGCCATCGGCGGCGTTCCAGACCTGCACCGTTTTATCCGCGCTGCCAGAGGCGATCAATGTGCCATCAAGCGACCACGCGACGGCTCTCACCGCGCCACTGTGGCCGGAGTAGGTGAAAGCGTTGCTGCTATCGGCGGTTTTCCATACCCTTACTGTCATATCATCGCTGCCAGAGACCACGAACTGCCTGTCAGGGGACCACGACACGCTATTGACTGCAGCAGTGTGGCCTGCATATGCTACAGCGTTGACGCCGCCCGTCTTTGTATCCCAGACCTGTACAGTGGTATCTTTGGAGGCTGAGGCAATATATGCGCCGTCCAGCGAAGATGCCACGCCCAGCACACTATCATGATGTCCGCGATAGGTGTGGAAGGTTGTGCCAACCGGAATGGGAGTGGGAGTCGGGCTGATGGTGGGAGAGGGTGGTGGTGGCTGGATATGGCGGCTCTTGCTCACCAGCCATGCCACTGTTCCCCCACTCAGTCCCAGCGCGGCCAATCCAGAGAGCCCCAGCAGGGCGGTGCGCCGCGAGATGGCCGGGCCGGGTTTGGGCGTGGTAGGGATGACGGGGATTACCGCTGGATGTGCCGCGATGGTCGGCGCGTAGGGATTGGAAGCATCTGCTACATCGGCCAGGTGGGCCTCTTTAACGATGTGTAGTTGTACTGGTTGCAAAGAAGAGAGCGCAGACTCAAATCGATAGGCGAAGTCCAGCACAGAGGGGAAACGGTCTGCCGGATTTTTAGACAGGGCGCGCATTACAACAGCTTCAAGCTCAGAAGAGAGTCCCGGCACACGCGTGTAGAGCGATGGAGGGAGCGCGCCGACGTGCTGGGCCGCTATTTCGCCCTGCGATCCCTTGAAAGGGCATTCGCCGCACAACCACTCGTAGATTACTATGCCCAGCGCGTACTGGTCGCTGGCTGTGACGGGTTTGCCCTGTAATTGCTCCGGTGACATATAGGGAAGCGTGCCTACCACATCGCGGTCTGACTGCGACTGCGTGTTAAAGACGAGCGCGATGCCGAAATCGCTCAACAGCACCGTGTCGCGCTCACCGAGCAACATATTTTCGGGCTTGATGTCACGATGGATGTAATGTTGATCGTGGGCGTACTGGAGAGCGTCGGTGATTTGTTTGAGATAGGTCAGGATAGTTGTGGGGGGAAGAACGCTCCCGCGCGGATGGCGGCGACGCAGCGTGCCGTTGGGCGCATAGTCCATGACCAGAAAAGGGGTACCGTCTTTCACATCGAAATCATAGATGTTGATAATATGGGGGTGGCGCAGGCGAGCGACGATGCGCGCTTCGCTGCGGAACTCATCCAGGTCGCTGCTTTCCAGGCGCGCGCGCAAGACTTTGATGGCGGCGTAGGTATTCAGGTGGACATGCACGCCAAGATACACTTCCGCGAAGCCCCCTTCGGCTATCAAATGGAGCAGGCGGTAATTCCCCAGTTGCCGGGCTGCGCCATCGGGCATAAAAAACTGCCCTCTGGCAAGCGTTCCCGACTGAGCGCGTATAGTAGGGAGGTCTGAGGAGGTCGAATCCATTTCATCACCTCCGAAGGGTGTACGTAGGGACGCGATTTATCGCGTCCTTACACCAATTCTATACCTCTTACACCGGGTGTACCATAGTCTAGCGAAGCAGCGCGCCCAACACGGAAACGGCGGCAAAAAGGATCACAAAGACGATGGTGATGTTGAAGACCAATCGCTCTACGCCGCGCCGCGTCTTGAAGACAGAGCCGGAGCTATTGCCGCCAAATGCGCTGCCCAGCCCGGCCCCGCGCACCTGGAGCAGGATAAAGAAGATGACGACGACGCTCAGTATAATCTGAATAATACGAATTGCTGGAAGCCATTGTGCAGCCAAAGTTTTCCTCCGTTGTTCTATCTCATCTGGCGCGATCAGTTAACCAGGGCGGGGGCAAGCCCCGCCCCTACCCTGTACGACTTTCCGCCCCACTGCGTAGTAGGGTAGGGGCGGGGCTTGCCCCCGCCCTGGTCTGTGCCGGATACCATGCTTATCACATCACACGGGATTATACCATAGAACACCTGGCCCGTCGATAGATTTTCTGCATATTACAACGCCTGGAGAGGGGTTTTAGTAGCGCGGTGCGCCTTTTCATGACAGTCGGGACATAAGACGACGAAGTGGCGCGGCGCGTAGCGTTCGAGCAGGTTACTGGCATAATGCAGTGTGTGCAACTGTAATGCGGGTTCTGCCTTCCCACATGCGGGGCAATGATAGTTTGCCTGCTGGCTAAGCGATTTTTTCAGACCATCCATTTGTGCTATGTGAATGGCATCGAGGCTGACATGAAAGAGCATCCCCCCCAGGATTAAGAAGAGCAGGCGCGAACGCAGACGCAGCGCGATAAAGAATAAGCTTCCCAGCACAAGAGGATGATGGAGAAACTTGGCCTGGGTCAATTGCGGCGGATCGGCCTGCCCGAAGTAGCGCACAGCGGCTCGCAAACTGAGCGTGCGATGTGTTATGGCGTGCCAGATGTAGTGATCTACGTCTATACCAAAGCTGGCGAGCAGCGGTATCCAGACATCCTGTTTCAACCAGGGTGAGACGACAACAGCGGCGGCTGTTGATAGTTTGATATGTTCCTGTATGCGCATGGATTATCCTTTTTTATTTGGATCAGGGCGGACGCAGTGAGCGGGCGCGGTGAGCGGACACAGTGAGCGGACACAGTGAGCGGACGCGATAAATCGCGTCCCTACAAGCGTTCATGTTGATATGGTATCGGATGTTTGCCGTATGTAGGGACGCGATAAATCGCGTCCTCCTATCGCAGTCTATAGGTGCAGTATAAAGCGTGATGGGGGTATGGTCAATACAATGAGCCGGACAAATTCATAACTGCATTGAAGTATTTACAACCGTTTCTCAACCCGATATTTATGTGTTTCATACTGTTTCAATGGTATTCTACCCTCATTGGGGGCCGCTATGAATGGCTTCCTCCGGCTCAAATAGCGCAAAAAATGTTAAGAAGCTTCATCAGGGATACCAATGGTTGTGTATCAAGATACCATCGGAGCTTGTGCATGCTATTGCTTGCCTCTACTATAACAGTGTATTCACAAAGCCGGAGCGGCCACGAGGGGTCGCCGTGCTTGAACATCTCACGAAGGAGATGCCTTTTATTATGGCAACACATATCGTCAATGACATTCAGGTGGAGTTGGTGAGTGAGCCTGTAGCTGGTGGGGCGGATAGGATTGGTTGTAGCATAGGAATAATGGCCTATAACGAGGAAGCGAATATCGCCAGTACGCTTCAAGCAGTGCTTGCTCAAACCGGCCCTTCTATCATTATCAACGAGGTGATTGTGGTTGCCAGCGGTTGCACTGATCGCACCGTGCCGATTGTAAGCCAGATGGCGACGCAGGAAGCGCGCATCCGCCTGTGCGTGCAGGAAAAGCGCGAGGGCAAAGCATCCGCGATCAACTTATTTCTGAAACAGGCCACTAGCCCGGTCGTTGTATTGATCGGAGCCGATGTGATTCCCGAAACTTCCGCCATAGAATATCTGTGTGCTCCGTTCAAAGACCCTACGATCGGCATGGTAGGAGGACGACCTGTGCCGGTCAATGATCCGAACACCTTTATGGGGCATGCCGTCCACCTGTTGTGGCGGCTGCATGATGGGGTGGCGCGCATCCATCCCAAACTGGGCGAGGTCATCTCTTTCCGCAATGTGATTAAAGGTATTCCGACCGATAGCGCGGTCGATGAAATTTCTATTCAAGCGCTGATCTCGCAACTGGGGTTCCAGTTGATTTACCAGCCAGAGTGCGTGGTCTATAACAAAGGGCCGTTGACAGTGCGTGACTTCCTCAAACAGCGGCGGCGCATTTATGCCGGTCATCTCAAAGTGCTGCGGCAACAGAAATACGAGGCCTCGACCATGAAGGTCAGCCCGATTTTTCGCCAACTGATTAGCGCGCGCCACTATGCCTTGAGTTCGCCGCGCCAGGTGCTGTGGACATGTAGCACGATGGCGCTGGAAGGTTATGCGCGAATGCAGGGCCACTACGACTACTGGCGCAGGCGCGAGCATTATATCTGGCAGCCGGTGTCCTCGACGAAAGCGTTGGAAGCGGGTCACTATAAGATGCGCCGCATCTGTAATGCGCAGAGTGTAATCGTCTTTCGCCTGCTGCTCGAAGGGGCGCAGCATAACGATGTGCAGCGCGAACGTGAAGAGCGCGAGGCCAACGAGGTGGCTCGCAAGCTGTTGCCCATCTTGAAAAGCAAGATTCGCAAGGAAGACATGCTCTCGCTCAACGGCCCTGGCATCATCACGGCGGTCATTCGCGCCGAACAACACGGCGCGGAACTGGTGGCCCAACGCATCAAGAAGGTGGTGGAGTCCACTCCCATGCGCGTTGGGGCGCGGGGGCGCACCGTGAATGTGACAGTGGCTTATAGCTCGCTGACGTTCGCCTCTCCCTCCGGTGGCAGCATGACCGTATGCGGCCCATTGGTGGATGAAACGGCTAGCGCTCCTACAACCCCCTTGTAGAACACCTATCCGTATGGTATAATAAGTTTCGGGCGAGGACATAGGTCCCCGCCCGACTTTATTGGAAAAAGCGAATAAAGGTTTCATGGAAATTACCTGGTTAGGCCACTCGTGCTTCGTGCTGCGTGGCAAAAATGTTACCCTGATTACCGATCCCTTTTCTCCTCAGCCCGGACAACCCCAGGGGGAAACGCTCAAGCTGAGCAAGATCAATGCCCCCATCGTCACCATCAGTCATAACCACCCCGGCCATAACTTCGCGGACGGCATTGGTGGGAATCCTCGTGTGGTGCGCGGTCCCGGCGAATATGAGATTAGCGATGTGTTGATTACCGGCGTCCCCTCCTACCACGACGCGAAGCGCGGCGCGGAACGCGGGCGCAATACGATTTATGTTATTCATATGGATGATCTCGTGATCTGTCACCTGGGAGACCTGGGCCACATATTGCAAGAGGAACAGCTTGAAGAAGTTGCCGATGCCGACATCCTGTTGATCCCTATTAGCGGCTCGAATACGCTCAGCGCGGCGCAGGCCGCCGAGGTGATTAGCCAGGTTGAACCGCATGTGGTTATTCCAATGCATTATCGCCCCTTTACAGGCACGGGTGAGGGACCAGACCCCCTCGATAAATTTTGCCGGGAGATGGGCATCGAGGCGGTCAATGCGCAGCCGAAGCTCAGTATTCTCAAGAGTACTTTGCCGGTAGAAACGCAGGTTGTCATCCTTTCTCAACGCTGACCAGGAGGGTCTTATGTCCAGGTTTATCTTTGTTACAGGTGGTGTAGCGTCGTCGGTTGGAAAGGGTATCACGGTTGCCTCGCTCGGACGCTTACTCAAGAATCGCGGTATCAGTGTCTCTCTCATGAAGCTTGACCCCTACATCAATGTTGACCCCGGCACTATGTCGCCGTACCAGCATGGGGAGGTGTTCGTGACGGATGATGGGGCAGAGACCGATCTTGACCTGGGGCATTACGAGCGCTTTACCGATGAGCCCGCCTATCAGAGCAACAATGTGACGACGGGGCAGGTGTACGCCGCTGTGATTGGCAAAGAGAGACGCGGCGAGTACCTGGGCGGGACGATTCAGGTGATCCCGCATATCACCAATGAAATTAAGGAACGCATCCACAGCGTAGCGCGGCATTCCGACGCGGAAGTGGTCATCGTGGAAGTGGGCGGCACGGTGGGCGATATCGAGGGCGAGCCGTTCCTGGAAGCTATTCGCCAGATGCGCAAGGATGTGGGGCGGCGTGATGTGCTGTACTTGCACGTGACGCTGCTGCCGTACCTGATGGCGACCAGAGAACTGAAGACCAAGCCGACCCAGCACAGCGTCAAAGAGTTGTTGCGCGTGGGTATTCAACCCGATGTGATCCTGTGCCGCTCAGACTATGCGCTGACCGACGACCTGCGCGAGAAAATCGCGCTGTTCTGCAATATCGAGGAACGCGCCGTCGTGCCACTGCTGACAACTGATACCATTTACGAGGTGCCGCTGATTCTGGAGGAAGCGGGACTGGGCGAATACCTGGTGGATGAACTGGGGCTGCCCAAATACGAAGCTGAGATGCACGAGTGGCGCGAACTGGTGCAGCGCATCAAACGCCCGCGCCCAGAACTGACGATTGGACTCGTCGGCAAGTATGTCGATCTGCACGACGCCTATCTCTCGGTGGCAGAGTCGCTGCGCCATGCCGGTTGGTACCATGATGTGGATGTGCAGATCAAATGGATCAATTCCGAGTCCATCGAGAAGATGGGCGATAACTATACCGAATTGCTGGAAGACGTGGCAGGCATCGTGGTGCCGGGCGGTTTTGGTTCGCGCGGTATCGAGGGGAAAATCAAGGCGGCGGGCTATGCGCGACGCATGGGCAAGCCGTACCTGGGGCTGTGCCTGGGGATGCAGGTGGCAGTCATCGAGTTCGCGCGCAATGTGCTGGGGCTGGCCGGAGCAAACAGCACCGAGTTTGATCCACAAACGCCGTACCCTGTGATTGATCTGATGGTGACGCAGCGGCAGATCGCCGATAAAGGTGGTACAATGCGGCTGGGCAACTGGGTGTGCTGCCTGACGCCCGGCACAAAGACCTATGCAGCCTATAGCGAGGCCATTGTGTTTGAACGGCACCGCCACCGTTACGAGTTCAACAACGAATATCGCAAGCGTATGGAAGCGCACGGTATGAGGATCAGCGGTCGCTCGGCTGACAACAGCCTGGTGGAGATTATGGAGCTGGCAGACCATCCCTGGTTCGTCGGTTCGCAGTTCCACCCGGAATTCAAGAGCCGCCCAACCCGACCTCACCCGCTCTTCCGCGATTTTATCGGCGCGTGCCTGCAAGAAGAACAAGAAAAACAGCACGAGGCCTACAGGGTCTTCGAGCGCGAAGTGGTGGGGGCCTCGGCAGAACTGGCCGAACACGCTTCGCTGCATCTTGCATCCGATATGCCGGACGCGCGTATCGAAAAGTAGCCAGGGCGGGGACAAGCCCGGCCCCTACCCTATACGGTTGCAAAAAACATGATGGGATAGCCAGGGCGGGGGCAAGCCCCGCCCGTACCCTATACGGTTGCAAAAAAATGATGTACTTGAGTCAATTGATTGGCGCTGCTGTCGAAGACGTGCAGGGGGCGCGTGTGGGTAAAATCGTGGATGTGCTGGTGGACACAGCGGGGGATGCGAAGGATACGGGTGCGATGTATCGCGTCCCTACGCTTGTTGTCGAGGGAGAAGGAGAGCAGCGCTGGCATGTGCCGGCAAACGCGATGCGTCGCGCCCACCCTCCTTCTACGGCATGGCAAGTTCCAGCAGAAGCGATGGTGGACGCGGGAAGGGAGGGTGCGCCGCCCGGGCAACAACAGGTTAGCCTGGCACGCGAGGTGCTGGATAAGCAGGTGATCGATGTTGAGCATAAAAAAGCCGTGCGTGTGAACGATGTCTGTTTTGCTGATGACTGGCGCATCCTGGGCATTGATAATAGCGCGTTGGGGCTGGTGCGCCGCCTCGCGCCAGCGTGGCTGTTGAGCGGGAGAAGCCAGCGCCCGCCTGCTGCCCTGATTCCCTGGGAACATATCGAACTGATCGGCGAGCCGCGTGTGCATGAAGATCACGAGGATGAGAGCGATCAGAGCGGAAAAGGCGAGGATAGCGGCAAGGACCGGTTGGCGGGTGCAGGGGATGTGGGAGATGTGGCGCGGGGTGACGAGGACGCCCACGAGGGTCCCCGCCCAGCCGCAGCGCCACCCGCGTCCCTACGGAGGACGAGCGGGCAGTTGGCTGAATTGCGGGCGGCGGATATCGCCGATATTATGTACCAGCTGACGCCGGGACAGGGAGCGCGTATTTTGGAGGGGCTGGACGACGAAACGGCGGCAGATGCGCTGGAGGAACTCGATACAGAGAGACAGAGCCACATTCTCGAAAATATCAGCGCTGAACGCGCTGCCGATATCCTGCAAGAAATGGAGCCAGATGAGGCGGCGGACCTGGTGGCGCGTTTGCCGGAGGAACGCGCTCAGGAATTGCTGCGCTTGATGACGCCGGAAGAGTCGGAGGATGTGCAGGAACTGCTGGTGTACGAGGAGGATACCGCCGGAGGTATCATGACCACCGGTTTCGTGGCTATCGACGCGACAAAGACCGCCGGGGAGGCGTTGGAGGCCGTGCGCTACAATATTCGCGAGCGGGATGTGCGGCTGGCTTACGTCTACTGCGTCGCCGACGAAGCCCACGAAGACTATACGCTGCTGGGCATCGTTTCGCTATGGGATTTGCTGGTGGCAGCCGCTGCGCAGCCGCTACGAGAACTGATGGAAACCGATCTTGTTACTGTGCAGCCCGATGCCGAACCACGTGCCGTTGCCGAGATCATGGCAAAATACAATTTCCTCGCTGTCCCCGTCGTCAGCGAAGCAGGTATGCTGGAAGGCGTCGTGACGATTGACGATGCGCTCGATGTATTGCTTCCCGGCGAGCGGCGCAAACCACACAGGATGTATTAAAAAGCATAGAAAATCAGGCCGACCTGCCAGGTCGGCCTGATTTTCTATGCTTTTTAGAGGTTCTTAGAAGCAGTGATCGTATCCAGGGTTTCAAGCACCTGGCTGATGTCCAGGCAGACATCAAACAGGACCTGGGGCAGCCAGTCTTCCGGACGCGGGTTATCAGCTACTACTTCGCTTTCTTCGTTGTCTTCATCATCGGTTGCCGGGCGACTGCGCTGGATGAAGCGAGTGGAGCGGTTATGAGGTGCGTCGTGCAGCCCGCGCATTCCGTCGGGGTGCCAGATGGGCAGTTCAACGCGCTGTTGCACCGTCAGCGACTCTGCTTGCAGGCGGCTATCTTGCAAGGTCATATTGACGCCGGGGCGCGTTTCGATGGTGCGGCTGCTCAGTTCGCTGGCGCGCAGCTTGAGCATCTGGGTCATAGTGAGTAGGGTGGCTTCAGAAAGGCCCGCACCCGACCCGTTCAGTGGCAAGACATACGAGAGGTCTAGCTCCAGTGGCGGGATGTCGCTGGTGTGCAGGTGCGGGCAATGCTCGTCCGGCTCGTGAAAGAAATCGCACACGCCGACCGGCCCTTCGAGTGAAAGGGCGGTATCCAGGGTACTCCAGGTAAAAGAAAGGGTACAGGAGCTGCGGGTCTCTGCTCCCTCGCAGCTTCCGAAGTGACAAACGCAGGCAAATTCGCGTTCCATAGAACGCCCGTTGGTCCAATATTCGGGGTGTGTTACCAGTCCCAGGCCCGTTGCCGCTTTGAGGAAAAAGGCAGTCACGTCTTCGTAGGTCAACATTGGTTTTCTTTTCTCCGCGCCGCCCATTATGGATGAGGTAATGGAATTGAACAATTTCGTCTGGCATGAGGGTACAAGAGCGACCGCAAGGGTCCCCACTCCTCTGCCCATCCACTCCCTTACAATGATGACGGGGGATAGGATGCATCCTACATATATTAGCGGTGTGGGGGTTATGTGTCAATATTTTGTTTGACCTTGACAAATTCCGCTTTCCTGATTTATTATTCTTACACGATCAAATTTATTTTATCGATCAAGAAAGATGTTTGCATATGGTGTTGGAACGGTATGAAATCGAGAATATAGAACAGTTGCGAGCGGTGGCTGATCTGCTGCGCCTGCGTATCATCGACTTACTGCGCAAGCAGCCCATGACGGTGACGCAGCTGGGCGAGATGATGGGGGAAGCTCCGGCGAAGATGCATTACCATGTGCGCGAGTTGGAGAAAGTCGGGCTGTTGAAACTGGTGGAGACGCGCGAAAAGGGCGGTATCCTGGAAAAATATTACCAGCCCATCGCGCACGAGCTGTCGGTGAACAAGGCGCTGCTTTCCGCGCCATCTGATGAAAGCTCGGCGATGCTGAGAACATTGCTCGGTCAGATTACAGAGGGGTTTCTGCGTGAATTTCGTCGCACAGTTGAGCAAAAAAGTGAGAAACACGAGCAAGGTATCGGTTTATCACGCCTGTACATGACGGCGGATGAGCAGGAACATTTCTGGAAACAGGTGGCCGAGCTATCTCGACCCTATGAAACACCGCGTGGCAGCGAGGGCGAACGGGAATTGTTTTCAGCGATGCTCATCTATCCCGAAAGCGCGACTGGCGATGCGACTATAACGGAGCTTGCTTCGACGAACAAGGTGCGGGTAGTCGGCACCGCCAGTTACAATCGCGCCGAACTTGAAAAGACGCTTGCCGGGGGCAAACGTCTGAATATTGAAGTGGTGGGCATTTGCAGCTTCGCTGATGATGTGACCGCAGACCTGGCTGATCGTGCTATAAGTCATTTGCGTATCGTTGGCAAGCTATATGCTTCGCCTGCTGTGCGAGAAGTTTTGATGAGGAAGCAACAACTGGCGGACAAATAGGAGCGCTGGCCCATGTCTTTAGAAACAACCACGCCGACCCCGGATGCTACTGGCACTAAAGCGCCGGATACATTGCTGAAAAATCGCAATTTTCTCTTGCTGGCAAGCGGACAGGCCATCTCCAATATCGGCGATTTTGTCTTTAGCACCACTCTGCTGGTGTGGGTATTCTCGCTGACCCATTCCGCTACAGCCATCAGCGGCGTGCTGGTTGCGCTAAATATCCCGGTATTCGCGCTCGGCCCGATTGCAGGTGTCTTTGTGGATCGCTGGAATCGCCGCACAACGATGGTGGCAACCGATTTGCTGCGCATGGCATTCGCGCTGCTGCCGTTTGTTGTGCCTGAATCTTTGCGGCTTCCGGCCATTTATGCCAGTGTTTTCGCTATCTCGTCTTTTTCGCGTTTCTTCATGCCAGCCAGGATGGGTATGATGCAGGTCATCGTCGCGCCGCAACAGCAGACGCGGGCCGCGTCTATCGGGCAGGCCACGTTCGCGCTCTCCATTATCATTGGCCCTGCCATCGCCTCGCCGCTCTACTTTCTGGTGGGGCCATTCGTTGCCTGTTCCATCAACGCGGCATCATTCCTGGTATCCGCGCTGTGTCTCATGGCTGTACGAGCCTCGCGCAAGGAGCTGCGCCCTTACACGCAGTCAGAGAAAAGCGGCATTGGAGCCGTTGTCTCCGAGGTCTATGCAGGTCTGCGTTTGATTATGAAGTCGCGGGTTTTATCTATGGTGATGATTCTGGCCTTAATCGCCTTTCTGGGTGTGGGTGCGCTGAACGCTCTGGATATCATCTTCGTCGTTCAGCGGCTGCATGTAAGCGCCAGCCTGTATGGGCCACTGACCGCTGTTTCTGGCCTGGGCACACTGATCGGCGCGATTGTGATAGGCATCTTCGCCAACCGCTTCAAACCTTCCTGGCTGTTAAGTGGCTGTGTCTTACTATTAGGTACAGGCATTATCATTTATGCTTTCCAGACATGGTACGTGCTGGCCCTGGTGATCATCTTCCTGTCTTGCCTTCCCCAGGGCGGCATTGATATTGGCTTTGCGCCCTTAATAATACAGGCCACACCACGCGCGATGATGGGCCGCGTAGATGCCGTCATGGAAACGGGCATGTCCGGCATGGGCCTTATCTCGGTTGCCCTGGCCGGTTTCTTCGGCCAGTTTGTGCCGGTCTACCTGATTTTCGCGGTCTGCGGCGCCTTGCTTGCCCTGTCGGGCGTCTTTGGCTTCATCGCGCTGCCGAGAAACGTTGTCCCAATTGAAGTACAAACAGAAACAACACAGGAAAAGGAGCAACTCTATGGTTGATATTCGCGTTCAGCGACTGGCAAAACTGCTGGCGCATTACTCGCTCGATCTCAGGCAAGGAGACCGGCTGGCGATACGAACTGAGCCTCTGGGCGCGCCTCTCGTGCTGGAACTGATGCGCGAGGCGCTGCGAGCGGGGGCGCACCCCGAAAACTTTATCGCGCTGCCGGGAGCGGCGGAAATTCTGTTCCAGGAAGCGTCCGACGAGCAGCTGCGCTATGTCTCTGCGGGGCAGCGCGAGGTCTTTGAGGAATATGAAGCTTCCATTGGCATAATGGCATCAGAAAACACAAAGGCGATGAGCGGTATCAATCCTGAACGCATGGCGGTCAGGCAACAGGTGATGAGCGATTTGTCGGCGACCCAGTTGAAGCGCACTAACCCTGATGATCCGCACGCGCCCGGCTCGCTGCGCTGGTGCGGCGTACTCCTGCCAACTAACGCTTCCGCGCAGGACGCGGACATGTCGCTTGCCGATTTCGAGAACTTTGTCTACCGCGCCTACTTTTTAGATGATGCGGACCCGGTGGCGAGCTGGCAGGCGGTGAGCAAACAACAGGAACGCCTGGTGCAGTGGCTAAAAGGGAAACGTAGTGTTCATCTGCGCGGGCAGGATACCGACCTGACCTTCTCGATTGAGGGACGCACCTTCATCAATGATGATGCCCATTATAATATGCCGGGCGGCGAATTTTTCACCGGCCCGGTCGAAAATACGGCGAATGGGTACATTCGCTACAGTTT
>Ga0102924_1004967_pt1 | contig 13091 bp, 6 predicted proteins | sample PaiPotPPM11metaG_FD_80116 | JGI IMG/M metagenome (GOLD analysis project Ga0102924, IMG submission 80116) | Iron sulfur acid spring bacterial and archeal communities from Banff, Canada, to study Microbial Dark Matter (Phase II) - Paint Pots PPM... ... | reverse complement strand
TTCGCGTTCGCGGTCACGCTGCTGATACTGAGCATTGCCTTGCCCGAGTTCAGAAGCCCGCCCAACGAATCCGAGCTCTCGCACGCGCTCGTGCATCTTTGGCCGAAGCTCATCGCCTACGCGCTCAGCTTCGGGGTGATCGGCATCATGTGGCAGAACCACCACGCGCTCTTCCGCCTAGTCGATCGCGTCGATCGCGTGACCGTCTTCCTCAATCTCATGTTGCTGAGCGTCACCACATTCATCCCGTTCGCGACCTCGACGCTCGGATCGTACCCATCGATGCGTGCCTCGACATTCTTGTACGGACTGACACTCACCAGCTCGGCGATCGTCTATAACCTGCTCCTCGACCATCTCGTTCGCCGCCAAGCTTTTCACCGCGACGTCGCCGAGGCGACAATCCGGCAGACGGTGATCGCGTATCGCGTCGGGCTCGCGACGTACGCCTGCGCGACGCTCGTAGCTTTCGTCGCCCCGCTGCTGAGCTTTGCCCTCTATGTACTAATCGCAGGCTATTACCTCTTTCCGCGCGGAGTTGACCAGGACCTCGGAGCCGGCGCAGCGCCGGGGGAGAGATGATCTCGCGAAGCCGTTATAGAGCGCAGCGGCGCTGGCCCGCCTCCGAGTGCATTGGTATCTTGCCGGTGCCCCGGCGTCGGGAGACAAGACTGTGGAGACTGCGGGACTCGCGGCCCTCCTCCAAGCTGCACTAGGATCACAATACACGATCGAGCGTGAGCTTGGCCGTGGCGGCATGGCCACGGTGTTCCTTGCCCTGGACATGAAGCACAACCGGCCCGTTGCACTCAAGGTGCTCCACCCCGAGCTCGCGGCTTCCTTGGGCACGGAGCGATTCCGCCGGGAGATCGAGCTCGCTGCAAGGCTGCAGCACCCGCACATCCTGTCAGTGTTGGATTCCGGCGAGACGGCCGGGCATCTGTGGTTCACGATGCCGTACGTCGAGGGGGAATCACTCCGCGACCGACTCGCTCGGGAACATCAGTTGCCCATCCCGGAAGCGCTTCGCATCGCGAGCGAGACAGCCGAAGCGCTCGACTACGCACACCGCCACGGTGTGGTGCACCGTGATATCAAACCCGAGAACATTCTTTTGAGCGGGCGACACGCTCTGGTCGCTGACTTCGGCATCGCGCGCGCGCTCGCGCAAGATGCCAAGCCGGGCAATACGCTGACAGACACCGGCTTGTCGCTCGGCACACCAGCCTACATGTCGCCTGAGCAGGCCAGCGGGCAGCGCGACCTCGATGCGCGGACTGACATCTATTCGCTGGGCGTAGTGCTATATGAGATGCTCGCGGGTGAGCCGCCGTTTACCGGCCCGAATGCACAGGTGGTCATCGCGCGCCGATTCACTGAACAGCCCCGCCCACTCCGCGTTGTCCGCGAAACCGTGCCGGAAGCGGTGGAACGCGCGGTTCAAACAGCTCTCGCCAAAGTGCCGGCTGACCGGTTCGCGACCGCCGGCGAGCTCGTCACCGCACTAGACACAGCTGAGCGCTCCGCCTCAGCCGCCACAGCGCGACCCGCGCCTACCGTGGCGCGCGGCGCCCGCCGGATGCCTACTGGGGTAGCGCTATTGGGGCTGGGTTTTCTTATTGGCGTGGGGGTGCTCTTCGCATGGCGTCGCCACGGTGGGGCTGGCCTCGGTGGACCGGTCCGACTTGCCGTGCTTCCGTTCGACAACCTCGGCGATTCGGCTGACGCCTATTTCTCCGACGGGCTCACGGATGCCATTCGGACCAAGCTCACGGCGCTGCCAGGGTTGGAAGTGATCGCGTCGGCGAGCTCGGGACAGTATCGGCACTCGACGAAGAATTCGGAGCAGATCGCTCGCGAGCTCGGCGCACGGTACCTCCTCGTGGGCAAAGTACGTTGGCAGCATACGGCGGGCGCGCCCGGCCGCATCCAGGTCACGCCCGAGCTGGTGGACGGAACCACGGCAGCGGATAAGTGGTCGGCGCCATACGACACCACGCTCACCGACGTATTTCACGTGCAAGGCGCGATTGCCGGACAGGTGGCAAACGCTTTGGGCGTGGCGTTGAACGCGGGCGAGCACGACTCACTTTCCGCTCGACCTACGCAGAACCTGGCCGCGTACAATGCCTACTTGCAGGGCACAGCACTTGTCCGCACGGGTGAAGAGGCTGCGTGGAACCGCGCCGCGGTGGCGTTCCAGCAGGCTGCCGCGCTCGATCCAGGGTTCGCCGATGCCTGGGCCGATCTCGCCAGAGTGGAGTCGCAACAGTACAGCCTCGGACTCATGCTCGGCGCACCCGACACCACGCTGCCGCCGGCGATCAAAATGCACGCGGATCGTGCGGCTTCGCTCGCCCCGCACCTTGTTGCGTCGCACTTGGCACTCGCTTCGTACTACGGCGCCGTGCTCGGCGACTACACGCGCGCGCTCACCGAGGATTCGCTCGCGTATCGGGCTGCGCCCAACGATGCGAACGTGGTGGCTTCAATGGCACAATCCGAGTTGGCCATCGGGCATGCAGAAGCGGCCGCAAAGCTGTATCAGCGCGCGCAAGCGCTCGATCCGCGCTCGATCCGAACCGCGGGTCTCCTCTCAGAGGCACTCCGCTTTGCGGGCCGGTATGCGGACGCCACCGCCGTGGCCGAACGTGGGCTGCAACTCGATCCCACGAGCATCGCTCTGCTGGACGCATTGCGTTGGGCACGCGTCGCGGCCGGCGACTCGGCCGGTGCGCTCAACGCGGCGGACCGTGCGATCGCAATCGACCCAACGAATGTCGAATTGATCAGAAAGAAAGTTCTCGCGTACCTCGAGCTCGGCAATTTGCCAGGCGCCCGCGCCGCTATCGCTACTCCGCGACCTGGCGTCAATCCAGATGCGCTGACTGGATACATGTCAATGGCGTTCGACCTTTACTGGACGCTGACTGACGCTCAACAAGAACGGCTCTTTGTGATTCCGCCCACGGTATTCTTGACGGTCTTCGGAGGCCCGCGGGATAGATACCTGGCGCTTGCACACGTATCGTGGCTGAGGGGTGACAAAGGTCGGGCGCGAGTCTACGGCGATAGCGCCCTCCCCGCCGCCGCCGCGATCGCAAAGGCGAATCCTACCGACCCGCAGTCGATTGCCCTGCTTGCGGATGCGGAGGCGTACGCAGGCCGCGCGTCGGAGGCGATCCGCGACGCGCACGCCGGTGCGGGATCTGCTCCGCTAACTGTCAACGAAGGAAACAGAGGCTACGCCCAGATCCAGCTCGCCCGCGTATTCCTTATCCTGCACGAGCCAGATAGCGCCGCCGCGGCGCTCGAGCCGGTGCCGGCCGTTGCACCGCCCGTTTTAACCCCAGCAATGCTGCGCATCGATCCCACTTGGGCCCCACTCCACGGCAATCCGCGATTCGAGCGGCTGATCGCCGGCCGATAGCGCGAAGCGCTCAATACCAGGCGATAGCGAAGGGCAACTGTGACTGACCCACTGCACGACCTCGACGCGCCTGGTATGATCGCGCCACCGCCGCTGCTGTTCGCGGTGCCAATTGCGCTCGGCGTGCTGCTCCAGTGGCTCATTCCCATCCCGCGGCCGGCGGCGGAGCTCGCGCATGCAGCCATAATCGTCGGCACCGCACTGATCGTAGTGGCGATCGCGCTCATCCTGTCAGCGAACCGGGTCTTCCGTCGGGCGGGAACCTCAGTGCTTCCCACGCGCCCGAGCACTGCCCTCGTGACTCACGGACCATTTCGGTTCACGCGAAACCCGATGTACCTGGGCCTCACGCTAGTGGGCTCTGGGGTCGCGCTGCTTGCCTGGGCGCCGTGGATCCTCATCCTTTTGCCAGGCGCGGTACTCGCTGTACGATACGGCGTAATCGCCCGAGAGGAGCGCTACCTCGCACGCCGCTTCGGTGATGCGTACCGCGACTACACCGCGCGTGTACGGCGCTGGATCTGATTCTTTGCGTGATCGCCGATTCATTGGATCCATCGTGACTCGTGTTGCGATTCCTCCTAGTCAGGAGACGCTCTCATGAAAGCCCGCTTCAACTACCAGCCGGCCAAGCCTGCGAGCTGAAATGGCAACCCAGCTAGAGCGCGCGAGGACATTCAACGCGCTGCACATGAAGGGCGATCCGATAGTGCTGTTCAACATTTGGGATGCGGGCACCGCCAGCGCCGTCGCCCGCGGCGGAGCCAAGGCGATCGCCACGGGAAGCTGGTCGGTAGCAGGGGCGCACGGCTATGACGACGGCGAGCTGCTGCCATTTGACGTGGCGCTTGCAAACCTCCGCGAGATCGTTGCGGTGGTCGATCTTCCGGTCACTATCGATCTCGAGTCCGGGTACGGAGCGTTGCCAGAATCTGTCGCGGAGACTGTGGCGAAGGCCCTAAAGGCTGGCGCGATCGGATTCAATCTTGAAGACCAGATCATTGGGACTGACGCGCTCTATTCAGTGCCTGACCAGGCCTCCCGCGTTCGGGCAGCCCGCGCCGCGGCAGACAAGCTGGCGATTCCGGCCTATGTCAATGCCCGGACGGATCTATTCCTCAAGGCCGATCCCTTCACACACAACGAAGAGCTCCTAGACATGGCACTGGAACGGGCTGCTGCCTACGCGGACGCGGGCGGGAGCGGGTTCTTCGCGCCGGGCCTTATCGACGAATCGCTCATTGGCCGGCTGTGCAAGGCGTGCCCGCTACCCGTCAACATCCTCATGCGCCCCAACTGCCCGTCCTCCAAGCGACTCGCCGAGCTGGGCGTCGCGCGGATATCGTACGGTCCCGGACCCTACCGGCGTACCATGCAGCTCATAGAGGAAGCCGCTCGCCGCGCGCATTCGCTGAGCGACAGGTAGCGGCGTTTCCGCTTCGCAGTTCGCGCCTCGTCAGCACCAGCCGCGGGGCGCGGGACACGTGTTCGCGAGCCAATCACAATACGCTGGCCCAACAGGGCGTTTCACTCTAGCTTCGCACGTGGGCGAGGCTCATTAGCGGACGTACGGGATTGCCAAAAGCAGACCTCAGGAAGCAGCTCCAAGCGGCACTGGGCGGCACCTACACGCTCGAGCGCGAGCTCGGGCGCGGTGGCATGGCCATCGTGTTCTTGGCGCTGGACGCGAAACACAAGCGCCCCGTCGCGCTCAAAGTACTTCGCAATGAGCTCGCGATATCGCTAGGGCCAGAGCGGTTTCGGCGCGAGATCGAGCTCGCCGCGCGGCTGCAGCACCCGCACATCCTCTCGGTCCTGGATTCCGGCGAGGCGGGGGCGGGACTCCTGTGGTTCACGATGCCCTACATCGAGGGCGAAAGCCTACGCCAGCGGCTTGTGCGCGAGCGCCAGTTGCCGGTCGAGGAAGCGGTCCGGATCGCGGGTGAGGCGGCTCGCGCTCTGGATTACGCGCATCGCCAAGGGATCATCCATCGCGACATCAAGCCCGAGAACATCCTTCTCACCAGAGACGGCGACACGCTTGTCGCCGACTTCGGGATCGGCCGGGCTCTTGGTGCAGTCGATGCCGACGGCCGCATCACCGAGACTGGAGTAATCGTCGGGACTCCCGCCTATATGAGCCCCGAGCAATCGGCCGGCGAACGCGAGGCCGACGGGCGCACGGACATCTATAGTCTTGGTACCGTCCTATACGAGATGTTGGTCGGCGAGCCTCCGTTCACTGGCGCGACCGCCCAGGCGATGATTGCCAAGCGCATGAGCGGCGAGATCCCGAGCGCTCAGCGGATGCGACTCGCCGTGCCCGACGCCGTCGAGCAGGCCGTACGCAAGGCATTGGCCCTGGTCCCCGCGGACCGCTATGCGACCTCCGCGGAGTTTGCCAGGGCCCTCGGCGGCCCTCAGCCCACGCAGCCGAGCGCGGTCACCGCGCCCGCGACGACTCCCCCCGCCCAACCCCCGCAGCCTGCATCGGTCCATCGCAAAGTGCCCATTGCCGCGACGTCTCTCGCCCTCGGATTTCTCGTCGGCGTGGGTGTGCTCTTCGCCTGGCGGTCCCGAAGCGCCAGTGTCGCGTCTGGCTCTGGCCCGATACGGCTTGCGGTACTGCCTTTCGACAATCTCGGTGAGTCCGCGGACTCTTACTTCGCGGACGGGATGACGGATGCCGTACGCGAGAAGTTGACCGCGCTGCCCGGCCTAGAAGTTGTCGCACCGGCGAGCTCTGGCCAATACCGCCACTCGAGCAAGCCCATGTCGCAGATCGGTCGAGAGCTCAGCGCGCGCTACCTGGTTGTCGGCAAGGTGCGATGGGCGAAAGGGCCCGGAGCGGCGAGCAGAGTCGAGGTGCAGCCTGCGCTCGTCGATGCCGGAACCGCCGCGGACAAGTGGGAGCAATCTTTTGATGCGCCGCTCACGGATGTGTTCCAGGTGCAAGCCGACATTGCGGGCAAGGTCGCCCAACAACTTAAGGTTGCACTTACTCCGGCGGCCCAACACACGCTTGCCCAGCGGCCGACCCAGAACCTCGACGCTTACGACGCCTATCTCCGAGGCAAGGAGATTGAGCGAGGAGGAAGAGCGCCCGTGATTCAGCGGCGCGCGGCCGCAAGCTATCGGCAGGCCGTTGAGTTGGATTCCACGTTTGCGCTCGCCTGGGCCGGGCTTGCGGAGACGTATTCCACGGTCTTTGTCAATGGCGTTCCAACAGCGGCCGTGGGGGATTCAGCAAGAATGGCAGCTGAGAAAGCCGTCGCGCTTGCCCCCGACTTGCCGGAGGCGCATGCAGCCATGGGCCGCTACTACAGCGCCGTTCCGTTCGACATCGCGAAGGAGCTGGCCGAGTACTCAACCGCGCTTGCACGCTCGCCCAACAACGTGACGCTGCTACGACTAACCGCGTCGACGGAGCAATCGCTCGGCCGCTGGCAAGCGGCCGATGCCCACCTCCAGCAGGCCGCGCGGCTCGATCCGCGCGATGCGGGCGTGGCTGACCGCCTCGGGACAACTGAGCTTTGGCGTCGCAACTATGCGGGTGCGCAAGCAGAGCTGGATCGCGCGCTCGCGCGCGAGCCCGGTAACGTGTCCCTTCTCGAGGACCGAGTCATGGTCGCGCTCGCCCAAGGAGACCTGAGCGGGGCCAGAAGCATCATCGGTAAAGCTTCGGCTACGATTGATTCAGTATCGCTCGCCGCCTTCTTGGCCGAGTTCAACGACCTTGGCTGGGTGCTCGACAGCGGGTACGAGCGGGTGCTCTTGGGGCTGGGACCCAGCGCATTCGACAACGATCGGGCCAACTGGGCGCTCGTGCTGGCGCAGCAGTATGGGTTCCGCGGCGACGTGAGCCGGTCGCGGGCATACGCGGACACAGCTCGGGCAGCGTACGAGGCGGTCCTCAAGCTGGCGCCGCAGGACGCGCAGCGGCATGTGCTGCTCGGGCTCGCGCTCGCGTACCTTGGGCACAAGCCCGATGCGGTGGGCGAAGGAGAACGCGGCGCAGAGCTCTTGCCCATCTCGACGGCTGCCGGCGCTGGTGCCTACATTCGCCATCAGCTAACACGGATCTACATACGCGTGGGAGAGCCCGAGAAAGCACTCGACCAGTTGGAGCCGCTGCTCAAGATCCCCTATTTCCTCTCCCCCGCTTGGCTCAAGATCGACCCGAACTTCGCCCCGCTCCGCGGCAACCCGCGCTTCGAGCGGCTCGTCAACGGTAGCTAGAGGTCAAGGCACACCGGTGGCGACGACAGACCTTAAGGAACAACTGCAAGCAGCACTCGGCTCGACTTACACGCTGGAGCGAGAGCTCGGGTGCGGAGGGATGGCGACTGTCTTTCTCGCCGAAGACACGAAACATCGCCGTCGCGTTGCGCTCAAAGTGCTGCACCCAGACCTCGCCGCCTCGCTCGGTGCCGAGCGCTTCCGCCGCGAGATAGAGCTCGCCGCCCAGCTCCAGCACCCGCACATACTCACAGTGTTGGACTCCGGCGCAGCCGGCGGTCACATGTGGTTCACGATGCCCTACATCGAGGGCGAGTCGCTACGCCACCGCCTCACGCGTGAGCGCCAGCTGTCCGTGTCGGAGGCGCTTCGCATCGCCCGCGAGGCAGCCCGCGCGCTCGACTACGCGCATCGCCAAGGCATCATCCACCGCGACATCAAGCCCGAGAACATCCTCCTCACCAAAGAGGGCGACACGCTGGTGGCCGATTTCGGGATCGGCCGAGCCTTGAACCCAGCTGACCGCGCCGATCGGCTGACCGATACCGGGTTGGTTGTCGGAACGCCTTCATACATGAGTCCCGAGCAGGCCGCGGGCGAGCGCCAGTTCGACGGGCGCACGGACATCTATAGTCTAGGCGCGGTCTTGTACGAGATGCTCACCGGCGAGCCACCGTTCACGGGCGCCACCGCACAAGCCGTGATCGCCAAGCGAATGGCTGGAGACGCGCCAAGCGTGCGACAAGTGCGGCCAGCCGTGCCCGAGCCCGTGGAGCTGGCGGTGCGCACGGCGCTCGCGCCGGTACCCGCCGACCGGTTCGCCACAGCGGCAGACTTCGCGCGAGCACTGGAGGCTCCTGTAACCACCTCGACGGACGTCAGCTCGGCATCCGCGAAGGTGACCGGTGAGGTCGCGTCGCGTAGTGGCAAGCCAGCTACGGCACCGTCCCATGCTCGGCCGCGGGTACCAGTCGCGGGGGTGTTGGCACTTGGGTTCTTGCTGGGGCTCGGCGTGCTGTTCGCCTGGCGGCGCACGCATCCTGGCGATGAGACAGCCACCGCCTCCGGCCCCAAGCGTCTCGCCGTGCTTCCATTCGAGAATCTCGGCACACGCGACCAGGACTATTTCGCGGACGGAATCACCGACGAGATCCGGGGAAAACTCGCTGGTCTGCCGGGACTACAGGTAACTGCGTCCAACAGCTCGAGTCAGTACAAAGCAACCAACAAGACGCCACAACAAATCGGACAAGAGTTAGGGGTGCAATACCTGCTCATCGGCAAGGTGCGTTGGGATAAGCCCGCGGGCGGACAAAGCAGGGTGAGGGTCAGCCCGGAGCTCGTCCAGGTGGCGACAGCTTCCACCAAGTGGGAGCAGCCGTTCGACGCGGCACTCACCGATGTCTTTCAGGTCCAGGCGGATGTCGCTGCTCGCGTGGCGCAGGCGCTCAACGTCGCTCTTGGCGCGGGCGAGCGCGAAGCCCTCTCCGGTAAACCGACGGCGAACCTGGCCGCCTACGACGCGTATCTCAAGGGGAACGAAGCGGCCGCGGGCTTTGACCAAATCGTACCGGTCGAGCTCAAGCGGGCCGCAGGATACTACGAGCGGGCCGTCGCCCTCGACTCGGGCTTTGCGCTCGCATGGGCACAACTCTCACGTGCACATTCGCTCATCTACTACACGGGCACGCCGACGACATCGGACGCCGAGCGCGCCCGTGCCGCGGCGGAACGCGCGCTGGCGCTCGCGCCCGACTTGGGCGAAGCCCATCTCGCGCTGGGTGACTATTACAACTTCGTGCGCTCGGATTGGACACGAGCGCTCGGGGAATACAGCGCAGGCCGCAAGCTCGCGCCCAGCAACGCCGACCTACTGAAAGGGGAAGGCCTCGTCGAGCGGAGTCAGGGGCGGTGGGAGGAGAGCCAGACCGCTCTCAAGCAAGCGCAGACGCTCGACCCCCGGTCGATCGCTACCGCTCGACGACTAACGGTGACGCTCCTGTGGCTGCGCCGGTACCCGGAGGCACTACAGGCGGCTGATCGGGCTTTGACACTCGATGGGCGTGCACCTGACCTGTACCAGACCAAGATCATGATCTATCTGGCCCAGGGAGACTTGTCGGGGGCGCGCGAAGTTCTTGCCACGGCCAACAGCGTCGTCGAGCCCACAGCGCTGGTCGCTTGGATGGGAGAGTATTGGGATCTTTTCTGGGTGCTGACCGACGCGCAGCAGCAGCTTCTCCTGCGCCTAACGCCGGACCAGTTTGCCGACGACCGGGCCGGCTGGGCGGCCGCTCTGGCGGCGACCTACTTGCTGCAAGGCGATCGGGTACGAGCACGGTTGTATGCGGACTCGGCGCGCATAGCTGCGCTCGACCAGCTCAAGGATGCACCAGCCGAGGGGCAGCGACACGTCGTACTCGGCTTGTCGTTGGCCTATTTGGGTAAGAAAGCCGACGCAATACGAGAAGCCGAGCGCGGTGTCGCGCTCATCCCGATGGCGAAAGATGCGTATGTGGGAACGTACGTTCAGCACCAATTGGTTCGCGTGTACATACTCGTCGGCGAGCCCGAAAAGGCGCTCGATCAGCTGGAGCCGCTCCTCAAAGTCCCCTACTATCTCTCCCCGGGCTGGCTCAAGATCGATCCGACGTTCGCACCGCTCCGCGGCAACCCGCGCTTCGAGCGGCTTATCGCGGGCAACTGACTGTGGCGACGGGAGATCTTAAGGACCAGCTCCAAGCGGCACTCGGCGGCACGTACACGCTCGAGCGCGAGCTTGGGCGTGGCGGCATGGCGACGGTCTACCTTGCCGTGGATCTCAAGCACAAGCGGCGCGTCGCACTCAAGGTGCTGCACCCGGATCTCGCGGCGGCGCTCGGGCCCGAGCGCTTTCGACGAGAGATCGAGCTCGCCGCCCAGCTGCAGCATCCTCACATACTGTCCGTCCACGACTCGGGCGAGACTCCCACCGGGCAGCTCTGGTTCACCATGCCGTACATCGAAGGCGAGAGCCTTCGCGGCCGTCTCAAGCGCGAGCGGCAGCTCCCACTTGGTGTGGCGCTCCGGATCGCCCGCGAGGTAGCCGACGCTCTCGACTACGCCCACGAACACGGCGTGGTCCATCGCGACATAAAGCCCGAGAACATCCTGCTCACGCGCTCGCACGCCATGGTCGCCGACTTCGGCATCGCCCGAGCACTGAACCCGCATACTGGGGAGCACGCGCTGACCGGCACGGGCATGTCGCTCGGCACGCCTGGCTACATGAGCCCGGAGCAGGCGGCTGGGGAGACGGTACTCGACGCCCGGACCGACATCTATAGTCTGGGCGCCGTGCTGTATGAGATGCTTGCGGGCGAGCCGCCATTTACTGGCCCCACCGCGCAGGCAGTCGTCGCCAAGATGCTGGCGAGCGAGCCGCCGCCGGTACGGCGCGCGCGACCGTCAGCGCCGGAAGCGGTGGATACGGCAATTCGCAAAGCGCTCGCCCCGGTACCCGCCGATCGCTTCGCGACAGCCGCCCAGTTTGGGAGCGTGTTGGAGGCGGCGGAGCGCACCGCGACCGGCTCCACTCTCGCGACACCGGCGGCGAGCCGTCCTGGTCGCCGGTTCCCAACGGGAGCGGCGCTGCTCGGCTTGGGATTCCTGGTGGGAGTCGGAGTGCTGTTCGCATGGCGAAGCCGGGGTGGCGGAGGGCCGACGGGCGCCACCGGTCCCGTGCGGATCGCCGTTCTTCCGTTCGACAACCTGGGCGACTCCTCAGACGCGTATTTCGCCGACGGTCTCACGGACGCCGTGCGGAACAAACTGGCCGCGCTATCAGGTCTCGAGGTAATCGCCTCGACGAGTTCGGGTCAGTATCGCCACTCGACAAAAGGGCCGCAGGAGATCGGGCGAGAGCTCGGCGTGCGCTACCTGCTGGTAGGCAAGGTCCGCTGGGTTAAGGACGGCGGCACGGCGCATCAGAGTCGGGTGCAGGTGAGTCCCGAGCTTATCGAAACAACCAGTGCGGCCGACAAATGGGGCGCTCCCTTCGATGCCGCGATTACGGACGTTTTCCAGGTGCAGGCCGATATTGCCGGCCAGGTCGCCCAGCAGCTCCGCGTCGCCCTGACTCCAGCGTCGCAGCAGGTCATTACCCAGCGGCCGACGGAGAACCTGGCGGCGTATGACCTTTTCTTGAAAGGGGAGGAGGTAGGACAGAGCGTCTCCATCAATGACCCGGTAGCGCTCACGCAGGCTGTGGCTTTCTACCAGCAGGCGGTAGCGCTGGACTCCGGCTTCGCCCCGGCGTGGGCGCAGCTTGGGCATGCCGAAGCGGTCTTATTCTCTCAGGGGAACGCCGCGTCCCAACGCGTGGAGCTGGCGCGCGAAGCTATAGACCACGCACGCGCACTCTCGCCGACCAGCACGCAAACGTTGCTCGCGCAGGGCAGCTATGACAGGTCCGTACTCCACGACAACTCGAAGGCCCTCGCCGAGTTCACTGCGGGCCTTAAGGTCGCACCACACAACGCGGAGCTGCTCTCGGCGGCGGCAATATCGGAGGAGTCATTCGGCCGATGGGAGGCAGCCGTCGCTCACTTCAGACAAGCTGAGGCTCTGGACCCCCGTTCCGTTGCCACGGCGCGAGGCTTGGAGGAAGCCTACCAATGGCTGCGCCGATACCCGGACGCGCTCGCCGGATGTGACCGAGCGCTCGCTCTTTCGCCAGGCGACGTGAGTGCGTTCCAGGACAAGGCGATGATCAAGCTTGCCCAAGGCGACCTCGCAGGTGCACGCGCGCTCATCGCCACACCTCCGCCAAGTATTGATTCGGCCACACTCGTCGCTTTCATGGGCACGTACTACGACCTGTACTGGCTCTTGGACGACTCGCAGCAGCGGTTGCTCGCATCGCTCCCGGTTGCTCCGTTCGGTGGGGACCCTAGTACGCGGGCTGTGGTGCTCGCGCAGGTCTACGCGTTTCTGGGCAACCCAGTCAAGTCTCGCAGATACGCGGATTCGGCGCAGCTTCTGTATGCCGCGTCGCTACGGGCAACGCCGCAGGACGCGCAGACGCGGGTCGAACGCGGTATCGCGCTCGTCTATCTCGGCCGGCGCGACGAAGCGATACGCGAAGGGGAGCTGGCAGTCCATCAGCTTGGCATGTCGGCCGACGCCCACTCGGGGCCGTACATCCAGCACCAACTGGTGCGGATCTATCTGCTCGCGGGCGAACCGGAGAAAGCACTCGATCAACTCGAGCCGTTGCTCAAGGTCCCGTATTTCCTGTCCCCCGCCTGGCTCAAGATCGATCCCAACTTCGCCCCGCTCCACGGCAACCCGCGCTTCGAGCGACTCGTCGCCGGAAGCTGAGGCACGTAAGCGGTCAGCAGCCTAAGGGCCGCCGGAAGCATCGATCACCGCTCCCGTCTGC
>Ga0102924_1004966_pt1 | contig 13092 bp, 9 predicted proteins | sample PaiPotPPM11metaG_FD_80116 | JGI IMG/M metagenome (GOLD analysis project Ga0102924, IMG submission 80116) | Iron sulfur acid spring bacterial and archeal communities from Banff, Canada, to study Microbial Dark Matter (Phase II) - Paint Pots PPM... ... | reverse complement strand
GGCTACATCAACATCGCGTCGGCCGGCGACGAGATTTACCGCCGGCTGTGCCGCGCTCTCGACGCGCCTGCCTTGGCCGATCATCCGGATTATACGACCGGGCGGTCGCGCTCACAGAACCGCAAGGCCCTCAATGCCGCGATCGAGGAGATCACCAGCGAGCGCGACAGCGCCGAATGGATCGACCGGCTGAACAAGGCCGGTGTGCCGACCGGGCCGATCTATTCGATCGATCAGGTCTTCGCCGATCCGCAGGTCCAGCATCTGGGCATCGCCCAGCCGGTAGATCATCCGAGTCTGGGGCGGCTCGACCTGGTAGGGCAGGCGGTAACCCTGAGCCGCACGCCGAGCCGACTGGTCAGCGCCAGCCCGGAGCCGGGCGAGCACACAGACGCGATCCTGCGCGAACTCGGCTACGCCGATAGCGACATTGCCGGGTTGCACCAACGCGGCGTGGTTTGAGGGCGGTCACGCGACGGCGCGTACCATCGGGTCGAGCCGCCGCTGCAAGCCGTCGCCAAGCAGATTGAAGGCGACCACCGTCAGGAAGATCATCAGCCCGGGATAGATGGCGAGCCACGGCGCGGATGCGATCAGCTCCTGCGCGTTGCTGAGCATGCTGCCCCAGCTGGCCAGCGGCGGCTGCACCCCGAGCCCGAGGAAGCTCAGCACCGATTCGAGCAGGATCACGTCGCCGACGCTAAGCGTCGTCGCCACGATCAGCGGCCCTGAGACATTTGGCAGGATGTGCCGGAACAGGATGTGTGGCACGCCTGCGCCGAGGCTGCGCGCGGCGCGCACAAAATCGCGGTTGCGCGTGACCAACGCGGCGCCGCGCACCAGCCGAGCCGCCGTCGTCCAACCGATGAGCACGGCGAGGGCGACGATCCGGACCAGGCTGATGTCATCGGACCGGGCGAGGGCGGCGGGGATTCCGAGCTTGTCGAGATCGAGCGCGGCAAGCACGATCAACAGCGGCAATAACGGCAGCGCGATCATGCCGTCGGTCAGCCGCATCAGGATGCGGTCGGTCCAGCCGCCGAGATAGCCCGCGGCAAGTCCGATCGCGGTGCCGATCGCGGCCGCCGCGATCGCCGCGGCGATGCCGATGGTCAGCGAAATCCGCCCGCCCTGAAGCAGCCGAATCAGGACATCGCGTCCGAGCTCGTCCGTCCCGAGCGGATGCGAAGCAGAGGGACCGGCGAGGCGGTCCAACAGATCGATCTGGTCGAGGGCGCCGCCGAGGAGGGCATGCGCGACGATCGGCCCGAAGAACGAAGCTGCCGCTATGATGGCAAGCAGCGACAGCGGCAATTTCACCGGTATGACACCCGCGGGTCGAGCCAGGCATAGGCGAGGTCGGCGCCGAAATTGGCAGCCAATGTCGTCGCCGTGGCGAGCAGCAGGCCAGCCAGTGCCAGATTGTAGTCGTTGCCCATCACCGCATCGAAGATAAGCTTGCCCATGCCGGGATAGGCGAACATGGTCTCCGTCACCAGCGCGCCGGAGACCAGCCCGCCGCAGGACAGGGCGATGATCGTGATCACCGGGACCATCGCTGCGGGCAACGCATGGTGAAGCACGACGCGCGCTTCGCCAGCGCCTTTTGCGCGGGCGGTCCGGATGTGGTCCTGCCCCAGCGCTTCGCGCATCGCGGCGCGGATATAGCGGGTGTAGCCGCCCAAATTCGCCAGCGCCAGCGTCGCGACCGGAAGCGCGAGATGGCGCAACCGGTCGGCGGTATCGGCACTTCCCGCGGTCGCCAGGCCGCTTGCCGGAAACCAGCCGAGCTGCGCGGCGAAAACCAGGATCAGGACCAGCGCGAGCCAGAAGGTCGGTACCGATACCCCGGCAAAGCAGAGCAGATTGATCGCGGCGTCGAGGCGCGTATTCGGGTGCCGCGCGGCGGTAATCCCAAGCGCCAAGGCGATCGTGAAGGCCAGCGCGAAGCTCGCTCCCATCAGCGCCAGCGAATTGCCCAATCGCGGCAGCAGCGCCGTCACCACCGGTGTTCCGAACAGCCGTGAATAGCCGAGATCGCCGGCGAGCGCGGCGCGCGCCCAGTCGAGGTAGCGCTCAAAGAGCGGCCGGTCGATGCCATAGACCGCTTTCAGCCGCGCTACGTCGGCGGCGGTCATATGCGGATCGGCCGAGCGCATCAGGTCGATTGGATCGCCCGGCATCAGCCCGATCAGGACATAGATGACGAACGACATCAGTGCGAGCACCGCCGCCATCTCGACCAGCCGGGCCGCGGTGAACCGGATCACCGCCGTCGCAGGAGATTGTCGGATCGTGCGTGCCGGCTCAGCGGGGGAGGGATACGAAACATCCCTGTCACTGCTGCGGTGTCCAATCCGTCACCCACAACGTGCTCGGATACTGATTGCCGGTCGGATGAACCCCGGTCAGCCATTTCGGCAGGATGAAGGCGTCGGAACGGAAGAAAAGCGGTAGCGACGGCAGCTCGGCCGCGTAGAGGCGCTGTGCGTCCGCCCACAGCGCCTTGCGCTTGTCCTTGTCGAGCTCCGTTTCCAGAGCGTCGATCAGGCGATCCATATCGGCGTTCTTGAAACCCGATGCATTCTGTCCGGAGAAGCCATTGGCTTCTTCCGGAATCTCGCTCGAATAAAGGATCGATCGCGGCACATTCTCCGGCGAGCTGATCCAGGCATACATCGCCATATCGAAGCGGCGGTGACGCAGCGTTTCGCCGAACAACACCCGCGCCGGCTCGTTCTTGATCTTCACATCGACACCGATCTGCCGCCACTGGCTCTGCAACACCTGCTCGACCAATTCGCGCGAGCGGTTGCCGGCGGTCGTCATCAACTCGAAGCCGAGTGCCCGACCGCCGCCGTCGCGGCGCATACCGTCGCCGGCCTTGCGGAAGCCTGCTTCGTCGAGCAGCGTCTGGGCGCGCGTCGGGTCGTAGGCATAGCGGGGCACCGCGTCGGTATACCCGGCGTCGAGCGGGTTCACAAAACTGTCGGCGACAGGCTGGTGGTCGGCAAACAGCGAGCGGCTGATCGCAGCCCGGTCGACGCCGAGGATCAAGGCTTCGCGGACCCGCCGGTCGCCGAGACCCGGCCGGTCGAGGTCGAGGTCGACATGCTCATAACCGAGCCCCGGCTTGTACAAGACGTTGAAGGACCCGCCGTGGCGCTTTTCGAAGGCAAGCGCTTCATCGAGCGGCAGTCCCAATTCACCGGCGACCATATCGATCGTGCCCGACAGCAGGTTCGCTTCCAGGGCCGCAGTGTTCTCGATCGCGCGCACCGTTATCTGGTGGAAATGGGGCGCCGGCCCGGCCCAATGCGGGTTCGGCTCCAGCAGAATATGCGAACCTGAGACCACTTCCTTCGGCAGAAAGGGGCCGTCGTAAAGACCCGGGTTGGTCGGGTCGGTGTTGTAATGCGTACGCAGCCGGTATTGCGCCGGCTCGGTGAAGGCGTCGCGCTCAATATGAGACGGCAGCAACACGAAGTCGTTGATTGCCGCATAGTCGAACGTCAGCTTGTTCACATGCATGGTGAAGGTGTGGTCGTCGCGAATTTCGATGCCGGTGATGCGGCGGTAGAGTTCGGCATTTTCAACGCCGCTTTTCGGATCGCGTCCGACCTCGTAGGTAAAGAGCACGTCGGCCGTGGTGACCGGAACGCCGTCGCCCCAACGCGCGTCGGGGAGGATCGTGTAGGTGAGATCGATGCCTTTCTTGCCGTCCGGGAGATCGACGGGAACGGCTAGGCCGTTGTCAATGGTCGGCAAGCGCGTGCACAGCATGCACGCCAATTGCCAACTCGAATCGTAGACGGTGAACGGGCGTAGCGCGAAGCCGAGCACGTAACTCTTGGCGGCCATTGCGTCGATATTGGGGTTCAGCGTCGACGGGAATTGAATAATTCCGACGGTCAGCGCTTGATGCTCGGCAGCGATCGCCGGTGACGTCGCCGCCAATGCGAATGCCAAACCTAGCGACGGCAGGACGCTCAATTTCATTGCTCGGGTTTCTCACGGAAAACGTTTGTTTGTTAGGGGCTGACGCCACTGGAGCGCTTGAAAACAGCTGCCCAAGATCATATCATTTGTCGGCAAGCGAGGTCGGATCGTCGACACCGTCGACCGCGTGCTTCGAGCTAGGGATCGGCTCCTCGGTTCGGTTCCATGCTTGGGCGAGCGGTACAAAGCGTCTTTGCTATCGACCTGTTCATCCTGAACCAAGAGGACAAAGGCATGAAGCATCTCCTGAATAGCGTCGCGATAGCAGCCGTCCTCGCGATTGCCACCCCGACCTTGGCGCAGAACGCGCCAATGACCCCGTCCGCACCCAAGCCGGCGGCAGCCGCTCCGGCCAAGGCAATGCCACAGAAACATCATGCGATGCGGCATCATACGATGCGGCATCACGGGCGGATGATGGCGAAGTCGGGCGATAGGATGACCGAACAGCTGAACCAACAGGAATTGCAGCGCCTCCAAGGCGGCGCGCCAGCGGCAGCACCGCCGCCGATGCAAGGGCCGCGGCCGAGCGGCATGCACTGAACCAGGTCCGTCAATTTCGACGCGCAAGGGGGCTCCGGCCCCCTTGCTGCTTTTAGGGTCCAGGCCAGTACAAAACGCTTGCCGGCCGCTTCGATCGGCCGGGGGTTTTCACGCTTCGTTAATTTGCGTCGCGTAGCGTGCCCGAGTGAGCATGACGCCGACCATGACAGCGCGCGCCCCGCTCGAGGCAATGACCTCGGATGCCGTTCCGCTCACCTCGTTCCTCGCCGATCTGCCGGTTTCCGTTGCCCTGTTCGATTGCGATCTGCGGTATGTGGCCGCAAACGCCGGCTGGCTCGCGGCCTTCGGTATTATTGGCGACGTGCCGGCGGGACAGCGCCATGACGAGGTCGTGCCGACAGGCGATCCGGGTCTGGCCAAGTTGCAGCAGCGCGTCCTCGTGGGAGAGGCGATCGAGCACCATACGAATGCCAGTTCGACGAACGGCGCGCGGCAAAATCGAATCCTGCGCGCCCGACCGTGGCGCGGTCCGAATGATGACCTTCTAGGAATAGTCGTTGCCATTCAGGAGAGCCCGGCAATCGCGGCCGATGCGCCCCTGCCGGGCGCCGGCGACGCCCTGACCGAGCTCCCCGGTCGGGAAGCCTTCATCGCACAGATACGCGCGGCCCTCGCGGCCTCCGAAGGGGCCCGTCGCGGCGCGGCCGTGTTCCTCGTCAACATCGATAACTTTAAGGCGGTCAACGACCTCTACGGCGTGCGGGCCGCCGACAACGTGCTCAAGACCGTTGCCAAGCGTATCCGCACCGGTGTGAGGTCGCGCCTGTTATCGGGGCGGCCACGGGCGGAAGGCGATTATGCGGCCCGTCTCGGCGCCGACGAATTCGGTATTCTGACCGGCAATCCGGCGCCGAGTGCTGCGGCGGCCGAGTCGTTTGCAGCTCGAATCCTCAGGCTGATCGAGGAACCGATCCAAGTCGGCGATCACCGCATCCGGCTGACCGCCTGCATCGGCTTCCTGATCACCGGGGCACCCCATGCGAGCGAAGACGACGTTTTGCGCGATCTGCACGCGGCGCTACGCGACGCGAAATCGCGCGGTCCCAACAACGTCCAGGTATGGCGGCCGGTGTTGACCCGCCGAACAGCTCATCGCTTCGCAATGCTCGACCAGCTCAAACGCGCGCTCGATAACGGCGAGTTCGCGGTGCATTACCAGCCGATCTTGCGGCTCGGTGACGGCCGAATCGTCGGTGCCGAGGCGCTGTTGCGGTGGAACCACCCGAGCAACGGTCTTGTCTCGCCGGACTTCTTCCTGCCGGTCCTCGACGACAGCAGCCTGATCGTGCCGGTCGGCTGCTGGGTCATCCGCGAGGTGGTCAGGCAGATGCGGAACTGGCAGATGCTGTACGGCCGCCACATCGTCGAATGGGTCAGCATCAATGTGTCGCCGCGGCAGTTCAACGACCCTGGGCTGTTGCTCGCGACCCTGACCGAGATCGAAAAAAACGGCTTCTCGCTCGACCGCCTCAAGATCGAGATCACCGAGTCGGCGGCGATGCGCAATCCCGACATGACGCGGTCGGTGCTCGACGAATTGCGTGAGTTGGGTGTCCGCGTCGCGATCGACGATTTCGGCACGGGCTATTCGGCGCTGGGCGCCTTGCGCCACTACGCGGTCGATACGATCAAGATCGACAGCGGATTCACCAGCCGGCTTGAGACCGACGACGGCAACGAGCTCGTCATGGCTCTGTTGCAGATCGCCCACGCCTACGGCGCCGACGTCGTCGCCGAAGGCATCGAAACGACGGCACAGCGCGAAATCCTGGAGGCGCGCGGCTGCGGTTTCGGGCAGGGGTTCCTGTTCGCCAAACCGATGGACGGCAGCTTCTTCGGCGCCTACGCTCTGACCCACCTCGTCCAGAACGGCGGGGGAATTTGAGAGGTTAGCCGGCTTTTCCGGCTGGTTCGGGGGCCAAAATAAACACGTCGCCGAGCGTACGCCCGTGGTGGCGCGGCGCGGTAGTCTACCAGATCTACCCGCGTAGTTTTCTCGACAGCAACGGCGACGGCATCGGCGATCTCGAAGGGATCGTCCGCAAGCTCGACTACATCGCCGAGCTGGGCGTCGATGCTTTATGGATTTCGCCGTTCTTCGTCTCGCCGATGCGCGATTTCGGCTACGACATTGCCGATCACCGCGGCGTCGACCCGGTGTTCGGGACGCTGGCCGATTTCGACCGGCTGGTGGCGGGGGCGCATGCGCGCGGGCTGAAGGTGCTGATCGACCAGGTCTGGGGACACAGTTCCGACCTGCATCCGTGGTTTCGCGAAAGCCGCACGTCGCGGCGCTCCGACTATGCCGACTGGTATGTCTGGGCCGACCCGAAGCCGGACGGAACGCCGCCCAATAACTGGCTGTCGGTGTTCGGCGGCCCGGCTTGGCAATGGGAACCGCGGCGGCGGCAGTTCTATCTGCACCATTTCCTGCCGTCGCAGCCGACCCTCAATCTGCGCAACGCCGCGGTGGTCGCCGAAATGCTGGACATCGGCGCGTTCTGGCTCGATCGCGGCGTCGACGGGTTCCGCCTCGACGCGGTCGATTTCCTTCTGCACCACCCCGAATTGCGCGACAACCCCGCCCAACCTCCCACTGACGGGCAGGTGCCGGCGAAGCTGTTCGGGCTGCAGCGGCATCTCCACGACATGCTGCACCGGGACATTGCTCTCGTATTGCAGCGCGTTCGCGGCCTGATGGACCGCCATCCCGGGCGGACGACGCTGGCTGAGGTCTCAAGCCAGGCCGGTGCCTTTGAACGGATCGCCCGCTACACCGCCGGCGCCGGCCAGCTGCACATGGCCTATACACTGCAGCCGCTGCGCGGCAAATTCGACCGTGCCGCCGTGTGCCGCCTGCTCACCGATGCGGGCGATGCCAGTGGTTGGCCGGCCTGGTCATTCAGCAACCACGACGTCGAGCGCGCGGTGTCGCGCTGGGCGCCATGCCCCGGCGGCCCGGTCGATCCCGACTTCGCCCGGCTGCTTATGGGGCTGATGCTGTCGTTGCGCGGCAGCGTCAGCATCTATCAGGGCGAAGAACTCGGCCTGCCCGCTGCGGTGGTCGCGGCCGAGGACATGAAGGACCCGTTCGGCATCGCCTTTTATCCGGAGTATGCCAGCCGTGACAGCAGCCGAACCCCGATGCCCTGGGTGGCGGATGCAGTGCAGGCGGGCTTCACGACCGGCATCCCGTGGTTGCCGCTCGACCCGCGCCATGTCGGGCTCAGCGCCGACAGTCAGATGGGCGACTCCACTTCGGTACTTCACGCATGGCGGCAATTCCTCGCCTGGCGCAAATCGCATCCGGCGCTGGTCCATGGCGAGATCGAGTCGGTGGCCGCGCCCGAACCGCTGATCGCATTCCGCCGCTCGGCTGCGGACGAGACGCTGCTGGTCGTGCTGAACCTCAGCGGTGCGGCCGTGCGCCTGCCGGCGCCATTGATCGCCGGGGCGCACCCACTCGAGGGCCACGGCTTTGCCAGCTCGCGGCAGGGCGACAGTGTCGTCCTGCCGCGTTACGGCATGTTATTCGCGGAGGCGACAGGAAGCGCGGCGCGGACGCAAGTGCTGGAGGCGGCGAGGTAAAGCTCGCCGCGGGCTTGCCGTGCTATTCGGGCTGCCGTATCGCCGGCAGCGACTCGGGATTGATCCCGCTGTCGCGGCGGCGGGCTACCCGCTCCATTTCTTCCAGGAAGCCGTTCAGCGCCTGATCGGCGACATAGGACATCTTGGCAAAGGCGCGCAGGAAGCTGTCGGTCCGCGGCAATTGGAACAGGGTCTCGTCGCCGTCCTTGCCGTTCGCCGAACTGACCAGCACGACATTGTCGAACGGCTGCAGCAGCAATTCCCGCAGTGGTTTGCCTGGGCCGGTGACGTATTCGACAACGCGGCAGCGATCAGTGTCTTCGCGTCCTTCGCCGAGGATCGTCATCCGGTAGGCGGCGCGGGTCGTCGAGGCTTCGACCAGTGCCCGCGCGAACGGGCGGACGAAGGTTTCGTCGAAGCCCAAAATCGCGGTCGCCCGGTCGTTGTTGACCGAGGAGCGCATCTCCAACGTCGCCCAGAGCGACGCCCGGCCCTGGAAGTAATCGGCCGAGGCCAGGTCCAGATTGATCGAATCGATCGGCATCGGCGGTGCGATCGAACGAGCCGACAGGAAGGCAAAGCAGGCCGGCTCGCGCTTCAACGAAATGTTCGTCGAGGCTTCCAGGTTGCGGTCGGTGATAGCAGGAGTCTCAGCCATGGGCAGGACCTTTACCGGTTGGCGACCAGCATGATAACCGAATGTGAACGAGACGTAACATTCTCTCTCACTCAGATAAGATTGCATAGGCGAAGCTGTCAAAGGGGTGGTTTGTGCATTGCGCGCCGCTGCGGCCTTTGGCCGCGCGGTACCTGCCGGTTCAGGCGGATTGCTGCTCGATCGCCTCCGCGGCGGCGAGCCATTCCGTCTCGGCATCGGCGATTCGCCGCGCCAATTCGGCTCGCCGTTTGAGGGCGTCGGTCAGCGCAGTGCCGTCGCCATTGTACGTGTCGGCGTTGGCCAGCTGCTCGTCGAGGGAACGTATCTCTGCGGTCAAGCGCGCCATCGCGGTCTCCGCCGCGCGCGCCTGCCGGCGCAATGGCTCCAGGGCGAGCCGGCGCTGCGCCGCTTCGCGGCGAGCGGCCCGACGCCCGTCGCTCGCGGAGACCGCACTGCTGCGATCATCTTCGGCGTCGCCGCGTTCGAGCACCGCGCGATAGGCCTCAAGATCGCCTTCGAACGGGCGGGCAGTCCCGTCGGCCACCAGCCAGAGACGGTCGGCCACGAGCTCGACTAGGTGCCAGTCATGGCTGACGAGAACGACGGCGCCGGAATACTCGGCCAGTGCCGCGACCAGCGCCTCGCGGGTCTCCATGTCGAGATGGTTGGTCGGTTCGTCGAGAATTAGCAGGGACGGCTCGTCATAGGTCACCAGTGCCAGGTTGAGCCGCGCCCGCTCGCCGCCCGACAGATCGCCGACCGGTACCAGCGCCTTGTCCTGGCCGAAGCCGAAGCCGCCGAGCCGGGTGCGCACCGCCTCGGGCGGACTGTGCGGCATCAATTTGGCGAGGTGGTCGAAGGCGCTGGCCTCGGGCCGCATCTCCTCGATCTGGTGCTGGGCAAAGAACCCGACTCCGAGCTTCGGCGCCCGGGTCACCTCACCGGACAGCGGCGCGAGGCGGCCCGCCAATAACCGGGCCAGGGTGGTTTTGCCATTGCCATTGGCGCCGAGCAGGGCGACACGGTCGTCGGGGTCGAGCCGCAGGTCGAGCCGCGACAGCACGGGCTTCCCTGGGACATAGCCGGCGCTGACTCGGTCGAGCGCGATCAGCGGCGGCCGCAGCACCGCCGGTTCGGGCAGGCGCAGCGTGACGGGCGGCGTGTCGGCGGCGACCGCCACCGGTTCGAGGCGAGCCAGCGCCTTCAGCCGGCTTTGCGCCTGCCGCGCCTTCGAGGCCTTGTAGCGAAAACGGTCGACAAATTCCTGCATATGCCGGCGCTGCTGTTCCTGGCGCTGCGCCAGGGCGCGCTGCCGCGCCAGCATCTCGCGCCGCGCTCGCAGGAAGGCGTCGAAATTGCCCGAATAGAGCGCGAGCTTGCCGGTATCGAGGTGCAGGATCGAATGCGGCGCGGCGTTCAGCAATTGCCGGTCGTGGCTGACCAGGATGAAGCTGTGCCGGTAGCGGTGCAGAAAGCGTTCGAGCCATAGCGCGGCTTCGAGATCGAGATGGTTGGTTGGTTCGTCCAGCAGCAACAGATCGGGTTCGGCGAACAGCACCGCCGCCAGCGCCACCCGCATGCGCCAGCCGCCGGAAAGCTCCGACAGTGGCGCCGCCTGCATCGCCGCATCGAGGCCGAGCCCGGCGAGAATGCGGGCGGCGCGCGCTGGCGCCGCGGCCGCACCGATCTCGTCGAGGCGGGTCTCGATCTCGGCCGCGCGCGTCGGCGCCGCGCCAGCCTCGCGCTCCGCCAGCAGCACGGCACGCTCCTCGTCGGCCGCCAGCACGGTATCGAGCGGGGTGCCCGCGCCGCCCGGCGCCTCCTGGGCCAGAAAGCCGATGCGGTGACCGCGCGGCAAGTGGATGTCGCCGGCGTCGGGCTGCAGGGCGCCGCGGATCAGGTCGAGCAGCGTCGATTTGCCGGCGCCGTTGCGGCCGACCAGCCCAATCTTGGCGCCGTCGGGCATCTGGACGCCGGCGGCGTCGATCAGGGTACGGCCGCCGATGCGGTAGGTCAGGCCGGAAATCGTCAGCATGGGCGCGTCTTAGCATGTCCGGGCGCGGCCGTAAGGGCGCGATGAGCCGCGCCCACCAGCCGCCCGCCGGCACCGTCCGCGTCGGCATCTCCGGCTGGCTCTACGGCGGCTGGCGCGGCAGCTTCTACCCGAAGGGATTGCGCCAGCGGGACGAGCTGTCCTACGCCAGCCGGCATTTCGACACGATCGAGATCAACGGCACCCATTACTCGCTGCAACGCCCGGATTCGTTCGCCCGCTGGCGCGATGAGACCCCCGATGGGTTCGTCTTCGCGGTCAAGAGAAGCCGCTTCATCACCCATATGAAGCAGTTGCGCGAGATCGCAACGCCGCTCGCCAATTTCTTCGCCCAGGGCGTGCTGCGGCTCGAAGACAAGCTCGGGCCGCTGTTGTGGCAATTCTCGCCGCGCTTCCGGTTCAATGCGGAAACGCTCGACGCCTTTCTCAAGCTGCTGCCGCGCGACACCGAGGCCGCCGCCGCACTGGCCGAACGTCACGATCACCGCCTCGCCGGCCGCGCCTGGACGCGGATCGAAAAGCGTCGGCCGCTGCGGCATGCGGTCGAGATCCGGCATCCCAGCTTCCTCGACTCCGCCTTTGTCGCGCTGCTGCGCCGGCATGGGGTCGCGCTGGTGTTCGCCGATACCGTCGGCTGGCCTTACGCCGAGGACATCGCCGCCGATTTCCTCTATCTGCGCCTGCACGGCTCGGAGGAGCTGTACGCCAGCGGCTATGAGGACGAGGCGCTCGGCGAATGGGCGGCGCGCATCCATTCCTGGAGCGCCGGCACCCAGCCAAACGACGCGAAACTGATCGACGGGGACGCGCGGTTGGCGCGACGACCGCGCGACGTCTATGTCTATTTCGACAACGACGCCAAGGTCCGCGCCCCGTTCGACGCGCAGCGATTGCGGGAAAAGTTGCGCGGGATGCCTTGATCGATCACGCGGCTGTTTCGTCGAACGCGCGGTCGCCACCGGGCAACAGGAAACGGACGTCGCCGACCCGGCGGGTGACGCCGGCGCGGTCGAAGTATTCGAGCACCTCGATCGTCAGGTTGCGGCCGATGCCGGAGCGGTCCTTGAAGGCGGCGGCGGTAAAGCCGCCGTCGGGGGCCGTTTCAGCCAACTCGCGGGCGATGCCGGCGAGCCGCGCCAGCGTCTCGGGCAGGAACACCCGGTTCGGCGCGACCGCGGCGACCCGGCCGAAGCGCTCGGCCCGCTTCAGAAACAATTGCAGAGGGCGCAGCTCGATATTCAGCGCGGCGGCGAGCTCGAGGTGCCGCGGCGGCCGCAGATCGTCGGCTTCGAGCAGCGGGCGCAGCCGCGCCCAGAGCTTTTCGTCTTCGCGGCTGAGCCGCGCCTCATGCTCAGCCAGGCGCAATAGCGCGCCCTCGCGCACCACCCGGCTTGTCTCGATCAGCGCCGTCAGCGCGGCGTCAAGCGCCGGTTCCGGGGCGGTGCCGCGCAGTTTTCGGAACAGGGCCGTCCGGCTCGGTCCGGGCATGCCGGGCTGGGCCTGATGCCACTGGGCGAGCGCCGTGGCAATGGCGTCGCCCAATGCTGCGAGACGCGCCGTGCTGGTGACAACCACCTCACGCGCCGAACCGATGCGGCGAAGCCCGCCGGATCCGATGATTGCGTCGATCTCTGCGGGGTCGAAATTGCGGGCGAGCGCAAACGGCGCCAATTCGACCGCGCCGGCCTCCTCGACCAGCTGCGCCAGCGCGACGCCCGGCTCGGGCTCGGCAAGGGCGGCAAGTCGCGCCAGCCGCTCCGGCCGGCCGCGCCCACGCCGCGGCGGGAACGGATCGGCGACCCGGCCGCCGCCGAGGGTGCGGCGCGAGGCATGGTCGCGCAACACCACCCGGTCGCCCCACAACGCCGCGATCGGCTGCTCGATGTCGAGCTGCACGAAACCGGCCTCGCCCGGCGCAATCGTCCGAACCCCGAGCACCGCGACGCGGGCGACCGTATCCACCGTGCCGAGATGAAGATGGACCGGGAGTCCGTCACGCAGCGGCGCCGGCGCGGCGCGCGAGATGCGAAGCCGCACATCGATGCGGCTCGTCGGCTTGTGCAGCGCCGACGCCTGCACCCAGTCGCCGCGGCAGGGCTCGGCGCCTTCGTTGAAGCTTCCGACGACATTCAGGGCGCAACGCTCGCCGGTGCAGACGCGCTCGACCGGCCGGTTCTGCGAGTGGATGCCGCGAATGCGGATGTCGGTGCCGCGCGGGCTGATGACGAGC
>Ga0102924_1004965_pt1 | contig 13093 bp, 8 predicted proteins | sample PaiPotPPM11metaG_FD_80116 | JGI IMG/M metagenome (GOLD analysis project Ga0102924, IMG submission 80116) | Iron sulfur acid spring bacterial and archeal communities from Banff, Canada, to study Microbial Dark Matter (Phase II) - Paint Pots PPM... ... | reverse complement strand
TGCTTCGAGACGTCGGCGGCGAGCAGCTTGGCTTCCATCGTGGAGAGCGCAACACTTGCATCGGCCGGGGGCGGCGGCCCTCCGGCCAACTGTATCGAGTCGACATTCACGCCGCGCACTTTGCCCGCGGTCAGCGCGAGTGCAAAGTTCATACGGGTGAGCAACGCTGACGAACTCACCCAGGTGTCGGCCTTCATCGAATAACCTGTAGGGGGCTGCGCTCCGTAGAGCGGCATGCCCATATTGTTCAACTGACGCGCAAGAGGAAGCGCGTCCTGCACATCGGCGCCGGTCGCGCGAGCCGCGGACGCCACAAACTCCAGCGGCGTTTTGACTTTGGCGCGATACGTTCCGTCCGACCAGAATTCGGGAGAATGGAAGAGGGTGAGCAGCACCTCGCGGATGTCGCCCTTCTTCTTCTCGAAAGTTTTCGCCATGCGTTCGACCAGGGCTGGCGGAGGATCATCCGACACGAAGCGCTGCGCCAGCTTCAGAGAAATGAAATGCGCGGTCTGCGGGCTGGTGGCGAGCATGTGCAGGACTTCCCTGCCCTCATCTTCGCCCTTCGGCTTGATGCGATGTCCGAGAACGAACTTCGGTCCCGGCTCATGCATGCGCGGATCGTAACGGAATCCGAAGCCCTCGGCAGGCTTTTCGAGCGTCCAGCCGGTAAAGACTTTGGCGACCTCGGTGACATCGCGCTGCGAATAGCCTCCGTTGACACTCAGGGTGTGGAGCTCCAGAAGTTCGCGTCCGTAATTTTCATTTAGCCCGGCGTTCTGCTTGCGGCGCGCATTTGGATTTGGCGGGGGAACAACGTGGGGTCGACCGTACGGTCCATAGCGAACCACCGGGCGGGACGGGGCGCCCAAGGCCTGCAGTGATTCGGGTCCGACGCTCATCCAATTGTCCAGATAGAACAACATCGCCGGACTCTTTGCGGTCGCAACCAGGAGGTCCTCAAACTTGCCGAGAGCGTGAGGACGGATGACTTCCTGCTCGTAGTTGGTCAGCAGTAATCGCTCGGGGCCTTTGCCAGCAAAGACGTTGAAGTGATTGAACCAGAAGTCGGTCATCACCTCTTCCAGCTGACGCTCCCCGTAAATGGCGCGAATCAACTTGGCCTGGCTCAATTCCTCGACGACCACCAACTGGGGATTGTTCATAGCAAGCAGAGTTTCTTTCTGCCTGGGGTCCATCCCGTTGACGAATTCCTGTCCCTTACCGCCGCGCAGCGAATCGGCGAGCGCGAGCTGTTCGTCTGCCGTCATCGCCAGTACTTTCTTGTAGCGCTCAGCCGGAGGAAGATCGAAAAGGCTTTGAGCTTTCAAGTCGGCGTAGAGACGATCTTCGCGGCGACGCGCTTCGGCTTCTTCTTCGGGAGTAGGCTTGGTTTTCTCAGGAGGAGCCATTGCCGTTTCGTTGGCAGAATTCGTCGAAGCGTCGGCGGTCGAGGAGCTGATTCCGTTCATGGAACCGTTCCCGTTCATCGAACTGTTCGCAGAATCGCTGTCGGGCGGCATCGCGTCCGGACGGGCAGCCGCGGCGGCGGCGAGTTCTTCCGCTGTCTTGGCTCCTTCCGACGCGGGGGATTCCGACGACATTGCAGGGCTCGACATTGCAGCGCTCGACGGTGCAGGGGCCGTAGCCGCGTAATCCTTGCGCTGCTGCTTGTTCTCAATCTTCTCTTCGAGACGCGCGACTTGCACCTGATACACGGCTCGACGGGCGGGATCGGAAGGCATGGGCCGCTTGCCCTCCATGACCTGCTTGATTACCTGATTGTCGGGAAAATTCTCGAGCAGCTCTTTCGAACTCATGTGCAGCGTACGCAGCGGCGCGAGGCGAGCGTCGACGACGTTGTCGGCGATCTTATCGGGATGCAGTTGCAGATCGATCCAGCGGTCGACACCCATGGCCATGACCTGCTGCACATCGCCCGGACGCGGTCCAAAGGTCAGCCGATTCAGGGCGTGCACGGCCCGCTTCTGTTCGTTGGGACCAGGATCGTTTGGCGCATCCTTCTTTTTCGCAAGCAACTGCGGAACCGCGCAGGCAACGCTGAAACACAAAAACAGCAAGGCCAGCCTGGCAATGTTGGATTTCATGAGGACTCCGGAAACAGCGACCCCTCTGATTATGAACCCTGGCGGTGGAAAAAGTTGTGGCAGGATGCTGTTTCGAGGACCTCGAAAGTGACTGTCCTGGCGGTAGTTGCAGGGATTTTGGGCTTGGGAAGGAATTCGTCGTGAGGCGATGGAATGGTTTGAGGCCGCCGTGCGCTGCTGATCCGCGCGAGATCCTCGGTCCGCCTGTTAAGTGAGGTAGGCCTTGCCCCGTCCTACTTTGTATTGCAAAGTCGCGGCGAGGTGGTCGATGTCCGTGGCCGCAATGTTGACCGGCATGCTGTCGAGCAATGGAATACGGCTGCTGCCTACGGCATCGCGGCGCACCTGAATCAGAAGGGCCTGCACGACGTTGGGATCAAATTTTTCGGGCGCGAGCCGCACGAGGTCGCTGAGCGCGCTGCCCACGGAAAGCGGGGCGCGATAGGGACGGGCGCTGGTCATGGCATCGAAGGAGTCGGCTATGCCGATGATGCGCACGGACATGGGCACATCGGATTCGCCGAGATGATCGGGGTATCCCGACCCATCACTGCGCTCATGATGCCAGCGGACGGCTTCGGGAATTTTGGGCCAGGGAAACTGCACACTGCTGACGATCTGATGTCCGACCGTGGTGTGATCCGCCATCTCGCGAAACTCGTCAGGATCAAGCGCGCCTGCCTTGCCAAACAAACGGCGGTCGACGGCGACTTTTCCGATGTCGTGCAAGTATCCCGCGCTGCGTAGGGCCGCAATTTCGCTGGGATCCATCCCCATGGCGTCACCGATGGCGGCAGCATAGCGGCCCACGCGCAAAGAGTGTCCGTGAATGTTGACGTGCTTCACGTCGATGGCGGTCGCGAAAGCCTCAAGCGCATTATCGTAAAAGCCGTGCAACGATGCCATCAGGCGCAGATTTTCAGAGACACGTTGCGCGACGGTCTGGGTCAGCGCGTGATTCTGTACAGCAAGCGCGATGTAGCTGCAGAGCAAATCGAGAGCGTCGAGTTCGCCGTCTTCGTAGAGCGCATCGCCAGGGCGGCGGCCGAGAGCGACGACGCCGGCGAGCCGACCTGCGGCTTTCAGGGGCGCGAGGCATTTAAAAAGTTCAGGAGCGACATTGCCGTTTGAACTGAGAAAAATTGGGTAGGTCGAAGAATTGAGAACGATTGGGCCGCGGGCCGCCGTCAGTGCATGAACGTGTTTAGGAAGGAGAGGAACGAAGGCGGGATCGGGCATGAGCGCGAATCCCAGCGCGGTCGCGGAGGTGAGGACGGCGGGCTTGTCACTGAACAGAAAGAGCACACCTTCGCGCGCGCCAGCCGCTTCCATGACCGCAGACAGCATCAGGCGCGAGGTCTCGGAGAACTCGCGCTCAGCCGTCAGCGCGGGCCCGAGTTCCGACAGCGCCTCGACCGTGTGCAGCAACCGTCTTAAATTGTCAGTCTGAATCGCCACGGACGAAGTGGGAGCCAGATCGCAGAGCAAAATGAGGGTACCATGCGGGAAAGAACCGGCGCGAGAGCCGGTTGTTGGTTAGTTTGATGCGGTAGTGACTGCAATCAAAACCTAGTGATCTTGTTGATTCCCTTCTAGCGCGCGTCAGAAATGCTCACGCAGTTCGGCGAAACGGCCAACGATCAGAAGCTTTTGTCCCGCGGGAGCGGGGTTGACTTCTTCGTGTTCCAAAATCCAGGTGTCGCCGTGAGGAACGAAAATTGCATTCAGACCCGCGGCCAGTGCTGGATTGATATCGGACTTCGGACTGTTGCCGATCATCCAGGTGCAATTGTGATTGCACTCATATTTCTCGGCGAGCTGCGAGTAGACGTCGGACTTTTTCTCGGCGACGATCTCGACCGCGGCAAAATGCTTTTTCAATCCTGAACGTTCCACCTTGCCGGACTGCTCGGCCAACGCTCCCTTGGTTACAAGGATCAGGCGATGCTTCTGCGAAAGATACTGCAGCGTCTCAGGCACTTCAGGAAGAAATTCGATGTCGTGATTCTCGATGATGCGCGTGAAGCCGACCACCTGCGCGTGAAGCTCGGGAGTGACCGGCACGGGGCTTAGCCGCTCGAAGGTATCGACGAGGGCATGCGTGAAGCTTTGCAGGCCGTATCCGTGCTTGACGACGCATTCGCGTTCGACATCGTTGAGGACTTCGCGGACTTGTTCGGGCGAGAATTCGTGATGGTTTAGAAACGAGATGAAGCGGGCGATGGCACGCTCGAAGTAGACATTGTTTTCCCAGAGCGTGTCGTCGGCGTCGATGAGGAGAGTGTGAATCATACGAGCTATGAGCTGCGATCGACGAGCTGCGAGCCTTTCAGCATAGCGAAGGTTGCAGCGGTGACGAAATGGGATCGGCTCCCAAACGAAGCGGTAAAGTTAGTGATTGCTCATGACTCGAAGCTCGTGGCTGGTAGCTTCCTTACACCCAATCCACTTGAGCTTCAGGGCCAATGATGCCGGCTTTGTGGCCCATGTCGAGCAGACGGCGGACAGCTTCGCGTCCGTCGGCACCGTAGTCGAGGGTCCGTTCGTTGACGTACATGCCGACGAACTTGTCGGCCGACTGCACGTCGAGGTCACGGGCAAATTGCATCGCATAAGAAAGAGCTTCTTCGCGGTGATCGAGGGCGTACTGAATGCTTTCGCGCAGCGCCGCGGTCACGGTCGACATGAGTTGCGGACCGAGAGAGCGGCGGATCGCGTTGCCCCCGAGCGGCAGCGGCAGGCCCGTCACTTTCTGCCACCACTTGCCGAGATCGACAACACGGTGCAGGCCCGACTTGTCGTAGGTTAGCTGACCTTCATGAATGATAAGTCCCGCCTCGTACTTGCCTTCGAGCACCTGCGGGATGATCTGGTCAAAGGGAACGACCTCAGTCTCGACTCCCGGCGCAAATAATTGCAGGGCGAGATACGCGGTGGTCAGCTTGCCCGGAACTGCAATCTTTCTGGTTTTGATTTCACTCGTGCTGAAGGGACGCGGCGAGACCACCATGGGGCCGTAGCCCTCGCCCACACTGCCTCCGCAGGCCATCAGCGCGTATTTGTCTTGGATATAAGGATAGGCATGGAAGGAAATCGCGGTGACGTCGTAGACACCTTCGCGCGCTTTCTGATTCAGCGTTTCGATATCACACAATGTATGCGTAAAGCGAAGGCCGGGGGTGCGGACTTTGTGAGTCGCCAGGCCGTAAAACATAAACGCGTCGTCTGAATCAGGACTATGGGCAACATTGATCTCGCGAACTTCTCCGGAGACGTTTCCCGCCATTATTTTTGCTGTATCCGATACTGCTGTCATGAAAGACTCCACAAATATTTCCGGAAAATCTTTCCAAAAATCTTTCCGAAAAGTTTTCCGAACTAGGGAAGGTGACGGCGCCAGCGAGCGGCGATGGCCGCAGCCAACATCACCTTGATAACTTCCGCGCCGATGAACCAATAAAGACCAAGATATGCCGCTTTCGCCAGGGAATGGGTGAACACATAAAGCCAACTCAACCCTCCGGTGAAGAGGAGGATTTCGGCCAGAAGCCCTGCGGCGGCGGCGCGGGCAAATGTTTTTTTGCCGCGTTCAAAAACGTAGCCAGCTAGAAACGCGACGAAGGGATAGACCAACAAGAATCCGCCAGTCGCGCCGAACAACTGGGCGACTCCTCCGGGACCGGTAGGATTGAAGACTGGCAGTCCGACCAAACCTTCGACCAGGTAGAGAATCATCACGGCGAAACCGCGCCGGCTGCCCAATAGAAGTCCGACCAAGAGGACGCCGAGGTTCTGCACGGTCAAGGGAACTGGAGTAAGGGGCATCAAGGGAATGGTGACGCGCGCGCACAATGCGACGAATAAGGTAGCTCCTACGACAATTGCGACCTGCCGCGAACCTTCGAAAAACTGCTCCTGTGGACTATTCAAAAGCTGAGTTGCCGACCTCGCCATATCGATGTCTCCCCAATTGCCGTGAACAATTTCACTTTTCCAGCCCGTCAGTATGTTGCCGATCGATGGCGCCCGAGGGTCCATCGTGGGAGGCGTGTGCCTTTTGCAGGTGCCGCCGCAAATGAACGAACAAAGCGATCGCCACGCACACTACGACCAACGTACTGACACCCAGGATCAGAAACCACCAGATCATCCGCACAGCCGATTAGGATAACAGAAGCAGCCGGACGCGAGACGTGATTCCGGAGCGGAAGATGGTCGCGCTGCAATGGAGGCAGCGAAGAACATGGAGTTCGACTAACTCGACTTGCTCTGGAGACGTCTTTGGCGAAGCATCTCCACCCGCTTGATCATGAATTGCAGGCGTTCCCTACCCCACTTGGTATGGGTGATGACCTTCTCGATATTGAGAAACAAGTGCGGATCGCCAACCTTCTCACGCACTTCCTTGAGGTAAGGATGCACCTTCGCGAAAATGATGAACATCTCGCCACTCACCGACGGCTGCAGAAATAATTCTTCATTCAGCACACCCAGCAAGACGAACGATGCAGCCATGTTCCAATAGCCGGCGACTTGCCGAAACCAGCTGTTTTCCTGGGATCCCAGGTTGAAGGCGGACTTCATCACGTCATCGGCACTCTGAGGAAAGAATTCGGCAGCCCACCAGTTGCGGGCCTTGCGCATCTCGGCTTCGCGGCGCAGATCGTACAGTTGCAGAACAAGTTGAGCATCCGCTGCTGTGGGCTTTTTGGGCATCGATCTTCTCCAATTCGCAGAATGACGTTAAGCCGGATTCGCCGGCGCTGAGGCGCTGATGGCTGTTTCGGGTGGCGGAGCAGGACGCTCGTAATCGCATTCCTTGTTTGGACAGGCGATTACGGGGCCGGCTTTCAGATTCTTCTCGACCAGGTATTCGCTGCCGCAACTCGGGCATTTCTCGGCAATCGGCTTTCCCGCGGAAGTGAATTTGCATTTCGGATAATTGCTGCAGCCGTAGAACGTGTTGCCCTTGCGCGCGCGTTTTTCGACGAGATCGCCGTCTTTGCAGTCAGGACATTTCACGCCGATGAAATTCTGCTTCACGTACTTGCATTCGGGATAACCGCTGCACGTGGTGAACTCGCCGTAGCGTCCGTGGCGAATCATCATGTTGCGTCCGCACTTCGGGCAAAGCTCGTCGAGCGGAATGTCGGGGACTTTCTTGCCCTGATCGAGGCGGCGCGTGGTCTTGCAATCGGGATAGCCGGTACAGGCCATGAACTGGCCGAAGCGTCCACGCTTGAGCACCATCACGCGGCCGCAGTTTTCGCAGTACTCCTCCTGCGTGGTGCCCTGCATGTCGGCCGAGTCGAGGTCGGGCAGGTTGATCGGATTTTCTTTGGTAAAGGTGCAGGTGTTTGGATCTTCTTTATCGTAAGTGCTGCACGCGTAGAACGAGCCGTGCTTGCCCCACTTGATCACCAGCGGCGCGCCGCACTTCTCGCACTTCTCGTCCGTGGGCTTCTCCATCCGCTTGATGTTCTCCATATGCTTTTCGGCATATTTGAGATCCTTCTGGAATTTCTTGTAGAAGTCGGACATCGCGTCCTGCCACTTCTCTTTGCCCTCTTCTATCTCATCGAGTTCTTCTTCCAGACGCGCGGTGTACTGGAGGTCGAAAATATCGCGGAAATTTTCGACTAGCAGGTCGGTGACGACGAGTCCGATCTCGGTGGGAACGAACTTTCCGCCCAGCTTTTGCACGTACTGCCGTTCCTGGATGGTGGTAAGAATCGCGGCGTAGGTGGAAGGCCGTCCAATGCCCCGTTCTTCCAGTTCTTTCACGAGCGAGGCTTCGTTGAAGCGCGGCGGCGGTTCGGTGAAATGCTGCTCGGGCTTCAATTCTTTGAGTGTGAGCTTCTGTCCGGCTTCGAGCGCGGGCAGTTTGTGCTTCAGTTCCTCGTCTTCCTCGTCTTTACCTTCTTTCGACTCTTCGTAGACACGGAGGAATCCGTCAAACTTGAGGACCGATCCGGTCACGCGGAACCAGAAGACGTCTCCGGCATTTTTCGCATCGATGTCGACTGTGGTCTGATCGAACACGGCAGGATTGATCTGCGAGGCCACGAAGCGCTGCCAGATCAGTTTGTAGACTTTGAATTCATCTTCTTTTAAGTACTGCTTGATCTGGTCGGGATGGCGCATCGCCGATGTCGGCCGGATTGCCTCGTGCGCGCCCTGCGAATCCTTCTTCTCTTTGAATGTGTTCGGAGTCTCGGGAAGATACGTTTGACCGTATTCCTTGCCAACGTATTCGCGGACTTCTGCAATGGCCTCGGGCGCAACGCGCGTCGAGTCGGTACGCATGTAGGTGATGAGACCGACCGAGCCTTCTTCGCCCAGTTCCACGCCTTCATAGAGGCGCTGGGCAATCATCATGGTTCGCTTCACGCTGAAGCGGAGTTTACGGGAAGAATCCTGCTGCAGCTTGCTCGTAGTAAAAGGAGGAGCGGCGTTGCGACGGCGTTCTTTCTTGTCAACCGAGCGGACGACCCAGTCGGCCTTTTCCAGCGCGACGCGGATCTTCTCGGCATCCTCGCCGTTCGTGACTTCAACCTTTTCTTCACCCTTGCCGACGAACCGGGCGTCGAATGCCGGAGGCTTGCTGGCTGAAAGGTGGGCGTCGATCGTCCAGTACTCTTTTTTCTCGAACGCTTTGATTTCGCGTTCCCGCTCGACGATCAGGCGGAGAGCGACGGTCTGCACACGTCCCGCGGAAAGACCACGGCGCACTTTGTCCCAAAGAAGAGGAGAGACCTGATATCCGACGAGACGGTCGAGGACACGACGGGCCTGCTGCGCGTCGACCAGATTTTGATCGATGGCGCGGGGATGTTCGAATGCGGCCTGCACCGCTCGCTTCGTAATCTCGTTGAACGTCACGCGCTGAATGCGCGGAGGGGCTTCGGGCTCGCCTTTCTTGGCCTTCGCTTTCTTAGCTTTTTTCTTAGAGCCGTTTCCGTCGAGTTCAAAGGCCAGATGCGCAGCAATGGCTTCGCCTTCGCGATCCGGGTCAGGCGCGAGGTAGATGTTGTCCGCCGAGGCCGCGAGTTTCTTCAGCTTGGCGACGACTTTCTCTTTGCCCGGGATGACGATGTAGTCCGTCTCGAAATCGTTATTGATATCGACGCCGAGAGTGCTCTTGGGCAGGTCCTTGACATGCCCGAGCGAGGCTTCGACCGAGAAGCCCTTACCCAGATATTTCTGGATGGTCTTCGCCTTGGCCGGCGATTCGACAATTACTAAACCTTTTGACAATGTATCCTCAGTTTCTGTTGGAGTCCGTTTCCGAAGCTAGCACGAATGGGCGGAAAGCAACAAGTTACGGGACGAAGCTGCTAGCTTCTAGCGCCTAGCTTAAGCGGGCCGCTGGAGGCGTTGTGACAACGATGCCAGCATTCGCTGGACTTCCAAAACCTTCGCCTCCACATCTCCGAATTCATCTGCGCTCAAAAACTGGAGATCCCTAGACAATAACAAGTGATACTCCAACTCACTTGCCGAGCCACGCGCTATTTGAATAAAGCGTCTCAGCTCAGGATCAGACCTGCGCCCACACCCTTCAGCTAAGTTGGCTCCGACCGAAGCGGCTGCCCGTCGAATTTGAGACGTAAGCCCATACATTTCGTCCTTTGGAAAGGTGCGTGTGCACTGGTAAACCAGCATGGTCAGGTCGTGAGCTTTCGGCCAAACCTTCAAAGATTTGAAATCTTCCATCATTCCCTCCAACGTTAGCCAGAAGCTACGCGCTAGCAGCTAGAAGCTTTTCACGAAGTTCTTGCCCGGCATTTGTCGAACTTTGCCGTTGAGCTCCAGCTCGAAGAGGGCCGCGAAGATTTCGGAGGACGAAAGTTCCGTCTCCAGTTTTTCGACGATTTCGTCGATGTGCGTGGCCTCGTCTGCTTTTAGCAGGCCCAAGATGCGCCTTTCGTGAGGAGGGGTTCCGTCTTCCGGGAATAGAGATGCGGAGGATGAGCCTTGGGATTCAGGCGAGGAAGGTGGGGTGAGCGCAAGTCGTACTTCTGTTGGGAGATCTTCCCACACATCCTCCCAGGTCGCGACCAGCTTGGCGCCCTGTTTGATGAGTGTGTTCGGTCCCCAGGAATTTTTATTGGTGACATTGCCAGGCACGGCAAAGACGTCGCGATTTTGTTCGAGCGCGAGCCGCGCGGTAATGCGAGTGCCGGAATATTCTGCGGCTTCAACGACGAGCACGCCGGCTGACATGCCGCTGAGAATGCGGTTGCGAATAGGAAAATTCTGAGGAGCGGCAAAGGTTCCGAGCGAGAATTCGGATACCAGCGCTCCGCCCAGCGCCAAGATTTGTTCGGATAATCGAGAATTTTCTTTGGGATAGATGACGTCGACGCCAGTGCCAAATACCGCGAGAGTCTTTCCCTTGGCTGAAATCGCTCCACGATGGCTGGCCGTGTCGACACCGCGAGCCATGCCACTAATGATGACAAGACCTTGCGCCGCCAGATCGCAAGCCAACCGCTCCGCCATGCCCAAACCATAGGGCGTGGGATGGCGAGTGCCGACCATAGCGATGCCAGGTTTGGTGAGCAACTCGGGGTCGCCGCGTACATAAAGGACCACGGGAGGATCATAGATTTCCTTGAGGCGGCGCGGATAGAGGCGATCCTCTATCGACACGACGGTAATACCATTGCCGACGGCTCGAGCCAATTCCGCTCGCGCCAGTTCGGCCGATTTACCGGTGGCTATCGACTGCGCGGAGACGGCCTGAATGCCTGTGCTCTCCAATTCGGTCAGCGAGGCGCGGAATATGGCTTCGACCGATCCGAAGTGTTCGACCAGTTTCCGCGATTTGGTTGGGCCAAGACCGGGAGTAAGAGAAAGGGCGATCCACTCCAAAGTGGGGGTAGCAGTGGCGGAAACAGCGGCTTCAGGCACAAGGACTCCGAGCGGACTGTAATTTTCCGGCGAGAAGGGTGTCAAGGTCATGCGTCACACTGGTTTGTTAATATTGTGGAAAGACACGAATAAATGAGACGTTTGCGCATTTCCGCCATTTCCTACCTGAATACAGCCCCTCTGATGTGGGATTTCGAGCACGGCGATGCCGCTCGGCAGTTCGAGATTTCCTATACTTTGCCTTCGGCATGCGCCCGCGCGCTGGCCGAGGGGACGGCGGATATCGGAATTATTCCGGCTGCGGCCTACACTCAAATCGCGGGATTGCAAATCCTTCCTGATGTTGCCATCGCTTCGCGCAGGGCCGTGCGGTCCATCTTGCTCGTCAGTCAGATTCCAGTGGAGTTGGTGCGAACGGTGGCGCTGGATACGTCGTCGATGACTTCGGTGGCGTTGACGAAAGTTCTTTTCGAGAAATGGCTGGGCGGCGGGCGGACGTTCACGCCGATGGAACCGGATATCGAGAAAATGCTTGCATCCCACGATGCAGGTTTAGTGATAGGTGATCCGGCCTTGAAGATCGATCGCCGGCAATATCACACACTGGACCTGGCAGAGGAATGGATTCGCTACACGGGCAAACCATTTGTATTCGCGTTTTGGGCGGTGCGCGGTGATGCTTTGCGCGAGGCCGATCCATCGTTGGACCTGTCTGCGATTTTTCGCGACTCACGTGATCACGGATTACAGCCTGCGAGTCTCGACGCGATTGTGCGTGATTGGGCGCCTCGCCTGGTTTTGACTGAAACGGAAGTTCGCACTTATTTTACCGAGAATATTCACTACCAGTTCGATCGGAATTGTTTGGAGGGCCTGCGGTTATTTTATCGTTATGCCGCGGAGATTGGTGCATTACCCGCGGCGCCGGAATTACGTTTTGTGGAGATGGCGAGCGCCCCGGCAAAATGAGGCTGTCCCGCCTTAGTGCCAGTTCACAGACAGTGCGTAGACTTCTTCGGTGCCAATATCCCGAAGCACGAGGACGGAGTTGTCCGGTGTCACGTCGAGTTCGGGACCCGCGAGATCGTTGACCAACCGTACATTCTTGAGTTTCACGATCTCCTCCACAGCGTCATCCGCCAGCCTGAGCCGAAAGACCGTGGGGTCGCTGCCTCCGGTCGAATAATAAAAATACTTGCCGTCGGGCGACGTCAACCAGTTCACAAATTTGTCTGGGCTGGTCAAGATATCGGACCATTTCTGAGTTTTGAAGTTGTAGCGCACGAGCTTGGATTGATCGTTCGCGGTTGCGATCAAGGTGTCCTGTGTGGCATACCAGGGCCCGAGCGTGTCTTTGGAATCCGGAACCATCGTCACGTTTCCATTCCGCACATCGATCAGCCGCGAGCGATACGCTCCCTCCAGGTAGATAGTAGCCGCCAGAAAATTGCCGTCCGGAGACCAGTCGGGAGCGGCTCCATAGTCAGCCAGCTTCTGCGGTGTTCCTCCATTCATGCCGACCACGTAAACGACTCCGTTCGAATCGCTGAAGGCGACTTTGGTGCCGTCGGGCGAGATGCGCGGAAAAATAACCACCATAGGTGAATAGGTGAGCTGCAGGCGATCACTGCCATCCGAGCGACTGCGCCAAAGTGAGTGCTCCGGATAGGACATATAGGCCATCCACTTGCCATCGCGCGAAAAGGTCGGATCGGCTGCGGAAATGCCACCCAGGTAGGGCAGAAACTCGCGGCTCCCGGGATCGTAGCGAACCAGTTCGCCGCGACGCTGTGCGCCTGCCGCGAAGATCTGTTTTCCGTCGGGGCTGGGGACAAACGAACCGTACGAGATGGGTCCGTTGGTCAGCGGGACGGGGGCGACGGCGGGGGTAAGGAAGTGCTTTTCCTCAGAGAACGCCCAAAGGTCCGCTCGGCCGTTGGCCCTGCCGAGAAAGAGCAGGTTCTTCCCATCCTGCGTCCACCTGAGACAGCACACGTCCTTCGGCAAAGTTGGCCCCGACTTCAACACCGGATGAATTCCAGTTCCATCGGCGGCTGCCTCGTTGATCGTCCAGGAATTCCCGTCCTCGCCGTAAACGCGAAATACGA
>Ga0102924_1004964_pt1 | contig 13095 bp, 9 predicted proteins | sample PaiPotPPM11metaG_FD_80116 | JGI IMG/M metagenome (GOLD analysis project Ga0102924, IMG submission 80116) | Iron sulfur acid spring bacterial and archeal communities from Banff, Canada, to study Microbial Dark Matter (Phase II) - Paint Pots PPM... ... | reverse complement strand
GTCGTCACCGACTCGCGCACGCCCCGCCTCAAGCAGTTCATCCTCCTGCTCCTGATCCTGGAGGCAGCGACCGCCGGCATTCTCCTCGCGCTCGACCTCATCCTCTTCTACGTCTTCTGGGAGGCGATGCTGGTTCCGCTCTACTTCCTGATCGGGGTCTGGGGCGAGGGCCGCCGCGTCTATGCTGCCTTCAAATTCTTGATCTACACCGTCGTCGGCAGCTTCGCAATGCTGGTCGCCATCCTTGCGGTCGCCGGGATCAACCTCTCGCAGACGGGCCAGCTGAGCTTCGACTGGACGGTCCTGGTGCAGCACCCCGCGGCCGGGGTGTGGACGCTCCCGGGCGGCCTCGGACACATCGGCATCCCGCAACTCCTCTTTGTCGGTTTCGCGCTGGCCTTCGCCATCAAGATGCCGATCTTTCCGCTGCACACCTGGCTGCCGCCCGCTTACACGGCGTCGCCGATTCCGGTCGTGATCGTCTTCGCCGGCCTGGTCTCCAAGCTGGGCGCGTATGGTTTCATTCGCTTCAACCTGTCGCTCTTTCCCGATGCGGCGCATAGCCTGGGCGGGTTGCTCGCGGTGCTGGCAACGATCGGCATCCTCTACGGCGCCTTCATGGCGCTCGCCCAGACCGACCTCAAGCGCCTGGTCGCCTACGCCTCGATGAGCCATCTTGGATTCATCGGGCTCGGCATCTTCACCGGCAACTTGCTTGGCATCGAGGGCGCGCTGGTACAGATGATCAACCACGGCGTGATCATCGCCGCGCTCTTCCTGGTGGTGGGCATGATCGAACGGCGCTCCGGTACGCGCCTTCGGGGCGAGCTTCGCGGGCTGGGCGCGAACGCTCCGCTGTTTGCGGCCCTCTTCCTGGTCGTCTCGCTGGCCGCCCTGGGCCTGCCCGGCCTCAACGGCTTCGTCGGTGAGTTCCTCATCATGCTCGGCGCCTGGGCATCGTTCCTGCCGCTGGCGGTCGGCGCCGGCATCGGGGTCGTGCTGGCGGCCTGGTACGTGCTCCGCTTCTACCAGGGGAGCACGCAGGAAGCGCCGCCGCAGCCGGCGACCTTTCCCGAGTTGCGCGTGGTCGACGTCGGCGTGCTCGCGCCGCTGCTTGCCCTGATGGTGGTGATCGGCGTCAGCCCGGCCTTCTTCCCGGCCGCCGTGGAGGCCACCGTCAAAGCCTTACCGGTGATCCTTCGGTGACCATCAACCTGAGCGGCCTCGGCATCGACTATGGGGCCATCCTCCCCGAGCTGATCGTGGTGGGCACCGCGATCCTCGTCCTGTTCCTGGACCTCGTGGTGGCGGCCGATCGGCGCGGATGGCTCGCGGGCGTGAGCGTGGTGGGGCTGCTCGCCGCGCTCGCCGCCAGCTTCCCGCTCTGGGGTCAGAACCGCTCCGCCTTCGGCGACACGGTGGCGGCCGACAGCCTGGCCGCCTTCTTCAACGTGCTCCTGATCGCGATCACGATCCTCACCGTGCTGATCTCTCCACGCTTCCTCCGCGCCCTCGAGCTCGACTTCGGTGAGTACTACATCCTGCTGCTGGGCGCTACCGCCGGCATGATGCTGCTGGCCGCCGCCACCAGCCTGATGACGATCTTCCTCGGCATCGAGCTGCTCTCGGTTTGCCTCTATGTTCTTTCCGGATTCGCGCGGAGCGCCTTGCGCTCCCAGGAAGCCGCCCTCAAGTACCTGCTGCTGGGCGGCTTCGCCACCGGCTTCTTGCTCTACGGCATGGCCCTCATCTACGGCGCCACCGGCAGCACGACGCTGCGCGGGATTGCGGCACTGACGACCGCCGCCTCCTCCAGCAACGTCCTGCTACTGGTCGGCATCGCCCTGCTCTCGGTTGGGCTCGCCTTCAAGGTCTCGGCGGCCCCGTTCCACATGTGGACGCCGGACGTCTACGAGGGTGCCCCCACAGTCGTCACGACCTTCATGTCAGTGGCCACCAAGGCGGCGGCGTTTGCCGCCATGGGGCGCATCTTCATCGCGACCTTCCCCAGCATCTGGAGCCGCTGGTACTTCCCCCTACTGCTGATCGCCATTGGCTCGCTGTTCATCGGCAACCTGGTCGCGATCACGCAGGACAACATCAAGCGCATGCTCGCTTACTCTGGCATCGCGCAAGCGGGCTACATCCTGCTCGGCGTGCTTCCCGGCACGACCCAGGGCTTCACCGCCACCGTCTTCTACATTGCCGCCTACGCCGTGATGAACTTCGGCGCCTTCGCGGTCGTCACTGCGATCGGTGCCGGCGGCGAGCAGACCGAAGACCTCAGCTACTGGCGAGGCCTGTTCCACCGGCGCCCCTTCCTGGCCACGGTGATGACGATCTTCATGCTCTCCCTGGCGGGCATCCCGCCGACCGTGGGGTTCTTCGCCAAGCTCTTCGTTTTCCAGGCGCTGGTGACGGCGCAGCTCTGGGCGCCGCTGGTGGTGGCCGTCATCTTGACCATCATCTCCTTCTATTACTACCTGCGGGTTGTCGTCGTCATGCTCGCCCAGCCCGACGGGGCCGTGGCGGAGAGCCGCCTCGGCTTCTCGACCAGCAGCGTACTGGGCGCCGCGGCGGTCGCCACGGTCGTCCTCGGGTTCTTTCCCACGGTCGTCCTCGACTGGGCGAGCCACGCGGCCTCTCTACACTTTTAGGACGCAATGAGGGCTCGGCTCGAGAGCGCTCCCCTGGTCGCGCCGGCGCCAGTCTGTCCGGCGATCAAGCCGGCCGGCCGGCGAATCGCGCCCCTGCGCTGGCTGGGCCGGGCCTGGCGCGAGCTGCGGAAGATGCGCACCGCCATCATCCTGCTGGCCATCCTGGCTTTGCTGGCGGTCATCGGGACGCTCTTGCCGCAACTGCCTCAGAACCCGCGCGGCGTCATGGGCTACGTGCTCCGCCATCCCACCACCGCGCCCTGGTTCGCCCGGCTGGGCCTCTTCGACATCTTCAGCTCCTGGCCCTTCATCATCACCGCCGTCCTCATGTACACCTCGATCGGAGCGAGCATGCTCATCCGCGTGCCCGCCGCCTGGCGGCGCGCCGTGGATCCCGCGCTGCGCAACCGCGGGCTCTCGGCGGAAATCGCCAGCATCGTCTTCCACGCCAGCTTCTTCATCCTGCTGGTAGGCGTGATCTACGGCAAGGCGGCCGGCTTCGTCGGCAACGCCGCGGTGGTGGAGGGCGACAGCTTCGTCGAGGCGCGCGCGAACTATGACAACCTGAGCGAGGGCAGGCTCGCCGGCCAACATGCCGGCTTCCAGGTCAAGGTGGATCGCTTTTCTGCCAGCTTCTGGCCCACCGGCGCGCCCAAGGACTTCACCTCCCAGGTCCGCATCTACGACGGCGGCCGTCTCGTCGACAGCAAGAGCATCCAGGTCAACCACTACGTCGAGTACCGCGGCGTGAAGATCTACCAGGCGGGCTATGGCTGGGCGCCCACGCTGCGGATCGAGGCTCCCGACGGCCGAGTGCTCGAGGATGGGGCGACCATCTTCGTCGGCGACCCACAATTCGCGAACGGCGTGATCAAGGTCCCTTCCGCCGGACCACCTTCGGAGCAGCTCGGTGCGACGGCGATTTTCATCCCCGATCCGCAGATCGTGAACCAGTCAATCGCGCCGGGCACGCCCCAACTGAAAAACCCGATCCTGCTGGTCCGGCTCTACCGGGGCGACCTCCACCTGACGCAGCCACAGAATGTCTTCTCGCTGGATACCAGCAACATGGACCTCCGCTGGCGTGGGGCGCTGCGGGTGGGGGACAGCGTGGTGACCGCGGACGGATACAAGCTCAGCTTCACCGCGCTGAAGGCCTACACCGACCTGACGGTGAACAAGGACCCGGGGATCCAGATAGTCCTCGCCGCCTTCGTGATCGGGCTCTCCGCGTTGCTCATCAGTCTCTACCTGCCGCTGATGGGCCCCGAACAGCGCCTCTCCCCGGCCAGGGAGCTCACCGGCTAGCGAGCCTGGAGGGCGAGCCGCGATGGGCCGGCTGGACGGTGCACCGGCGCGGCTAAGGTAACGGCCGCCGCAACGTTTCTGTCGTCGTATGACCAGAGTGAATGGTCCCATCGGCAGGGATTCAAACCGTATTCGGCAAGTCATGCTGGGAGACGTGCGGTGCCACCGGCTTTCCTATTCCAAAAAGGGCCAGGCGATCGTGGAAACCGCCCTGTTACTGCCTATCCTGATGCTGCTCGTGATGGGCAGCGCGGACCTGGGCCGGATCTTCTACTACGCGATCTCTGTCACGAACGCGGTCCGGGAGGCGGCCCGGCAGGGCACGTATTGGGACCCGACCTCCAGCAGCAACACCTACGATAGCTACGCGCAGGTGCTCGCCGCGGCGCAGCAGGAGGTTCCGAGCGACGTAACTCTGAGCCTGCCCGCGAGCACTCCCTCCCACTGCCTGACCGGCACCCCGTCGAGCTGGTCGATCTACTACCCGACGCAGCCCAACGCCGGCTACGTGTTCATCTGCTTCGACGGCAATGACAGCCAGACGGTGGCCGCCACCCAGACAATCCAGGTGACAATCCTCTACAACTTCTCGCCCGTGACGCCGCTGGCGCAGCTCGTCGGCGCCAGCCTCGTCCAGGTCGAAGCGTCGACGACGATGCAGGTGCAGAGCCAGCAATGAAGCGCACGCAGCGCGGTCAAACGCTGGTGGAAATGGCGATGGTCGCGCCCTTCCTGATCATGATCCTGCTGGTAGTGATCGACTGCGGCCGCGCCGCCTATGCGTACGCCACCCTGTCCGGCGCGACGCGCGATGGGGCCCGGGCGGCGATCACCACCGGCAGCCTGCGACCCGATAACGGCTGGGTGGTCGGCGCCGTCAAGCAGAACGCCTTCGGCGTGCAGCTCAGCCCGGCGTCATGCATCAATGACGCGCCGCCCGCGATTCCCAGCATGGCCGCGAACACCGGGCTGATCTACGTAGGCGCGGGCAGCGGCAACACGACCACCAACGCTCCCGCCGGGCAGGCGCCGGCTGCAGCGGCCGGCGGCTGCGGTGTGATCGTTCCCAGCTACGCGGGCCACAAGGCGCTGGCGGTCACGATCAAATACAATTTCCAGCCCCTGACGCCGTTCGGCTCGCAGTTTTTCCCGGGTGGGATCGTCATGACTGTTACCAGCACCATGAGCACCGAGTATTGATGCACGGATCCTGGTTGCGAAAGCAGTCAGGGCAGGCGGTTGTCCTCGTCGCCGTGGCGGTGGTGGTGCTGACCGCCATCCTGGCGCTGGCGCTGGACGGTGGGGGGATCTATCTCGATCGGCGGCAGGCCCAGAACGCGGCGGATTCGGCCGCGCTGGCGGGGGCGGAGCTGCTGATGGCGGTGCCGCCCAGCTATCCGAGCATCCATAACCAGGCGATTGCCAACCTGGTCAAGAATCTCCCGGGCACGAGCACCAGCGGAACGGTGTGCAGCGCATCGTGCCCGAACCAGCCGACGATCGGCGCCCCGAGTGGCGGGATCGGCACGCTCAATTTGGGCGCTGGCTACTACGCCGAGCTTTCCGTGACCAACTCCTACACCTACCTGGCCGCGGTCTGGCACACCCACCCGGTGGCGGTGGCACCGATCCACGGCTTCCAGTCGACGATCACCCTGCAGGCACGCGCCACCGCCCAGAATGCGAACCTGCCCTACGCGGTGGTGGTCCTGCAGGGACCGGGGTCGGCGCAATATCACGACCTGAGCATCTCGGTTTCGACCGCGGTCCTCGGTCTGCAGGGTGGTGGCGGTCCGGGCGCCCGGGGTGGCCTTTTTTCCAACGCCGGCATCGACCCGGGCAATGGCATCCCGGCGATCACGTTCAGCCCGGCGGGTAACGCGGGAGATCTCTGGGCGGTCAACGAAGCGAGCGGCGACCAGTCCCTCTTGAACGGCGCCGGCCGGGTGACGGGGCAGCAGACCCCAGGCACCCTGCCGCGGGTCGCGTCGCATCTCGACTTACCGAGCTATCCGGAGCCGGCACCGCCGGCGGCCAGCTTCGCGGGCATCACGGTCAGCGGCGGGACCTCGTATTTGTGCCCCGGTCAATACACCGCCCAGATCAACGTGCTAGGCGCCGGGACGGCCATCCTGTTTCCCGGCGTCTACCAGGTGCAGGCGGGGGGCGTCAACGTGCAGGGGACGCTGCGCACGCTGACCCCTACGGACCTGCCGATCTCCGGTTGCGGCCAGACGCTGACCTCGGGCGCGGACCTGGGTGTGATCATCGAGGTCAGACCGGACAACCTGTCGGGCAGCACCCTGTGCAACAAGAACCCCTTCACGGTGAGCAGCGGCGCAACCGTCACGTTGACCCCCTCCCTCAATTACTTCAATATCAACCTCTACATCGAGCCCATGGGGTCGACGTCGACCTGGCAGAGCGTCTGCACGACGCCACCGCTTGGCAGCAACGTCGTCTCGTTTTCGGCGGGCGCCTGCTACAGCATCAGCGGCGCGATCTACGCCCCGGCCGACAACCTGGTCATGGGCACGAGTAGCACCTGCGCAACCACGGTCGGCCAGGTGATCGCCTGGACGCTGACGGTGAACGGCAACGGCACGCTGAACGTGAACTTCAGCGCCAACCGGCTGCCATACATGAAGGGCCTCACCCAGTAGCGGTCACGGGTCCGTGACCCGTGCAACGATCGGGCAACAAAAGGGCGCATCGGTTTGAGGAGGACCGCCCCGCTGCTCCCTGTCCACACCGCCGGCAGCCATGCCGTCAACGTCACCGGCCAGGCGGCCCTCAACATCTATGGCGCCTTCTACGGCCCAGGCGACAACACCTTCTTCTACGGGAACGGATCGGGAGACGGCTCGGCCAGATCGTTGCCTGGACCATGACGGTCTGCGGTAACGGCACCGTCGACGAGCACTACAACCCCGCGTACGTGCCCTACTTCCGCGGTCTGATCGAGTAGCAGCCCATCCCTACAATGGCGGGCGTGCCCGCGCCCGCTCGCAATCGAAATGCGGTCGGCGTGGCCCTCGTCATCGGCTCCGCCTGTTGCTTCGGGTCGCTCGGGATCTTCGGCAAGCTCGCCTACCGGCTCGGCCTGACCACGCCGCAGCTACTCAGTTATCGCTTTGCGATGGCGGCGGTACTGCTCTGGTTGGCCGCCGCGGTCACGCGACAAGGCCTGCCGCCGCGACGGAGCCTCATCGGTCTGGCCATCATGGGCGGCGCCGGCTATGTCGGCCAGTCCGCGGCCTACTTCAGCGCCCTCCATTTCATCCCGGTCTCGACGACGGCCCTGCTGCTCTACACGTTTCCCGTGGTTGTCACGCTGCTGGCGACGCTGCTTTTCCACGAGCCCCTCGGGTGGCCGAAGATCGCCGCCGTCGTGCTGGCGTTCATCGGGACGATGCTGGTCGTCCAGGCGCAACTTAAGGCCGCGCCGCCGATGGGCATCATCCTGGGGCTGGCGTCGGCGGCCGTCTACTCCGGCTACATCCTCTATGGAAGCCGGCTGCTGCCTGGCCTCCCGCCGGTATCGGCGACGGCGACGATCGCCACGGCAGCCGCGGCCGTGTGGAGCGTATTTGCGGCGGCGACAGGCCAGCTCGCTGTGAATTGGACGCCCTCGCGCGTGGCGCTCCTCGTAGGCTTTGCCGTGATCGGGACCACCATCCCCGTCCTGGCATTCATCCTCGGGCTCCGACTGGTGGGCGCATCTCGGGCCGCCATCCTCAGCACCTTCGAGCCGGCGAGCAGCGTGCTGCTGGCAGTCCTCATCCTCGGGGAAGCGGCCAATCCCATCCAGTATCTCGGCGGCGGCTTCATCCTGGCCTCCGTCGTGGTTCTCGAGGGTCGAGGCTGGCTCGCCTCTCGGGCGTTCGCGCAAGCGACGGGCAAGTAGCCCGTTGCGCTGCTGGTAGAAAATGACGCCTTCCCGGAAGTTGCACCAAAACGACAAGCTCTGGGGCGCGGTTGCCGAAGCGCTGATCGCGGCTTACGCGCTGAGGAGCGAAGGCGGCAAGCTTTCGTCTTACCGCCCATTTACCGACGTCGACGGAAAGAACATCGTGATCGATCTTGTGGGGGGGGGTTCAAGGACATCTACCTCCAGGTCAAGTGCGCCATTGGCATCGACAGAAATGGTCGGTGGAACGGTGCGCCGGCACCGTGATCGAATCCCGTCAAGTCCGAAATTTGTGTTTATCTTTTGCCTGCTCGACCGGCGCAAGATGGAACTCACGCGCATCCGGGTCATCCCGTCGGCCGACTTTTACAAGCGTGCGTATCGGACCTTGCTACCGAAGGAAATGATCCAGTTCAACTCGACTATCGAACGGCGGGCGATGAGCGATGGGAGGAATTCGAAGTCACGCGGGCAGAGCTCGGCGCAAAACTGGTGGAGCTCATCCGGGCGGCAGGGAAAAAAGAGCGTCGCACCCGTGTGAACAGACGAGAGCAGCTCGACGGCCGCTGGCTGCAGCTCGTCGCTTAGCCTCCGAGCCGGATGCGAGTCGGCGGCCAATGCATCCTTATAATCCGCGGTGCTGCGCCCCCTTAGCTCAGTGGACCAGAGCGGGTGCCTTCTAAGCACTAGGTCGCAGGTTCGAATCCTGCAGGGGGCACTTTCTGACAGTATCCGAACCGGCGGACCGAAGGGTGGTCGGTCAGGCCCCGTCCTGGGCGGAGAGGTCCTTGTCCTCCATCTCCCACGCATGGTCGAGTGTGTGGAAGGCAGAGTGTCGGATGAGGAATGGCAGCGTCCACGACCGCATGCGCCGCTTGACCTCCCCAGCGTTGTACGCGCGCATCGCCCCGACGTAGGCCTCCCGATGCTGCCGCAGTGCATCCGGGGTAAGCGCCGCGCCCTCCGGTATCCGCAACCCGACCTGCTTCGCGAAGTCCTCGCTTTCCGTGCGGGTGGTGTGGCGGATGATCCGGTCGCGGTCGCGTCCTCCCCCGCGCGGGCCCTTGCGAGCGTCGCTAGGGCGAGCTCGGCGCTCCTCGCGCCCCGACTCCACCCTGGCCAGTCGATGCCGAAGGCCACCGACCGCTTCCGCGTTCGATGACGGTGCGGACGGGCACGGCTCATTTTTGCATGGGGCAACAGCGCAACGTTGTGGTCGATAACGCGTCTGGAGAGGCGACACGCGCAACGAGTACATTGGCCGGTCCTTGTCAGTGATTGCGAACATTCGTGCGTGTCCGGCTTTGCGGCTGGACTATTTGCGATAACCATCTTGACAAATGCGAATCTGCGAGTAGTGTGGCGAAAGTACCGTAGGGCGGCGCCGAAGGGTTGCAGGCAGGACGTTCGAAGGGGTAAGCGCAGGCATCGCCTCGGCGAAGCATGCGCGGGGTGGCCCGGGTTGGTTGAGGGGAAGCCAGGGTGAGGGAAGCGTCGACGGCGGTCGTATCGGCGAAGGTTCTGATTCCCCAGGTCCAGTCTCTTTCGCGCGAGCGCGTCGATGCCCTCCTTGCCCGTATCTGGCAGCACCGTGTGGGGCTCGTGGTGGCACCCGCGGGCTCGGGCAAGAGCACCCTGCTGGCCGGTTTTGCGTCATCGGCCAATATGCCCGTGGCCTGGTATCGGGCCGAGAGCTGGGACGCGAAGACCACGACTTTGCTGACCCATTTGCAATCGGCGTTCACCTCTGCTCTGGGATCCATCCCGGGCGGCTGGGATTCCGTCGAGACGGCGGCCCGCGCGCTGGAGTCCTGGGCGGGCCAGCGCGCTGTCCTCATCATTGATGACCTGCACACGCTCGAAGACAGCCCTGCCGAGCGCACCCTGGAACGGCTCATCGATTATGCCCCGCCCAGCATCACATTTCTAATCGGGTCGCGCGCGCTGCCTGGATTCAATCTCTCGCGACTTCGCGTCTCCGGATCGCTGCTCGAGATCGGCAGCGAGGACCTGCGCTTTCGCTCCTGGGAAGTCGAGCGTCTCTTCCGCGATTTCTATCGCTCGCCCTTGCCGCCGGAAGAGCTCGCTGAGCTGGCGCGCCGCACCGAGGGCTGGGCGGCGGGCCTGCAGCTGTTCCACCTTGCGACCCGCGGCAAGTCGCCGCAGGAGCGGCGGCGCATTCTCACCGCGCTGGGCAGCCGGTCGCGCCTCACCCGCGAGTATCTGACGCGCAACGTCCTCGATCAGCTGCCGGCCGAGCTCCGCTGGTTCCTGGTTCGGACCTGCGTCCTGACCCGCCTGACCGGGCCGATCTGTGACGCCTTCCTCGACCGGAGCGGCAGCCAACAGGTCCTCGAGGAGCTGGAGCGCCGCCAGATCTTCACGACCGCGACCGATGATCGCGGCGGCTACCGCTATCACGAAGTGCTGCGCTCTCACCTCGAACAAGTGCTCATGGAAGAGCTCGGTGAGATTCAGGCGCGCGCGGCCTACCGAAAGGCCGCGAGGCTGCTGGAGGCGAGCGGCGCATTCCCAGATGCAGTGCAGGCCTACTCGCGCGGCGAAGACTGGGAGGCGGTTGACCGCATGCTCCATCACCAGGGCGGGGAGTTGCTCGAAGGACCCGACACCTGGATCGATGCCCTGCCGCCCGCGCTGCTCCGCCAGGATCCCTGGCTCATGCTTGGCAGTGCGCGGCGTCACCGGGCCGAGGGCCGCTGGCGGGAGGCGGTCGATGCCTACCACCGTGCCGAGCGCGTCTTCGGATCGAGTGAAGCCGGGCTCATCTGTGCGTCCGAGCGCAAGGCCCTGGCCGGCTGGCTGGAGCCCGCACCGATGCCCGGCAATGATTGGGCTGGACTGCTGCGCAAGGCTGTCGCCCATGACCCGCTCGCCGCCAAGCAGCTCGCGAGCCAACTGCCCGAGGCGACCGGCAAGCTGAGTGTCGGGGTCGTTTGCCTGCTCGCCGGACAGATGGACCAGGCACGCCGCCACTTGAATGCGGCGGCCGATAGCCGCGACGCGACGGCGGCGCTCGCCACGGCTGCCCGGCTATGGGCCGGGGTGGCCGCGCTACTCGGCGGCGACTTACAGGGGGTGTTCGAGATCGAGGAAGCCGCCGAGCGCGCTGAGGCGCTCGGGCTGGGCTGGGTGGCGCGGCTCTCGCGCGCCGCACTGGTCCTGGCGCAGCGTCCGGGCAGTGCGCGAGAAGCCGAGGGGTTGCGCGCCGCCTGCGATCGCGACGGCGATCGGTGGGGGAGTGCCCTGATCGGATTGATGACCGGATGGGCGGCCATTTACGCCGGCGACGGCGCCGTGCCCTCTCTCGAGCAGGCAACCGATACCTTCCATCACTTGGGCGCGGGCGTGCTCGAGGCCTGGTCGCGAGCGCTGGCTTCGCTGGGCCTGGCCCGGATTGGCGCACCGGAGGCGCGCGACGCCGCGCTGCAGGCCGAGAGCCTCGCTCGCTACAGCGGTACGCCCGGGGCCCGCTACTTTCCGTATCTCGCGCTTGCCGAAATCGAGCCGGAGCGGGCGGCGGAATATCACAGCCTGGCGGTCACCGTCCAGGAGGAATGCTGCCTTGCGCCGCTGGCCGCCTCCGCGCCGGCGCCGGAGAACGTCATTCCCATCGGCATCGGCCGCTCGGTCCCGTCGTTGAGCATTCGCTGCTTCGGCGGCTTCAGCATCGTCATCAAGGGACGGCCGGTGGACCTGACCACCATCAAGCCGCGAGCTCGTGCGGTGCTCCGGCTGCTGGCGGTCCATGCCGGCACCCCGGTTCATCGCGAGGTGCTGCAAATGGCCTTCTGGCCAGACGCCGATGCCGAGACCGGAGCGCGCAACCTTCACGTTGCCGTTTCGTCGCTTCGGTCGTGGCTCGAACCGGGTGTCGGTCGCGGCGGGTCATCGCTCGTCTTGCGCGAGGGCGATGCCTACCGACTCGCGATCCAGCCTGATGCCGAGGTTGACCTCGTCCACTTCTCCAGGGCCCTGGCCGCCGCACGGGTGGCACGGCTGCGGGGCGGCGTGGACGCGGTCATCCTGCATTTTCAGCAGGCACTCGACCTCTATGCCGGCGAGCTCTTGCCCGAGGACGGTCCGGCGGAGTGGGCGATCGAGCCACGTGAGCGGTTTCGGGCCGGTGCGCTCGAGGCGGCGCAGGGGCTCGCCGAGCTGCTGCTCAAGCAGGGCGACCCTGCCGCGGCCGCTAACGCCTGCGCGACCGGGCTGTGGGTCGATCGGCTTCATGATCCGCTGTGGAAACTGCTCATCCAGGCGCGGGAACGCGCCGGCGATCCTGGCGCCGCCAGTCGAGCGCGGCGCGATTACGCGCGCGTGCTCGAGGAGCTCGGCCTCACCGCTACCGCCCGCTCCTAGTTCTTGATCCGAAATTCCACTTCGGCGAGCGCGACCGATGACGGAGCTGCACCGGCGGTCGCGTAGACCGACACGATGTGGATCTCCACGAAGCTCACGTGCTTGGCGTCGATCGGGTAGAACTGCGCGTTCTTCGCCACCTTGGGATCTTCGTCCTTCAGCTTCAGGTCGGTTGTGGTGCCGTTGGAGAAAACCAGGTGGACATCATGCGGCCGTGGTTGCGCCAGGAAGTCGTCGGCCGGCGTGGTGCCGGCGGCGCCGGAGTCGAAACCGATCTGAGCCAGGTCGACCGGATCGTGGAAGCTGATCTTCAGGTACGGCCCGCGGTCGCTGGCTGCCGCCGCCCAGTAGGTGTTGTTGAACTTGTCGATCGCTAGGGTCGGAAGATGGCCGGCGGTGGAGCTGCTGGCCGAGGCACCCGTCGCGTAGACAGCTTCGTAGTGCGGAAAGATCGCCTTGCGAACCCCCGTGACCGTGCTGGTCACGCGATCGACGACGAGGTTGTGGAATGAGGGCACCAGGAGAAACGCGAGCAGCCCGATGACGATGAGGGCGCCGATCGCGAGCCGGATGATGCGCCACACCACCCCCATGACGTTGGGCGGCCCGACCCGCTGCGGCCGCCAGCCGGCTTCACGGGCGCTGACACCGAAGAGACGGCTGACGAAGCGGCGATACCAGGGCAGACGGAGCGCGATCGCCTCGTCCAGCGAGTTGCCGCAACGGCGGCAGAAGTGCCGGACCGGGTCGTTTCCTTCCCCGCACTGGCCGCAGATGAGGTCGCCGGGGTGCCGCCTTGTCGGCGCTTCCATCGTGCGCGGCGCCTGGCGTGGGCGGGCC
>Ga0102924_1004962_pt1 | contig 13097 bp, 10 predicted proteins | sample PaiPotPPM11metaG_FD_80116 | JGI IMG/M metagenome (GOLD analysis project Ga0102924, IMG submission 80116) | Iron sulfur acid spring bacterial and archeal communities from Banff, Canada, to study Microbial Dark Matter (Phase II) - Paint Pots PPM... ... | reverse complement strand
CGCCCTGTGCAACGTCCGGCCATCCTTGGACGTGCCACGAGCTTCCGAGGCGGCGTCCAACGCCATCCGCGCCCTTGCGTGCGCGGCCATCGAAGACCTCAGGTGCCGCCGCGGCCGCGGCGGTCCTGGGCGCCCGACAACCTGGCCTAGCGCCAGGCCTGCGGGCGACAACACGGGGGCGCACGCTGGGGTGCGGAACCGGGTCGACCGGCTCCGCGCCTCAGCGGCCTGCGCGGATTTCTAGACGACGACCGGGGACGACAGTTCCGGCGACGGTGATGACGACGACGTTTGCGGCGACGCTGACGCGGACGGCGACGGGGTGGCCGCGGGGCCGATGACGATGCTGAACGACGCGGAGGCCGTCGTGCCCGCCGTCGCGGTCACGGTCACGGCGAAGGTGCCCGACGCGGCCGGGGTGCCGGCGATTGCCCCGGTCGCCGCGTTGATCGAGAGCCCGGTGGGCAGCCCGGTCGCCGCCCACGTGGGTGTCCCCGTGCCGCCGGTCGCGGTGAGGGTGGCCGAGTACGCCTTGCGGAGCGTGCCGCCCGGCAGCGAGCCGGTCGTGATCTTGACGGCCGCGGCCGCGGCGCTGACGGTGATCGTGAGGCTGGTCGTCGCGGTCTTCGGCGTCGACTCGGTGTCGTGGGCGGTGAGCGTGACCGTGGCGGTCCCCGCCGCCGTGGGCGTGCCGCTGATCGTCAGCGTCGCCCCGCTGGCGCTCGCCTTCAGCCCCGCGGGAAGCCCGGTCACGGCGCCCCAGGCGTAGCTGCCGTTCCCGCCGGACACGGTAACCGTGCCCGAGTAAGCCTTGCCGACCGTGGCGGTCGTCGCGGCGTCGCTCGCGATCGCCAACGCCGGCTCGGCGACGGTGATCGTCAGGCTGGTCGTGCCCGCCCCCGGCGGCGTCGCGCTGTCGTGGACGGACAGCGCGGCCGAGGCGGTCCCCGGCGCGGTCGGCGTGCCGCTGATCGTCAGCGTCGCCCCGCTGGCGCTCGCCTTCAGCCCCGCGGGAAGCCCGGTCACGGCGCCCCAGGCGTAGCTGCCCTGGCCGCCCGACACGGTGACCGTGCCGGAGTAGGCCGTGCCGACCGTTGCGGTCGCCGGCGCGTGGTCGGTCAGCGCCAGGGACTTGCCGCAGGTCAGCGTGAACGTGGCGACGTTCGACGTCGCGCCGGCGGGGCTGGTGATGACCAGCGTGCCCGACCCGGTGACGCTGTCGCTGGCGGGCTTGTACGCGGCGGTGACGGTCCGGCTGCCCGCCTGGGTGAACTTCACCGTCTGCGTCGCGCCGTTCCCGCTCGGCAGCTTCCAGTGGTAGGCGACTGAGCCGGCCTTGTTGTCGCTGATCGTACCGGTGAAGGTGAACGTCGGCGTGGCGGCGGAGCACGACGTGACCGACTGGCTCGCCGGGCTGACCGCGGCCGTCGCGGCGAGCGTCAGGGCGGACGCCTTCTGCGTCTTGCACGTCAGCGTGTACGACGCGGGGCTGGATGCGGTGGCGACCGGACCGGTGACGACGAGGACCGCGTCACCGCTGCCCGGATCGGCCGACGGGGTGATCGACAGCGGCGCCACCCCCAGCGTCCCCGGCCCGGTAAAGGTGACGGTGGCGGGGGCCGAGTCCTGGCCGTTCGACTGCGCCCAGTAATAGGTGACCGTTCCCGCCTTGGCGCTCGTGATCGAGCCCGTGGCGGTGAGCTGCGGCGGTGTCGCCGGGCAATTGCCAGTGCCCGGCGGCACCTGGACGGACGCCGACGCGTTGACCTGGCCGCGGCCCGACGTGCCGCACAGGAGCTTGTAGCTGGCCTTGTTCGATGTCAGCGAGACCGGGCTGAGCACCTTCAGCTCCACCCAGCCCCCGCCGGCCTGCTTGGTCTTGACGGTCCCGCCGCTCACGATCTTGCCGCCCGCGCCCGTGAAGCTCATGGTGCTGACCGGACCCGGCTTTCCCGATGAGTAGACCCACTGGTACTTCACGGCGCCGGGCGCCGTGGCCGTGATCGTGCCCGTGTAGCTGAACGAGCTTGGCGTGGTGCACGGTGACGCCGTCACCGGCGGCGTCACCCTGGCCTCCGCCTTCAGGGTCGGGATGACGGTCGCCACCTGGGATGAGCTTTTCAGCTTGCCCTGGTGGTTTAGGACATTGAGCGTGATCGCGGTCGCCGCGGCGGCCACCACGACGGCGGCCGTCGCGATCGCCGCGATGGCCAGGGTCTTGCGGCGGCGTCCGCCGCGGCCGAGCGCGCTTAGTCCTCCGAGCGCGCTTAGTCCTCCGAGCCCGCCGAGCCCGCCGAGCCAGGTCGAGACGTACGAGGTGCCCGAGGAGCCGGGCCCGCCGCTGTTGCGGAGCAGCAGCGTGAGCAGGGCGGCGACGCGGACCGCGAGGTGGCCCCGGCCGCGCTCCTCCCAGTCCCGCCCGTAGGCGGCACCCGCGACCGCTTCAAGCTCGGCGACGAACGCGATCGCGCTTTGCGGCCTGCCCGCCGGGTTCTTGGCCAGGCCGCGCGCGATGATGCCCTGCAGCGGCGCGTCGACCCGGTCAAGCGGAACCGGAGCGGTCACGTGCTGTTCCTGCAGCCGCTGCTGCTTGCCCGAGAACGGCGGCTTGCCGGTCAGGCACTCGAAGAAGACGGCGGTCGCGGCGTAGATGTCGGCCGACGGGCTGGCCGGCGCCCCCTGCCACTGCTCGGGCGCCATGTACAGCGGCGTGCCCGCGGCGGGCGTCTGCTTGCCGACCTTGACGGCGACGCCGAAGTCGGCGAGCTTGCTGTTGCCCGCGGCGTCGACCAGGATGTTTTCCGGCTTGTAGTCGCGGTGGACGATGCCGAGCGTGTGCGCGGCGGCCAGCCCGAGCAGCGAGCCCTTCAGCACCGCGAGCGCGGCCTCGGGACCGGTGGGCCCGCGGCGGACGAGCATCTGGTGCAGCGAGACTCCGTCGACCAGTTCCATGATGATCGCGGCGCCCCGGTCCGGCTGCTCGACGTAGTCGTAGACCTGCACGACCTGCGGCACGCCGAGCGACTTCAGCATCTGGGCCTCGGTGCGGAACCCCCACATGAACGCGGGGTCCCTGACCAGGCCCGCGCTGAGGTACTTGATGGCCACCCGCTGGCCGGTCAGGTCGTTGATCGCCTCGACGACCCGGCCCGACGCACCGCGGCCAAGCTCTCGCTCTTCGGTGTAGCCGGGGACGGCCCAGTCCTCGGCGAAGCTTGGAACCGTCCACCCGCTCATGGGAGAACTCCTCGGTAGGCCAGGTACTGCATGCTTCGGTGCCCGATACCGATCCGCGCGCCCGGCTCGATCGTCGTCGGCTCGTACGGGACGAGCGCCCGCTCGCCGTCCGACGCCTGGAGAACTGACCCGTTCGCCGACCCAAGGTCGCTGACCTCGACCTGCCAGCCGACCAAGGATATGCGTAGGTGGAGTCGGGATATGGTGCCATTTGGATCACTGATCCGCAACGGCCGGGATCGCCCGTCGAGCACGTCAATGTCGAACGTCGGCTCCCGCCCGAGCACGTAGTCACCGTCGAGCGGGATCCTCGTCCCGTCGTCAAGCACGAGCACGCCAAGTGGCGGCCGCGGGCGGCGCTCGATGTATCTCGGCGGCTGGTCGAGGCCGATGCCGCACTGCCGGCAGGCCCGCGCGGCCGGGTCGTTGAAGTGCTCCTGGGCGCACAGCACCCCGTCGACTAGGACGGCGCGGGGGTCGTCACCGGGCGCGAGCCCTTCCGCGGGCGGGCCGGACGTCGGCGGCGCGAAGGCGGGCGCGTCGACGGTCTGCGGGTGCCAGCCGCCCTGGGCCGGCGGCGTCGGCGTGGCCATCTCGAACGCGTCGGCGGTGACCGTCACGGCGAGGCCGCCGCCGCAGACCACCCCGTCGCCGAGCCAGTACTGCGGTTCTGGCGGCGCCGCTGGCCCAACGGTCAGGCCGAACGTCACTGTCGCCCCGGTGAACTTCCTGCTCACCGGGGTCACCGCGTCCCCGGACGCGAGCGTGACCACCGGCCCGCCGTCGACGCGGACGGTGGCCATCGCCCGGCCGCAGACGAACACGGCCACTGCGCCGTCCGCGGTGACGCCCGCGCAGGCCCAGGCGTGGTAACCGGCCTGATCGCGTTGGCCTCGCTGGACGTGCGCGGCCCGCGCGGCCCTGACCACCAGGTCGCCGCCGTCGCCGCTCGCCGCGGCGGCCTCGGCGAGCGCGCCGAGCAGCGGGTCGGGGCCGGGACCGGCGGCGGCCGTGGCGGCGACCAGGACGCCGTACCGGGCGATCACGCCCCGTCCGGCGAGCGGGACGCAGCTGGTGACCCTCACGCCTACCTCACCGGTCTCACCTAGGACAGAAGTAAGGGAAGGTAATGCTGGCCTCATCTTGCTGAGGCGAGAGGACGCGGAGCTCGGCGACGGCCTGCCCCCGTCCCGTGCCGTGGAGCGCCCATTTCAGCGTGACCTGCACCGTGTCGCTGCCGCTCGCGTCGTCGGCCACTTGCGTGGGATTCGTCTTATCGTCGTGTACCCACTCGTACTTGATGGGCCCGCCGTGACCGTTGGTGGAGATCGTGCCGATGACGTCCGTCGTGCCGCTGCACCCCACCGACTGGTTGGTGGCCTTGACCGCGACGTGGGTGATCTTCAGCGTCTGGTGCTCTCGCTCCCAGAAGTAGACCCCGGCGCCGGCCACGATGGCGGCGGTGATCAACGTGCTGACCACGCTCCGCCAGACCGGCCGGGGACGGGGTCCCGGCGGCGCCGCGGGCCACTGAGGTACCGAGTTTCGCCTTGCCGCGGCCGCCTGCGGCGTCGACCCCGCCGGCGGGCCCGGCTGGACCGGGACGGGAGAGGCGAGCGGTGACGGCATCGGCGGCTGGCCGGACGGGCCGGCGGGGACCCAGGGCGGTACGCCCGCGGGTGCCCAGGGCGGCGCGCCGGCGACGCTCGGCCGTGGCGGGTCAGGCATCCGTTCCGGTACGAAGACGGTGGACCGGCCCAACTGCGGCGATGGCTGGTCAAACTTGGTTTCGCCCGTTGCGGCGCGGTGGTCACTGGCCCTGATCGTGTCTCGGTCGGCCTCGTACTCGGGCGCTTCGTCGCCGAGCGTGCTCCGGATAGCGGCGATCCTGTCGATGACCGCGGTCGCGGTCGCGGGCCGCGCCGCCGGCTCCTTCTCCATCAGATCGCTGACCAGCTCGGAGAGCCCGGCCGGCAGGTCGGGCCGGACCGTGCTGAGCGGGGTCGCCCGGTCCATCACCTGCATCATGAGCAGCGCGCCAGGCAGGGTGGAGAAGAACGGCGGCCGCCCGGAAAGCAGCTGGTAAAGCACGCAGCCGAGCGAGTAGAGGTCGGCCCGTCCGTCCACGTCGAGACCCTGGGCCTGCTCGGGCGATATGTACGCGATGGTGCCGACCGTCTGCGCGGGCAGCGTGAGCCGCGGTGAGTTGTCGGCAAGCAGGCGCGCGATGCCGAAGTCGATGATCTTGACGCTGAGCTGCGGCGTCACCATCAGGTTGCTCGGCTTGATGTCACGGTGCACGACACCCGCCTCGTGCGCGGCGGCGAGGCCGGCGCTCACCTGCTCGGCGATGCGGAGCACGCTGCTGACGGGGAACAGCCCCATTCCCCGGGCGCCGCGCTCGTCCATCATGCTGGCCAGGGAGATGCCCGGGGCCAGCTCCATCACCATGAACAGCTGGTTGGCCATGCGGCCGGCGTCGAGCGCACCCACGATGTTCTGGTGCTTCAGCTCGCTGATCACTGTGGCCTCGCGGCGGAACCTGCCGATCGTCTCCGCCAGCGTGCCCGGATCATCGATCTGGGAAAGCTCAACGAGCTTGACCGCGACTGGCATGTGCGTCGCCAGGTCCCTGCCGCGCCAGACCTCACCGGACCCGCCGCGGCCCAGCGGGACCTCAAGCTCATAGCGGCCCGCCAGGACCCCGTCCATCGGTGAACTCGCCCCCCATTTCAGGCACGCGCAACAGAACAGCGAACCCGTACGTCCACCTAGATAATAGGTGAAACGCGATCTCTCTCCTAATAGTGGGACGAACAACCGGAGCACAAGGTTCGCAGCCCGGCTCCAGATTTTTAACGGGCCGCGGCCAAAATCGGCTGCTTGGTCGGCTCAGCCGAGGGAGCATTCCTCGGCGCGCGCCCTGAACAGGGCACGTTCGCGTTCGTTGCCCGTCAGCGCGGCGGCCCGGGTGAACTCCTCGCTGGCCTCGGCGAACCGGCCAAGCCGGGCGAGCAGGTCGCCGCGGACGGCGGGAAGCTGGACGTAACGGGCCAGCGCGGGCTCGTTGGCCAGCCGGTCGGCTACCTCGAGCCCTTGTGCGGGACCGTGCGCCATGCCGACGGCGACGGCGCGGTTGAGCTCGACAACCGGGGACGGCGTCAGGTAGGCCAAGACCGTGTACAGGGCCACAATGCGCTCCCAGTCGGTGCCCTCGACCGACGTGGCCCGGGCGTGGCAGGCCGCGATCTCCGCTTGCACCGCGTACGGGCCAGGCGCGGCGTCCAGTCGCCCGGCGCGGTCAAGGGCGGCAAGGCCGCGCCGGATCAGCAGCCTGTCCCAGCGCCGCCGGTCCTGCCCGGTGAGCAAGACCGGCTCACCACCGGGTCCGACGCGGGCAGGGAGGCGGGATGCCTGCAATTCCATGAGCGCCGTCAGCCCGAGCACCTCAAGCTGGTCGGGCATCAGGCCGGCGAGCACCCGCCCGAGCCGCAGCGCCTCGACGCACAGCTCGGGACGGATCCAGTCGTTGCCTGAGGTGGCGGCGTAGCCCTCGTTGAATATCAGGTAGATGACGCCGAGGACCGACGCGAGCCGGCCGGCCAGCTCGCCCGGCGCGGGGATCTCGAACGGGATCTTCTTGCCCGCGATGGTCCGCTTGGCCCGCACGATGCGCTGGGCGATCGTGGGCTCCGGCACCAGGAACGCGCGGCCGATCTCGTGCGTGGTCAGGCCGCCGATCAGGCGCAGCGTGAGCGCCGTCCGCGCCTCGGCGGACAGCACCGGGTGGCACGCGGTGAAGATGAGGCGCAGCAGGTCGTCGCCGATGTGGTCGTCTAGCGCGTCGGCATCCGGTTCGCCGTACGTCTCCTGTCGCGACTCCATGTCGCGCCCCACCTCCTGCAACTTTCGCTCGTAGCGGGCGCGGCGGCGCACCAGGTCGACGGCCCGGTGCTTCGCGGTCGCCATCAGCCAGGCGCCAGGCCCGTCGGGGACTCCCTGGACCGGCCACTGCTCGAGCGCGATCACCAGCGTGTCTTGCGCAAGCTCCTCCGCCGCGCCGATGTCGCCGGTGATCCTGGCCAGGGCCGCGATGAGGCGGGGCGATTCGATCCGCCAGACCGCCTCGATCGCGGACCGCGTGGCGCGATGACTCGGCGACGTCGGGTCAGCCAAGGCTCTAGGAACCCATCACCTGCAGGACCTGGGTCGTGCCCGTCCAGCCGGGCCACAGCTCGCGGTGCAGGTCCATGAACCGGGAGGCCCACTCGATGGCCTCCTCCTTGGACCTCACCTCGTAGAGCGCGTAGCTGATCAGTTCCTTGGACTCGGTGAACGGCCCGTCGGTCACCGTCAGCTGGGCGCCGGCCAGCGTGACCGTGGCGCCGGCCGCGCTTGGCAGCAGGCCCGCGGTATCGAGCAGCACGCCCGCCTGGGTGGCTTCGCCGCCAAGCTTCATGATCGCCTCGTACAGTTCGGGCGGCGGCGGGGTGGACGGGTTCGCGGCGGACAGCAGCATCAGGTAACGCATGCGTGGTGCTCCCTTCTAGCGCGTGGTGCGACGGTACAGGTGGACGGAGACTATGGCCAGCCAGGCGAAGGCGGCCAGCACGGCGGCGTAGAACGGCAGGACGACCGCGCTGGCGCCGGACCCGGTGGCGACGCCGGCGAAAGCGGCCCCAAATGCGACGCCAGTGATGCGGGAGTAGACGGCCAGGCCGCGGTGGCCGGCCCGGGAGAAGTAGCGGGCGACGACGAAGCAGCACGCGATCAGCGCCACGAAGGCGATGGCCGCCGCGATCAGGTGCCCGTCGCCGTGCCAGCTGACGTGCGCCGCCTTGCCGGCGGGAGCGCCCGGGCCGAAGCCGTCAGCGGGGTCGGCCCGCAGCAGGCCGGCCGCGACCAGCCCCGCGCCGTAGACCGCGAGCAGCCGCGGCCCCCATATAGCGCCGACGCGGCCGGCCAGGGCCCGCCGCGCACCGACGGCAGCCGTCACCGTCGTCGCGCCGGCGAGGACGAACGTAGTGACCTGGATCCAGCCGAGCGGGCCGTTGGCGAGCAGGCTCGCGTCGTCGTGCGCGATGCTGAACCCGCGCCTGGTCAGGCCCTGGATGAGGACGGAGGCCGGGAAGACGACCCCGGCCAGGACCCCGTAACCCAGCAGCGACTTGGTGACTCGCGCGGCGCGGGTGCAGTCGGCGCCAGGCGATGTGTCTGATGAAACGGTAGCGGTGACCATGACGGTTCGTCCTCCCTGCCGAGGGCGGACCGCCTAGCCGGTCCGCCCCTCTGCTTACGCCTCGAACGAGGAAGGACAGACTCGACCGGTTCGCGGAAGTTTTTTTGGAGCGGCCGTGGGCGCCGGTCGTTGGGCAGGTCATCGCGGATCACGGCGGCACCAAGAAACCCGGATGGCCGGCGCCGTGGCCGGCCATCCGGGTTTCCGTTAGGTCAGTGGTGCGTGGAGAACGGAGTCTTCACGTTGGTGAAGACGTTGGACCGCAGCCCGGACGCCATGACGGCCTTGCTGAGCCAGATGCCGATGGAGTTATTGGACATGTGGTTATGCGCGATGTCGACCCGGACTCGCGTGCCGCCGGAGTACACGAGCACACCGGTGGTGACGAGGTCGGACGGGCCGGGAGGCCCGTCGAGCCGGTCGCCGTCGAGGTTGTTCTTGCCGATGACGTTGCCAAAGATCGCGTTGCCGCTCAGGTCCTCGAACTGGCCCTTGCCGATGGTGTGGGCGTGCATCGTGACCCCGGACAGTCCGTTGGCCGCGATGTAGTTGCCTTCGACCTGGTTGTCATAGGACGCGGTGCCTGGCCCGGCGTTCGCGAACAGCACGCCGGCGCCCTCGCCCTTCACTCCGTTGCTCGTCACCACGTTGTTCTTGATGACGTTCCGGTAGACGCCCGCGACGGTGGGCTGGGGCACGCCCGTCCGGCTGAGTGCGTTGGGATTGTGCCCGGGCACTGTGATCCCGCAGTCTGAGGCGTTACCGGTGACGGTGTTGTTCTCGATCACGTTGTTGTGCGTCGGGCCGAGGTCGTCGCTCAGCAGAATCCCGCCGGAGTTGCCGGCGATAAGGTTGCCGCGGACGACCGAGTTGGCGACGCCGCCGGCGAAGTGGACGCCTTCGCCGCAGTCACCGGGAACCGCTCCCGCGGCCGCGCACTGGAAATACGGGGACTTGGGGCCGCCAAGATCATTGTGGACGACGGCGTTGCCCGAGATAGCGAGGCCGTAGATGGTCCGGCCCAGTCCCGCGGCGAGAATTCCCTCCCCCTGGGCGTTCGTTACCTTGAAGCCGCTGATCGCAACGTGGGAACTTACGGCGATCACGGCCGCATAGATGGTCGCCGTTCCGAGGCCCGGTACCGCGATCTTGAATGTCGGGCTGACTCCCGTTTCGTTAATGACCGCGTGCTTGCCCAGCAGCGACAGCGGCTTGGCGACCACCACCTGCTCACGGTAGGTCCCCGGGCAAGCGACCACCGTGCTTCCCGCCGGAGCCGCGAGGACCGCGGACTGGATCGTACGGAACGCCGCGGTTCGGCATGATTGATCCTTGGCGAGCGGCCAAGCCTTGGGCGAAACGTACAGGACGTGCGTGCCGTGTCTGGCGGTGCTGGCCGAAGCTGTTGATGCCTGTGCCGCTATCGCGGTAACGGCCAGCAATGGCGCCGTCAGCGCACAGGCCAGCCCAACGAACCGTTTGGATTTCATAATTCCCCCCTGGGAATTTGTTTTGGCGCCGAATATATGGCGCGACCCCTAGCCACCCCCACCCAACTCACTGGTGGCTATGAACTAATTAACAGCAGAACGGCATGTGGTCAATACCTGCGAGGTCACAGCCCCAATAGCAGAGGGTCAAAATCGGGCCGGATGGCCCCAGATCCGGCACTCCCTCAATGAAAATTTAGGTAAAGCGCGGGCCAACAGCGATTATCAGCCGGTGATGATCTTGGCCTCGGCGCCGTCGACGGCTTGGGCCCCCCGAGCCCCTGAAATGAAGGCGGGTCGGCGGCCCTTGGCCGCCGACCCGTCTTATATGCGCATGCCAGTCACTGCTGGCGGTGCGTGTAATTGTGCCCTCGGCGCAGCGCCGAGGCGCGGGCGGCTATCCGGCCCGCTGTGGCACGGCCGCGGTCATCCGCCTCAGCAGCCGTCGTACGGAGCCCAGTTGGACTCGCCGCCGGCCGCCATGGCGTTGGCGAACACCTGGTTCTGCTCCGCCACGCTCGCGTTGCCGAAGTCGGCGGAGTTACCGCCGTAGGCGGCCCAGGTCGAGGCGCTGAACTGGTAGAGCCCGTAGTGCCCGCTCGCGTTCGTCACCTGGGGGTTACCGCCGGACTCCCTGGCGATGACGCACGCCTGGAACGAGCCGGTGCTGCCGGTGTAGGTGCTTACCGTCTGCACGGGCGCGGACTGCTGCGTCGTGCCCGTGGAGGAGTAGCTCCCACCGGAACTGGCCGCGCTGCTCGCCGCCGGGGCGGGAGCCGGGGCGGACGAGACCTCCGTAGGCGCCGCGGGAACCTTGGCCGGCTTCGCCGGAACGGCCAGCACCTGCCCCACCTGAATCTCGTTCGCGTACTGAACCTTGCCGTGGTTGGCCCAGTAGAGGACCGGCCAGTAGTCAGCACTCGAATACAGGTGCGCCGCAATCGAGGCGAGCGTGTCCCCCGACTTCACCACGTACTCCGCCGAACCCGCGCGGTGATGCTTTCCTTTCGGCTCGGCCGCGGCCAGCTGCTTCGCGTCAAGCCGGACGATGGGCACCCCGGTGGTGGGCGCCTGAGTGATCGACACAATCTGCGTGGCGGATCCGTCCACCTGAGGAGCGACGGCCGGAGCCGCCGAGTGCCCTGACGCGTCCGCCCCCACGGCGGCAAGCCTGGGGGCGGTTGCGGGCGAGTTGCCGAAGGCAAACGCCGCGGCTATCCCAGCCACGGCGGCAGGTGCGGCAGCGAACGGCAGCAAGCGCTTGATAGGAGTGCTCGTAGAACTTCCTGGGTAGCCCAAAGGGCTCCTTCCCGCGAACGTCGCGCTCACCAGGAAGGCTGCCTACACAGTGCACTGGCGATGCACGGGTGCGGGCAGCCTTCGGAGCGCCTGACATCACGAGATCGTAAACGAATGGCGAAGAATTTCCCTCGTATTGGACAAATAGCTTTTCATTACGTACACTGCGCCGATTAACGGGTCGCCGCGCGTCACGCGGTCCCGCGCCGCGGCCGCCGCCAGCCGAGGAAATGCGACGCGGGCCAATCGCATCTCGTGACTTTATCTGCGCTGGTCACAACCGCTAACGCCCGCCACGGACGCAGGCGTCCCGCTGCCGCGTTCCCGCGCGGGCACGCCCAAGACTGAGCGGCATTCCCGCGACCGCCGAGGCACCGATGAGATCCTCGCCACACTAAGCATTTTCCTGCTATTTGTACTTGGTTGGTCACGGGCCGGTGCTATTACAAAGGGCACCACGAGGCCACGGCCGAAGAAATTTAAGTTTCTGAGGATGCTTGTGTTACTCGTGATAAGAACTGCGACCGCTACGGTCTATGACCGTTCTTGAGCGTCGAGTAGCTCGTCTCCGTACTCGGTTATCCAGCGTCCGAGTGCGCGCATCGGACCGTCGGCCAGACTCTGGCCCAGGCGAGTGAGCGCGTACTCGACCCGGGGCGGCGCTTCCGCGTAGATGTGCCGGACGATGAGTCCGTGGCGGGCGAGGCGGCGCAGCGCCTCGGTCAGGACCTTGTCGCTGATGCCGCCGATCGCGGCGCGCAACTCGTGTCGCCGCCGCGGGCCGGGACCGAGCGCGGCGATGACCACCGGGTCCCAGGTGTGGGCGAACAGGTCGGTCGCCGCGCGCAGGCGGCAGTCGGCTACCAGTTCCTCACAATGATCGTCGCTGACTTCCATGTGCTGACCTCCGCCATTCATCATGGCGGACCCGGCGCGTACCGGTCGGTGCGTATCGCCGTGCCTAACCTAGCCACCCGGAGAACACGACGGATAGGAGCACCCGCGATGCTAATCGGAATCTTGGGAACGGGGACGCTGGCCGAAGCGCTTGGCACCTGCTGGGCCCGGGCCGGGCATGACCTGATCATCGGAGGCCGGTCAAGGTCCAGGGCCAAGGCGCTGGCGAGCCGACTGGACGGCGCGGCGCGGGCAGGCAGCCCGCGTGAGGCTGTTACCGAACGGGACGCGGTCCTGCTCGCGGTGCCGTGGGAGGGCGTCGCGGAGATCCTGGACGCGGCCGGCGCCGCCCGGGGTGCCCTCGGCGGAATCGCGCTTATCGATCCGGTCAACGCCGTCGAGCACGGCGTGGGCCTGCTCCGCACGCCGCCCGGGGAAGCGGCAGCGGAGCAAATCGCCGCCTTGGCCCCGGGGGCGCACGTCGTCAAGGCTTTCCACCTGTTCCCGGCCAGCCAGTGGACCACTTCGGGCGATCAGGAACCAGTCACCGTGGCGATGTGCGGCGACGACCCGGCCGCGCTGCGCGCGGTCGGCCAACTCGTGCGGGACGCGGGCGGCGTTCCAGCAGTTCTCGGATCGCTGAACCGCGCACGTCAACTCGAAGAGATCGCCGGCTTCGTCATCGGGCTCGTATTCGCGGGCGTCGACCCACGCCTCGCAATTCCGTCTGTCCCCGCCCAGGCCATTCCCACCGATGCCGCTTAGCGGGGTTAATACGTGTCAGCCGACGGACTGCTTTCACGCCGACCCACCGGCGTGATTGCGGGTCAAAGCAGGGAAGAACAGCGGGATTGTCCATTCCAGCCCCACAAAATAGAACAAATTGACCTCCACTAAGTCCTTCTAGCCTGATCGCGGGTCAGAATTGGCGATAT
>Ga0102924_1004961_pt1 | contig 13098 bp, 11 predicted proteins | sample PaiPotPPM11metaG_FD_80116 | JGI IMG/M metagenome (GOLD analysis project Ga0102924, IMG submission 80116) | Iron sulfur acid spring bacterial and archeal communities from Banff, Canada, to study Microbial Dark Matter (Phase II) - Paint Pots PPM... ... | reverse complement strand
GTGCTGCAGGTCGGCCGAGCCGCCGCGGGTCAGCGCGATCGGGTTGACCACCCGGTCGTAGAGCTCCTCGCTGACGCCGTTGGCCAGGGCGGCCTCCTTGAGCGTCAGGTTGTGCTCGATGGCGTGGTGCGAGATCACCGAGGCCTGGTCGTACCCGATCACCGGCGACAGCGCGGTCACCATCATCACCGAGCGCTCGATGTTCTCCTTCAGCTTGGGCTCGTTGAGTTCGGCGCCCTCGACCATGAACTCGCGGAAGTGGTCGCACATGTCGGCCATGATCAGCGCGGAGTGCAGGTAGTTGCTGATCAGCACGGGGCGGAACGCGTTCAGCTCGAAGTTGCCCTCCGCGCCGCCCATGGTCACCGCGACATCGGACGCGATGACCTCGATCGAGACCATCAGCATGGCCTCGGCCTGGGTGGGGTTGACCTTGCCCGGCATGATCGACGATCCCGGCTCGTTGGACGGGAGGATCAGTTCGTGGATTCCGGTGCGCGGGCCCGAGCCGAGCCAGCGCAGGTCATTGGCGATCTTGAACAGCGTGACGGCCGCGGCCTTGAGCCCGGCGTGCGCGCGCACCATCCGGTCGAGCGTGCCCTGCGCGGTGAACTTGTTGGCCGCGGTCTCGAAGCCGGCGCCGGTCATCCGCGCGATCTCGGCCGCCACCTCCTCGCCGAAGCCCGGCGGGGCGTTCAGCCCGGTGCCCACCGCGGTCCCGCCCATGGCCACCTGGAGCAGGCCCCGGGTGGCGTGCTCCACCTCGGCGATCGCGTCGTCCAGAGCGCCGGCGTAGCCGGACCACTCCTGGCCGACGGTCAGCGGGGTGGCGTCCTCGAGGTGCGTCCGGCCGATCTTGACCACCTCGGCCCACCGTTTCGACTTGCGCTGGCACGCGTCGCGCAGCCGCCGCAGCGCCGGGATGGTCCGCTGGGTCGCCATCTTGTACCCGGCGATGTGCATGGCGGTCGGGAACGTGTCGTTGCTCGACTGCCCCATGTTCACGTGGTCGTTCGGGTGCACCGGCTCCTGCGAGCCCAGCGTCCCGCCGACAAGCTGGATGCACCGGTTCGAGATGACCTCGTTCACGTTCATGTTGGACTGCGTCCCCGAGCCGGTCTGGAACACGTACAGCGGGAACTCCTCGTCCAGCGCGCCGCTGATGACCTCGTCGCAGACCTTCTCGATCAGCTCGCCCTTCCACGCGGGCAGCCGGCCGCCCCGGGTGTTGACCAGCGTCGCCGCCTTCTTGACGTACCCGTAGGCGTGGTACACCTCCTTCGGCATCCGGTCGTGCCCGATGTTGAAGTGCTCCAGGCTGCGCTGGGTCTGCGCGCCCCAGTACCGGTCGGCCGGCACCTCGACGTCGCCGAGGCTGTCGAACTCCCGGCGCATCCCGCTCGCGTCCAGGCCGATCGGCAGGTCGAGGATCTTCGGCGCTGCGTCGCTGGCGTCGGTCATGTTGTTGCCTTCCGGTCGGATCCGGCCCGGGGTGAGCCCGAACGGGGTGGTCTCGACACCGCTAATACCCTCCGCCGGGCCGGGAGATTCACCCCGGGCCGGCGCCCTGGTACAGCTCGCCGAGCGACCGGGCGGTCCGCCGCAGGCGGGCCCGCAGCGCGGGCGGCGCGAGCACCTCGACCCCGGCGCCGAGCTGGAGGAACTCCCCGTGCGCGTGCTCGAGGGACTCGATCGGGACGACCGCGGTGACCCAGCCCCGCTCGTCGGCGGGCGTGGCCGTCTCGTCCGCGGCCTGGATCACGTCCCCGCTCAGTACCTCGCGCATCCGCTGCCGGCCCGCGGACGAGAGCCTGATCGTGGCCTGTCCCTGGTACCGCCGGGCCCGGAAGTCGGTGACGCTGGACGCCCAGTACCCCGGCAGGTCGAATTCCGCGGGCCGGTCGAAGCGCCCGTCCAGCGTGGTCAGCCCGAGGATCTGGCTCACCCGGTAGGTCCGCGGCGCCCCGTCGCCCCGTGCGACCAGGTCCCGCGCGACGAGGTACCACTTGCCCGCCTTGAGCACCAGGCCGTACGGCTCCAGCGTCCGGGTCACGTCGGTGGGCGCGGCCCAGCGCCGGTACCGGACCTCGATCCGCCGCTGGTTCCACACGGCCTCGGCCACGGCGGCCAGGTACGGGACGCGGTCCCCGTCGTAGTACCAGCCCGGGGCGTCGAGATGGAAGCGCTCCCGGATCCGCTCCGCCCGCTCGGCCAGCTCGGCGGGCAGCGCGGCGCGCAGCTTGAGCTGGGCCGCGGCCAGCACCGTGCCCAGGCCCAGCTCGGCCGCGGCGGCCGGCATGCCGGCCAGGAACAGCGTCTCGGCCTCGCCGGCGGTCAGCCCGGTCAGCCGGGTGCGGTAGCCGCCCAGCAGCTGGTAGCCGCCGCCCAGCCCGGCGTCCCCGTACAGCGGGATGCCCGCGGCGTGCAGCGAGTCCACGTCCCGGTAGATCGTGCGCACCGAGACCTCGAGCGCGTCGGCGAGCTGCTGCGCGGTCAGCCGCCCCCGGGTCTGCAGCAACAGCAGGATGGAGACCAGCCGGCTCGCCCGCATGCCACTGACAATAGATGTCAGGGAACGCCGGTTAACGTCCCGGCATGACCTCCACCGAGATTGCTCAGCCCGCCGGGGCCGCGGACGGCTCCGGCGACTTCGATTTCCTCACCGGCTCCTGGGACGTCCGGCACCGCCGGCTGCGCGAGTGGCTGGCCGGCTGCGACGAATGGGACGAGTTCGGGTCCACCAGCCGGTGCTGGTCGCTGTTCGACGGCGCGGCCAACGTCGACGAGCTGCGCGTCCCCGAGCGCGGGTTCACCGGGCTCTCGCTGCGGCTGCTCGACCGGGCCCGGGGCGAGTGGTCGATCTACTGGGCGAACAGCCGCACCGGCCGGCTGTTCCCGCCGGTCACCGGCCGGTTCTCCGGCGGGGTGGGAACGTTCTACGGAGACGACGCGCACGAGGGCCAGCCGGTGCGGGCCCGCTTCCTCTGGTCGGGCATCACACCGGAGTCCGCCCGCTGGGAGCAGGCCTTCTCCGCCGACGGTGAGCAGACCTGGGAGACCAACTGGATCATGGACTTGACCCGGCGGCCCGGGGGATGACTCCCGGGTAACCTCGCCCGGCCCGGCGCGGCTAGGCTGCGGGCGTGATCGTTGACCCGGACCCCCCGGGGCTGGCGGTGCTGCCGGACAGCTACCGGGTCCTGTTCCGGCGGCTCCTGGACACGGCGGCCGGGGACGAGCGGATCCGCGCGGTCTGGCTGTCCGGGTCGCTCGGCCGTGGCGTGGCCGACGCCGGCTCGGACCTGGACGTGGTCCTGGCCGTGGCCGACGACGCGTTCGACGAGTTCGTCGCGGGGTGGCGCGCCTGGCTGGCCCGGGTCACGCCGACCGTCCTGGCCCGGGAACTGCCCGGCCTGCCGGGCAGCTGGTACTCGCTCACCCCGGCCTGCGAGCGGCTGGACGTGGTGACCGAGCGCGCCGCCCGGCCGCGCGGCGCGCGCCAGGCCCGGCTGCTGGTCCTCGACCGGGACGGGGCGTTCGGCGCGCCGGCCGGCCCGCCCGCGGCCCCGGCCGGCCCCGACGCCGGGCGGCTGGCCGGGCTGGCCGAGGAGTTCCTGCGCCAGCAGGCCATCTTCCCGGCCGCGGTGGTGGCCCGGGCCGACTGGCTGCTCGGCGTGGTCGGGATCCAGCAGGTCCACCTGATGCTGTACCAGCTGTTCGTGGAGTCCAACCAGCCGCTGCCGAAGATGGGCGCCAAGCAGTGGTCGGCCAAGCTGACCCCGCGCCAGCGGGCCCGCTGCGCCGGCCTGCCGCAGCCGACCGCCGAGCGCGACTCGGTGCTGGCGGCCATGCGGGTCGCGGCGACCGTGTTCCGCGCCGAGGCGCGCGCGATCCTCGGCGCGCACCAGGTCCCCTGGCCGGAGGCGCTCGACGCGGCCGTCACCGGCTACCAGGCCCGGGAACTGGGCTGGTAGCCGGCCCGCCCGGGCCCGGCCGCGCGGTCTAGCGGCCGGGCGCCGGCGACACGATCTGGCTGGCCAGCGGGGCGATCGCCCCGACGATCTGGGCCACGGTGGGCTCGGGCACGCCCGCCGCGCCGAGCGCGGCGACCAGGTACCCGGCGACCAGGTCGAAGTGCTCCTGCCCGATCCCGCGGCCCTGGTGGGCGTCCCGCATGCTCGCCCCCGTGTAGGGCAGCGGGCCGCCCAGCGCGGCCGCGAAGAACTCGACCTGGCGTCCCTTGAGCCGGGTCATGTTCGTGCCCGCGAAGAACCCGCTCAGCCGCGGGTCGCCGAGCACCCGGGCGTAAAAGTCATCGACCACCGCGGCCAGCGCGGTGTCTCCGCCGATCGCGTCGTAGATGCTGGGCTCGGCTGCAGTCGTCATGACATCTCGCTCCGTTTCCGCGCACGTCGTCGGGCACCGGGACCAGTTCCGCATTGCATGGCGAATTTTGCAATAGGAACGATGCACACCTTACCGATCCGCCTCGCGCCCGGGTAGCCCCGGCGCGGCGCGGGAGCGGGCCAGCGGGGAAGCGATGAGCACGGCGGCGGCGATCAGGGCGGCGCCGGAGACCAGCAGCGCGCGGTGCAGCCCGGCCACGAACAGCATCCGGGCCGCGGCGCGTGACGTCGATCAGCGGCTCGGCGCGCCGCCGCTCGGCGACCGCGAACCCGGCCAGCACCGCGGCCCCGGCGGCGAACGCGGCCAGCACCCCGGCCGCGGCCCAGCCCTGGTCCTGGCCCTCGATGACCGCGAACGCCAGCAGGCCCACCCCCGCCGTCGACGTCACGGCGCCCGCCCAGTCGAACGGCCCGCGGGCCGGCGTGCGCGGCACGACCCGGGCCGCCGCCGCCGCCACGAGCGCCGCGGCCAGCGGCACGTTGAGCAGGAAGATCCACCGCCAGCCCAGCGCGCCGGCCACGGGGCCGGGCCCCGGGGCGGGGCCGCGGCGGGCGCCGGCGTTCGGCGCGGCCGGGAATCGGCGACCATGACCGGGCCACCGCCTCTCGCGCCCGTTCGAAGGACTGGTGGTTTTTCCCAGTCTCGGGCGGGACAGGTCAGAAGTCCAAGATCTAGTTGTTCTCCCGGATATAACCAATGACTATGAACGGGCGGCGGCGGGCGTGGCCCGCCCGATCGCGCGGACGGTCGCTACTCGACCGTGACCGACTTGGCCAGGTTGCGCGGCTTGTCGATGTCGTGCCCGAGCGCGAGCGCGGCGTGGTAGGCCATCATCTGCAGCGGCACGGTGAGCAGGATGGGGTCGAGCTCGCGCTCGTTCTTGGGCACGGTGATGACCGGCGCGTCGAGGTCGCCCAGCGCGACCCCGGGGTGGGTGACGGCGACCAGCGGCCCGCGGCGCGCGACGATCTGCTGCATGGCCGCGAGGTTGCGGTCGGTGAGCTCGTCGTCCGGCAAGATCGCCACCGTGGGCAGGGTCTCGCAGATCAGGGCCAGCGGGCCGTGCTTGAGCTCGCTGGTCTGGTAGGCCTCGGCGTGCCGGTAGGAGATCTCCTTGAACTTCTGCGCGCCCTCGCGGGCGACCGGGAAGCCGCGGACCCGCCCGATGAAGAACAGGCTCTCCGCGCCGGCCAGGCCCTGGGCCACCGCGGCGATCTGCTCCTCGTCGGCCAGGATCTTCTCGATCTGGGCCGGTATCTGGCGCAGCCCGGAGATGATCCGCTGGCCGTCGGCGATGGACAGGTCGCGGACCCGGGCCAGGGCCAGCGCGAGCAGCGCGAAGCCGATGCCCATGTGCGTGAGGGCCTTGGTCGACGCGACCGCGACCTCGGGGCCGGCGTGCAGGTAGACTCCGCCGTCGCACTCCCGGGCGATGGTCGAGCCCACCACGTTGACCAGGCCGACGATCCGGCCGCCCTTGCGCTTGACCTCCTGAACGGCGAACGCGGTGTCGGCGGTCTCCCCGGACTGGCTCACCGCGACGTACAGCGTGTCCGGCTCGACGATCGGGTTGCGGTAGCGGAACTCCGAGGCCGGCTCGGCGTCGGCGGGCACCCGGGCCAGCTCCTCGATCATCGCGGCGCCCATCTGCCCCACGTAGAACGCCGAGCCGCAGCCGAGGATCTTCACCCGGCGGAACGAGCGCAGCTCGCGCGGCCCGAGGTTCAGCCCGTCCAGCCGCGCGGTGCCGAATCGCTCGTCCAGCCGGCCCCGCAGCATCCGCTCGATCGTGGACGGCTGCTCCATGATCTCCTTGCGCATGTAGTGCCGGTAGCTGCCGAGGCCCACGTCCTCCAGGTCGATGTCGATCGTGGTGGGGACCTTCTCGGTGTTCTCCCGCTCCTGGCTGAACGTGCGGAACCCGGACGCGGTGACCGTGGCCAGCTCGCCGTCGTCGAGGTGGACGACCGTGGTGGTGTGCCGGACCAGGGCGGCGAGGTCACTGGCCACGAACATCTCGTGGTCGCCGACGCCGAGGATGAGCGGGGAGCCGTTGCGGGCCACGACGATCCGGTCGGGGTGCCGCTCGTCGAGGACCGCGATCGCGTACGTCCCGGTGATCCGGGACAGCACGTCCAGGACGGCCTCCTCGAGCGTGCCGGCCTCGGAGCGGGCCACGAGGTGGGCGATGACCTCGGTGTCGGTCTCGGAGGTGAACTTCACGCCCCGGGCGTCCAGCCGCTCGCGCAGCGAGGCGGCGTTGTCGATGATGCCGTTGTGCACCACGCTGATCCGCCCGTCCTCGCTGGTCTGCGGGTGGGCGTTGTCCTCGGTGGCCGGGCCGTGGGTGGCCCAGCGGGTGTGGCCGATGCCGACCTTGCCGGCCAGCCGCCTGGGCAGCGAGGCGTCCAGGTCGCGGACCCGGCCGACCTTGCGGAACACCTGCGGCCCCCGGGCGCCCAGGATCGCGATCCCGGCCGAGTCGTACCCGCGGTACTCCAGGCGGGACAGGCCCTCGATGAGGACCGGGGCCGCGTTCTGGTTGCCGATGTAGCCGACGATTCCGCACATACAGGTGCCGCTCCTTTGGCTCAGCCGTAGACGATCCGGCGCAGCTGACGTTCGGACAGGGATGGCGCAGCGACGAGCCGGGTGGCCAGCTCCGCGGCGATCAGCTTGAAGATTTCCGCGTTGCGCTTCCCGTAAAGCTGGTAGTGGGCGTGTCGTCGCCGCACGTAGTCCTCCACGGGCTCGCGGTACCACGCCAGCACGTCCTCGACGACCCGGGCCGCCTCCCCGGGCGTGAGTCCGGCAGAGCTGGCGACCCGGTCGATGAGATCGCGTTCGTGCACCGCCTCATCGTGCCGCCTGCGCGGACCCAATGCCAAGTTCCTGCCCGCATCCGGGCAGGAAACACAAGTGTGCGGGTCCTAAGAGCCGGTTTGCGGGCGTCTCGGCCGCCTTCCGGCGCCGGTGTCCGTCGAGGGGCGGATGTCGTCAATTCACGGTTGACGATGCCTGAGCGTCAAGTTATCGTTGACGCATGACTTCGCTGCCGGTATCGCTCGACAACCTGATCGCCTTCGTCAAGGCCATGCACCCCGACGGCGGCCCGCTGGACAACCTGACCGACGCGATGGCCGCCGTGGCCCAGCTCGAGGTCGAGTCCGACGCCCTGATCGGGCACTTCGTGGACCAGGCCCGCCGGTCGGGCGCGTCGTGGAGCCAGATCGGGGCCAGCATGGGCGTGACCAAGCAGGCGGCCCAGCAGCGCTTCGTAGCGCGTTGGGAGAGCGCCGACTTCTCCCGGTTCACCCAGCGCGTCCGGAACGCGCTGATCGCGGCCGGGCAGGCCAGGACCGGGAAAGAGGCGCTGGTGGGCACCGCGCACCTCATGGCCGGCCTGCTGAGCGAGCCCGACGGCCTGGCGGCCCGGGTCATCCACGCCGCCGGCTTGACCGACGAGCAGGTTCTGGCCGCCCTCGGCCTGGCCGCGGTCCCGGCCGCGGCCGTCGCGGGCCCGGACGAGCTCAGGCAGCTGCGGTTCACCGACGGGGCCCGGGCCGCGCTGCGGCACGCCGTGGAGACGGCGCTCAACCGGAGCCACAACTACATCGGGACCGAGCACGTGCTGCTGGGCATCCTGGCCACCGAGCATTCCGCCGCGCAGAAGAAGCTGGCCGCGCTCGGCCTCACCCCCGAGATGGCCGACGAGAAGCTGGCCGCGGAGTTCGCCGCCATCCAGGCCCAGCGGGTCCAGGACGCATCCTGACCAGCCGCTAGCCCGGCGCCCCGGAGCCCGGCGCCCCGGAGCCCGGCGCTCCGGAGCCCGGCGCCGCGGAGCCCCGGTGCCGCCGAGCCCCGGTGCCGCCGAGCCCGGTGCGCGGCGCCCCGGATTCGAGTCGATGGCCCATCGACAGCAATAGATTCTGGTCGATGGACCATCGACTCGAAGGGGGGCGGCGCCTGACGACGGCCGGCTAGTTCGATCGCGGCTCGTAGCCGAGATTGGGGCGCAGCCAGCGCTCGACCTCGGCGACCGGGACGTCCTTGCGGGCCGCGTAGTCCTCGACCTGGTCCCGGCCGATCCGGCCGACCGCGAAGTAGCGCGAGCGGGGATGCGCGAACATCAGCCCGCTGACGCTCGCGGCCGGGGTCATCGCGAACGACTCGGTCAGCCCGATGCCTGCCCGTCCCGAGTCCAGCAGGCTGGCCAGCTTCGCCTTCTCGGTGTGGTCGGGGGAGGCCGGGTAGCCGAACGCCGGCCGGATGCCGCGGAACCGCTCCGCGTGCAATTCCCCGACCGGCAGCGCCTCGTCCGGCTCGTACCAGGCCCGCCGGGCCAGCCGGTGCACGTGCTCGGCGGACGCCTCGGCCAGCCGGTCGGCCAGCGCCCGCACCATGATCGCCCGGTAGTCGTCGCGGGCCTCCTCGTAGTGCCGGGCCAGTTCCTGGGCGCCGTGCACGGCGACCGCGAACGCGCCCAGGTGGTCGCCGCGCGGGGCGACGTAGTCGGCCAGGCAGCGGTTCGGGCGGGTGTCGTTGCGCGCGGCTTGCTGGCGCAGCATGGGGAACCGCGGGCCGCCCTGGAGGACCACGTCGTCGCCGTCGGCGCGGGCGGGCCAGAATCCGTACACCCCGCGGGCCTGCAGCAGCCCGCCCGCGGTGAGCTCGCCCAGCAGGGCCTGGCCGTCGTCGAACAGCTCGCGGGCGGCGGGCTGCTCCAGGATGGCCGGGTACTTGCCCTTCAGCTCCCAGGCGGCGAAGAAGAACTGCCAGTCGATCAGCTCGGTGAGCTCGGCCAGGCCGGGCGTGACCACGCGGGTCCCGGTGAACGCGGGCTCGGGCAAGTCGTCGAAGCTGACCTGCTCGCGGTTGGCCCGGGCCTGCCACAGCGGCACCAGCGGCCGGCGCTGCTTTTCCGCGTGCTCGCGGCGCAGCCGTTCCTGGTCGTCGCGGTTGCGCCGGTCCAGGTCCTCAGCCCGGCCCGGGTCGAGCAGCTCCGAGACCACGCCGACCACCCGGGAGGCGTCGAGCACGTGGACCGTCGGCCGCTCGTAGGCCGGGGCGATCCGCACCGCCGTGTGCTGGCGGGAGGTCGTGGCCCCGCCGATCAGCAGGGGCAGGTCCAGGCCCCGGCGCTGCATCTCGGTCGCGACGTTGACCATCTCGTCCAGCGACGGCGTGATCAGCCCGGACAGGCCGACCGCGGCCGCGCCCTCGGCCACCGCGGTGTCCAGGATCTTCCCGGCCGGCACCATCACGCCCAGGTCGATGACCTCGTAGTTGTTGCAGGCCAGCACGACCCCGACGATGTTCTTGCCGATGTCGTGCACGTCGCCCTTGACCGTGGCGATGACGATCTTGCCCTGGGCGCGCTCGGTTCCGGCCACCCGGCCCTCGCGGGCCGCCTGCTCCTTCTCGGCCTCCATGAACGGCTCGAGGTAGGCCACCGAGCGCTTCATCGCCCGAGCGCTCTTGACCACCTGGGGCAGGAACATCCGGCCCGAGCCGAACAGGTCGCCGACGATCTTCATGCCGTCCATGAGCGGCCCCTCGATCACCTCCAGCGGGCGGTCGGCGAGCTGACGGGCCTCCTCGGTATCGGCCTCGATGAAGTCGACGATGCCGTGCACCAGGGCGTGGGCCAGGCGCTTCTCGACCGGCGCCTCGCGCCAGGACAGGTCGACCTCGCGCTTGGTGGCCGGCCCGCGCACGGTTTCGGCGAACGCGATCAGCCGGTCGGTGGCGTCCGGGCGCCGGTCGAAGATGACGTCCTCGACCAGCTCGAGCAGGCCGGGCGCGATGTCCTGGTACACGGCGAGCTGGCCGGCGTTCACGATCCCCATGTCCAGCCCGGCGCGGATCGCGTGGAACAAGAACGCCGAGTGCATGGCCTCGCGCACCACGTCGTTGCCGCGGAACGAGAACGACAGGTTCGAGATCCCGCCGGACAGGTGCGCGCCCGGGCAGCGTTCCTTGATCAAGGGCAATGCGTCAATGAACGCTTTCGCGTAGCCGTTGTGCTCCTCCATCCCGGTGGCCACGGCCAGCACGTTCGGGTCGAAGACCAGGTCCTCCGGCGCGAACCCCGCCTCGCGGGTGAGCAGGTCGTAGGCGCGGCCGCAGATGGCCACCTTGCGCTCCACCGTGTCGGCCTGGCCCTGCTCGTCGAAGGCCATGACGACCACGCCCGCCCCGTAGTCCCGGATCCGCCGGGCCTGCGCCAGGAACGCCTGCTCGCCTTCCTTCAGGCTGATCGAGTTGACCACGCCCTTGCCCTGCACGCACCGCAGGCCGGCCTCCAGCACGCTCCACCGCGAGCTGTCGATCATGATGGGGATCCGCGCCACCTCGGGCTCGGTGGCGATCAGGTTCAGGAACTCGGTCATCGACCGCTCGCCGTCCAGCAGGTCGGCGTCCATGTTCACGTCGAGCAGGTTCGCGCCCCCGCGGACCTGCTGCAGCGCCACGTCCGCGGCGGCCTGGTTATCGCCGGCCTCGATCAGCCGGCGGAACCGGGCCGAGCCGGACACGTTCGTACGCTCGCCGATCATCGCGAACCCGGTGTCCGGGCCGATCTCGAACGGCTCCAGCCCGCTGAACCGCGACCGGTTCCGGCGGGCGGGCACCGGCCGGGGCGGCAGGCCGCGGACCGTGCGGGCGATCTCGGCGATGTGCGCCGGGCCGGTCCCGCAGCAGCCGCCGACGACGTTGACCAGGCCCGCGTCGGCGAACCCGCGCAGCAGCCGGGCGGTGTCCCCGGGCTGCTCGTCGTACCCGCCGAACGCGTTGGGCAGCCCGGCATTGGGGTGGCAGCTGGTGTAGGTGTGGGCCAGCCGGGCCAGTTCCTCGGCGTGCGGCCGCATCTCGGCCGCGCCCAGCGAGCAGTTGACCCCCGCCACCAGCGGTCCGGCGTGCTCGATGGACGTCCAGAACGCCTCCATCGTCTGCCCGGACAGCGTGCGCCCGCTCAGGTCGACGATCGTCACCGAGATCCACAGCGGCAGGCCCGGCGCGACCTCGCGCGCGGCCGCGATCGCGGCCTTGGCGTTCAGCGTGTCGAAGATCGTCTCGATCAGCAGCAGGTCGACGCCGCCCGCGGCCAGCGCCGCGATCTGCTCCGCGTAGGCCTCCCGGACCCGGTCGAACGTCACGGTCCGGAACGCCGGGTCGTCCACCCGCGGCGACAGCGACAGCGTCACGTTCAGCGGCCCGACCGATCCGGCCACCAGGCGCCCGCCGGCTTCGTCGGCCGCCTGCCGGGCCAGCCGGGCGCCGCGGACGTTCATCTCCTCGACCGCGGTCTCCAGGCCGTAGTCGGCCTGGCCGATCCGGGTCGCGGTGAACGTGTTCGTGGTCGTGATGTCGGCCCCGGCGGCCAGGTACTGGCGGTGCACGTCGAGGACGACGTCCGGCCGGGTCAGGTTCAGCAGGTCCGGGTCGCCAGTCAGGTCGCGCGGGTGGTCGCCGAACCGGTCACCGCGGTAATCCTGCGGGCCGAGCCCGGCGCCCTGCAGCATGGTGCCCCAGGCACCGTCGAGGACCAGGATCCGCTCGTCGAGCAGCTTGCGGATATCTGCCGTGATCGTCACACCACCGCGCTCCTTTGCCGGGGATCCGAGCGACGCGCGGGTGTGGCGCGTGACTCTTTAGGCGTTTTTGTCCTGGTCGCCAAGCTGCCATCAAATTCTGTCCAGGTGATCCGGAGCATACCTGACATGCTGGCGTGGCGGGGATGTCAAGACGGGGGAGCGGGCTCCGACCAACAGGTCGAAGAGCCCGGACGGGGCTCACCGCAGGTGAGGAGCAGCGATGAAATTCCTTCTGATCATGCATATGAACCCGGCCGTGTGGAACGCGCTGACCGACGAGGAGCGCAGCGAGGTCGGCGGCGGGCACGGCGCGTTCATCGACACGATCAAGAAGTCCGGCGAGATGATCACGACCCAGGCGCTGGCCGACCCGTCGCAGAGCGCCGTGGTGCGGGTGCGCGGCGGCCAGCCGGCCGTCACCGACGGGCCCTACCTCGAGGCCAAGGAGCACCTGGGCGGGTTCTACCTGGTCGACTGCGGGAGCCGCGAGCGGGCCATCGAGCTCGCGGCGATGATCCCCGACGCTAAGGTCGAGGGCATGGCCGTCGAGGTGCGGCCGGTCATGTTCTCCGACGGGCATCTGGAGACATGAGGACCGACGCCGCGACCGAGGACCTGCTGCGCGAGCTGGCGCCGCAGGTCCTCGGGGTGCTCATGCGGCGTCACGGCCAGTTCGAGGCGTGCGAGGACGCCGTGCAGGAGGCCGCGGCGGCCGCGGCCGTCAGCTGGCCGGGGGACGGCGTGCCGGATAACCCGCGCGGCTGGCTGATCACGGCCGCCTCCCGGCGGCTGATCGACCAGATGCGCAGCGATCACGCCCGGCGGGCCCGGGAGACCGCCGCGGCCGCGCACGCGCCGCAGCTCGCTGCCGGGCCGGAGGACGACGCGCCCGCGGCCGACGACACGCTGGTCCTGCTGTTCCTGTGCTGCCACCCGGTGCTGACCCCGGCCTCCCAGCTCGCGCTCACCCTGCGCGCCGTCGGCGGCCTGACCACGGCCGAGATCGCCCGCGCGTTCCTGGTGCCGGAAGGCACCATGGCCGCCCGGATCAGCCGGGCCAAGCAGAGCATCAAGGCCGCGGGCAGCCAGTTCACCC
>Ga0102924_1004959_pt1 | contig 13103 bp, 9 predicted proteins | sample PaiPotPPM11metaG_FD_80116 | JGI IMG/M metagenome (GOLD analysis project Ga0102924, IMG submission 80116) | Iron sulfur acid spring bacterial and archeal communities from Banff, Canada, to study Microbial Dark Matter (Phase II) - Paint Pots PPM... ... | reverse complement strand
TACGTCGCCGCCAAGCACGGCGTGTCGGCCTCGCCCGCGCCTTGGCAGTGGAGACCGCCAAGGCCGGGATCACGGTGAACGCAGTCTGCCCGGGATTCAGCGAAACCTCGCTGCTCGATCAAGCTGTGAGCCACGTCGCCTCGACCACCAAGCGCAGCGAGGCGGAAGTGCGCAAAATGCTCGAGGCCAACAGTCCGCAGGGACGCTTCTTCCAGCCGCAGGAGACGGCCGACGCGGTGCTGTGGCTTTGCGACGAAGCCAGCGCCGGCATTACCGGCCAGGCCATTTCGATCTCCGGAGGCGAGACATGGTGAGTGCGCCGCTGCGCGTTCGGCCTGAAGCCGACAGCAAGGCGCGGCTGCGGCTGTGGATCAGGTTGTTTCGCGCCAGCCGCTTGATCGAAGGCGTGGCGCGCGAGCGGCTGAAGACGCAATTCCACGCGACGCTGCCGCGCTTTGACGTGATGGCGGCACTCTATCGGCGACCCGATGGCATGCTGATGAGCGAAATCTCGCGTTATCTCATGGTGTCGAACGGCAATGTCACCGGCATTGTCGATCGCCTCGTGTCGGACGGTTTTGCTGTGCGCTCGCAGCGTAACGGCGACCGCCGCACCTCCTTCATCAGCCTGACCAACAGAGGCCGTGAGTTTTTTGCCGAGATGGCGGCGACGCACGAGAAGTGGATCGACGAGCTTCTCGGCGGCATTTCGGCGCGCGACGCCGAGCAATTGTCGTCGAAGCTCAAATTATTCCAAAGCGATTGGGAGAGCGGCGCATGAGCAAGATGGCCGCGTTAAAGCCGAAGCATTTCCTCTGGCGCATGGACGGCCCTGTCGCCGTCATCCAGCTCAATCGCCCGGAGCGTAAGAATCCGCTGACCTTCGATTCCTATGCCGAGCTGCGCGACACGTTTCGCGATCTGGTCTATGCCGACGATGTCAACGCCGTCGTGTTCTTGCCCAATGGCGGCAATTTCTGCTCCGGCGGCGACGTCCACGACATTATCGGGCCGCTGATCGCCATGGAGATGAATGAGCTCCTGGGCTTCACCCGCATGACCGGCGACCTAGTGAAGGCGATGCTGCATTGTGGCAAGCCGATCATCGCGGCGCTCGACGGCATCGCCGCCGGCGCCGGCGCCATCATCGCCATGGCATCGGATCTGCGCGTCGCCACGCCGCAGACCAAGACCGCATTTCTGTTCAATCGCGTTGGCCTCGCCGGCTGCGACATGGGCGCTTGCGCGATCCTGCCGCGCATTATCGGGCACGGCCGCGCCGCCGAACTGCTCTATACCGGCCGGTCGATGACGGCGCAGGAAGGCGAGGCCTGGGGTTTCTTCAACAAGCTCGTCGCCGCCGACGCCTTGGCGAAAGAGGCGCTCGCGCTCGCGCATGCGATCGCTGCGGGACCGACCTTCGCCAACGGCATCACCAAGACGCAGCTCAATCAAGAATGGTCGATGAGCCTCGACCAGGCCATCGAGGCCGAAGCGCAGGCGCAAGCGATCTGCATGCAGACCAAGGACTTCGAACGCGCCTATCGCGCCTTCGTCGCCAAACAGAAACCCGTGTTCGAGGGCAATTAGTGGCTGACAGGACGTTTCTCAGCTGGCCGTTTTTCGCCGACCGCCATCGCGCGCTGGCCGACGGCATCGAGCGCTGGTGCGCGGCCAATCTGCCGGTCGAGCACGGCGATGTTGACGCTGCCTGCCGCGATCTGGTCAAGCGGCTGGGCCGCGACGGCTGGCTCATGCATACCGCGCCCGATCCGCAGATCCCTGCGCCGCCCGATGTCCGCACGCTGTGCCTGATGCGCGAAACCCTGGCGCGCCATGACGGGCTGGCCGATTTCGCCTTCGCCATGCAGGGCCTCGGCGCCGGCCCGATCAGCTTTTTCGGCGGCGACGAGCAGCGCGCCTGGCTCAAGCGCACGCGCGCCGGCGAAGCGATTTCGGCTTTCGCGCTTACCGAGCCCAAATCGGGCTCCGATGTCGCCAATATCGCCATGACCGCGTGCCTGAGCGGCAACCATTATGTGCTCGACGGCGAGAAGACCTGGATCTCCAACGGCGGCATCGCTGACGTCTATGTCGTGTTCGCGCGCACTGGCGAAGCGCCGGGCGCCAAAGGCCTCTCCGCCTTTGTCGTGCCCGGCGACATCAGCGGACTGAGCGTCGCCGAGCGGCTCGACGTGATCGCGCCGCACCCGCTGGCGCGGCTGAAATTCGATGCCGTCCGCGTGCCCGCCGCGGCGATGATCGGGGCGCCGGGCGAAGGTTTTAAGATCGCCATGGCAACGCTTGACGTGTTTCGTTCAACTGTCGGCGCCGCCGCGCTTGGCTTCGCCCGCCGCGCGCTCGAGGAGACCGTCGCCCGCGCCAATACGCGGCAATTGTTCGGCGGGCCACTCGCCGATCTGCAGATGGTGCAAGGCCACGTCGCCGACATGGCGGTCGATGTCGATGCCGCCGCGCTCCTGGTCTATCGCGCCGCATGGACCAAGGATTCCGGCGCGCCGCGGGTGACGCGCGAGGCCTCGATGGCCAAGCTCTTCGCCACCGATCGCGCGCAGGCAGTGATCGACAAGGCGGTGCAGATCCACGGCGGCGACGGCGTGCGCCATGGCCACATCGTCGAAAGGCTTTATCGCGAAATCCGGGCATTGCGCATCTATGAAGGCGCATCGGACGTGCAGAAAGTCGTCATCGCGCGACAGACGCTTGCAGGAGCATGACCATGGCTGGGCTCGGCCGCACGGCGCACACTGACACGTTCACGCGCGACAACCTGCCGCCGCAGCAATTGTGGCCGCAAATCCCGCTGCGCGGCTTCGATTATCCCGAGGAGCTCAATGCCGGCGTCGAATTGACCGACCGCATGGTGGCGCGCGGCTTTGGCGATCACGTAGCGCTGATCGGCAATGGCCGCCGCCGCACCTACAAAGAACTTTCGGATTGGACCAACCGCATCGCCCACGCTTTGGTCGAGGACTTTGGCGTCAAGCCGGGCAATCGCATTCTGATCCGCGCCGCCAATAATCCAGCGCTGGTCGCCTGCTGGATCGCGGCGACCAAGGCCGGCGCCGTCGTCGTCAATACCATGCCGCTGTTGCGCGCCGGCGAACTTGGCCAGATCGTCGACAAGGCCGAGATCTCGCTCGCGCTGTGCGACACAAGGCTGATGGACGAACTCGTCACCTGCGCTAAGAGCAGCAAGTTCCTCAAACAGGTAATCGGCTTTGACGGCACCGCCAATCACGATGCCGAACTTGATCGCATTGCGCTCAGCAAAGACGTGATGTTCAACGCGGTGAAGACCGGCCGCGACGATGTCGCGCTGCTTGGATTCACTTCCGGCACCACCGGCGAGCCGAAAGCGACGATGCACTTCCATCGCGATCTGCTGATCATCGCCGACGGCTATGCCAAGGAGGTTCTCGGCGTCACGCCCGACGACGTCTTCGTCGGCTCGCCGCCGCTCGCCTTCACTTTCGGGCTTGGCGGACTTGCGATCTTTCCGCTGCGTTTCGGCGCCACCGCGACGCTGCTTGAGAACGCCTCGCCCGCCAACATGATCGAGATCATCCAGACCTACAAGGCGACAATCTCGTTCACCGCGCCAACCGCTTATCGCGTCATGCTCGCGGCGATGGAGCAAGGCGCGGATCTCTCGTCGCTGCGCGCCGCCGTTTCCGCCGGCGAAACATTGCCGGCGCCGGTGTTCAAGGACTGGGTGGCCAAGACCGGCAAGCCGATCCTCGACGGCATCGGCTCGACCGAAATGCTGCACATCTTCATTACCAACCGTTTCAGCGACGCGGCGCCGGCCACTACCGGAAAGCCGGTTACCGGCTACGAGGCCAAGATCGTCGACGACGACATGAAAGAAAAGCCGTGCGGCGAAGTCGGCAAGCTCGCCGTCCGCGGCCCGACCGGATGCCGCTATCTCGCCGACAAACGCCAGGCCGCCTATGTGCGCGACGGCTGGAATCTGACCGGTGATGCTTTCACGCAGGACGACAACGGCTTTTTCCACTTCGCCGCGCGCAACGACGACATGATCATTTCCTCGGGCTACAACATCGCCGGCCCCGAGGTCGAAGCGGCGCTTCTCTCGCATCCGGATGTCAAGGAATGTGCGGTGATCGGCGTGCCGGACGACGAGCGCGGCCAGATCGTGCAGGCGCATGTCGTCTTGAAGGAAGGCGCGCTGCCGAGTCCTGAGATAACGAAGAGTCTCCAAGACCACGTTAAGGCGACTATCGCCCCCTACAAATATCCGCGCTCGGTCAAGTTCACCGAAGCGCTGCCCAAGACCCAGACCGGAAAGATTCAGCGCTTCCGGCTGCGGGCCAATGCGTAAGGAGCACGACCGGGTTATGACAGAGGCGCACAGAGTGCTGCATCCACGCAGCTGGAAAGAGGCCAAAGGGTTCGCTAACGGCGTCGTCGCCGAGGGACGCGTGGTGTTCCTGGCCGGCCAGATCGGCTGGAACGCGCAGCAGAAATTCGAAAGCAGCGACTTCATTGCGCAAGCGCACCAGGCGCTTACGAATATCACGACCTTGGTCGAAGAAGCCGGCGGCAAGGTCGAGCACATCACGCGGCTGACCTGGTTTGTCATCGACAAGAAGGAATACCTGGCCCGCCAGCGCGAGCTCGGCGAAGCTTATCGTGCGGTGATGGGAAGGCATTTCCCCGCCATGACGTTGGTGCAGGTGGCGGCCCTGGTCGAGGACGAAGCCAGGCTCGAGATCGAGGCGACGGCTGTGCTGCCGGCCGCCGGACGCTGATTGGGGATTATTCATGCGGCGGCTGGTGCTGATCGTGTTTCTGATTCTCGCCGGCGCCGGCATGGCCCGCGCGGATAGTCCCTTTGTACTGCAGCCGATCCGCGTCTTGCTTGGCGGCGATGCGGGCGTGCTGGAAGCTTTGTTCGTTCGCCCGAACGAGCCCGGCCGCTATCCGCTCGTGCTGCTAGCGCACGGCTCGCCGCGGGCCGCCGCCGATCGCGCGGCCATGACCCCGCTCGCCATGCTGCCGCAGGCGCTCGAATTTGCCCGCCGTGGGTTCGCGGTTGTGATCGTGATGCGGCGCGGCTATGGCGGCTCCGACGGCGGCTGGGCCGAGGGTTTCGGTTCTTGCGACAACGCGAACTATGTCGCCGCCGGCAATGCCGGCGCCGCCGACCTCAAGACGACGCTCGACTTCGTCTCCCATCGGCCCGACGTGGACCCGACCCGGATGATCGCCGTCGGCGTCTCCGCGGGCGGCTTCGCCACCGTGGCCCTGACCGCCGATCCGCCCGGCTTGGTCGCTGCCATCAGTTTTGCCGGCGGCCGCGGCTCGCTCGAAAGCGATCGCGTTTGCCGTCCCGACCGGCTGATCGATGCCTTTCATACCTACGGCAAAAGCTCGCGTGTCCCGATGCTGTGGGTCTATGCCGAGAACGATCATTTTTTCGCACCGGCGCTGGCGCAGCAATTGAAATCGGCTTTCGTCGACAGTGGCGGTCGAGTCGATTTCATCGCCGCGCCGGCTTTCGGCAATGACGGCCATAACCTATTCTCTCCGCTCGGCATTCCGCAATGGACGCCCTATGTCGACGCGTTCCTGCGGCGCCAAAACCTGACCCCGCGTTCGACGCCGCTGCCGCTGCCACAGTCCGCGATCGCAGCGCCGAAAAATCTCGGCACGAATGGGCAAGCGGCCTTCGCCACTTTCCTCGTTGAGGCGCCACATAAGGCCTTTGCGCTGTCGCCCGACGGCCATTTCGGCTGGCAGAGCGGCGTGCGCACGGTGGACGGGGCGCGCGCCGGCGCGCTGAAATTCTGTCAGCAGAATTCGAGCAATTGCCGCGTGATGTTCGTCGACGACGCCGTGGCGCCGTGAGCGAATGCTCAGGACCGCGGCGGGATGATGAAGATCACGTAGTGCGCCGGGCGGCCCGGAAAGCCCAGAAAGTCCCGTCTCGCCTCGACCTCGATGCGGCGGCTTGACGGATCGCGCGACGCTCTGGCCGCGGCGGCTTGCACCCAGTCGCTCCGGTCGGCCGAGCAGACCAGCGCCATGCCGCTTGCGGCGAGATCGGCCTCGCTGACTTGTGGATCCTTCAGGCTTGGCGGCCAATGATTCCCCTCAGCATAGACCATGTCGGCAACATCGCCGTTGAAGAACCGCCACGGCAGCGCCCGCGGCTGATCCTTCGCATAGGTGACAACCCCATCGGCCACGTCGCAGCCGACAAAGCGCAGCGGCTGCGACGTCACTTGCCGCCACGCGCGCTCGGTGTCGGCCGCCAAGAGGCGGCCATGCGCGGCCGGCGGCTTCACGCCGATGCGATGGATGGCAAGCGCGATCCCGGGCGCCGCGATCAGAATGACCAGCAACTCAGCGACAACTACTCCCAACATCACCTGGAGATTTCTGGTCTCGACTTTGACCGCCTGCGGCAACAGCATAAGCAGCGGCAAAAGAGTCCAGGCCGGCATCGACCACAGCGCCGTCGGCGCGGTACCGACGGCAAGCGTCCCTACGACCGGCAACAGCAGCGGGCCCCAAAACGCGGCGGCCACGAGCCTGCCCTCGCGATCGGACGGCCAGATCATCTCGGCAATCGTCGTCCGCGATGGCCGTATCAGCACGAACAGCAGAACGACCGGGGCAGCCCCATATCCAATCGTGTCGGCGAAATACAAAAAGACCTCGCCGAGGCCGCTATTGACTGAATGCGCCGCATGTCTTGCGATCGCATATTGCACCGACATGAAATCATGCTGGTAGATCCACATCAGATGCGGGCCGAGCACGGCAAAACCGACGGCAACCGTGACCCACGGCGCCGCCGAGCGGAAATAGATGCGGCGGCGCGGATCGATCAGCGCGGCGGCGACCAATCCCACGAGCAGGAATACCGACCAGTATTTCGCCAGCATGCTGAGGGCGGCAGCGATGCCCGCAAGTGCGCCGTAGGACGCGCTGCAGCGGCGATAGGAACGCAAGAATGCCAAGGTCGTCGCCGCCCAGAGCGGCATCAAAAGCGTATTGGCGTTATATTTGAGCGCGTGAAAGTTATAGAACGGCATCACCATCAAGAGCGCCAATCCGAGGAGCCGTTTTTCGATATCGAGGTAATCCGCCGACAGCCGCCAGAACATCCAGAGCGCCAGCGTCGGCATCAGCATCGCCAGCAGATAAAACGACCAGTCCTCGAGCGGGAAGACGCTGAACCAGAGCCGCACAAGCCAGGCGCCGAGCGGCGGATGTTTGGTATAGCCGAGGCTGAGATCGCGCGACCACGAGATCAGCTCGACCATGTCGGGATGCAAATCCTGACTGCTCTTGGCGACGCTGCCGTACAACGTCCATGTCAAAGCGTAGCCGGTCAGCAGCAGCAGTATCGCGCGGTCACGGCGCGATGCGTCACGCAAAATATCGGTGAGCCTTGCAATCCAATTGCAAGCCGTTCGGACGAGTTCTGCTGTGGCCATGGTCTGCTAAGGCCGAATGCGACGTACTCGCACGGTACTACAGTGCCGACTTTAGCGGACCGGGAGCGGCTAGCCGAGACGGCGGCGACTATAAGAACCCCGTATCAACCGCAAATTCCCGGAAGGCAATGGAAAATCGGTGCGGTCAACCGCCCATGTGACAATCGGCGCCGGCCATAACCGGCTCGGCTCTCGAATTTGCAGACGATTTACCAGCGATTTTCCGCGTATTGCCGCTGCCGGTTCGGCCGTTCGATCAGCTGCTTTCCGCCGGCGCTTCCGAGACCGCAACTCCCCTGTCCGCGCTCGGCGTGTCCGTCCGCAGGAACAGGCTCTGCAGCGCCGGCACGACCACGAGCAGCATGACGGGCCCAATCAACATGCCGCCGACAATGACGGTCGCCAGCGGCCGCTGCACTTGACTGCCGATGCCGGTCGAAATCGCGGCCGGCAACAGGCCGATACAGGCCGACAGCGTCATCATCAGGATCGGCCGCATCTGTTCCTGGACCGCATGGAACATGGCTTCGAGCGGCGCCATGCCTCCGGCCGCGACCCGATAGTAGCCATTGATGATGAGGATGCCGCTCATCACCGACACGCCCATCAGCGAGATGAATCCGATTGCAGCCGAGATGCTGAAGTCTATATCCATGATATAAAGCGCGGCGAGCCCACCGGAGATCGCGAACGGCAGGCCAAGCAGCGCCAGCATGCTGTCGCGCCAGGAATTGAACAAGGCGTAAAGCAGAATGACGATCATGGCGAAGGTGATCGGCAGAATGATTTCCAGGCGCTTCTTGGCCTGTTGCAGCCATTCAAATTCGCCGGCCCAGTCGATCCGATAGCCAGTCGGCAGTTTGACATTCTCCGCGATGCGTCGCTGCGCCTCCTCGACAGCGCTCCCCAGATCGCGGCCGCGGACGCTGAACTTGATCGGCACGAAGCGCTGATTGTGCTCGCGGAAGATATAGGACGCGCCGGTGTCGAGAGAAATGTGGGCAAGCTCGCGCAGCGGGATATAGGCATTGACGCCGCTCGGCGTCTGGTAGCCGACCTTGATATTGGCGACCTGCTCGATGTCGTTGCGGAATTCCGGCGCAAGCCGCACCACGACGCCGAACTGGCGATCCGCCTCCAAGAGCGTCGTCGCGGTCGAGCCGCCCAAGGCCGCCTGAATGACGGTATTGACGTCACTGACACTCAGGCCGTAGCGCGCCGCCCTTTGCCGATCGACTCTGATGTTCAGATTAGGCTGTCCGAGCACCCAGAACGCGCCGAGATCGGTAATGCCCTGCACCTTCGCCATCTCGGCCATGGCGGCGCGCGCGATTTTCTCCAGCGTGACGAGATCGGGCCCGATGACCTTCAGCGAATTGGCGCCCTTCACGCCCGACAGCCCCTCTTCGACATTGTCCTGGATATACTGTGAGAAATTGAAATCGATGCCGACGAACTCATCGGAGAACTCTTTCTGGAGGTCCGCGATCAAATCGCCCTTGGTGTAGTTCCTGCGCCATTCATCGAACGGTTTTAGGGGAACGAAGAACTCGGCGTTGAAGAAGCCAGCTGCGTCGCTGCCGTCGTCCGGCCGGCCGTGCTGCGACACCACCGTGACCACTTCGGGATGTTTGAGGAGGATCTCGCGAATCCGGTTGACGATCGGCATGCCGGCTTCCAGCGATATGGTCGGCGGCATGGTGGCGCGTATCCACAAATTGCCCTCCTCCAGCGTCGGCAGGAATTCGCTGCCGAGGCGCGAGCCGAGGAAGAGACACACGACCAGAAAGACCATGCCCATGGCGATGGTGCCTCTTCGGTTCTCGAGCGACCAGCGCAAAACCGGTGTATAGACTTGGCGCAGCCTGCGCACGACGACCGTTTCGACCTCACGCACCTGTTCCGGCAGCAACAGCGATGCGAGACACGGCGTTACCGTGAAGGTCGCAAGCAGCGCACCGACCAGCGCATAGGCATAGGTGCGGGCCATCGGACTAAAGATCTGGCCCTCGACCCCCAGCATCGTGAATAGCGGAATGAAGGCGGCGATGATGATCGCCGTGGAGAAAAACACCGCCCGATCGATCTGCAGCGCGCTGATCAGAATGAGGCGCAGGCGGTCGGTCCATGCGCTGCTCGAGTCCCCAGCGCGCGTGGGGTCGGGCCCCCAGCGTTGTTCGGCGAGCTCGTTCAGCAATTGCTGCTTGGCCTGCGGCGAGGACTGGAAATTCCGGTAGACATTTTCGACCAGGATGACGGCGGCATCGACGATGATGCCGAAATCGACAGCGCCGACCGACAGCAGGTTGGCGTCCTCGCCGCGGATGACCAGAATGATGATGCTGAAAAACAGCGCGAACGGGATATTGGCCCCGACGATGACGGCGCTGCGCAAGTCGCCAAGAAAGATCCATTGAATGAGAAAGATCAGTATGCAGCCGAAGACGAGATTGTGCAACACGGTGCTGGTGGTGATCGCGACCAACTCGGTGCGGTCATAGAACGGCACGAGCTTCACACCGGGCGGCAGACTGCCATCCGTGTTCATCTTCTCGATTTCAGCGCGCACGCGCGGCGTGACATCGTTGGTGTGCATCGTGCGATTCATGATCACGATGGCCGCGACGATGTCGTCCTGATGGTCGCGCCCGGCTTTGCCGAGCCGCGGCACATAGCCGACGGAGACCTTGGCGACGTCCTTGACGTAGACCGGCACGCCATTGGTCTGTCCCAGCGGGACGTTCTCGATATCCTCGACCTTGTAGCCTTGGGTCAGATCGGTGTCGCCGCCGTCATTCATGAGCCCGACGCCGCGGATATTCACGGACTGCTGGCCGATATTGATGGTGCGGCCGCCGACATTGATATTGGCATTGCCGAGCGCGGCAATGACCTGCGGCAATGTCACGTTATAGGCATCGAGTTTGTGCAAATCGACGTCGACGTCGTATTCCTTGGTCGTGCCGCCCCAGGTATTGACCTGGACCACTCCCGGCACTGTCAGAAGACGGCGCTGGACGATCCAGTCCTGGATGGTGCGCAGATTGGTCAAGCCGAAGTGCGGCGGTCCCGTCACCTGATAGCGATAGATCTCTCCGACCAAGCTGGTGGCCTGGATCTGCGGCACCACGCCGTTCGGCATGCTGACATTCTGCTGCAGATTGATGGCGGTCTGCGTCAGTGCGAAATAGTAATCGAGGCCGTAGTAGAACGTGACGCGGACGAAGGTGAGACCATAGAACGAGGTCGAGCGGATGACGTCGACCCCGGGTGTTGCCGCGAGTCCGACCTCGATTGGGATCGTATAGTAGCGCTCCATCTCCTCGGCGGAGAGACCGGGCGCCTGTGCGGTGATTTCCAGGATGACCGGCGCCGGATTCGGATAGGCCTCGATATTCAACCTGCTGAAAGCGAAGATGCCGGCGGCCAAAAAGACCAACAGGCCCACCAGGACGAGCGGGCGACGCGTCAGGCCGAATGTCAGAAGGCTCTTCAACACGTCTAGCCCCTTCAGCCCCTCAATTCCACGTCGCCGGACGCGCCATCAATGGCCGGATGCAGTCGCCAGCATATTGCTGAGAAAGATCGCGCCGTCGGTGGCGACCAGTTCGCCGGCCTGCAGGCCGTCGAGAATCTGCCGATAGCCGTCGCGCTGGATGCCGATCTTGACAGTGCGTTGCGTGAAGCGCCTGCGGTCGGCCGTCACCCAAACCGTCTGCGTGCCGTCGCCCTCGCGCACCACGCCGTTGATCGGCACCGCCGGGGATTGCTGCGGCGCGCCGATGCTGATGACGAAGTTGGCGAACATGCCGGAACGTAATTCGTGCTGCGGATCCTTGATTTCGGAGCGCACCAGAACCCGCCGCGTATTCGGATCGACGATGGCGCCGACGATCGTCACGGTGCCGTCGAAGACGCGGCCTGGAAACGCGCTGATCTGGACTTGCAGCTTCTGGCCGACGCGGAAAGCCGGACTGTCGATTTCGGCGACATTGGCCAGCATCCACATCGTATTGACGTCGGCGACGACGAAAGGCGGCGGCGGATTTCCCGGCTGCACCAGCAGTCCCGGCGCCGCATTGCGCTGCGTGATCCGGCCGTCGATCGGGCTCGCCACCACCAGCGTCGGATCGGCGAGCCGATCGGCGACGATCTTGTCGATCTCGGCCTCGCTCTTGCCGAAAATCCGCACGGCATCGCGGCCGGCGCGAAGATTGCCTTCGGCGGTCTGCTGATCGGAGATCGCCTGTTCCAGCTGCGCCTGCGACACCGCGCGCGTCTTGTAGAGTTCCTGCAGGCGCGCCAGATTTCGGCTGGTCAAATCCAGAACGCCCGCTGCCGCGATCAGGTTCGATTCGGCGGCCAACAGATCGGGGCTGTCGATTGTGAACAGCGTCTGCCCCTTCTTCACGTCGCTGCCGATCTCGGCGAACAATGAGATGATCTTGCCCTGATAGGGCGTGAAGACCTGCGTCTCCAAGTCCTCGTTGAAATTGATGCTGCCGACCGCCTCCTTCTCGACCGGGAAAGCGCGCAGCTCGACCGGCTCGACTTTGACCGCCGCCAGCTGCGATTCCGACAATTCGAGATTGTTGCCGTTGACGCTGGTCGAATTGGCATCGGTAACGGCGGCGTCGGCCTTGGACGCAACGGCGAGGTCGGGCTGCGATTCGCCGCGGAAATGCAGGAAGCCATAGGTTGCGAGGGCACCGACAAGAAGCACACCGGCCGCCGCCGCTTTTCTATTTTCGACCCGAAAATCCATGGGTTAAGCGGATTCCCTGCTGTCAACCGCGGTGCGACATAAGCCGTGATCTGGGTGGGGGTCCACTGTCATAAATCACGCATATTCGGGCACCAATTCGGGCATGGTGCCACGCATCATGTGCGTATCACGCCGCCGACAGCACGCAAGTTCATCGGACCTTGCGGTGGCGATCGCCACAGATATTAGTTCACTATTCTGCCATTTGAAAAAGTAATCAGCCCGGCACTTTGCTTGCCGCTGCATGGCCTGGGCTGCTTGCCCTGGTATAGGCGGCGCTTTCGACCTGCAAAATGCCTGTGGACAATTGCCGATGTGATTTCTGACAGTCGAATGCGGCGCCGAAATATTTACAGTGTGGCCGACCCACCACAGCGGTTGGGCGCCAAATCTGGAATAGTGACTGGCTGTTTTTGCCAGCCCGTCAGTCGCGAATGTTGCGTTTGGTTTCGAATGAATTCGTCCGGCATGTTTCATTGCGGCGTCATGCGAGCGCGCGCGGGCATTTCTTGTCTCGTCGCGGCGGCGCTGTTGACGAGTTGCGCAGTCGGCCCGGACTTTCACGAGCCTGCGCCACCTGAGACTGAACGCTACACCCCGGGACCTTTGGCGCTGCGCACCGCCTCAACCGATACGCGCGATGGCCAGTCGCAGCATTTGCAGCCGGGCAGCGATTTGCCGGCGGACTGGTGGACGCTATTTCGCTCGCCGGCGCTCGACGCGCTGATGCGGCAGGCGCTCGCCAACAATCCCAATCTGCAGGCGACCCTCGCCTCGCTACGCGCGGCCAAGGAAGCAGTCTATGCGCAACAGGCCAAATTCCTGCCGCTGGTGCAGGCCAATTT
>Ga0102924_1004957_pt1 | contig 13104 bp, 6 predicted proteins | sample PaiPotPPM11metaG_FD_80116 | JGI IMG/M metagenome (GOLD analysis project Ga0102924, IMG submission 80116) | Iron sulfur acid spring bacterial and archeal communities from Banff, Canada, to study Microbial Dark Matter (Phase II) - Paint Pots PPM... ... | reverse complement strand
GAGCGCAAACGGAACTGCCGAAAGAACGATCAGCGGATCGATCCAACTCTGGAAGTTGATCACGAGAAGCAGGAATACCAGCACCACCGCCAAAGCCATTCCGGAGAACAAGCCCGAATAGCTCTCTTTCATCGTCTCAATTTGGCCGCTGAGCGTGATGGTGACGCCCTTGGGCGCGGTTTTCCTCGCCGCGTCAATCGCCTTTTCGATCTCTGCGGCAGCGGAATTGAGGTCCCGTCCCTCGACGTCGGCATGTACGTCGAAAACCGGTCTGATATTCAATTGCGAAACGACCATCGGCACCTTGGTCCGACTGAATTTCGCGACGCTCATCAGCATCTGCGGGGGAGAGTTCTGCTGAGCGGTGACCGGAAGCGTCCAAAGATCCTGAGTCGACTCGATCCGGTACGTCGGCGTCTGCACGACGAGCGGGTAGCTAACGCTCTTCTTGCGGTCCAACCAGAAATTGGGCGATAGCTGCAAGCTGTTGTTCAGGGAGGTCACGAGATTCGCGGCGAGACTTTGCTGGCCCAAACCGAACTCAAGCGCCCGCGCCCGGTCGATGTCGATGGCAAGTGCCGGTCCATCCGGGACCTGGTAGACGTGCGAATCGACGATTCCGGGGATGCCGTTGAGCTCCTGCGCAAGCTTGGCCGAGATGGCATAGGCCGCTTCGCGTCGTAACTCGAAACCCGGATATCGATCGGGGCCGCGCGGCCGAAGTTGAGCACCTGGTTGACGATATCGGCCGGCAAGAAGGAGAAATAGAGCTGCGGAAACCGGTTCGGCAGTTCGCGTCGGAGCCGTGCAACATGCTCAGCGGTGGGGCTGTGGTTCTCCTTCAGAGAGATGAGAATTTCGCCGTGCATCGGTCCGACGGTCGCCGAATCGCTGAGGGCGGTGTTGGTCGAGCTGTACGGGAGCCCGATATTGTCGAGAATGACGTCGATCTGTTCTTCGCCCACGAGCTCACGAATTGCCGCTTCCGCGCTGGCAAAATACCTTTGGGTCTCCTCGATCCTTGTTGCGGGTGGAGCACGTACGTGAAGCCGCATCTGTCCCGCGTCTATCTGCGGAAAGAAGTCCATACCGAGCAATGGAAACAGCAGCAGCGATGCTATGAGGAACACCCCGAACACAACCGACACCCACGGTCGATCGACTGTCCAGCCAAGAACGTTGCGGTAGACCTCGCGGAACTTTTCAAAACCACTTTCGAAATGTCGGTGCGCGAGGCTAAAGGGGTTTCTACGCGGTCTGCTCACCGGGGCAGGGGCGGACGTGCCGTGCCCATGAGCGCCCTGGTGGGCGAGGTGCGACCGCATGAGATAGTTGAACAGCACCGGTACCAGGGTAAACGAGAGTACCAAGCTGGCGCAGAGCGAGATGATGACGGAGAGCGACAGCGGCGAGAACAGGTACTTGGCGGTGCCGGTCAGCAGGAAGACCGGAAAAAATACGACACTGATCGACAGCGTGGCTAGAAATGTCGGGAGACCGACCTCACCGGCGCCGTCCACGATGGCGCGGTACAGGGGCTTGTCGAGTCCGACGTGCCGCTCGATGTTCTCGATGACGACGGTAGAGTTGTCGACCAGAATGCTTACGGCGAGCGCAAAGCCGCCCAGCGTCATCGTGTTGAGGGTCTGGCCCAGGAGATAGAGCACCAATACCGCGGCGATGATCGACAGCGGAATGGAGGCGAGAATGATCAGCGTGAGCCGCCAGTTGCCGAGAAACAGTAGGATCATCAGTGCGGTCAGTGCCGCCGCCATCAAGCCGCCCATGACGACGCTGTTCAAGGCGGCTTTCACGAAGATCGATTGATCAAAAAGAGGCGTAAGGGTAACACCGGCCGGCAGCAGGTTGCGCAGCTCTGGCAGAACGCTGTTGGTGCCGTCGATCACCGCCAGCGTCGAACTGCCGCCGCTCTTGCGCACAACGATCAGCACGCCGGGCGAGCCGTTTCGAGTAACCGCGTTGGTCTGCACCTGGTAACCGTCGTGCACGTGCGCCACGTCCCGGACGAACACGGGCCTGCCATTGATCTCCTTGATGGGAAACGTATTGATCTCGTCGATGCCCGATGGGCTGTTGTTCAGCGCGACGTTGTAGTCCTTGCTGCCGATCTTCACGTCACCCGAAGGCATGATGACGTTCTGTCGCGATAGCGCCTCTGCAACATCGCCGGGTGTATGCCCGCGCGACTGAAGGGCGTCCTGATCGAGATCGGCCATGATGACCCGCGGCTTACCCCCATAGGGCGTCGTGACCGACGCGCCACGCACGACGGCGAGACTGGGCCGGATGATATTTCCGGCCAAATCATTCAGCGCCGTGTCGGAGAGCGAATTGCTGGAGAGGCTCAATTGGATAATTGGGACGTCGGTGGCGCTGTAAGGCAAAATCGACGGCGGGGTGATATTGCGCGGCAGGTATTTGAGAACAGCCAGCGCACTGCTCGCCAGTTCGGTCGCGGCAAGCGCCGTACTAGCACCGTCGTGGAGGAACACTCTCACGACGCTGACGCCGGTGTAATTGATGGCTTCGATGCGCGCGACGTGATCGACCTCCTGTGCCACTTGGCGCTGAAACAGTGTGGCGATCCGATCACGCATCTCCGGCGCACTCATGCCGGCGTAGTTCCAGACAACGGCAATCACCGGTATGTTAATTTCGGGGAAAATGCCCATCGCCATGCGCGAAAAGGCGCTCACGGCCAAAAGGCAAACCAGGAGGATGCCAGCCGCGACCGTAAATGGCCGCTGCAGCGAAAACTCGGCGACGGACATTGGGGATGCCCGTCAGGGCGCCGTGCTACTCTCGGTTTAACGCTGCATCTCAGTTCACCATGTCCGTGCATCCGCTGCTCGGGAGACCGCATGGTCGGGCACGAGGTGTGCTACTTACCCAGCGAAGGCTGCGATAACAATCACAGCATCACAAACTGACTTGCAGCACGGGTGTGTGTAGCCCGGATTGATCGCGCAAAATTTCTTCGCTCGCGCGTCGGCGGTCTGTCCGGCAGCTCTAACTGCTGAACTGCCACTCAGCCGCAGCACCGCTCCGGCTCCGCCGCGATTTATTGAGCCGGTTGACACATTTATGACTGTCATGTGACAGTTCAATCTGAATCCTGTACTGCGATCGAGATGCGGAGGGCATCGATGCAGATCGATGATCTGTCGCCTGTGGAAAAAGGCGACGCTATTGTCTGCGGGGACGATGGCGAGCAGCTCATCGCTAATGTGCTGCTCGCAGTGATGGTCAGTCAGCTCTTTTCGATTACAGCCGCCAAGGCACACATCGACCGGGCTTACGCTCTCGCCCAGATGTTAGCGCAGCAGTCAATCACTTACCGACCTTCACGACTCGTCAAATTCGCTCGCTTGTCGTTTGAGGTAGATAGCCGCATTGAAACCTTCCTTGTTTCGGTAATAGACGACTCTTTGATTGTTCCTGCGTTTAATTCTCAGAACATGAACAGAAATCTTCTTCCACAACGAGGCGCAATCAAGCTCGCACACATCGAGCCGCAGAAGATGCAGTAGACCGCTTGAAACGACCAGCACCGCGAGTGCGACGCGACGACACTTTGACGGGCGCATCGCAGGTTGGGCACCGGAGAAGCCGCGTTGAATGTGGATCGTCCGTCATACTCCCTCCAGCAAAATCACTGTAGCTGGGTCGCGTATGACAGTAAGGTGACGATGCTTGACCGTGCTATGACAGTCAGATGACAGTTAAATGACAGCGCGCCATTCGGCAGTCTCGAGCATCGCCTTCTATTTTTCAGGGGACACGTACGGCTACGGACACGGGGCGGGAGGGTTGTGCGGCCCGTTCAACTCACACAGTCTCAAAGCCGGTTGTTTTTTGCAGTTCACCGCCACGCGCTCGGTGAGTCAGACGGCGCCGTTCGGATCGCTGCGTGACGGCAACGATCGCAAGAACTTTGGCTTTTATTGATTCTCATCGGAATGTGGCGACAGGCCTCCTTTACGAGCGCAGCCGTAGTCTTCGCACAGATAGGAAAGATCGCCCTCGCACGGGTGGTTCGTGATGGGGCAACGAAAGAGTTGCTTGCCGGGGCGCGAGTGCGAGGTGGGCCTGATCTTTTGCGATGGGGCCGTGATCTCCTCCGGTCTGTTGCGACTACAAAATCGAGATGGACGGGAGATGCTGCGCGATTCTATGCGGTCCACGTGCTCGCAAATTAAACGACCGACCTCGCCCGCGTGAGTAGCGATCATGAAATGCGCCGCGCCGTCGATGGTGGCCAGGGTGGCGCGGTTCAGGCACTCAGCGAGGAGCCCGTTGACGCGTTGCATCGCCGGATGACTTGCTCCGCCCTTAAGCACGAGGGTTGGGGTTTCGACTGTGGCCAGCGCAGCTGCCGACAGCGGGAAACCATACGCGCTACCCCAGTCAAGAATGTTGACCGCGGTCGTCTGCACGGCGTAGGCGCGAACACGGGGCGGCCAGGAGGCGAAGGTGCCGGCCCCGCCGTAGAAGTCGATCATGGCCGCGATGGCTTCGGCGTCTCCGCTGCCATGGGCGGCAAAATAGGCCTCCGACATGCGATGGAATGCGCGATAGTGCTCTTGCTCTCCCCAACAACTCCACTGCGGGAGCCTCAATGATCACGAGGCTAGCCAGGCGTACCCGGTTGCGCAGCGCCACCGCAATCGCTACCAAGCCGCCGAAGGAATGGCCGACCAGATGGACGCGGCCGCCGCTTGCCCTGCGAATGACCCATTCCAGCGCATCAGCCTCGTAGCCGATGGAGGTATCATGTGCGGTGCGGCGTTCCGTGGTTCCCCCGTATCCGAGCAGGCTTGTGGTCACGCAGCGAAGCGCGTTATCGCACGCGGAGATCAAAGGCCGCCACGCGGCACCGGTGCTGCACGATCCCGGCGCAAGCACGACGGTCGGCCCGGACCCGCACACTTCGTAGTCGATGCGCTCAAGTAATTCCTGGGTCATGACGTCAATCTTTGCTGCTCTGTCCGGATGCATCGGCCCATCGCAGCGTCTGCATCACCGGCCCCCGCGCCCGGCGTGTGCCGGTGGCTTCCTGGCGGCCCCGCGCTTGCGTAGCTAGCATCGCTGTCAGGGTATTCCTTTCCAGCGATGCCAGGCCGATGGCTCGTCACGCGGCGTTTCGGCCGGCGGCGAGTTCCTTGACCGCTTCGGTGGTCACCGGCTTGCCGCCCATGCCCCACTCGCCGCTGGTTACTTCGGAGATCTTCACCCAGGTCACCCCGCGCATGTTCTCGCCTTCGATCGAGACCATGGCATCGGTCAATTTCTGGATGATCTGCCGCTTCTGCTCAGGGTTGAACACTTTTTCGATCAGGTGGACCTCGATCAATGGCATTGTCGTCCTCCTCTATGCTGACCTCGCCCATGCGAGGACGCTGGCGACACTATGCACTTCGCGGCCAGTCAAGACTTTCAGAAAGCCATGATTTAGTCTCCACATGCCCCTTAGATACTCGTGATATGTGCTTGGCCGACGCATGACCCTCAGCTTTGGTGATTATGAGATCGATGTCGAACGACGCGAACTCAGGCGCGCCGAGACCCCGGTACATGTCGAGCCGCAAGTCTTCGACCTGCTGGTTTACCTGGTGCAGAACCGCGACCGCGTCGTCAGCAAGGACGATCTCATCGCCTCGGTCTGGGGCGGCCGGAGCGTTTCAGATTCGACCCTGACCAGCCGCATCAATGCAGCACGAAACGCGGTCGGCGACAGCGGCGCGGAGAAGAAGCTGATCCGCACCATCGCCCGCAAGGGTCTCCGCTTCGTCGGTGAGGTGCGCATGCAACCTACCGGCGCCGAACCGGCAGATGCCGGCGGTCTGCCGCCGGATCAGGCCCATGAGTGGTCGCGCGCGGCCTTGCCGCTGCCGGACCGGCCGGCGATTGCCGTGCTTCCCTTCGTCAACATGAGCGGGGATTCGGAGCAGGACTATTTTTCCGATGGCATTAGCGAGGACATCATCACGGCGCTGTCCAAGCTGCGTTGGTTCTTCGTGATCGCGCGCAATTCGTCCTTCATCTACAAGGGCAAGGCCGTCCACATGAAGCAGATCGCCGAAGAGCTCGGCGTCGGCTACGTGGTAGAGGGCAGCGTGCGCAAGGGCGGCGACCGCGTACGCATCACCGCCCAGCTCAACGACGTGGCTACCGGCAGCCACATCTGGGCGGAGCGCTATGACCGCAGCCTCGCCGACGTATTCGCCGTGCAGGACGAGATCACCGAGGCGATCGTCGCTGCGATCGAGCCGCAACTCTATGCCGCGGAAAACTTTCGCGCCAAGCGCAAACCGCCGGAGAGCATGGACGCGTGGGATCTGGTGATGCGGGCGCTGTCGCACTATTGGCGAGTGACGCGACAGGACAATGTGGTCGCGCAGGCGCTGCTCGAGAAGGCGATCGCCATCGATCCGAGCTACGGTCAAGCGCACGGCGTGCTCGCCACGAGCCATACGTTCGGCGCCCACATGGGTTGGGAAGACGTGGCCGCTGCAACGGCAGTCGCCGCGCGCGCGGCGACTGCCGTTGCAGCGGCCACGTCTTCCCAACCCATGTGGGCGCCGAACGTATGGCTCGTGGCGAGCACGCCGTGCGCTTGACCGTAGCTCGGATCGATGGCGATCGCCTTCTCGAGCAGCGCCTGCGCGACCACATTGTCCTGTCGCGTCACTCGCCAATAGTGCGACAGCGCCCGCATCACCAGATCCCACGCGTCCATGCTCTCCGGCGGTTTGCGCTTGGCGCGAAAGTTTTCCGCGGCATAGAGTTGCGGCTCGATCGCAGCGACGATCGCCTCGGTGATCTCGTCCTGCACGGCGAATACGTCGGCGAGGCTGCGGTCATAGCGCTCCGCCCAGATGTGGCTGCCGGTAGCCACGTCGTTGAGCTGGGCGGTGATGCGTACGCGGTCGCCGCCCTTGCGCACGCTGCCCTCTACCACGTAGCCGACGCCGAGCTCTTCGGCGATCTGCTTCATGTGGACGGCCTTGCCCTTGTAGATGAAGGACGAATTGCGCGCGATCACGAAGAACCAACGCAGCTTGGACAGCGCCGTGATGATGTCCTCGCTAATGCCATCGGAAAAATAGTCCTGCTCCGAATCCCCGCTCATGTTGACGAAGGGAAGCACGGCAATCGCCGGCCGGTCCGGCAGCGGCAAGGCCGCGCGCGACCACTCATGGGCCTGATCCGGCGGCAGACCGCCGGCATCTGCCGGTTCGGCGCCGGTAGGTTGCATGCGCACCTCACCGACGAAGCGGAGACCCTTGCGGGCGATGGTGCGGATCAGCTTCTTCTCCGCGCCGCTGTCGCCGACCGCGTTTCGTGCTGCATTGATGCGGCTGGTCAGGGTCGAATCTGAAACGCTCCGGCCGCCCCAGACCGAGGCGATGAGATCGTCCTTGCTGACGACGCGGTCGCGGTTCTGCACCAGGTAAACCAGCAGGTCGAAGACTTGCGGCTCGACATGTACCGGGGTCTCGGCGCGCCTGAGTTCGCGTCGTTCGACATCGATCTCATAATCACCAAAGCTGAGGGTCATGCGTCGGCCAAGCACATATCACGAGTATCTAAGGGGCATGTGGAGACTAAATCATGGCTTTCTGAAAGTCTTGACTGGCCGCGAAGTGCATAGTGTCGCCAGCGTCCTCGCATGGGCGAGGTCAGCATAGAGGAGGACGACAATGCCATTGATCGAGGTCCACCTGATCGAAAAAGTGTTCAACCCTGAGCAGAAGCGGCAGATCATCCAGAAATTGACCGATGCCATGGTCTCGATCGAAGGCGAGAACATGCGCGGGGTGACCTGGGTGAAGATCTCCGAAGTAACCAGCGGCGAGTGGGGCATGGGCGGCAAGCCGGTGACCACCGAAGCGGTCAAGGAACTCGCCGCCGGCCGAAACGCCGCGTGACGAGCCATCGGCCTGGCATCGCTGGAAAGGAATACCCTGACAGCGATGCTAGCTACGCAAGCGCGGGGCCGCCAGGAAGCCACCGGCACACGCCGGGCGCGGGGGCCGGTGATGCAGACGCTGCGATGGGCCGATGCATCCGGACAGAGCAGCAAAGATTGACGTCATGACCCAGGAATTACTTGAGCGCATCGACTACGAAGTGTGCGGGTCCGGGCCGACCGTCGTGCTTGCGCCGGGATCGTGCAGCACCGGTGCCGCGTGGCGGCCTTTGATCTCCGCGTGCGATAACGCGCTTCGCTGCGTGACCACAAGCCTGCTCGGATACGGGGGAACCACGGAACGCCGCACCGCACATGATACCTCCATCGGCTACGAGGCTGATGCGCTGGAATGGGTCATTCGCAGGGCAAGCGGCGGCCGCGTCCATCTGGTCGGCCATTCCTTCGGCGGCTTGGTAGCGATTGCGGTGGCGCTGCGCAACCGGGTACGCCTGGCTAGCCTCGTGATCATTGAGGCTCCCGCAGTGGAGTTGTTGGGGAGAGCAAGAGCACTATCGCGCATTCCATCGCATGTCGGAGGCCTATTTTGCCGCCCATGGCAGCGGAGACGCCGAAGCCATCGCGGCCATGATCGACTTCTACGGCGGGGCCGGCACCTTCGCCTCCTGGCCGCCCCGTGTTCGCGCCTACGCCGTGCAGACGACCGCGGTCAACATTCTTGACTGGGGTAGCGCGTATGGTTTCCCGCTGTCGGCAGCTGCGCTGGCCACAGTCGAAACCCCAACCCTCGTGCTTAAGGGCGGAGCAAGTCATCCGGCGATGCAACGCGTCAACGGGCTCCTCGCTGAGTGCCTGAACCGCGCCACCCTGGCCACCATCGACGGCGCGGCGCATTTCATGATCGCTACTCACGCGGGCGAGGTCGGTCGTTTAATTTGCGAGCACGTGGACCGCATAGAATCGCGCAGCATCTCCCGTCCATCTCGATTTTGTAGTCGCAACAGACCGGAGGAGATCACGGCCCCATCGCAAAAGATCAGGCCCACCTCGCACTCGCGCCCCGGCAAGCAACTCTTTCGTTGCCCCATCACGAACCACCCGTGCGAGGGCGATCTTTCCTATCTGTGCGAAGACTACGGCTGCGCTCGTAAAGGAGGCCTGTCGCCACATTCCGATGAGAATCAATAAAAGCCAAAGTTCTTGCGATCGTTGCCGTCACGCAGCGATCCGAACGGCGCCGTCTGACTCACCGAGCGCGTGGCGGTGAACTGCAAAAAACAACCGGCTTTGAGACTGTGTGAGTTGAACGGGCCGCACAACCCTCCCGCCCCGTGTCCGTAGCCGTACGTGTCCCCTGAAAAATAGAAGGCGATGCTCGAGACTGCCGAATGGCGCGCTGTCATTTAACTGTCATCTGACTGTCATAGCACGGTCAAGCATCGTCACCTTACTGTCATACGCGACCCAGCTACAGTGATTTTGCTGGAGGGAGTATGACGGACGATCCACATTCAACGCGGCTTCTCCGGTGCCCAACCTGCGATGCGCCCGTCAAAGTGTCGTCGCGTCGCACTCGCGGTGCTGGTCGTTTCAAGCGGTCTACTGCATCTTCTGCGGCTCGATGTGTGCGAGCTTGATTGCGCCTCGTTGTGGAAGAAGATTTCTGTTCATGTTCTGAGAATTAAACGCAGGAACAATCAAAGAGTCGTCTATTACCGAAACAAGGAAGGTTTCAATGCGGCTATCTACCTCAAACGACAAGCGAGCGAATTTGACGAGTCGTGAAGGTCGGTAAGTGATTGACTGCTGCGCTAACATCTGGGCGAGAGCGTAAGCCCGGTCGATGTGTGCCTTGGCGGCTGTAATCGAAAAGAGCTGACTGACCATCACTGCGAGCAGCACATTAGCGATGAGCTGCTCGCCATCGTCCCCGCAGACAATAGCGTCGCCTTTTTCCACAGGCGACAGATCATCGATCTGCATCGATGCCCTCCGCATCTCGATCGCAGTACAGGATTCAGATTGAACTGTCACATGACAGTCATAAATGTGTCAACCGGCTCAATAAATCGCGGCGGAGCCGGAGCGGTGCTGCGGCTGAGTGGCAGTTCAGCAGTTAGAGCTGCCGGACAGACCGCCGACGCGCGAGCGAAGAAATTTTGCGCGATCAATCCGGGCTACACACACCCGTGCTGCAAGTCAGTTTGTGATGCTGTGATTGTTATCGCAGCCTTCGCTGGGTAAGTAGCACACCTCGTGCCCGACCATGCGGTCTCCCGAGCAGCGGATGCACGGACATGGTGAACTGAGATGCAGCGTTAAACCGAGAGTAGCACGGCGCCCTGACGGGCATCCCCAATGTCCGTCGCCGAGTTTTCGCTGCAGCGGCCATTTACGGTCGCGGCTGGCATCCTCCTGGTTTGCCTTTTGGCCGTGAGCGCCTTTTCGCGCATGGCGATGGGCATTTTCCCCGAAATTAACATACCGGTGATTGCCGTTGTCTGGAACTACGCCGGCATGAGTGCGCCGGAGATGCGTGATCGGATCGCCACACTGTTTCAGCGCCAAGTGGCACAGGAGGTCGATCACGTCGCGCGCATCGAAGCCATCAATTACACCGGCGTCAGCGTCGTGAGAGTGTTCCTCCACGACGGTGCTAGTACGGCGCTTGCCGCGACCGAACTGGCGAGCAGTGCGCTGGCTGTTCTCAAATACCTGCCGCGCAATATCACCCCGCCGTCGATTTTGCCTTACAGCGCCACCGACGTCCCAATTATCCAATTGAGCCTCTCCAGCAATTCGCTCTCCGACACGGCGCTGAATGATTTGGCCGGAAATATCATCCGGCCCAGTCTCGCCGTCGTGCGTGGCGCGTCGGTCACGACGCCCTATGGGGGTAAGCCGCGGGTCATCATGGCCGATCTCGATCAGGACGCCCTTCAGTCGCGCGGGCATACACCCGGCGATGTTGCAGAGGCGCTATCGCGACAGAACGTCATCATGCCTTCGGGTGACGTGAAGATCGGCAGCAAGGACTACAACGTCGCGCTGAACAACAGCCCATCGGGCATCGACGAGATCAATACGTTTCCCATCAAGGAGATCAATGGCAGGCCCGTGTTCGTCCGGGACGTGGCGCACGTGCACGACGGTTACCAGGTGCAGACCAACGCGGTTACTCGAAACGGCTCGCCCGGCGTGCTGATCGTTGTGCGCAAGAGCGGCGGCAGTTCGACGCTGGCGGTGATCGACGGCACCAACAGCGTTCTGCCAGAGCTGCGCAACCTGCTGCCGGCCGGTGTTACCCTTACGCCTCTTTTTGATCAATCGATCTTCGTGAAAGCCGCCTTGAACAGCGTCGTCATGGGCGGCTTGATGGCGGCGGCACTGACCGCACTGATGATCCTACTGTTTCTCGGCAACTGGCGGCTCACGCTGATCATTCTCGCCTCCATTCCGCTGTCGATCATCGCCGCGGTATTGGTGCTCTATCTCCTGGGCCAGACCCTCAACACGATGACGCTGGGCGGCTTTGCGCTCGCCGTAAGCATTCTGGTCGACAACTCTACCGTCGTCATCGAGAACATCGAGCGGCACGTCGGACTCGACAAGCCCCTGTACCGCGCCATCGTGGACGGCGCCGGTGAGGTCGGTCTCCCGACATTTCTAGCCACGCTGTCGATCAGTGTCGTATTTTTTCCGGTCTTCCTGCTGACCGGCACCGCCAAGTACCTGTTCTCGCCGCTGTCGCTCTCCGTCATCATCTCGCTCTGCGCCAGCTTGGTACTCTCGTTTACCCTGGTACCGGTGCTGTTCAACTATCTCATGCGGTCGCACCTCGCCCACCAGGGCGCTCATGGGCACGGCACGTCCGCCCCTGCCCCGGTGAGCAGACCGCGTAGAAACCCCTTTAGCCTCGCGCACCGACATTTCGAAAGTGGTTTTGAAAAGTTCCGCGAGGTCTACCGCAACGTTCTTGGCTGGACAGTCGATCGACCGTGGGTGTCGGTTGTGTTCGGGGTGTTCCTCATAGCATCGCTGCTGCTGTTTCCATTGCTCGGTATGGACTTCTTTCCGCAGATAGACGCGGGACAGATGCGGCTTCACGTACGTGCTCCACCCGCAACAAGGATCGAGGAGACCCAAAGGTATTTTGCCAGCGCGGAAGCGGCAATTCGTGAGCTCGTGGGCGAAGAACAGATCGACGTCATTCTCGACAATATCGGGCTCCCGTACAGCTCGACCAACACCGCCCTCAGCGATTCGGCGACCGTCGGACCGATGCACGGCGAAATTCTCATCTCTCTGAAGGAGAACCACAGCCCCACCGCTGAGCATGTTGCACGGCTCCGACGCGAACTGCCGAACCGGTTTCCGCAGCTCTATTTCTCCTTCTTGCCGGCCGATATCGTCAACCAGGTGCTCAACTTCGGCCGCGCGGCCCCGATCGATATCCGGGTTTCGAGTTACGACGCGAAGCGGCCTATGCCATCTCGGCCAAGCTTGCGCAGGAGCTCAACGGCATCCCCGGAATCGTCGATTCGCACGTCTACCAGGTCCCGGATGGACCGGCACTTGCCATCGACATCGACCGGGCGCGGGCGCTTGAGTTCGGTTTGGGCCAGCAAAGTCTCGCCGCGAATCTCGTGACCTCCCTGAACAACAGCTTGCAGCTATCGCCCAATTTCTGGTTGGACCGCAAGAAGAGCGTTAGCTACCCGCTCGTCGTGCAGACGCCGACGTACCGGATCGAGTCGACTCAGGATCTTTGGACGCTTCCGGTCACCGCTCAGCAGAACTCTCCCCCGCAGATGCTGATGAGCGTCGCGAAATTCAGTCGGACCAAGGTGCCGATGGTCGTTTCGCAATTGAATATCAGACCGGTTTTCGACGTACATGCCGACGTCGAGGGACGGGACCTCAATTCCGCTGCCGCAGAGATCGAAAAGGCGATTGACGCGGCGAGGAAAACCGCGCCCAAGGGCGTCACCATCACGCTCAGCGGCCAAATTGAGACGATGAAAGAGAGCTATTCGGGCTTGTTCTCCGGAATGGCTTTGGCGGTGGTGCTGGTATTCCTGCTTCTCGTGATCAACTTCCAGAGTTGGATCGATCCGCTGATCGTTCTTTCGGCAGTTCCGTTTGCGCTC
>Ga0102924_1004955_pt1 | contig 13108 bp, 8 predicted proteins | sample PaiPotPPM11metaG_FD_80116 | JGI IMG/M metagenome (GOLD analysis project Ga0102924, IMG submission 80116) | Iron sulfur acid spring bacterial and archeal communities from Banff, Canada, to study Microbial Dark Matter (Phase II) - Paint Pots PPM... ... | reverse complement strand
CACCACGAACGGTGGGACGGCGAGGGCTATCCCGATCACCTCAAGGGAGAGGCGATTCCCTTTGGCGCTCGCATCCTGGCTGTGGCGGACGCCTACCTGGCGATGACCGAAGAGCGGCCCTATCAGCACGCTTGCGTGCGGTCTGTTGCGCTGGCTGAATTGCAGCGCTGTGCAGGATCGCAGTTTGATGCACACGTCGTTGAGGCATTCACCTGCCTCGTCTGATCCCCAGATCAGGGAGCGACATTTCATTCTAGTGGTTCTGTCAGGACTGGCCTGTCGGTGTGATCGTGACGAGAAAGGACGACGCCCCCGGTAACTGAGGCTGATTTTCTGCGTGAAATGGCTCTAGAGGCTCCTCTGTGCATTGTCCGGAACCCGGTGGAGTATGCTTGAGGAGCTTCACCGCTTTCTGTACGTTTCTTTCCTGCCAGTCCTGACAGAACCGCTTCTCTCCGCTTCTGGCCCTCAAACGTTCCTTTTCTCTATCGGAATTAGGAATGATGTGGTACTCTTAGAATAAGCTTTTCTGCTGGGGACAGTGTCCTCTCTCCTGTTGCAGAGTTAGAAAGAACCACGTCTCTCTTTGAGAAAGGGAATGGGTAGCAAGGTATGCAGCCAAAAGTCAGAGAGTTTGCGGAAGCCTCCATCGGTGAACGACCCCGTCTTTCCACACCTCTCATCGGTCGTGAGCAGGCGGTGGCCGTAGCCTGCTCCTTGCTGTCCCGCCCAGAGGTGCGGTTGCTTACCTTGACCGGAACTGGTGGGGTTGGGAAGACACGGTTGGCATTCGAGGTGGGGAGTCGGCTGCTGGAGACGTTTGCCGACGGCGTGTATTTCGTGCCCCTCTCGGCGACCCGCGATCCCGAACGGGTGATCCCCTTGATCGCTCAGACCCTTGAGTTACAAACGGGCAGCCGCCCGATCTTCGAGTCCCTCCAAGCGTTCCTCAGCCCCGCCCATCTGCTCCTGGTGCTCGACAATTTCGAGCAGGTGGTAGCAGCCGCTTCTTCGCTCACCACTCTCCTCGTCTCCTGCCCCAGAGTCAGCATGCTGGTGACGAGTCGCGAGCGGCTGCGTGTAGATGGGGAGCACGAGTTCCCCGTGCTCCCACTCGCGCTGCCCGATGTCGAGCGCGACGACATGCTGGAGAACCTGGCCGAAAACCCGGCGGTCGCGCTCTTTCTCCAGCGCGTCCAGGCTCTCCAGCCTACATTCCAGCTCACTGCGGCGAATGCACCGGTTATTGCTCGCATCTGTGTCCGCCTGGAAGGCTTACCACTGGCCCTGGAACTCGCAGCGGCGCGCATCAAGCTGCTCTCCCCCCCGGCCCTGCTCACGCGGCTCTCCCACCCCTTGCAAGTGCTCACCACCGGTGCCCGCAATGCCCCGCTGCGCCAGCAGACCCTGCGCCAGACGATCCAGTGGAGCTACGATCTGCTCTCACCGGAGGAGCAAACCCTCTTCCGACGGCTGGGCGTCTTCATCGGAGGGTGCACGCTTGAAGCCGTGGAGGCCCTCTATACTGAGCTTGACGAGGATCCCGCAGGGGTCTTCGATGACCTGGCTTCCCTGTTGGACAAAAGCCTGATCCAACGGAACGAGCGAGAAGACGGGGAATCGCGCTTGCACATGCTTGAAACGATCCGGGAGTTTGGCCTGGCATGCTTGCAGGCATCCCCCGAGTGGGAGCAGGTCAGACTCGCCCACGCGCGCTATTATCTGACCTGGGCCGAAGCGAGTAGAAAGGTCCTGTTTGGCAGCGAACAAGAACGCTTGATCGGGGGCTATGTTCAAGAGCAATGGAATTGGCGGGCGGTGATGCGCCTGCTGCTGGAGCGAGGAGACACTGAGGCGGCGTTGCGCCTTGCCGGAGGGCTGAGTATCTTCTGGCTCTTTTGGGGATATAGCTTCGATCAGATGTATTTGATTGAGGGGAAGGATTTCCTGGAGCAGGTGCTGCGCGCTCCCTCGGAAAGTGTGACGAGCGCGCGGGCATGGGCACTCTCCACATATGGGGGGATCCTGGCCTTGCTCCGCGATCTCGAGCGCGGCGAGATCGCCTGCCGACAGGGTCTGGCGTTGGCCCGCGAGGTGGGAGACGTGCAATATATCATCACGAGTCTCTGGATGCTTTCGCTTCCACTGATTACACGGGACGACTTCAAAACCGCGCGCGTAGTCGTAGAGGAGGCCGTCTCCCTGGCCCAGACGCAGGAAGGGGCCTTTGTGGATTGGGGAGTCGTTTGGCTGCTGGGTTACTCCTTGCACCGAGCGGGCTATATAGCCCTGTGGCAGGGCCGCTCTGCTGAGGCCAGGCACCTGCTTATGGAAACGATCACGCTGTGCACCCAGGTAGGGGAGCATTTCTTTCTGCTCTGGTCGATGCTGCTCCTGGGCGAGGCAGACTTTTTTGAAGGGCGTGAGCAGGAGGCCAGAGACCAACTGGAGTTGGTCATGACGCTGTACAAAGGTCTGCGGCTCCACACCCAGATTGCCGAAACACTGGGTTTCCTCGGACTGCTTTCCTTGCGGCGAGGCGAGAGCGAGCGGGCACACGAGCTGCTTTCTGAGAATCTGCAAATACGCAAAGAAGTGGGAGATGAACAAGGAATTGCCTGGGCGGAGATCTGGCTTGCCCGAGCAGAGGCCGCGCGGCAGAATCTGGAGCAGGCCCGCCGTCTCCTCTCCGATGGGCTCAGACGAGCTATCCAGGCGCACAGCAGGATGTACACTGCCATGGGTCTGGAGGAGTTAGGGAAGGTGGTGGTTCTGCAAGGAGCACCAACATGGGCAGCGCACCTTTTCGGCGCGGCAGAGGTCTTACGTGAGGAAATGGATGCCCCGTTACCTGCTGTCGAGCGCTCGGAATATGAAAAGCAGGTTGCGGCGGTGCGAGTGGCTCTGGGAGATGCTGACTTTCGGAGTGCCTGGGCGCGGGGACGAAGCATGACGCCCCAGCAAACATGTTCTGAGCCAGAGGCCGAGCCCGCGTTCTCTCTTGCCCCTTCGCATGCAGAGACCGAAGCCAGGGTTCTGGGCTTGACCCGGCGTGAACAGGACGTCCTGCATCTGTTGGCAGAGGGCCTGACCAACGCGCAGATAGCCGCAGCGCTCATCATCGAACGGGTCACCGTCAATGGATACGTGCGCTCAATCTACAGCAAGCTTGCTGTCACCACGCGTGCGGCAGCGACTCGGTATGCCCTGGACCATCACCTGGTGTGATCTGCTCAGCTTTCGGCATGGAATGCCTGTCCGAGCTAACGGCTTGAATTCCCTCACGCGCAACCGTTGCCAAAAACCCTCTATTTGAACGGTGCGAGGAGAAGTTCCTTTGCTTCGCACCCTGCCAGATTCCCTCCATCCTGACGGTGCGCATTTCCCCACTTTCCGGTACACTCTCAAGAGAACAGGCAGAAAAGGGTCGCGTGGGCTGCCTCTGGTGAGAGGTACATCATCTTTCACTCGAAAGAACGCTTCTTCCACGGCAACATAGAAAGGAAGTGGAACCACCGTGCCAATCGATGAGACGCAGAGAGGCCAGGATGAGTATCGACTGGGAGAGAAGGTTGACATCGCCATAAGGCGTCTGCTCATCCAGGAACGTCTGCTCATCGAGCAGATGGAAGGGGTGTTTCCCGAGCGGGAGAACGATCTTCAGGGTTTCACACGTGTGCTGGACATCGCCTGCGGGACAGGCACCTGGGCAGTGCAGGTGGCACGCGAGAACCCGCAGATCGAGGTCATTGGGATAGAGCGTCCCCGCCAACTGGTGCATTACGCGACAAAGTTGGCGGCGGCTGGGGGGGTACAGAATGCCTCCTTTGCTTTGCTGGCGGATGAAACGACCCGGTTCCCTTTCCCCGATAAGCACTTTGACCTGGTCAATGCCCATTTTCTCTTTACCCTGCTGCGTGCTGAGGAATGGCCGGGGTTTGTTCGGGAATGTCTGCGGATGACACGCCCCGGAGGATATCTGCGCCTCATCGAACCTGAGTGGGGAATGACGGACAGTCCGGCGTTTGAGCGATTCAAGAGCCTCTTCGTACGCGGACTGAAGCGGAGAGGGCACAGCCTGTCGCCTGATGACAGACAGACCGGGGCCACCTCGCCCCTGCGTTCCTTTTTAGCCCAAGCCGGAGCAACGGAGATTCGCCAGCGGTTTTCTGTGTACACCTATTGGACCGAGCCGCAACGCCCGTGCAATCTCGACAGATGGGTTGACGTGATCGCGCAGTCGGTCAAGCCGCTGCTTCTCAGTCAGGAGGGAATCACTCAGACAGACTTTGATCAGCTGATGCAACTCGTGACCAAGGAGGTCACGCGCGCGGATTTCTCCGAGATCGCCTATGTTTTGTCAGTGTGCGGGCGCAAGCCAGAACACGTCTGCGAAGAGGCGGCTTCATCAAAGAGCACCGATGAAGCCTGCTCCTGGAGCTCCCGGCGAAAGTCGAAAGCCGAAGCGCTTCTTGAGGAAGCGGGAAGGGATCACTGATTGGAATGTCACATCTGCCTCCTCTTCGAGGAGCGTGTCCACGCGGTAACCCTCCAATTGAAGAGTGGCATGGTCGAAGACTGGATCGGTCGAAGAGACTTGTCTTCAGCCTTCAGCGAAAGAAGGTTCCTGATGCGCTGCATCACAAAAGAGCTGTGGTCCTATAGCTATATGAACCTGACTCAAGCGCATTCCTCGCTAGGCCTCTTCTATGCGGAAAATCAAGAAGAAGCACAGCAGATTGTCGAACACCATCTGGAAGCAGTTATTGGGCATCTTCAAAGGGGAGAGCTGACTCGGAAAACCAGCGGTTTTACGACCCAGGGAGTCTTCCTGCCATCTGAACCGACCTTTGATGAGGAGGGTAATACGATCGGCAGCACGAATCCCATCGAGCGATTACGTGGGCAGAGCGCGCGCAATTCTGCTCAAACTCTTTAAAAAGCGGAAACCAACACGACAACGAACTGGGGATCTCGCATTGCCGCCCATCAAAGCAGCTTTGCTCGCTCCTTAAAACATCTCTTTATAAAAGAGCGGGTTTGATACGCCTGTTTTTAGACGATTTTAGCATCGCAAATGAGACTGCTCGCGAGGAAGAAACGAATCAGCACAGGATATTTCTCAGGGAAGAAGAAAAGCGTGTGAAGAGACTCATGATCGCTTACGGCGGTCTTTTCTCTCTTCCCTTAAAACCACAAGGAGGTTTTTTATGGTGAATGAACAGAAGTTTGTCCTTTCTCAGCAACAAAAACCAGGAGAAGAACGCCGAGCTCTCTTGGGTTGGTGGTATCGTCTCAGCATGCCTGACGAAGCGTCTGCGCCCGCCCGGGAAGGGATCCTTCATCGGAGTCGACTGGCCAGTATTCTCCTCCTCCTCATATTGATCGCTATCGTCGCCTTTCTTCCCGCAGCACTGACCAGTGACAGTCTGCACGTCCTTCCCCCGCTACTCGGCATGTTTGTCGTGACGTGCCTGGCGGTCCTTCTCAATAAACATGGCAAAGTGACGCTGGTGGGCATCCTCATTGTCGCCGCATTCGACGGGGCCCTGGCGGAGGCGCTTCTCTCGTATCCACATTTCGTCCTCACACAGAATGCGGTGCCGATTTATGACATGTTTGTGCTGTCCGATATTATTGCGATCTCCCTTCTTCCCATCAGGAGTATTTTCTTTGTCTCGTTTTTCCATAGTGCGTTTATGCTGGCAGATATCATTTTGCAGCCTCATACCCCGGACCTGCAAACGTTGATCGACCAGACAACCTATAGCTTCATGGTCCGTCCCCTCGCCATCCAGATTGTCGTCGCTCTGGTGACGTTTCTGTGGGTGCGCACTACCATGAAGGCGCTGGAGCGTGCGAATAAAGCCGAAGTGATTGCTCAGCTTGAACATACTATCGCCCTGGAAAGGAAAGACCTGGCAGAGGGTATGCAGCAGATTCTCTACACCCTGGTGGAAGCGGCCAACGGCAATTTGAGCGTGCGTGCTCCGTTGGCTCAGCAGCATGTCCTCTGGCAGGTGGGCGCCGGGCTGAATACCTTGTTGGGCCGCCTGCAACGCTCTGGTCAGGGTGAACGTGAACTGCAGCACCTGCAAAGGGAAATCCGGCGTCTTCTTGAAAGTGTACAGGAGGCGAAAGGCCGAAAAACACCCCTCTGGCTGCCGCCTGGCGGAACTGACCTCGACCTGCTGATTAGCGAACTCCTGAGCACCGTTCTTTCCCAGCCTCCCCCTGGATCAATGAGATGGTAAGTGGGAACGAACGAATCCCAGGCAAAAGGACGGCGTAGATCTAGGTGGCCCGGTCAGTTGGAGCAGAATGGCCGGGTCGAAAGAGAGAGGTTATTGGTATGGCCCACGAGTTGCGCAAGGTGTATGACTTTCCGCCATCGTGACTCTTCCACGCTTTTGATGACGCGATGAGTTGCTCGCCATCAAGGTATTGTCAACTTGCGGTGAAGCAGAAATCTCTGCTAAACTCATAGGCATGAAAACAGAAGAACTTCCTTCTCTTTATCGAGGATATCGCTTTCCAGCCGAGATTATCAGTTATTGCGTGTGGCTGTATTTCCGCTTCTCTTTAAGCTTTCGTGATAGTGAAGAGATTATGTCGGAGCGTGGGGTCGTGTTGACCTACGAAACCATCAGGCAGTGGTGTCTGAAATTTGGCCAGACGTACGCCAATGAGTTGAAACGTCGTCGTCCGAAAACGGGAGATAAGTGGCACCTGGATGCGCGTGTACCTGAAAATCAACGGCAAAACCTCCTATTTGTGGAGAGCTGTGGATCAATACGGCAACATCCTGGATATCTTGGTACAGAGTCGGCGCAACAAGCACACAGCCAAGAAATTCTTCCGCAAGCTGCGCGTAAGCTTGCAATACGTCCCACGAGTGATCATTACCGACAAACTGGCCAGCTACGCCGCCGCCAAAAGAGAGATCATGCCCGGTGTCGAGCATCGCCAACACAAGGGTTTGAACAATCGAGCTGAAAACTCACATCAACCGACCCGGCAACGCGAGCGAACCATGCGGCGGTTTAAACCACCCGGACAAGCCCAACGTTTCCTCTCAGCATTTGGACCGATCCTGGATCACTTTCGGCCCAAACGGCACCATTTCACAGCAGAAGATTACCGCGCTCTCATACAGGATCGGTTTCTGGTATGGAACGAGGTAACCAGCGGGAAAACTGCCGCCTAACACCTACCATCCATTCCAAACCTCCGCTTCTTTTCTGCTCTTCTCCTTCCTCCCTAAAAAATCTCTTCTATTCCTCCATCAAGTTGACAATACCTGCTGTATGCCTGGGTCCACCGAGCGTCCTCGTTCCGCCATGATGCGCCTCCAGGTCTCGGTAACTGAGTGCAGAGCGGAGGTACCACCGAACGCTGAGTAAAATACTATCTGCCTCGCGCGTGACGCCATTTGAACAAGGTTTGCGTTGTCTTCATCATTTTCGTCTCATCTTTTCGTTTCATCTTACCAGATGAGATTATTTGTTGCAACACAGCCGGTTTTTTTGAAATCACGCGCAAGACCACACAAGTTGATGGGTTTACCAATCAAAATTGTGCCGAATTCACGCTCAGAAAAAACTCGCACACGGGTCTATGAGAAGTGAGAAGAGATTTTGTGGAAGGAACACATTTGGCTGTTTTTGGCCGTCTCCGATGTACTCATCTGTTCATTGCTAATCGTCAAGGTTTCAACTCATGTTAGTGGCGTTGCTGTACAATTGCTGTACATGATTCTCGGTTACTACGGAGTCCGAAGGGAGACTACAGCACCTTCGGTTTCTATCGTTCAATGGCGTTCATTTCCGGTTTCTCCGTGCTCGTTTTCTGGCTTATTGTCCAGCTACAGTTAAGTTAGTATGTAAATGTGGGAAATAAGCTGGTGGAATCTTGCCAATGATGCTGGTGACTTTTTGTTCACTCTCTCTTCTATTTGCCTCTGGAATGGCTCCACAGGCTAAAAAGGAGAGATGCTTTCAACAGAGTAATTGCAAAGAAATCACCAGCTTATTTCCCACATTTACAGCCCCTCCATAAACATGCGATCATCGATTTTGTTGCGACTGGCCTCACTTCTGTTTGAGCGTATCGAGAGTGTCGAATATTGCACCTGACGTGCGATGGAGGTGGCTCGGTCGGTTTTCGACGAAAACGATAGCAAAGTCCATTCAGATCACTAGGAAAATCAGGTAGGTTTTTACATAAGAGTTCCATTTCCTGATAAATTGAGTTAAAGTAAACTGATAGTAACTTAAAAAGTAAGTATTTCTACTTTTTGGCACGACGATATATTTACATATATAAATAAATTGTAAATATATACAGCTAAGCATACAGCACATTGCGGCAGAAAGAAAAAAGGAGGAGATGCTATGCTGAGATGGCATATTGCAAGATGGAAAGCGTTACTCTCGGTGATCATGAGCTTTGTGACGATACTCGCAGGGGTGAGTGCTTGTGCGCAGAACCAAAGCTCTGACCCCACATTTACGAACTCGACTCCCATTACGATTGGGATTTCGCTTTCTTTTACAAAAGACTTCTCGAATGATGGGAAAGCGATGAACCAGGGGTATCAGCTCTGGGCGGATATGGTCAACAACAATGGTGGGCTCCTTGGTCGCCCGGTCAAACTGGTGATACTCAACGACAATAGCGATCCGGATCAAGCTGCTACTAATTATCGGACACTGATTACGAAAGACCACGTCAATCTCGTATTTGGGCCTTTCTCTTCACTGTTGACGAAGGCTGCCGCGCCAGTCGCTCAGCAATATGGATACGCATTTGTCGAAGGAGCGGGAGGAGCACCCTCTGTATTTTCCGGTAACTGGTCCAACCTTTTCGACGTGTCTTTGCCAGTTGCGAACAATCTGATTACATTTGCCTATTATATTCTCTCTTTGCCGAAAGCGGACCGCCCCCGGACCGCGGCGTATCTCACCTCCGACGATCCGTTTACATTTCCACAGGTGGACCTGGTACAAAAGCTGTTGGAACACGCAGGTATCCAAACGGTGTATCCGCCGGCTGGTCAAAGTGATCAGTACGCAGAGGGAGATAATAAAGCTGCGACAGTCCACGCGGATGCGCTTGCGCGCACACAGCCGGAAGTAACTATTCTCGGAACCTTGCTGCCTGACATCCAGATAGAGGTTCAGGAATTCAAGAAAGCCCATTATAATCCCAAGGCAATGATCGCAACGGCTGGTCCAGATCTGGGAACGGACTTTATTCATGCTGTTGGTGGTGTGAAATATACCGAAGGAACATTCGTGCCAAACGGTTGGTATCCGCAGGCGAATAATTTCCAGAATGCTGAGATGGTCCAGGCCTATCTTGCCAAATATGGCGGCACCGCGGACCAGATTAATGCCGATGTCGCGGAAGCCTTTTCCGTGGGACAGGTCATGCAACAGGCTGCCGAAGAGGCGCAAAGCATCGATAATGCGCAAATTATCGCAAAACTCCAGTCAGGAGCGGTTTTCAACACGGTACAGGGAACGGCGCAATTTGATCCTCCTGGGGCTGCTGACGCGGGACAAAATAAGCAGTCCATCGCCTACCTGTTCCAATGGCAGCATGGCCAGTTTATCTCCGTCTATCCGTATTCTGTCGCGGCGAAGAATCCGCAGTACCCGAAAGCTGTGATTTTTTAAAGCTGTTTGCGCCTTTGCTGGTTGCAAAAGAAGGAAGGAGCTGAAATGTTTCGGTTTCTGAGTAACGTGGCCATTTTCCGCCGCATGATCATCATATTTACGCTGGCAATGCTCATTCCAGGCGTGGTGATTGTGTTGCTCGGAAATTTTTACATTAATTTTCTGGATACCCAGGGCCAGGCCATACGCACGAGCTTTGATGCTCAGAGCCTTGCGTCCCAACAAGAGGACAACCTGCAGCGCATGAATGCGCTCCTGCAAGCCAAATTTTACCAGATATTTGCCAGCCACAGCGGAGTAATCAACGATCCGTCATTGTTTGCCTCTGGTGGACTGGTGGATGGCGAAATACGCGCCCTGGAGGCCGACTTCGGCCGTAATTTAACCATTTACCAGAATCAATACGAGTTAGCTACTTCTCCGAACATGAGCACTGTTCGCGGTATCCTGCAAAATGATGATCCCACAAATGCCGCTCAGATCACTCTGAGTCAGCAGGGGGCGCTCGATCAGGTAATCGGATCAAACCAGACCTGGGCAAAGTATAAAAATGACCAGGACCAGGTAGCGAACCTCCTGGAGGGCCTCCAGACCGATTTGCAGAACGGGAAAAGCTACACTCCTCTTGCCATCAATCAGAAATATCAGGAAGATTATGCCATTCTGCACTCGGCAATTAGCGACTTTACGACCCTGAGAAATAACTGGCAGCAGGTCGTGCAGGACGCGGTAGAGATGGGAAAAGCCGTCACTTCGGTGGGATCGGCGCAGATGCAACCAATCTTCATCTATACCGCCGTGGCCCTGCTCTTAACCATCCTGGCGATTTTTGCGACCGGCTATATCGTAAACCAGACGATTACTCGCCCTCTAAGCCAGCTTGCATCCTTGACCGCGCGGATTGCAGAAGGAAAAACCGAGGCGCGTGCCGAGGTTCTAGGCCGCGACGAGATTACGCTGGTGGCCAACGCGATGAATAACATGCTGAATAATATTATGTATCTTATGCAAGATGCGCAGACCCAGCGTAATATATTGCAGGCTCAGGTGGAAAAGCTGGTGAGCGAGGTCTGTAATGTGGGTGAGGGAGATCTGCAAATCCAGGCGGAAGTGACATCTGACGCGCTGGGCGTGCTGGCCGACTCCTTCAACTACATGGTGGAGGAATTGAGTAGCCTGGTCGTGCGTGTGAAAGTAATGGCTCATGAAGTGGAAAACTCGACAACGCTTACGTTCCAGAGTATGGTTCAGCTGGTCGGAAATGCGGATGTGCAAATCCAGCAGATTGGCAGAGCCGCTCAGGAGGTCGAGTATATGGCCGATGTGAACCGCCAGGTGGCAGATCGCTCGCAATCCTTGTATATAAGCGCGCATGAGGCGCGCCAAATGGCCCAGGTTGGACGCGAATCCGTCCAACAGACCGTTGAAGGTATGGGACGCATTCAGGCGTATGTGCAGGATACTGCCGCAAAGGTGCAGGCGCTTGGTGATAGTTCCCGTGAGATCGATAATATCGTAGGCGTTATCGCTACTATTGCGCAACAGACTAATCGCCTGGCGTTGGACTCCGCAGTCCAGGCCGCGACAGCAGGTGAGCATGGCAAGGGCTTCGGCGCGGTAGCCGTCGATATCCGGCGTCTGGCGGAACGTGCGAGGGATCAGGCTAACACCATTGCTCGCATTGTGCGCGGGGTCAGCGAAAATATCGGAGCAGCAGCTGTTTCCATGCAGGATACAGAACGCGAAACCGCTATAGGTGCGCAACAGACAGAGGAGACTGGCACGGCGTTCGAATCGATCTTTAACGTTGTCGAGCACCAGGGAAGTGAGATTGAAATCATCAACCAGCTAGCGACCCATCAGTTGCAGTCTTCGAACGCCGTTGTGCGTATTATGCAAGGCGTGTCCGAGTCGACCCAGCAGAGCAGCATCAATACACGTGGCGCTGCCCGTAATATGGAGCACCTGGCGCGTCTGGCAGAGCAGCTGCTGAAATCCGTCGCAGCCTTTAAGCTGCGCGAAAACCTTGATTATGTTCCTTCATCGCAATCTATGCTCTCTTCACAGAAGGACCGCGGCAACAACCGGAGAGTGGTAAACGCGGGACCCGCCGTCATTTCTGTTCCCAACACGCCCGTGGGAGTCGGCCTGCCGGGGAGAAATAACAGCGGCCTGCTTGGCTTCCCAAGCCTGGAACAGCCTAACGGCCAACAGCCCTATCCGGGGAGAAACACCAGCGGTCCAATGAGTTCGCCTAACCAGGGCAATCAACAACCGTATCCACGGAGAGGCACCAGTGGTCCAATGAGTTTACCCAACCAGGGTACCCCGCCTCGGAACAGCAGCGGCCCGATGAGTCTACCGAATCAGGGTCCATACGGAAACCAGCAACCGCATCAAAAACAAAATAGCAGCGGCCCAATCGGCTTGCCAAACCCGGATCTGAACGTGCAGAGCAGGCTCAAACAGAATAGGCTCCAGCGTCCTCCGGCTCCACCTGAAAAGCAATAAGCAACGGCGCCTGGCGAATTTTCAGGAGTGGAGCGTGCAAGAAGGGCTGAGCGAAATGACATTTCGCTCAGCCCTTCTTGGGTTCTGTCAGAACTGAGATCACAGAAAAGCCTATCGGACGAATGGAATGCTCGCCTCTCGCTCGTTGACCTATGAGGCGGCTTGTATTACTCTCTGGAGAGTGGCCAGACTATGTATGAAAGAGATTGAGAGCTACAATCGTGCCATGAAAAGGAGAGGTTGCCTTTTTTTCATTGAATAATCATGGGAGACGAGGGAACAACCCTGGGTAGGGAAGGTCCTTCTGGTGGAGAACACAAGAAAAACAAAGGAGATCTTTTTCCAATGGCAGAGAATATTTGTCTGGTGCTCGCTACATCGGAAGATTTCTCAATGTTTACCAGAGTTCTGGAACTGGGCGTAGCGGCACTCGATCTGAACAAACGCACGGTCCTCTACCTGGAATGGGGCTGGCAGAGGTATGCCAGGGCGAGCGAGAAGGAAAAATACGGGCGCGAAACGGTAGAATTGTTTCGCCGTTTTCAGCAAGCTGGCGGTCAGCTTTGGGTTTCTCCGTTCAAACTGGACCCAAAAAAGCCTCTTGTCGAGGGCGCAACTGTCGTTGATGTTGTTGCCCCGCTTTGAGCGACTCCTTGAAGTAAAAGGTCAACTGTTGACTAACTCAAACTGAACCGGGCTGAGAAAGCCCAGCGTCGAATGCTTGCGCACGCGATTGTAATAGACCTCAATATATTCAAAAAGGGCCAAGCGGGCCTCTTCATGAGTTGCAAAACGAGCCCGCGAGGTGCATTCCCTCTTCAGCGTTCCGAAGAACCGCTCCATCACGGCGTTATCCCAACAATTGCCTTTTCTGCTCATACTGACGCGAATACCGTGATCTTTCAGGAACGCCTGAT
>Ga0102924_1004954_pt1 | contig 13114 bp, 9 predicted proteins | sample PaiPotPPM11metaG_FD_80116 | JGI IMG/M metagenome (GOLD analysis project Ga0102924, IMG submission 80116) | Iron sulfur acid spring bacterial and archeal communities from Banff, Canada, to study Microbial Dark Matter (Phase II) - Paint Pots PPM... ... | reverse complement strand
GGTTCCGGTCGAGGACGGTACGATCCAAAACTTCCCGCTTTGGCTCAGCTCTTGGGTGGCCGCGATTTCCAGGCCGCGCTGTTCGCGGGCTTCCATTGGCCCACGATTGGAGGTATGCTTTCGGTTGGTGGACATGAGCTAGACCCTCTTGTTCACTCGCCGCCCGGGTGTTATCAGCACCTGGGCGGTTCTGTTGCCTCGAACCGCGAGGCTTCGGCTAATCTAGTGGCAGAGCGATTTGCTCGCCAAACACTTTCTCAAAATTTTTCTCGTAGATACCCTGTGTTTCGGATAACTGCGCAATGCCAAGCAACTGTCCAAGATGAGTCCGCAGAGCCTTTACGCCGATCTCGGAGAGAAACTGATGCAGCTTCCTGTAGTGCTCTTTGCCCCTGGCTTTTTGCGCCCGCATAAGGTCCAGAATCCGTCCGTTGCTCTTAGCTAAAGGACGATAAACCTGATCAACGGTTAGATGCTTGAATTTCCACGGGCGGTTCCGTTCGGGCTGAGGGAGTTGGTAGATACGGTACCATTCCTGATAAAGCTGTTCGGGGAACTCGCGTTCGTATTCACGAGCTTCTTGGGCGACGAACTGCTTAAAGGACGCAATTATTTCTTCTCTGGTCGAGTCGTAGCCAGCGAGGGCATACACGAGGCCCTTAATGCCGGACTTAGCGGAGGCGCTGAGGATGATTTGCGCCTGCTTGACGACGTTATCGTAACGGGAACCGAGAGCTCCGGCAGCGCGTCCGGCCAAGATCGCCTTACAGAGATCGATCAATAGCGTTACGTCATAACCGTGGATAGTCGTCGGCGGCGGCTCGTTCCCGCCCGCCGAGAAACCTTGAAAAATAAGGGGTTTTTTCGCTTTTCGAAGCAGTTCCGGGCCCACCGTCTCGGTGATTGTCCGGCCCTCTAAGAATCGCGTAAGACGCTGGCCACCGCTCTCACCAAGTCCGAGCGCGGCCCCCATGCCGCGTTGGCTAATTACAGCGGTCTTGTTTTCATCGTCAAGCACGTAGCACTCGACATCCAAGCCGAAGTGCTCCTTAAAGTTGCCCTTGTGCGTGGCGCGCAACGAGGCGATGGCGTTCTTGCTCCGTTGCCGGGAGTTCTTAACGTTCCAAGTGTTCCGATGGGCCGGACTGCAGAATCGTGCCGGGGTACCTCGGGACTCGGCGACCACCTTTGTCTTTTCCGAAATTGGCTTCCCGCAGACGAGGCAGGCGTCTTCGTGAAAGAGCATCATAAAAAGATAATAGCATAGGGATAGGTATTACCGCAAGCACTTTGGCGAAGATTTTTGTGCAGGCGGTCGGCTTTATGGGCAACCCGCCTTTAATGGGCAAAGCCGCGTCAGATATATAGTCTTGACAATCGTTAAGTCCGGCGCTTACCCTTGAGGCTGTGACCCCCTTTGCCGATGAACTGAACGCCGCGATGGGCTCGGCGGGCCTGAACGCTGCCGAATTGGCCGACCGCAGCGGCCTGACCGAGGCGGCCATCTCCTACCTGCGCTCGGGCCAGCGGGAGCCCTCATATCGCTCGCTCCAGCGTCTGACGCAGGTTCTGCCCACGCTCAACACCACGCTCGAGCAATCGTCGCCGTTCGACTCAATTGAAGACGCCGTCAGCGATATACGGGCCGGCAAGATGGTGATCGTGCTCGACGACGAGGACCGCGAGAACGAGGGCGACCTCGTGATGGCGGCCCAGATGGCGACGCCGGCGGCCATCAACTTCATGCGTAAACATGCCGGCGGTTTGATCTGCGTGCCGGTCATCGGAAAGCGGCTGGACGAATTGCACCTGCCGCAGATGGTTTCTGAAAATAGCGCGCTGCACGAAACCGCGTTTACGGTTTCGGTTGAGGCGCGCGGCCGCACGACCACCGGCATTTCGGCGTACGATCGCGCCGCCACCATTTCCGCGCTGCTCGATCCGGCCACGAAGCCATCGGATCTGCTGCGTCCTGGCCACACCTTTCCGCTGCGTGCGCGCGACGGCGGCGTGCTGGTGCGCGCGGGCCAGACCGAAGCTGCGGTCGATCTCGCGCGCCTTGCGGGCCTGTATCCGGCCGGCGTCATCTGCGAAATCATGGCCGAGGACGGAGAGATGGAACGTCTCGTCGGTTTGACGGCCTTCGCTAAAAAACACAATCTCAAACTCATCACAGTCAAGGATTTGATCGCGTACCGGTGGCGCACCGAAAAACTGCTGCATCGCATCGCGGAGTTCAAGCTCCCGACGCCGCTCGGCGAGTGGACCGGCTACGCCTACGAAAACAGCATCGATAAAAACGCGCACGTGGCGCTCGTGATCGGCGAGATCGGCGACGGCAAAAACCTGCTCGTCCGCGTGCACTCCGAATGCCTGACGGGCGATGCCTTACATTCGATCCGCTGCGACTGCGCCGAGCAGCGTGACGCGGCGATGGGTGTCATTGCCAAAGAGGGGCGCGGCATATTCTTGTACTTGCGGCAAGAAGGCCGCGGCATCGGCCTTGCCAACAAACTGCGTGCGTACGAACTGCAAGATAAGGGCGCGGATACGGTCGAGGCCAACATCGCGCTCGGACTACCGGTCGACAAGCGCGACTACGGCATCGGTTCGCAAATCCTCGCCGACCTCGGCGTGAAAGAAATGCGCATCATCACCAATAACCCGCGCAAAATTTTCGGCCTCGAAGGCTACGGGTTGAAGATCGTCGATCGCGTGCCCATTCAAACCGAGCAAACGCCGTTTAACACCAAATATATGCAGACAAAGCGAAAGAAAATGGGGCATATACTAGAAAGCGTCTCGACTGCGCTCGACGGTGGTTCGACAAGCTCACCATGACACACTATCGTGGTTCGACAAGCTCACCATGACACACTATCGTGGTTCGACAAGCTCACCATGACACACTATCGTGGTTCGACAAGCTCACCGTGACACACTATCGTGGTTCGACAAGCTCGCCGTGACACACTATCGTGGTTCGACAAGCTCGCCGTGACACACTATCGTGGTTCGACAAGCTCACCATGACACACTATCGTGGTTCGACAAGCTCACCGTGACACACTATCGTGGTTCGACAAGCTCACCATGACACTGAAAACGTCCTCCGATTCCGCAAAAGCCCCAGATTGCAGCGGAAAGCGCTTTGCGATCGTCACTGCGCGCTTCTATCCGCAGATTGCCGATTGGCTTGAAGAAGGCGCGCGGCGCGCGCTGCGCGAGTGCAAGGTTCGTGACGAAGATATCACGGCATACGCAGTTCCCGGATGCTTTGAATTGCCGCTGGCGGCGAGCCGTTTGATTGCGGCCGATAGAGTCGATGCGATTGTGGCGCTGGGCGCCGTCGTGCGGGGAGAAACCGCGCATTTCGATTACGTCGCGGGCGAAGCTGCGCGCGGGATCATGAGCGTGCAAATCGCAACCGGCGTGCCGATCGGATTCGGCGTGCTCACCACCGACACGCTCGCGCAGGCCGAGCAGCGCGCCGATCCAAAGCGCGGCGACAAGGGCTATCACGCGGCGCTCGCGGCCGCGGCGCTGTTGCGTATTCCCGCGGACACACCGCGCGAGAGCGTCGGCTTCCGCCGCTAGGAGCAAGGGTTCCCGCCCGCCCAGGGCGGATACCAAACTCAGCTACTTCGTGGAGGCCCGTTTCCTTTGGAAGACAAGAACATAGCCTGTAAAGAGTGCGGCCGGGATTTCGTTTTCTCGGTTCGCGACCAGCAGTTTTACGCTGAAAAGGGGTTTCAAAACGAGCCCCAGCGATGCCGCGATTGCCGCCAAGCTCGCAAGAGTCCGGGAACGGGAGGCAACGGCGGGAATCGCCCGAGCTACGAGGCGGTCTGCGCCGAATGCGGCACCAACACGACGGTGCCGTTCAAGCCGCGCGGCGATCGGCCCGTGTACTGCCGGACGTGCTATACGGCGCACGCGCCGGCCCCAACCCTCTAGCGATCGAAACGCAAGCCGTTCGCTGGGCCGGGGACGCGATCGAGTATGTCGATCAGCGTCGGCTTCCGCATGAAATCGTTGTCCGCCGCGCCACTTCGGCCGACGAACTCGAAGAGGCGATAAAAACGCTGGCCGTGCGCGGCGCACCGTGCATCGGCGTCTTCGGTGCCTACGGCGTCGCAATGCTGCGCGCGCAGATCTCCGACGACAAGAAATTCGAAGCTGCCGTCGCGCGCGTTCGCGAAGCCCGGCCGACGGCCGTGAACCTGCGCTGGGCGATCGAGCGCGTCCTGAAATCGAAGGACATGCTCGCCGAAGCGCAAGCGATTCATAACGAACAACGCGAGATCGACCGGCGCATTGCCGAAGCGGCGGCCGAGCTCATCAAACCGCGAGCGGCCATCTATACGCATTGCCACACGGGCGCGCTTGCGACGGCCGGCTCCGGTACCGCGCTCGGAACCATTCTTTTCGCGGCACGAGCCGGCAAGAAGCCGCGTGTTTATGTCGGCGAGACGCGCCCGCTCTTACAAGGCGCGCGGCTTACATATTACGAGCTGACGCAAGCGGGCGTGGATGCGACGCTCGTCGTCGATTCGGCAGCTGCAATTAGCATGCAGCGAAAAGAGATCGACCTCGTCATCGTCGGAGCCGATCGGATTGCCCGAAACGGCGATACGGCCAATAAAATTGGGACATATGCGCTAGCGATCATCGCGGCGCATCACCGCATTCCATTTTACGTAGCGGCTCCGCGTTCGACGTTTGATTTCACGCTCGAGGGCGGGCGCGACATTCCGATCGAGGAGCGTTCGGCAGAAGAGGTAGCATCGTTCGGCGACACCCGCGTAGCATTACCGGGCGCACAAGCGTACAATCCGGCGTTTGACGTTACCCCCAACCATTTAATTACGGCGTTTGTAACGGAGTACGGCATCTTAAGGCCGCCCTATGGCGAGTCGATTCCCGACTTACAACTGCGCCCCAACATGAACGCCTTGCTATCGAAGCGCTAAGGCGTGAATGTACAGCGCTGGGGCGTTTCGATGGTGTCGACACCGAGTTTGAGCCACTTTGGTGCTGCGGGTTCGATTCCCGCGCGCTCCAGCCACCGACTTGAGCGGTGAGCGGCGGTGTGGTAAAGTGGCTGCAGTGGCTCAAACCCGGCACACCGTCAAGCAAAGCGTCTTTAACGAGACGCTTTGCTTTTTTGTTGTTTGCTTAGGCGCCCTGATTTTGGCCGCTTTTGTCATCGTGCCGAAGGCTACACGCGCAACCGCGAACTCGGCGTACGTGAACTTGGGATCCTTCGGTGGTCTGGTTCTGGCGAAAGGAAAACTCACGGCTCATTTCCCCAAATTGCACAATAGGCGGTACGAGGTGATTCTGTCGGGCGGCACATGCTCCGATCCGGCGCTTGGCGCCGGCCTTATCGTCATCTCGCCCAAAGATTGGGTTCTCGACGTCGGGCTGAGGGCGACTGCCGTGTTCTCAATGCCGCAATCTGGTTATTTCTTGTTGCTGGATCTGCCGATCCGCGGCATTCCAAGTTTATGGCGTGCGCCGACCTTCCGTCTTGATCTTCGACGAACTCAGCTCCCGCGGCCCTCGACTTCGCTCGGGCGTGGTTCGACTGGCGTTCACGGAGCGAACGCCGCTCACCATGACAATGCTGGAACGCCGCTCACCATGACAATCTAAGGAACGCCGGTCATCTTAAACAGAGGCCCGCGATAGCGGGCCGTCCTTTTAGGGCTCACACCACTTTGTGTAAAACGTGACGCCGGGCGGGCCGGCGAATGCATAGCGCAGCGTGGGCCCATCGCGGATGGTTGAGAATTCCTTTCGCACGCTTTGCATTATTGCGGCGTCCTGGGCCGGCGGTTCGTTCAGTACCAGTAAGAATCGCTTTGGACGTTTCGCCGGACCCGGCCACATACTCCATTGCCGGCGTCCGATCCCTGAAATCAGCGTCGACGGAATATCGCCCTGGTAAAGTAATTCCGCCGCGATTTCAAATTTGTCCGTGATGACGATCGCATCGTGTCCCTTTAGGAGCGCCCGGACGTCGCGCGCCAGCGGCGCGTATGCAAAGACGGCGGAATAAAATACGTTTCTTGCACCGCCTCCCGAAGCGCGTATTAAAGATGCTTGAACCGGTTGCGGCAGCGATAGGGCGGCCACGACGATCATCGTGCAGACCGCCAGGGTGATCCAAGCCGCTCCGGTGATCCGCTTCCAGAGCAAAGGGAATTTTGCGTAGGCGATTCCCAGAGCGACGCAGAGCGATGCAAACGGTCCGAGCAGCCAATATGATTCGACACCTTCAAAAAAAGATAGGGTTATGAGCAGCAATGGCAACGGCAGCGCCGTGCACGCTAAGAGATAGTATCGCGGCCGAATCGTCAAGAGATAGGTTACAACCAAGAATCCCGCTGCTTCGATCACAAAGCGCAGCGTTGAAAGCACGAGCAGCCGTTCGAAAGCGAACTGTTCGTACGTTTCGCGATAGAGCGTAAAGCTGAAGTTTGCCCAGCCGTGCGTTGCATTCCAATAAACGAACGGAGTATAAAGCAACGCCGCGATCAGAAGACTCATCCAAAAACCATGCTTCCACATGCGCCGGTTGGCGGGAAGCAGCGTAAAGATAATGACTCCCGTCAGCAACGAGAAGCTGAAAGCACGAGACAGCAGTGCGCCGGCCAGCGCAATGCCCAGCAGAACCATATCGCGCGTCCGCAGATTTGCAGCGGCGCGTGCGGCAAACAACAGGGCCAGCGACCAAAACAAGAGGTAAGGGCCATCGGGGAGCGCTTCGCCGATCACCATGCGAGTTTGCGGGATGAGCGTGAAAATAACGGCCGCGGCGCCGCCCGCCCGCGCGTTGCCCGACAGGATGAGCGCCGTATATCCAAGCGCGATCGCGGCGAAACTTTCGCACAAAATGAACGGAAAGCGAATCGCGAGTTCGCTTCGGCCAAACGGAGCGGTCATCGCGATCAACCAGGCAACCATCGGCGGGTGATCGACGTATCCAAGCGCCGGGTGCAGGCTCCACGCCCAATAGTACGTCTCATCTTCGGTGAGCGGAATGTGTGACGCTACGGCGATGCGGAACGCTGCCATAAGCGCCACGATCAGCAACGCCGCGCGAGGCAATTGGATCATCCTAGTTGGCGCGGGGTTAGCTAGGCGCGTCTTGACGGCCTGCCGAAGACCGCCGGACGTGAAGTTTTACGATTTCGTCGACAAGCAGCCCGCGATCGGAAGGCTCGTTATTATCGAGGGCACGGAACGCGTCCTTGCCGATCGCGCGCTGGAAATGGTCACGGAGCGCATCCTTCCGGATGAAACGCGCGATCTGAATCTCGACCGGTTTCCCGCAAACGAAATCGAGGACACCGGACGCCTGCGCGAGGCCATCCAAGCGATGCCGTTCTTGGCTACGTCCCGGCTGATCGTCATAACGGAGGCGCAAACGCTGAAGACGGCGATTCGCCGCGATATTTGGAGCGTCGCGGAAGCTGTCCCGGAGGGGAACACGCTCGTCATTTGCGATCTGCTCTCGCCGCGCGCGCAACGCCCGCAACCGTTTGGCTCAATGGCAGGCCGGAGTGCGCTGCGCATCGATACGACGGCCAACGATGAAACGCGCAAGCGATTTACAGAAGAAACCTTAAAAGAGCTAAAAGTTACGGCTGAACCGCGCGTTATCGCGGCACTCGCCGGGAGCAGCGCCGACTTGGCGGCGATTCGCAACGACCTCCAGAAGCTTGCGCTGGGCGGCAAGAAAATAACCTTCGCCGATCTCGAGCAAGAAACGCTTTCCATCGAAGATCCCAAAGCCTACAAATATGCGAGCGCGCTTGTGGAAGGAAGAGTCGCCGAGGCGCTGTCGATCGCGCACGAAATGTTTGCGAGTGACAGTCGTGCGGGTGTAGCGCTGGCTTCCTGGGCCGCGATCGAATGCGGACTTGTGTGGGAACTCGCGCGAGGCGGGAAATTAACGGGCCGCTCGGCGTGGCGTTCGCGCGCGCTTGGACCGGTCGCCGCCCGCGTCGGCGAACAGCGCGCCCGGCGCGCCTTCGAACGTGCCGTCCGAGCCTTCGAGGCCGCCGTCACCGGCCGCATCGAGGATCCCGAGCTCATTATCGACTTGCTGACCGCGGAACTGGCCGGGCTTAGCGCGAAACGTCCCACAATCGCATGACCTACGATACTTACGCGTCCCCGTTCTCTTGGAGATACGGGCGCGCCGAGCTGCGCACGCTTTTCTCCGAGCGCGAACGCCGCAAGCTGTGGCGCCAGGTTTGGCTAGCGCTGGCTGAGGCGCAATCGCGCTACGGCCTGGTGACAAAAGAAGAAGTCGAAGATATTCGCGCACACGCGGGCGACGTGGACATCGAAGCCGCGCTAAAAATCGAAAGCGAGATCCATCACGACTTGATGGCCGAGATACGAGTTTTCGCGTCGCAGGCAAAAACCGGCGGCGGCAAACTGCATCTCGGCTCGACATCCATGGACGTGGAAGATACGGTTGAGACGTACCGCTTGCGCCGCGCGACCGCGCTGATCGGCGCTTCGCTCGACGAGCTGCTGCGCGCCTTTGCCAAAAGAATTCGCGAGTACGCCGACCTGGTCTGCATGGCGTTTACGCACTTGCAGCCCGCGGAACCCACGACGCTCGGCTACCGGTTTGCGGTGTACGCGCAGGATCTCATGATCGACGATGCGTCGCTGCGTTTCGTTTTTGAAAACCTGACCGCGAAAGGCATGCGCGGCGCGGTGGGAACGGCGGCCTCGTACGAGCAGCTGTTGAACGGGAGCGGCTCAGCGGAGCAATTAGAGAAAGCGGTGCTCGACGGGTTCGGTTTGACCGCGCGCGAGATCAGCACGCAAACGTATCCGCGCAAGCTCGACTACATGCTGTTGAGCGCGCTCGCCGGGGTCGGCGCATCCCTCTCGAAATTCGCGGCCGACATTCGCATTCTGAGCTCGCCCGAATTCGGTGAAGTCTTCGAGCCGTTTGCAGAGAAGCAAGTAGGCAGTTCGGCCATGCCGTTCAAGCGCAATCCGATCTTGTGTGAGCGAATCGGCTCGCTCGCACGTCTGCTGCCTGCGTACGCCGAAGTCGCGTGGCAAAACGCCGCGACCAATTATTTGGAGCGGACGCTCGACGACAGCGCCAACCGCCGCACGATTTTGCCCGAAGCGCTGCTTTGCACGGATGAAATTGTGCAACTCGCGCTCAAAGTCGTGAACGGCTTGACGGTTGAAAATAGACGCATCGCCGATAACCTGCGCACGTACGGTCCGTTTGCCGGCACCGAATCGGTGCTGCTCGAAGCGGTGCGCGCCGGCGGCGACCGCCAAGAACTTCACGAAGTGCTGCGAACCGCCGCCATGCAATCGTGGAAAGCGATCGCGCAAGGCAAAGAAAATCCGCTTGGCCAGCTATTAACGGAAGAGCCGGAGCTCACGAACCGCCTCGATCCGGCGGAGATTCGGCGCATGCTCGAACCGTCACGGCACATCGGCAGCGCAGCTTCCCGTGCGCGCCAACTAGCTGATCGCATAGAGAAGCTTCCGGCGTTTCCAACGCAGCAGGTCGTAAAATCGTGAACAAAGGCATGGAGATCGCGCACGGCAAGACCAAGGTATTGTACGAGAGTCCGGGCCAGCCCGACGTCGCGGTAATAAAACAGACCGATGCGATTAGCGCGGGCGACGGGGCGCGGCGCAATGAAATCGCCGGAAAGGGACGGCTAGCGGCCCAGACAACGGCGCGCGTTTTCAGGTTGCTCAACCTGTGCGGCTTGCCGACCCACTACCTGAGCGGCGGTGAAGACGACGATCAAAACGAAATGCTAGTGCGGCGCTGCAATATGATTCCGCTCGAAGTCGTCGTGCGCGGGGTCGCGGCCGGTTCGCTGGTAAAGCGCAATCCCGGCATGCAGCGGGGTGCGATTCTGGTTCCACGCATGCTCGAGTTCTTTTTGAAGGACGATGCAAATCACGATCCGCTGATAACGCCCGACGAAATCATCTCACGCAGTATCGCGCAACCGCAAGAGATTGCCGCGATGAGCGAGATCGCGCGCATCACCTTCGAAATCCTTACGCACGCCTGGCGAAAGCGCGATGTGATGCTGGTGGATTTGAAGATCGAGTTCGGGCGGCTGGCCGGTGGGGAAAACCAGGGCCAACTGGTAATTGCGGACGTGATCGATAACGACTCGTGGCGCATCTGGCCGGGCGGGCGCGAAGACCGGATGCTCGACAAGCAGATTTATCGCAATCTCGAAAAGGTCGACGACGAGGCGCTAAACTTTGTGAAGAGTGCCTACGAGCAGGTCACGGAGATGGCGGGTAGCTTCCCTGTGATGCGGCCCGGGATGATTGCGATTTTCGCCGAGAACGCCGAACAGACTGCGGAGATCAACGTGCTCTCGCAAGCGCTCGGACAGCTCGGTCTGCCGATGATCCGCCACGTTGCGAGCGCCACAAAAACGCCGGGCTTTGTGTTGCAACTGGTTCAGCAGCACGATGCGAGTTTTGCGAGGCTGGTGTATGTGACGTTCTCCGGACCCGAAGGCGCGCTGTATGCAATGATCGAGGGCACGACAAGCGCGCCCGTTTTTGAGGCGAGCGCCAAAGAACCAAGTGCGATTGCCCTAGATTGCGCCAAAGTGCTGGGACTCGAGGACACGGTGATGTTCGGCCGCACGCTGATGGTGCAAACCAACGCGCGGTCGGCGGTGCTGCAGGCCGACGCCGCGCTCAACATGCAGCCCGCCGCGCCGCCGCCGAACTTTGCCTAAACCAAACCTCGCGTTGCGGCCCGACGAATTGCGCCGCATCGCCGAAGGTTTGGGTCGCGAACCCACCATGGTCGAGCTCTATGCGTTTGACGCGCAGTGGAGCGAGCATTGCTCCTATAAAAGCAGCCGTCACTTATTGAAACAACTGCCGACTACGGGCGCTGAAGTCGTGCTCGGTCCGGGCGAGGACGCCGGCATTTTGCACCTAGGCGAACACAACGGCGAGCGGTACGGCGTGGTAATCGCGCACGAATCGCACAACCATCCCTCGCAAGTCGTGCCGTTCGAAGGCGCCGCTACGGGCGTCGGCGGGATCGTACGCGACGTGCTGTGCATGGGTGCAGAAGTGATCGCGCTGGCGGACTGCCTGCGTTTCGGCCGGGTCGAAGATCCGCACTCGCATCAGCGATACGTTGCGCAGCAAGTGGTTGACGGCATCGCCGCCTACGGCAATGCGATCGGCGTTCCGAACATCGCAGGCGACGTGTATTTCGACGAAGGCTTCAACGACAATTGCCTGGTTAATGTTATTGCGCTGGGCTTGGTAAAAGAGAGCGAGGTCATTCATTCGCGCGCGCCGAAAGGCTCGGCCGGCTGGGATATCGTGCTCGTCGGCAAAGCTACCGACGCCAGCGGTTTCGGCGGCGCGTCGTTCTCGTCGCTCACGCTGGAAGAAGCGAATCATGAAGCCAACAAGAGCGCGGTCCAAGTTCCCGATCCGTTTCTAAAGAACGTCATCATGCGCGCGAGTTACCGCGTGTTTGAATACTTGCGCGAGAAGAAGATCACCGCGGGGTTCAAGGACCTCGGCGCGGGCGGCATCATGGGATGCACGGCCGAGCTGTGTGCGAGCGGCGGGTATGGCGCGATCATCGATCTCGACGACGTGAATGTCGCGGTTGAAAATCTGCCGCCGGAGGTCATTGCCGTGGGCGAGACGCAAGAGCGCCTGTGCTGGGTCCTTCCCGGCGACGTCACCCTCGACGTGCTGCGCATATATAATGAAGAATTCTCACTGCCCGAGATCGCCCGCGGCGCGCGCGCTGTGGTCATCGGCGCGGTGCAGGACGAAAAGCGGTACGTCATGCGGCACGGAAGCGAAATCGTGATGAACGTGCCGATTGATTTCCTGACCGGCGCCCCTTCGACTGGCGTTCGCATAGCGAACGCCGCTCAGGATGACAAATTGGACGCCGTTCACTCCCACACACGGCGGAACGCCGCTCACCATGACACCGTGGGCGAAGCCGCGCTCTTAACCCAAGCCATGGCGGACATCAATGCGTGTTCGCGGGAGCCGCTCTACAAAGAGTATGACGCGGTGGTGCGCGGCACGACCGTCATCCCCCGCGGTCGCGCCGACGCCGGCGTTATTGCGCCGGTGCCGGGCGCGCAATTCGGCGTTGCCTTGAGTGTTGGCAGAAGCGTGGTTGAGGCGGTTCGCAAGGTAGTTGCAGTCGGCGCCCGCCCAATCGGCTTGACGGATTGCCTAAATTTCGGCAACCCGAATAACGCAGAGCATTATGCGCAGCTCGTTAACGCCGTCAAAACGTTATCGGAGGAAGCGAAAAATCTCGGGCTGCCGTTTGTATCCGGTAACGTCAGTCTGTACAATGAATCATCATCCGGTCGCGCGATACCGTCCTCGCCGATCATTGGGTGCGTGGGCGTGCTGGACGACGTGAGCAAGGTCGTGACGCCGGCGCTAAAGCATCCGAGTTCGGCGCTGTATTACGTCGGAGACGAACGGGCCGGCGCCATCCTCGAGGGAATCGATCGACGGCTGATACTTTCGACGCGAGCGATCGGAGACGATGGAGTATTTGCGGCGGCCGCGCGAATGGCATTTGCCGCCATTAACGATTTCGGCGTGGAATTCAATAACGGAATAACGTCGCAAGCCCAGTATCGAGGCTGGCTGATCGAAGTCGCCGATGCTGCGGCGTTCGAGGAGTTTGCGGCCCGTAAGATGGCGCGCGAGGATTGGGAGCATTTAGGAATTACGACCGTCGCGGACATTGAGGGCGAAGTAGACATCACGTCGGGCGCCCAATCCTGGGACTTAGACGAACTGCGTGCGGTGTGGATCAAGCCGCTCGCCGAGATCTACGCGTGAGCGCCAAGGTCGCGGTCCTCGTATTTCCCGGCACGAACAGTGAGGCCGAGACGGTTCGCATTTGTCGCGCCGTTGGGCTGGACACCGAGAGCGTGCACTGGAGCAATGCCGGCCGGTTGCCGAATTATGCAGCGTATGGGCTACCCGGCGGGTTCGCTTACGAAGATCGGATTCGTGCAGGCGCGATATCGGCGCACGATCCGATGATGGACTATGTGAT
>Ga0102924_1004953_pt1 | contig 13115 bp, 12 predicted proteins | sample PaiPotPPM11metaG_FD_80116 | JGI IMG/M metagenome (GOLD analysis project Ga0102924, IMG submission 80116) | Iron sulfur acid spring bacterial and archeal communities from Banff, Canada, to study Microbial Dark Matter (Phase II) - Paint Pots PPM... ... | reverse complement strand
GGGTCGATCGCGCGACGAAGCGCGGCGGCGTCCTCGACGCTCGCCAGCGGCGTGCGCACCGCGATCGCGCTCATGCGCAATCGCGATTCCGCCCTGCTCTGGGCGATCGGCTGGTGGGGGTTCAACATCGCGGTCCTGTGGGCATGCTTCCACGCGTTTGGTTATTCGCCGCCCAAGGGCGTGATCGTGATGGCGTATTTCGTGGGCATGCTCGGGAACACGCTCCCGCTACCCGGCGGGATCGGCGGCGTCGATGGCGGGATGATCGGCGCGTTCACCGCGTTCGGGGTGCCGGTTCAGGTGACCATCGTGTCGGTGCTCGCCTACCGGGTGTTTGCGTTCTGGCTGCCGACGCTGCCGGGCGCGATCGCCTACCTTCAGCTGCGCCGCACGGTCCACCGCTGGCGAGCCAAGCCCGCCGGCGCGGCTTCCTAGCTATACTTTATGAAGTGAGCGATCGAGTCGAAAACGTGATCATCGTCGGCAGTGGGCCAGCCGGTTATACGGCGGCCCTCTACACGGCGCGCGCCAATCTCGAGCCGCTCGTGATCGAGGGATTCCAATGGGGCGGCCTGCTTCAGCAGACGACTGACGTCGAGAACTACCCCGGGTTTCCCGACGGGATCATGGGTCCGGACGTGATGAAGCGCTTCCGCGACCAGGCGGCGAAATTCGGCGCGCAGCTCGTCACCGATGACGCCACCAAGCTCGAGCTCTCACGCGACGGCGGACTGCACAAGGTGTACGTCGGAGACGAAGAACATCTCGCGCGGACGGTTGTGCTCTCGATGGGGGCCCAGCACCGCAAGCTGGGCGTCCCTGGCGAGGAGGAGCTAGCCGGCCGCGGCGTCTCGTACTGCGCGACCTGCGACGCTGCCTTCTTCCGCGGCCAGCCGACGATCATCGTCGGCGGGGGCGACTCGGCGATGGAGGAGGCGATGTTTCTCTCCAAGTTCGCCTCGACCGTTTCAATCGTCCACCGCCGCGACGAGTTCCGCGCCTCGAGGATCATGCTCGAACGGGCCCGCGCGATCGAGAACATCGAGTGGGTGACGCCGTACGTGGTCGGGGAGTTCATGCCGGGCGAGGCCGGTTCGCTCGGAACGGCGCTGCTACGCAACCTCCAGGACTCGAGCGAGCGGACGCTTAAGGCCGCCGGTGCGTTCATCGCGATCGGCCACGAACCGCAGTCGGAGCTCGTACAGGGCCAGGTCGAAACCGACGCGGCGGGCTATGTGGTCACCCAGGGACGCTCGACGCTTACGAAACTCGCGGGCGTGTTTGCCGCCGGCGATCTCGTCGACCACACCTATCGCCAGGCGGTCACCGCCGCAGGGTCGGGCTGTCAGGCGGCGCTCGACGCCGAGTGGTATCTGCGCGACGCAGGCCCGCTCGCGGCCGAGCCGGCCGCTGCGGCCACGGTTCAGTAGGGACAGCCGCGGGCGGGCCCGAAGTTGCTGGACGGCGCATGCTGGCCGCTCGCCAGGGCGCAGTCCAGGGTCCACGTCGCCGGGCCTCTGGCGAAACCCTGCACCGGATGGGGACTGATCCCGACGCCCGCGGCGGCGAACATGGGCGAGAGGATGTTCTGACAGTGCACGGCACTCGCCATCCACGCCGCGATGACCGCGCGTGGAGTGCTGAAGCCGCTCGCGATGTCTTCCCCGACCCACGACCAGCGCAGGCCAGCCGCGCTGACGCGCACCCCAACGTCGCCGTGACTGAGGTTGTCGGTTGCGACCATGTTTTGGGTCCATCGCTGTGCTGCGCCGTCGAGCTGGCTCGACTCCCGCACGGCGGGCAGCTCGTGCTTTGCGCGCTCGGCATTGAGCAGGCAGACGAGAGCTACTCGCAGCTCGTCGTTCGGCAAGTGTGTGGCTCGCACGTTGGCGTTCGGACAGTGGCGGTGCGCGAATGCCGGCGTCGGCCCGGCCAGCATCCCGCAGGCCAACGAGGCCGCCGCCACCGCAGTGGCGGTGGAGCACCGGGCGCGCGCCCTGAGCGCGCGCAACGACGCTGTCCGCAATGGCGACACGATTGGTTGACCGACGGTTCGCGGGCCGGACTTGAGCCTGGCTGGCTCGACTAGGACGCCCGTCCACGGGGCCGTGGAAGCATGCTAAGCGTCGCCACGGCGAACGCTGCAAGCCGTCGATCCCTCTGCCCGTCAATCCGCCAACCTCTGCCCGCAGTGGGCAGCCGAGCCCGGGTTTAACCGATCTTCGTCCAGACGGTCTTCGTCTCGAGGTAGGCCTCGAGCCCCTCGCGACCGTGCTCGCGGCCGATCCCCGAGGCCTTGTAGCCACCGAATGGGGCACCCGCGTCCACTTCGCCCCAACAGTTGACGTAGACGGACCCCGCCTTCAGGAGCGCCGCCAGCCGGTGGGCGTTCGAGAGGTCTTTTGTCCAAACCCCTGCTGCCAGCCCGTAGTCGGTGTCGTTGGCGCGCGCGGCGACCTCCTCAAGGGACTCGTAGGGCAGCGCCACCAGCACGGGCCCGAAGATCTCCTCGCGCGCGATCTTGATCGAGTCGTCGGTGGCCGTGAAGATCGTCGGCTCTACGAAGTAGCCCTCGCCGTTCTCCGGCGAGCCGCCGCCAGTCACGAGCTCCGCGCCGTCGGCGCGGCCGGACTCGATGTAGGAGCGCACCCGCTGTAGCTGCTCGGCGGAGACGACCGGGCCGAGCTGCGTTGCCGGGTCGAGGCCCGGGCCGAGCTTCGTCGCCGATGCGCCCTGGGCGAGACCCGCGACGACGTCGTCGAACTGGTCCTTGTGGACAAACAGCCGGCTGCCGGCATTGCAGGCCTGGCCGGTGTTGAAGTAGATCGCCTGGAACGAGCCGCTGATCGCCTGCTCGAGATCGGCGTCGGGAAGGATGATGTTCGGCGATTTGCCGCCGAGCTCGAGCGTGAGGCGCTTGAGGGCACGGCCGGCCTTGGCTCCGATCTCGCGCCCAACCTCGGTGGAGCCGGTGAACGCGAGCTTGTCGATCCCCTCGTGGTCGACGAGCGCGGCGCCGGTCTCCCCGTCGCCGGTGACGATGTTGACGACCCCGGGCGGAATCCCGGCCTCGAGCGCCAGCTCGCCCAGCCGGAGCGCGCTCAGCGGAGTCTGCTCGGCCGGCTTGAGTACGACCGTGCAGCCGGCTGCGAGCGCCGGCGAGAGCTTCCAGGCGGCCATCAGCAGCGGGAAGTTCCAGGGGATGATCTGCCCGCAGACGCCGACCGGCTCCTTGCGCGTATAGCACAGCATTCCGGGCTGGTGGACGGGCAGAACGTCGCCCGTTACGCGCTCGGCCCAGCCGGCGAAGTGGCGGAAGTGGGCGGCGCTCGACGCGACGTCGACGATCTTGGCGAGCTTGACCGGCTTGCCGTTATCGAGCGACTCGAGCTCCGCGAGCTCGTCGGCGTTCTCCTCGATCGCGTCCGCGAGGCGCGTGAGCATGCGCGCGCGGTCGGCCGCGGACGCCCTCGGCCACTGGCCGCCGTCGAGCGCCTTGCGGGCCGCGGCGACGGCCCGCTCGACGTCCTCCGTCCCGCCGTGGGCGATTTTCGTGATCGCCTGCGCGGTGGCCGGATCCAGCGTCTCGAACGTGCGACCGTCGGCGGCGGGCACGCGCTGACCGTCGATCAGCAGGAGCTGCTCCTGGGCGACGAACTCGCGCGCGGGCGGGGAGAGCTGCTCGGCAAGCGCGGTCATGGTGTGAGCACGATCTTCATCGCTTCCCGACGATCGTAGAGGGCGTACGCCTCGGGGGCGTCGTCGAGCGGCATGTGATGGGTCACGAGCGGGGTGGGGTCAAGCTTGCCCGAGCCGAGCATGTCGAGCACGTGATCCACGTGGCCGATCACGTTCGCGAACCCGCTGCGGAGCGTCAGAGCCTTGATCCAAACCAGTCCCATGTGCACCTGGCAGGGCTCGGCATAGACGCCGATGGCGTACACGACGCCGGCCTTGCGCGCCAGCCGGATTGCGAGGTCAAGCGCGTCGGGGTGACCGACGGCGTCGATCGCGGCGTCGACGCCGCGGCCGTCCGTCACTCGCTTTGCCTCCTCGCGCGGGTCATCCTCGGTCACGTGCACCGGCGTGGCGCCGAACGCACGGGCGAGTTCAAGCCGCTGCTCGACGGAGTCGATCGCCAGCACCGGCGATACGCCGGCTGCGACGGCCACCTGTACCGCGCATAGCCCGACGGGGCCAAGCCCGAGCACTGCAAGGCTGTCGCCAGGCCTGACATCGCTCTGCGCGACAGCGTGATAGCCGGTGCCCATGACGTCGCCGGCGAACAGCGCCACGTCGTCTTTGACGCCGTCGGGCACCTTGCGCAGGGTCATGTTCGCGTGTGGGATCAGCGCCCGATCGGCTTGGGTTCCCTGTAGAGAGCCGAGCAGCTTGCCGTGGCCGAACACGCGCATCTCCTCGCATTTGTGAAATACGCCGCGCAGGCAGAAGAAGCAGGTCCCGCAGGCCGTGTGGAATGTGCCGAGCACGCGGTCGCCCGGTTGGACGCGGCTAACGCCGTCGCCCGCCTCGAGAACCGTTCCGACGAACTCATGGCCTATCGTGAACCCCGGCTCGATCTGGACGCGGCCGTGGTAGATGTGCAGATCGGAGCCACAGATGCCGGTGACGTCGATCTCGATGACGGCCTCGTCCTGCGAGGTGATCTCCGGCTCAGGGCGCTCCTCGATGCTGACCTCGCCCGGAGCTTGGAAGGTGACGGCGCGCATGCGACAGTCGCCATCATGCCGTAGACTGCGCGGGAGTGAGGCTCAGGGTGACGCTGATCGTGGTCGTCTTGGCGGGCGCTCTAATTGCATCTGCGCTTGCGGCGACCCGGACGAAGACGATCGTCTATCAGGCGTTCACCGCCTCGGGCAGCCCTGCGATCCACGTCAGCAAGACGGTCAACGGCCACTGCAACGGAGGGGCGAACGAGACCAACCGCAACGACGCCTGGCGGTGTTTCGCAGGCAACTTCGTCTACGACCCGTGCTTCAGCTCGGCCAAGGCGGCGGGCATCGTCCTGTGCCCCCGGCGCCCCTGGGGCAGCTCCGGGGTCGAGATCAAGCTGAGCCAGCCGCTCAGCGGCGGGCACACGAAGAAGCCTTCGACGAAGGGCCTGCCTTGGGCGATGCAGACGACTTCGGGCCTCAAGTGCGTGTTCGAAGGCATGGGACCGCTCGTCTCGCACTCCGTGTTCGCCGATTACGCCTGCCAGGGCGGCACGTGGCTGTGGAACAAGCCGAACCGTGGCTCGCAGCCGTGGACGATCAAGGCGGGATCGACGACGCCCGCCCAGACCGTCCAGGTCAAGAAGGCCTGGTTCTAGGCTGGACTCGGCCGGCCGCGGCTGCGTCGCGCAGAGCGCCCGGCCCGCGTACCTGTGGGAAGTTTCTGCGGTGTAGCGAGAGTTTCTTCCCACGCCCCGTCTACGCAGGGTGTGCCCAGGTAGGGCCATGGGGCTCGGCTGCCATCGGAGTCGGCGGCCGCACCTAGTCGTCGAGGACCGTGAGGTCGAGCCGTGCGAGCCGTTCCGGGTCAGCAAGGATGTCCATCTCGGCGATCCGGCCGCCCCTGACTGTGCAGGCCATCACGGAGAACGGCTTACCGTCGCGCAGCGCGACCATCCCCGCGGCCCCGTTGACCAGCGCTCGCCGTTGCACGAGGCCGACTCGAGCGAACATCATCGCCTGGCTCGCGACCGCCTCCGCGCCCTGGACGTGGCGCGAGAGGCCCGTTAGGCCGCCGTCGGCTCGGAGCTCGATGTCAGGATCGAGCACGGCGACCAGTGCGTAGAAGTCGCCCTCGCGGGCGGCCGCGAGGAACGCGTCGACGACCTCCCATTGCGCGGCGAGATCGGCGTCCGGCGCCGGTGCCCGACCGCGCACGCGCCGACGTGCGCGACTCGCGAGCTGCCGCGCGGCGTCCGGGGAGCGGTCGAGGATCGTCGCGATCTGCTCGAACGGGACCGCAAACATGTCATGCAGGACGAACGCGAGCCGCTCCGCCGGCGTCAGCGTCTCGAGCACGACAAGCAGCGCGAGGCCGACCGAGTCGGCGATTAGGGCTTCGTGCTCGGGATCGGTGTCGTCGGCGGGGCCGACGATTGGGTCGGGGACGTGCACGTCGAGCGGCTGCTCGCGGCGCGTGTTGCGCGAGCGAAGCATGTTCAAGGCCACGCGCGCGACGACTGTCGTCAGCCACCCCCCGAGGTTCTCGACCTCGCTCGTGTCGGCGCGGCTCATTCGTAGCCATGCATCTTGGACGGCGTCGTCAGCCTCTGCGAGCGAGCCGAGCATCCGATACGCGACCGCGCGCAGATGGGATCGGTGCTCCTCAAACCGCTCTGCCAGCCATTCCTGATCGGTCATGTCACGTTCCTCCGGCGTGTCGGGTCATGACAGCTAGACCCGCGGGATCCGCGGGATGTGACAACTGGCGGAGCGACTTGACCGAGGACGACTACCTAGGATGATCCGTCTGAGCGCTCTGGCCGGTGGCCAGCCGCGCGTACCCGACCGTCATGGCGCTGTTGGCGAGCCCGGCGAGCCACATGCCGGCGCGGGCGCCCGGGCGTGTGAATGCAGGAGATCGCGACCACAGGGCATCGGTTGCGATTTCCGTGCCGCGCAGCCACGCCAAAGCCCACCAATCCTCGGAAGTCCCTCGGGTCGCAGCCATCGCGTGGCCGGCGGCGAACGTGAGCCAGATCGGGCCGCAGCGACGGAACAGATGCTTGGCGTCTTCGTTTGGGGCGGCGTGGCCGAGCACGCGCAGCGTCGCCGAGGGGGCGAGCAGCGTGGCGGATCCCAAGATCAGGTCGAAGCCGATCATCACCCGGTTCCAGCGCCGCAGCCTGTCTTCCACGTTCACCGATCGAAGCCTATCCGGAGATGGCAGGCTTGCCGCGGTTGCGGACGCGCCGCGGGCGGCCCGGGAGGCTGGCGCACAAACCGGGCGCGTTGTGCGGAGATGACAACGAGCGGGCGCGAGGTCCAGGAGCCTGAGCCTAGGGGTGCAACTCCGATTGACCTCTCGGGGGAGGCACCGGAGTTATCAACCCTTGATAACCGGCGCCAGCTCGGCGGCGGTTACGCGACAGCTTTCGGGCAGCCCACGAGGACCGCGGACGCCCCTGCCGACTTGGACGCCACGATCAGGGTGGCAGACTTCGTCGTTAGCGTGATCGAGAACTCCCTAGCTGTGCTCCACCGCGCATGATCCACGGGATGCGCTTCTCGATCAACATTCCAAACTTTGGGGATTTCGCGGATCCAAGGACTGTGGCCCGAGTCGCGGTCGAGGCGGAGCAGGCCGGCTGGGACGGGCTCTTCGTCTGGGACCACGTGGTCCACGACAAGCACGAGCGGCAGGGTCAGCCGTTCGGCGATCCCTGGATCCTCCTAACAGCGGCGGCGTTGGCGACCTCACGTCTCAGGCTCGGCACGCTTCTCACCCCCGTCGCCAGACGCCGGCCCGAACAGCTCGCGCGTCAAGTGGCGACCTTGGACTCACTCAGCAACGGACGGATGATATTTGCGGCCGGACTCGGCGGGCCGATCGAGGACGAGTTCGGCAGCTTCGGGGACACGACCGAGCCGACTGTGCTGGCCGAACGCCTCGACGAGGGCCTCGGACTTCTGCAGCGCTATTGGTCTGGCGAGCGGGTTAACCATCGAGGACGGCACTACGAGGTCCGCGACGTGACCCTGCTGCCCGCGACCGTCCAGCGCCCCCGCCCGCCGATCTGGATCGGCGGCTTCTGGCCACATCGGCCTCCCATGCGTCGAGCGGCGCGCTTCGATGGAGCGGTGCCCCTGTTCATGACCGCAAGGCACGGGCATGTTCCGCCGAGCGATCAGGTGCGGGACCTCGTTGCCTATGTGCGCCAGCACCGCGAGCAACCAGACGGACACCCTTTCGAGATCGTTCTCGGCGGCAAGACCCCGGATGACCCTCAACAGGCGCGGGCGATCATCGAGCCGCTCGCCGAGATCGGCGCGACGTGGTGGGACGAGCGCCAACTGCAGACTGATCGGGACCTCTATCGGCTCGCGCCGGTGCTGCGCCGGATCAGCGCGGGCCCACCTGCCCTCTAGCCGCTCAGAGCCCGTGGTGTGGCCACTCGGGGGAGAGATTCCCGGCCTTGAAAGCGGCCGCCCCGATCGTGTGCGAGTCCCGCCGCATGAACATCGAGAGCGTCTGCTCGGCCTCGATCCGCAGGCGGTCCTCAAGGGTGCGACCGATCCCCCGCATGACGCTCTCCTTGTCGCTCCGGATCGCGCCTTGCGGAAGCTCGGCGATCTGGTGCGCGAGCTCTTGCGCTCTCGCGAGCGCCTGGCCGCGCGGAACGATCTCGTTGACCAGCCCGATCCGGTGCGCCTCGTGCACGTCGATCCGGCGGCCCGTGATGATCAGCTCCATCGCCTTGGCGAAGCCCACTACGAGCGGGAGGCGCACGGTCATGCCGTCGCCGCCGACGATGTTCCAGCGTCGCTCGAGCGCGCCGAACTCGGCGTTCTCGGCCCCGATCCTGATGTCTGCCAGCAGCGCCGTCTCGAGTCCGGCCGCGAACGCGTAGCCGTTAACCGCGGCGATGACCGGCTTGAAGATGTCTACCCTGCGCGTGTAGCCGCATTCGCCCGGCGAGTCGTACAGCGAGACCCGAAACGTGTCGTAGTCGCCGAGCTCGGTTAGCGCCGCGGCGTCGCCGAGATCCCAGCCTGCGCAGAAGGTCGTCTCGCCGGCGCCGGTGATCACCAGCACAAACGCGCCGTCGTCGTCACGAAACCGCCGCCACGCGTCGTGGAGCTCGCTGTTCATCACCCGGTTGACCGCGTTGTGCTGCTCGGGCCGGTTATATGTGAGCGTCACGACGTGATCGGCCTGCTCGTAGCGCAGCGTTTCATAGTCCATCGTCAACTCCCTCGTAGGAAAAGAACCCCTGGCCCGTTTGTCGTCCGAGCCGTCCGGACCAGACGAGCTCGCGTAGCAACGGCGCGGCGCGGTAGCGCTCCTCGCGCCGCTCCTCGAAGAGCCCGTCGAGCACCGCAAGCACGTGATCGAGACCGATCTGGTCGGCCCAGCCGAGGACCCCGCGCGGGTAGTTGAGTCCGCCGATCATCCCGGCATCGATGTCCTGCGCGCTGCCGACGCCCTGCGAAAGGGCGAACGCGGCCTCGTTTATGACCTGGCAGACGATCCGTCCGAGCACGAGACCGGGGGCGTCGGTGACCCACGCCGTGTGCTTGCCCAGCGTCGCGAAGAAGCGCTCTGCGGCCGTGGCCGCCGACTCGGCGGAGTCGGGGCCCCGCGTCAGCTCGACCAATCCCGACTCGGCGAGCGGTGGCAAGGCGTGAAAGCCGACCGCGCCACCACCCGGGTCGAGCGAGCCGAGTGACCCCGCTGCGCAGCAGACGACGCGTGGTCCGCCCTGCAGAAGCTGCTCGCCGTCACTGCAATCGATAATCACCGCCGGCACATCATCCGTGGCGCTTTCCACCTGCCAGCCGGCCTCGACGGCGGCCTCGGAGATCTCGAGTGCCAGCGCCGACTCACCGGCTACGACGACGAGGCCGTTGGCGCCGCCGGCCGTCCGCGGCTCGGGGTCGGGCGGCCGGTAGGGGTCGCGCGAGTAGTCGTAGTAGCCGCGGCCGGATTTGCGGCCGTGGCGCCCGGCTGCGACGTAGCGCGCGGTGATCGACGAGGGCCGCCACCGCGGCTCGCCAAAGCTCTGCTCGTAGAACGAGCGCGAGACGGCAAACCCGGTGTCGACGCCGACGAGGTCCATCAGTTCGAACGGGCCCATCCGGAACCCGCCGCCCAGCCGGCAGACGAGGTCGGTCTGCTCGATCGATGCGACACCCTCCTGGAGGAGCTTCAGAGCCTCGAGCCCGAACGGCCGGTTGCAGCGGTTGACGAGAAAACCCGGGCCGTCCTTGGCGTCGATCACGACCTTGCCCATCGCCTCGCCCGCCGCGCGCGCGATCGCGATCGCCTCCGGCGCGGACTCCTCGCCCGCGACGACCTCCAGCAGTCGCATGACCGGCGCCGGATTGAAGAAGTGCATCCCGACGACGCGCTCTGGCCGTTTGACGGCCGCCGCGATCGCGGTGACGAGCAACGAGGAGGTGTTGGTCGCCAACACACAGCGGTCCGAGACGACCTCATCGGCGAGCTTTGCGAACAGCGACTGCTTGAGCTCGAGCGACTCGGGCGCGGCCTCGATCACGAGCTCGCAGGGCGCGAGTTCCTTAAGCGTCGAGACGGGCTCGAGCTGCGCGAACGCCTCGTCGTCAACTCTCTTCCGCACCGCCGCGACTCCGCGCTCGATCGCCTCCGGGATCGGATCATGCAGCAGCGTCCGTGCCCCAGATTGGCACGCGAGCTGGGCGATCCCCGCGCCCATCGTGCCCGCCCCGGCGACGCCGATCGTCCCGGGAGAGTTCACGAAGGGATCAGCGCGTTGATCCCCGTGACCGCTCGCCCGATGATGAGCTGCTGGATCTGGGAGGTGCCCTCGTAGAGGGTCGTCACGCGCACGTCGCGCAGATAGCGCTCGACCGGGTAATCGTCGACGTACCCGGAGCCGCCGTGGACTTGGATCGCTGTGTTGGCGCAGCGGATCGCGGCCTCGGTCGCGTAGAGCTTGGCGATCGAGGTCTCGGTCGTGTTGGGCTTTCCCGAGTCCTTCAGGTAGCCGGCCCGCCAGACGAGCATCCTGGCCGCGTCGGTCTCGACGACCATGTTGGCGATCATCGCCTGGACGAGCTGGAAGCTGGCGATTGGGCGGCCGAACTGCTCGCGCTCCTTCGAGTAGCGCACGGAGGCGTCAACGCAGCCCTGACAGACGCCGACGCAACCCGACGCCACGCTGTAGCGCCCCGAATCAAGCGCGCTCATCGCGACCTTGAAGCCGTCGCCGACCTCGCCGAGCATCGACTCGTCCGGTGCCTTGACGTCATCGAGAGATATCGCCGCGGTGTCGGAGCCGCGAAGGCCCATCTTGTGGTGAATCTCCCGCGGCTGGAAGCCCGGCTGATCCGTGTCGACCAGGAAGCACGCAAGCCCGCGATGGCCAAGCTCGGGATCGGTCTGCGCGAACACGAGCGCCACCTTCGCGTGGTTAGCGAGCGAGATGAACATCTTGGCGCCGTTGATCACCCACCCACCGTTCTCTGCGCGCGCCCGCGTGCGCTGGTTAGCGGCGTCCGAACCGGTGTCGGGCTCAGTCAACGCGAAGCACCCGAGCCATTCCCCCGAGCAGAGCTTCGGCAGGTATTGCTGCTTCTGCTCCTCGGTGCCCCAGCGCATGATCGCCGAACAGACGAGCGACGTCTGAACGGAGATCACCGTTCGCATCGCCGAGCAGCCGCGCCCGATCTCCTCGACGATCAAGCCGTAGGTCAGGTAGTCGAGCCCGGCACCGCCGTACTCGCGGGGAACGATCGCGCCGAGATACCCTTGGGCCGCGATCTTGGCGACGAGCTCAAGGTCGAAGTGCTCGTTACGGTCGTTCTCGCGCGCCCGCTCGACGATCTCGTTGTCGGTGAACGCGCGCGCGGTCTCGCGTACCAGGCGTTGCTCGTCGGAGAGTTCGAAGTCCATGGAACGGGCACGCTATACGCTCCCGCTCAGTGGCGGCGCCCGAGACCAAGTACGCGCGAAGCGGCGATCTCCACATCGCCTACCAGGTGGTGGGCGAGGGGCCGATCGACGTCCTCTGGGTACCGACCTGGATCTGGCAGATCGACCATATGTGGGAGCAGCCGTGGGTGGCGCGGATGTTCCGTCGCATCTCGTCGTTCGCGCGCCTGATCATGTTCGATCGCCGCGGGACCGGAATGTCGGACGGCGTCGTAGGCGCGCCGACGCTCGAGGAGCAGATGGATGACGTGGTCGCGGTCATGGACGCGGTCGGCTCCGCGCGCGCGGCGGTCGTCGCGATGCTCGAGGCCGGCTCGATGGCCAGCCTCTTCGCGGCCACGCACCCCGAGCGCACGCGAGCGCTGGTTCTCTACGAGGCGACGCCGCGTATGACCAAGGCGCCCGACTACGACTGGCCGCTGGCGCGCGAGGAGCGTGAGGCGAACATCGAGCGGTTGCGTGAGAGCTGGGGCACGGGCACGTGGGTGCTCGGACTTTCCGAAGCGATGGGCCAGGACGAGGCACTGCGGGCGTGGGCATCGAAGCTCGAGCGGCTTGCTGCCAGCCCGGGAACCGCGACGATGCTGTTCCGGATGCACTCGGATGTCGACGTGCGTCCGGTTCTGCCTTCGATCCAGACGCCCACGATGGTGCTCGACCGGCCGAACGACACCTGGATCGACTCCCGGCACGCCCGCTATCTGGCCGACCACATTCCGGGCGCGCGCCTGGTCGAGCTTCCCGGGGATCAGACCCTGCCGTTTGGACCGGGCCAGGACGAGCTGGTCGACGAGATCGAGGAGTTCCTGACAGGCGCCCGCCACGCTCCCGATCCCGAGCGGATCCTCGCGACCGTGATGTTCTCGGACATCGTTGACTCAACGCGCAAAGCGGCCGAGATGGGTGACCGAAAGTGGCGCGGCGTGCTCGAGTCAATCGAAGCATCGGTCACGCAGGAACTCGCGCGCTTCAGGGGCCGCATCATCAAGACGATGGGCGACGGGCTGCTCGCTACGTTCGACGGCCCGGCCCGCGGCGTCAGATGTGCTGCTGCGGTGAGAGACGCGGCGCGGTCGGCGTACGGCCTCGACATTCGCAGCGGCCTCCACACGGGCGAGATCGAGCTGGTCGGCCGCGACGTCGGAGGGCTGGCCGTCCACATCGGCGCGCGCGTGGGGGCGCTCGCGGAGCCAAACGAGGTCCTCGTCTCGAACACGGTCAAGGACCTCGTCGTCGGCTCCGGCATCGAGTTCGAGGATCGCGGCGAGCACGAGCTCAAGGGCGTTCCAGGCAGCTGGAGACTCTGGGCTGCAGCTGCATAGGGGACCCCAGAGCATTCGTAGAGCTGCCTCCGCCAGCTGACTCCCCGACCGAGCGATGGCTTTTGGACGATCGTGAGAACACGCTCGGGCGTGCGGAAGTTGCGCGTCTACCATGTGCGGGATGGACGAGGATCTGGACCCGCG
>Ga0102924_1004951_pt1 | contig 13116 bp, 15 predicted proteins | sample PaiPotPPM11metaG_FD_80116 | JGI IMG/M metagenome (GOLD analysis project Ga0102924, IMG submission 80116) | Iron sulfur acid spring bacterial and archeal communities from Banff, Canada, to study Microbial Dark Matter (Phase II) - Paint Pots PPM... ... | reverse complement strand
TGATAACGGCGGTATTGGTGCGGCGTGGGTATACACGAGTCTGCAGCAGCAGCTGCAAACTCTGCTCGCCGCCGTGACAGGTGTCGGCCCCGGCCAGAGCCTGGCGGACAAGGTGAGCCAGATCCAGGCTTACGTGGCTACGAACGACACGGCTGACGCGTGCGGGACGCTGACCGCGTTCATCAACGAGGTGAACGCACAGACCGGCAAGACGATCACGGCGGCACAGGCAGCCTCGTTCATAGGGCAGGCGACCAAAGTCGAGTCGACGCTGGGCTGCTGACCGAGTTGCACACAATTCTGCTTCTAATTGACCCGGATTTCTCAGTAGGCCCGCGCGAGCGAGCTGACTGATCGGAAAAAGAAATGCTCTCCTGAATTGAGATACTGCGGATGTTCTACGTCCCAGCATCCGTTCAAGGAGAGCACCTCGCAAGTGAAGAGTAGCAAGCGTCGCAGCGACGGTCCACAGCGATTCGTGGTGACCAAGGATGGGGAAGGCATCGCCAACCACGTGGGTAGCCTGGCCCTGCGCGATCTGGCCGACGGTCTGGGCTTGACGCGGGCTTTGTCGGAGGCGATGGCGCCGCGGCGGCAACGGCGGCCGACCCACGACCGTGGCGCGATTCGGCGCGACGTCATCGTGATGCTGGCGGACGGCGGGGACTGCGTGAGCGACCTTGCGGCTCTGCGCGACCAGCCTCACGTCTTCGGGGAGGTTGCGTCGACGGCCACCGCGTGGCGACTCGTCAGCGGGCTGAAGAAGAAAGACCTCAAGCGCATCCGCAAGGCACGGGCGTTGGCGCGCGGGCGGGCATGGCGGCGTGGCGGAGCTCCGAAGGAGATCGTTCTCGATCTCGACGGCACGCTGGTGACGTCGCATTCCGACAAGGAGAGGGCGGCGCCCAACTTCAAGCGCGGCTTCGGATTCCATCCGGTCCTGTGCTACCTGGAGGCGACCGACGAAGCCCTGGCCGGCAAGCTGCGTCCTGGCAACGCCACCGCCAACGAGAGCGCCGACAACATCGAGGTTCTGGAGCGGGCACTCGAGCAGCTGCCCAAGGCCGCCTTCAAGAAGGAGATCCTGGTCCGGGGAGACAGCGCCTGCGCAACCTATGCCCTGGTCCAAAAGGTGCGCGAGCACGGGCTTCGCTTCTCGTTCGGGATGGACCTCTACGAGTCGGTGCGAGAGGCGATCTTGAATATGGATGAGGACGATTGGAGGCCCGCGGTCACCCAGGCTGGTGAAGAGCGGGAAGGCGCCGCCGTCTGCGAGCTGAAAGGGCTCGACCTGAGCTCATGGCCGACGGGAACACGCGCCCTCTGCCGCCGCGAGCGCCCGCATCCCGGGGCGCAACTCAAGTTCACGGACGCCAACGGTTTCCGATTCCAGGTCTTCATCACCGACCAGAACGGCGACATCGTCAGGCTGGAAGCGCGTCATCGCGGCCGTGCTCGGGTCGAGAACCGCATCCGCTGCGCCAAGGACACCGGCCTCGAGAACCTGCCCTTCCACGACTTCCGCGCCAACCGGGCTTGGTTGGAGCTCATCCTGGCCGCCCAAGACCTGATCGCATTCTTCCAGCGCATCTGCCTGCGCGGCGAGGCCAAGGAGTGGGATCCCAAGACGCTGCGATACCGGCTCTTCCACACGGCCGCGCGCGTCGTCCGCAGCGGTCGGCGCCTGATCCTGCGACTGCAGAGGTCGTGGCGCTGGACGCCGATCCTCCACGACGCCTTCAAACGCGTGCGGCTGATCGCCGCCGCGGCCTGAAGCCCGCACCCACCCAACCGCTGACCGAGTGCTCAGCGAACAAGCACGCCCTGATGACGATCTCTGCACCAAATTTGCGCCCTCGCTGACCTTCGTGACGACGAAACCGCAGCCGAACCTGGCGCCGACCGTCCTTGGGGTCGCTTGCACGGCTTATCGGCACGGAAAATGCGGTCAGCCCCGCCTTCGTGAAAAGTCCGGGTTAATGAGGACTCGCCGTACAGGCTCCCAATCAGCTAGGTATTGGGCTGGCCGCCGCTGCAGAACCTGCGGTAAACTACGAACCTCAGTTCGACCACCAACGTGGTCCTACTACGGCTGTCATTCCACCGCTCGATAGCGCAATCGTCCGGGAGATTGCCGATGTCCTCGGAGCCACTGAAACTGCGCTGACCAATCGCGAGATCGACGAGCTTCTGGGAGCGGCAGGCATCGCAGATCCCAACCCCCAGCCTGCGAACCCGCATTTATACCGTGCGATCAGCAAGCGCGACCGAATCTTCGCGGCACTTGAGACCCGGCAGCGACGGGACAAAACCGCCAATGCGGTCCTGCACTTCGTCGAGTTCACGATGCGCCCCGTTCGATTCCACGCCAACCCAGCCGGCTTCGAGGACTGGCGCGATGCCCTGAACGAGGCGCTCGCTTTCGCTGGACTCATGCTGAGCACGGCCGGCAAGGTCGCCCCGCGAGCTGAGGTCGCAACGACAATCGAACAGGCGCGCGCGGTCCCGCAGGCTGCGCAGGCAGGCTATCCGAACGAGGGGTGCACTCGCGCATTATTGCAGCCTGCGCCTCCGAGATCGCAGACGATAACTATTTCCATACCGTGTTTGAGGCCGCCAAGAGTCTCGGCGCAGAGATCCGGGCGAAGTCGGGCCTGACCAGCGATGGCGTGTAGGTAGTAAACCAGGCATCCGAGCGCGGTCAACGCAACTATCCGCTTCTCGCATGCAACGCGCTCCAGACCCAGACCCGCCGGTCGGAACAGCGCGGGGTCGCCGAGATGCTGCGCGGCATCTTCGGCGCGTTTCGCAACCCGACGGCGCACGAGCCCAGGGTGACCTGGTTCCTGTCAGAGCAGGATGCACTTGACGCACTCAGCGCCATGTCGTTGCTCCACCGCAAGCTCGACAACTGCGTGGCGACCCGCGTCAGCTCGCGCATGCTGGCGCTAGCAGATGAGGCTGAAGTGAAAGCCGGGTACGTAGAATGCGTTGGCGCCCGACTCCATGCTGATCGTGATGTTCATCGGCGGTTGCTATAAACCCGGGTACGTGTTGCCATAAACCCGGGTACGTGTAGGTGACGGGTGTCGACGCCGGATCAGAGGGGCCCCTCGTGGGAAAGATGCCCTTTGCTGTCCAGCCGGGAGCCGCCACATAGTCGCCCACCCCGTAAGAAACCCATATATCGGTTCCGACCGGCCCTGTGGCAACAAAGTGTGCGACGACGCCATCTATTACATAGCCTAAGGAGTTTTGCGCTGGCTTCCTCGTTCCACAGAGGATCCCCGCTGCTCCCGATACTTGGGTGACCGAGAGTGCGACTGGGCTTGAAGTCGCCGTTGGTGGATACTTATAGCTCGGCAGGACTTCAGCGGTCGCCGTCGGACCATCCTAAGCGCGGGTCACGTCCCAGGTGCGCCCGGTATGGGGGTCGGCGCAGTTCCTGTCGTTGCTTACAGTTATTCCAATAGCCGAGGTCGGTTTGATGGCGATGGTTTTGGGCGCGTCGAACTCTGCCTGCGAGACGTTGAGCGTTCACAGCATGCAACGTCTTCCCGTTAGCCTCAGCGCGGCCGCTCACGAGGCGCTCCAGTTCGTAGGCCTCGCCACCCCCATTAGGGCGGCAAAAGTACGGCCGCCCCTGGGCGAGACCTGGCCGCCTCTGCGGGTTCAGATCTAGCCGTCCTAGAGGGCGCCCCTTAAGCGGATACATACCCTTTAGGCCTTTACTTATAGGGTGTGCCTAGCGACCGGGCCGGGGTGGTCGAACCCTGTTCGGTAAGCCGCCCTGTAGAGGGCGAGAGCCGATGCCTTGCTAGGCAGGCGGACTTTGGCCGCCCCACACCCCACCATCGTCGGCGAGCTGCACGGGCTGAACCTCTATGCGTGGATTTTCACGGCCTACCTGCTGGCGTCCTCGGTGGCAGTCCCAGTGGTCGGCAAGCTCTCCGACCTCTTTGGGCGGCGGCCCTTCTACATGGGCGGCCTCATCCTCTTTCTGCTCGGATCGGCCATCTCGGGCCTCTCGCAGAACATGCTGGAGCTGATCGGCGCCCGTGCCCTGACCGGCATCGGCGGCGGCGCCATGATGGCGTTGTCGGTCACCACGTTAGGCGACATTTTTCACCGCGGGAACGCGGCCGGTGGATGGGGCTGATCATGAGCGTCTTCGGGCTCGGGAGCATCGTCGGTCCGACCGTGGGGGGCTTCATCACGGACCATTTCGGTTGGCGCTGGGTCTTTTACGTCAACCTGCCCCTCGGGCTCTTCTCGCTCGCCATGTTGGCGCTGACGCTGCCCCGCATCGGTCGCGTGGGCCGAGCGCACATCGACTGGGTGGGAGTCGCTCTCCTGGTTGCGGGCGTCGTCCCGATCCTCCTGGGCTTAACCTGGGCCCAGGTTACCTATGCGTGGGTCTCGGTCCCGGTGATCGGCTCGATCGCCCTCGGTGCGCTGCTCACCGTCGTCTTCATCATCCACGAAAACCGGACGGACGAGCCGGTGCTCAGCCTCCACCTTTTCGAGAGCCGCACCTTCACGGTGGCGGTCATCCTCAGCTTCCTGGTCGGGATCGCGCTCTTCGGCACGCTGACCTTTCTGCCGTTGTACGCCCAGGGCGTACTGGGGAAGAGCGCCCAGGACGCGGGGTTGATTCTGGCGCCGATGATGATCGGCTTCGTGATCGGCAGCGTTGTCGGCGGCCAGCTCCTCACCCGGACCGGTCGCTACAAGCGGCAGGCGATCATCGGGATGGCGGTGGCGGTTTTGGGCATCGGCCTGATGAGCCGGCTCGATGCCCAGTCGAGCTGGACCGACGCCATTCGGGCGATGGTGATCACAGGCACCGGTGTGGGCGCAGTTGTTTCCCATCCTGTCGGTCGTTGTGCAGAGCGCGTTCCCCTACCGCCTGCTCGGAACGGCCAACGCCGCCCGGCAGTTCTTCAACAACCTGGGGGCTGTGGTTGGAATCCCGGTGATGACCACCATCGTCCTGGAGTCATTCCGGCATGAGCTGCCCGGCCGCCTGCCGCCCGCCATTCGCCAGGCCCTCGCCGCAAACCCGCAGGCCCTCGGGCAGAGTCTGGTGTCGGGCCAGGGCCAGACTGGACCCTTGGGTCTGGCGGGATTGCCGCCGCAGGTCGCGCACCAGGCACTGACCGCCGTCCACGAGAGCCTGGCGATCGGCATCCAGCGCGCTTTTCTGCTGGGCGGGCTCCTCCTGACCATCGGACTGGTCACGAGCTTCTTCCTGCCGGAAATCGCGCTGCGGCGCACGGTTCGTGACGAGACGTCGCAACCGCCGGCCACCCCGACGCCCAGCGGCGCACGCTTGTGACCGCCGTGCGCGGCGACCAGCGGCTGGCCATCGAGTGCGAGGGGCTCGAACGATGTTTCGGCACGGTGCAAGCGCTGGCGGGGGTCGGCTTCGAGGTCAAGCAGGGAGAGGTCTTCGGCCTTCTCGGTCCGAATGGCGCCGGGAAGACCACGACCATCCGGATCCTGGTCACCCTCCTCCGGCCCGACGCCGGCTGGGCGCACCTCTTCGCGTTTGGGACCGGCTGAAAGAGCTCCGTGAGGATCTCGGGACGACAATCCTCATCACCACCCACTACATGGACGAGGCCGATCAGTTGTGCGAGCGGGTGGCGCTCATGCATCGCGGCCAGATCCGAGCCATTGGCTGACTTGATTACACAGAACGATCAAGACCACAATCACCACCACCGCGATTAGCACAAGGATGAGAGCATATTCGACCATGCCCTGTCACTCGTCACGCCGGACGAAATCGCGCAAGCGGCTGAGTAAGCAAGGTCCCTGCACTGCGGGTCAAGGACACTGAACATGGACGATGGACGGCCCTGCCACAAAGTGACCGGTCGGGTGGCATCCAGCAGGTAGATGGTTCTGGGCTTCGCGCTCGTGAATCTCAGGAACCCCTCGTCCGTCTCTTAGCCCTCACAACGGAGAACTCCTGACGTCGTTACAGCGCCGCGAACCGGAAAGCTGAACTGCCATGGCATCTCCGGGGGTCCGAGCAAGCGGCCGACCGGCTGTCCAGTGACGCCTTCATCTGGACAGCGCCCGAACAAGGAGATCGAGCTGGCGCGCCGCCGCCTGACCGATTGGCAGCCTCGACGACGGCGATCTTGACACTATGGCCTTTTAGCCATATTATGATGGCGAGGTTGAAGAAGAAAACCATGAACCACGACTTCGACGCGCTGCTTGAGCAGATCGACCGCGAGGCCAGAGAGGAGGGTCCGCACGCGGTCGCCGAACTGCAGGCGCTCCAGGTCAAATACCGAATGCTCAACCAGCTCATCGAGGGCCGCCGTGCGCTCCATCTAACCCAAAAAGAACTTGCCGAGAAGGCAGGGCTCGGCCAGGCCGAGGTAAGCAAGATTGAACGAGGCCGGAAGAGTCCGACCTTGGATACGTACAGCCGCCTTGCGGCTGCGCTGGGTTTAGAGGTGCCTCGGCTGGCGCGACGTCGGCCCCGCGGCAAAGCCGCCTAGCCCTGCCACGTTAGCGTCCGTTAGTGTCCGTGCCGCCAGTAAAACGGTCCGGTCCTTAGCCGAGCCACGAGGCTCATGGCATGATCCTCGAATACCAGTTGGGCAGCTCAGCGGGCAGATTTAGTTCATAACTTGTACGGTCGGGGACACCACTCAAACAAGTTTTGCGCCGCGTGCGCGAACTCGCAAAGCTCCTGAAAAGGATCATCAGAGCCCATCCGTCCAGGTCTCCGGGAGGTTGCCATGGCGGACATCGAACAACCCGAATGGCTGGGAGTAAGGCCATCCGTGAGTGATGCGCGCCAACGCGCGGCGGGGCGGTTCGGCGTCTCAGGGTCGGTCTCGGCCGTTGACGGCATTGACTTTAAGCTTGCTGAAGTGTAATTTCAGGAAATGGTACTTCAGCAAAGGCGTGGGTATCGCATGGCCTTGAGGGCAAGCTCCAAGGCGGAGACTGAAAAGCGCATCCTCGAGGCGGCCGAACGCCTTTTTCAGGAACAGCCATATCCGCAAGTGCGGCTGGAGGATATCGCGGCGGTCGCCGGGGTGAGTCCTCCCACGGTGATTCATCGGTTTGGCTCTAAGGAGGCCCTGATGGCGTCGGTGGCACGCTCCGGCCTCGAGCGCGTCCGCCAGCAACGAAGCCAGGCCCCGGCGGGCGACCTGGCGGGAACCATAGCGATCCTCATCGAGCACTACGAGCAATGGGGCGATTCGGTGGTGCACCTGCTTTCGCAGGAGGCCGCCGTACCGGTGATCCGGGCGGCCACAGACGCTGGTCGGGCCCTGCACGTCGGTTGGGTCGAGCGCACCTTTGCCCTGTGGCTGCCACGCGCGGGCGGCTCGCGCAAGAGGCGGCTCTCGCAGCTGGTGGCCCTCACCGACGTCTATGTCTGGAAGGTCTTGAGGCGGGACCGCGGTCTCACTAGCGCTGACACCGAGGTGGCCATGCGCGAGATGGTCCTGGCGCTCCTCGAGACGAAGTCATGAAGTTCCTCGCGTACGCCTCACCGGCGTGGGGCCACCTGTGATGCGATGACTCGATTTGCTTTCGTGACATGGGACGGCGGGGGAAACGTTCCTCCGGCCATCGGCATCGCGCAGGAGCTCACCGCGCGGGGTCATGCCGTTCTATTCATCAGCTATGAGGTGCAGCGGAAACGTTTTGAGACGCAGGGATTCAGGTTCACGGCGCTAGCGCGAAGTGGTCACTTTGACATTTATCGCGAAGACGAGCCGGCTCGTCGGGTAGCGGGACTTATGGACAACGTCTGGGCCGGCGCGGATCACCTCGACGACGTCCCGGACGCCGTTGCCGCGGACTCAACGGACGTCCTGGTCGTCGACTTCAGCATGCAGGGCGCTCTGGCCGCAGCGGCTCATCTCACGGTGCCGGTTGCGGTTCTGGCGCACTCGTCCATCGCCGGGCTGGTTCCGCCGCCTGACTCGCCCATGGGAGCAGCGCGTGTGGCCGCCGCCAACCGTCTTCGAGAGGGGGCCGGCCTGAAGGCATTGACACGCTTGAATGAGGCGTGGAAGGGGTATCTGACCCTGGTCACGACCATCCCCGCCCTGGATCCAGCGGCTGAAGGGGCGGATGGTTCAGTCCACTACGTTGGCCCGGTCTTCGAGCTTTTTCGCGATCGGGATTGGGATTCACCATGGGCTCCCGATGACGATCGCCCGATGGTGCTCGTGAGCTTCACCACGACCAGGCTCTGGGACCAGGGTGGTCGCATCCGCAACACACTCGAGGCGCTCGCCGGCGAACCCGTTCGCGTGCTCGTATCAGCAGCACAAGTGTCGGACGTCGCGTCGGTGCCGGCCAACGCCGCGATTCGGCCATTTGTGCCGCACGCGCTCGTGCTACCCTCGGCCGCGGTTACCGTAACCCACGCCGGCCATGGAACGGTCGCCGCGTCGCTCGCCTATGGGGTGCCGTTGGTGGCGTTGCCGAACCCGGTGGCAGACCAGCCATTTTTGGCGGCCACGCTTCAGCGGATCGGGGCGGGGATTGCGCTGGACGGCGAGTCGGACCCCGGGGCTATTCGAACCGCGGTCCAGGAGGTCATGGGCCAACCTTCTTACGCGGGCGCGGCCCGCATGCTGGCCGAGCTGATCCGTGACGCGCCGGGGGCTGCCGGCGCAGCCGCCCACCTGGAGCGGCTGAGGAATGGGCGCTCAGAGAACTTTGTGACGCTCGTCTAGATCTGTCCAGACTGGTACCGGAGACGGTTCAGCACGACGACCTCCACGGAGCGAACCTTTACGCCCACGGCGAGCAGTTGCGCCTGCTCGACTGGGGCGAGGCGTCGATCTCTCACCCGTGCGCGTCGCTCGTTGTCACGTTCCGGTTCCTCGAGGAGATCAACAAGCTGCCGCCGGGCGACCCATGGTTCGCGCGGCTGCGCGACGCGTATCTCGAGCCGTGGGGCCGTGGTCTCACCGGCGCCTTCGCCCTCGCCATCCGCGTCGGCACGTTCGCGCACACGATCGCGTGGGCGCGGCAGCGGGACGCGCTGCCGGAGGAGGCCCGCGCCGGGTTCGACAGGGGGTTCCAGATCGTGCTGCGGCGTGCCGTCGCCCGGACGCTCGAATAGATCGGCACACCGTTCCCACTTCACCCATGTCGGGCCAGCCTTAGATTCCAGCCGAGCAGGGGCGATCAATCGGATAGCAAGCCGGCTAGATCGGCCGCTAGGTGGAGTTCATAACCTTGTACGGTCGGGGACACTTTTTTGAACCGCTCGGGTATGGTTCGAGACTCGGTCCCGTTGGGGACGATCAGGAAGCCGATCGGCGCATCGCCGCGAAAACCTCTGGCAGCCGTGCGGACCAGCGACCTACACTCCTGTCATGGCCGCCTGTGACCAATGTGGCGAGCCACTCTCTGAGCGTGCTCGTTTCTGTTCGGCATGTGGCGTGGAGCGAACCGCGCTGCCTTCGCTACGGGAGGTGCGACAGACCGTGACCGTGGTCTTTGCCGACGTGATGGGCTCGACGAGCCTCGGGGAACGGCTCGACCCCGAATCGCTGCGGCGCATTCTGTCCCGCTACTTCGACACCCTGCGTGCTGTTTTCGAACGACACGGCGGGGCCGTCCAGAAGTTCATCGGCGACGCCGTGGTGGCTGTGTTCGGCATCCCGGACGTCCACGAAGACGACGCGCTACGCGCCCTGCGGGCGGTTGTAGACATGGCCGCGACGCTCCGCAAACTGAACGACGATTTGCTGCAGGAACAGGGTTTTGCCATCAGCGTGCGTACGGGAGTCAACACTGGCGAGGTGGTGGTCGGAGACCCGCGGCCAGGCCAACAGCAGCTCGTCCTCGGCGACGCCCTCAACGTGGCGGCCAGGCTCGAGCAGACCGCCCAGCCCGGGGAGGTCCTCCTGGGAGAGGAAACCGTTCGGCTGGTGAAGGATGCGGTCGAGGTGGAGGTGCTGGACGCCCGGACCGTCAGGGGAAAGGAGCACCCTATCCAGGCCTTTCGGCTAATTCGCGTCAAGCCGGGCGCTTCCGGCCACGCCCGCCACCTCGATTCGCCGATGGTTGGCCGGGAGTCCGAACTCGCCCTCCTGACCCAGGCCTACGCGCGCGCGGCGCGGGACCGGGCCTGCCATCTCTTCACGGCGCTCGGGGCCGCCGGAATCGGCAAGTCGCGACTGCTGGAAGAATTCCTTCTCCGGGTTAAGGACGACGCGAACGTTTTGCGCGGACGCTGCCTTCCCTATGGAGAGGGAATTACGTTCTGGCCAGTCGCGGAGGTCGTGAAGCAGGCTGCCGGGATTACGGAGGACGACCACCCGGCGCAGGCTGCCGGAAAACTCCAGGCGGTGGTGCAAGACGAGAAAGAGGGCCCCATGATCGCCGAGCGCCTTGGCGATCTGATCGGTCTTCGAGACGCCGGTGCCGTCCCCGAAGAGACGTTCTGGGCGGTGCGCAAGCTGCTGGAAAGCCTTGCCCGAGGGCGTCCGTTGGTGGTCGTCTTCGACGACCTGCATTGGGGACAACCAACCTTCCTCGACCTCGTCGAGCATATCGCCGACTGGACCAGGGATGTGCCCATCCTGCTCCTCTGCGTTGCCCGGCAGGAGTTGCTCGAGCTTCGGCCCGCCTGGGCGGGCGGCAAGCTGAACGCGACCTCGATCTTCCTCGACCGCCTTCGCCCCGAGGAATGCGACACCTTGATGGCCAACCTGCTCGGAACGCGGGAATCGGTCGACGGCGCGTTACGAGGAATCGTCGATTCTGCCGAGGGCAATCCGCTTTTCCTGGAAGAAATTCTGTCGATGTTGATCGATGATCAACTGCTGCGGCGCGAAAACGGACACTGGGTGCCCGCCGGCGACCTTTCGACGCTCACGATCCCGTCCAGCATCCAGGCTCTCCTTGCGGCGCGGCTCGGTCGACTGGTTCCTTCGGAACGCGAGGTTCTCGAGCGAGCCTCCGTCGAGGGGCGCGTGTTCCATCGAGGAGCCGTGGTGGAGCTTCTGCCGGAGCCATCGAGGCTGAAGGCCACCGCCAACCTCATGATCCTGACTCGCAAAGAGATGATTCGCCCGGACCAGCCAGAGTTTCCCGGCGAAGACGCCTTCAGGTTCCGCCATCTCCTGATCAGGGATGCGGCCTACCAGGCGATGCCCAAAGAGCTTCGGGCGGACCTCCACGAACGGTTCGCCGGTTGGCTGGAGAAGGCGGCAGCCGACCGGCTGGGCGAGTATGAGGAGATTCTCGGGTACCACCTGGAACAGGCATATCGCTATCGGAGGCAGCTCAAGCCCGGGGATCCGAACGCGAGCGACCTGGGGCGGCGCGCCGGCGATCGCCTTGCGGCCGCCGGTCGTAAGGCGCTGGCTCGTGGAGACGTACCGGCCGTGATAAATTTCTTGCAGCGAGCCGTGTCTACCCTGCCTGAATCGGACCCGGCTCGGACCGCGCTTCTGCCGGACCTCGCCGCGGCACTGGGGGCGCGTGGCGAGTTCGCGCAGGCGGAGGCGCTGCTCAACGAGGCCATCGTGAAGGCGTCTGCCTCAGGCAATCGCGTGGTGGAGGCGCATGCCCGAGTTAACGCGTTCGCACTGCGACTCCAGAGCCAGCCCGAAGGCGTGGCGGAAGAAGCTGTCCGCGAACTGCCTCGGCTGATGCCCATCTTCGAGGCGGTCGGGGACGAGCGGGGCCTGGCCAGGAGCTGGCTACTTCTGGCGACTGTGCACAACATGACCTGGGACTATCCTGCCTGCGAAGAAGCTCTTCGTCATGCCTTTGCCCACGCGCGCCAGGCGGGCGACCGTGGCCAGGAGGGCGAGAGTCTCATGTACCTCGCCTACGTCACCTACTGGGGCCAGGCCACCCCGATCGCTGGGGGTCCCGGCAAACTGGACTCGATCATTGAAATGTCGAGCGGGAATCGGCAGGTCGAAGCAGCCGTGCTGGTGATCCGCGGAGCCTTCGAAGCACGATCCGGCCGAGTCGTTGACGCACGCCGACTTCTCGCGGCCGGAATAGCAGTTTTTCTTGATCTCGGGCTCCAGGTCCAAGCCGGAGCGAGTTCCATGCTGGCCTTTGACATCGAGCGTGCGGCTGGAAATCCGGCGGCCGCCGAGCCGGAGCTGCGACGTGGATACCGCATTCTCAAAGAGACGGGCGAGAAGAGCTTCCTCTCGACGGTCGCGGCCTACCTTGCGGAGGCGGTCTATGCCGTGGGTCGTTACGAGGAAGCCGAGGAACTCAGCCGGGAGAGTCAAGACGCCGCCGCCACCCAGGATGTGATTTCCCAGATTCTGTGGCGCGCCGTCCGGGGAAAGGTCCTCGCCAGGCGCGGGGATTCCGAGCCGGCGCTACGGCTGGCCGAAGAGGCGGTCGCGCTTGCCAGGGGAGCTCAGAGCTCGCGGTCAGCGACCGACGTCTACGTGGACGTCGCCGAGATCTTCAGTCTCCTTGGCCGCCTTCCCGATGCCGTGGCGCTGATCGAGAAAGCCGCGCAGCTCTATGAGGAAACGGGAGATGCTCTCGCTGCCCGCAGGGCGCGCGGAAAACTCGAAGCGCTGTCGACTAAGCGCTGAGGTCCCTGATCGTCACCTGCGAAAGCTGTCCCATGTCTGGGCGCCAAACCGTCGATGGCCTTAGGGGCCAGCCTGTGCATCGTTTCTTGGAGCCTGATGTTTCTTAAGCCGTGCGGGGAGCCTGCCGACCGTCCGTTCACCGTCCGAGCTCGGTTAGCCCAACCCGTCCGAAGCCAGGCGTTCAGTTCTAGAGACAGGTGGAGTTCATAACTTGTACGGGTTGCGGGACACTCCCAGAACAAGTTGTGAACCTCGAAGCCTTCACGAGCAATAGCATTCATACCTCTGACAACGAGTTTCCGCCCAACAGAGCAATGGCTCGGATGTACTCCGTTGATCAGCCACTCGCCACTTAGAAAAAGCGGGCCGGGCTGGGGCCAGCAGTGAGCCTTCCAGCTGGCCGCGCCTGTCAAGCCCCATGAGACACCTCGGTCTCGGAATTATTGAGTGACGCCTCCGAGCGGGCGTCTGGTCGGTTAATCCAGGCCGCAACCGGGAGCGGCGGCGGCTCGGGTGTTCCGTGCACGAAGCG